>Ga0070741_10002196_pt1 | contig 53953 bp, 51 predicted proteins | sample Coa_R1_4_FD_66440 | JGI IMG/M metagenome (GOLD analysis project Ga0070741, IMG submission 66440) | Surface soil microbial communities from Centralia Pennsylvania, which are recovering from an underground coalmine fire - Coalmine... | ecosystem: Environmental > Terrestrial > Soil > Unclassified ... | reverse complement strand
GGCCAAGTCCCTCGCCGACCGGCTGAAGGCCGGCCAGGGACCGGCCCCCACCGCCTTCCTCGGCGTGTTGACCACCGACACGTCCGACGGCAGCGGCGGCGCCCAGGTCGTCGACGTCGTGGCCGCCGGCCCGGCCGCCCGGGGCGGCATCGCCGTGGGCGACCTCATCGTGACCTTCGACGGCAAACCGGTCTCCACCGCCGATTCGCTCTCGGGGCTGGTCCAGGCCCACCAGCCGGGCGATACGGTGCAGGTCGTGGTGGAACGCAACGGAAGCTCCCGCACCATCGCCGTGACCCTCGGCACGAAGCCGGCCAACTGATGACCAGCGGCACCACGTTCCGAGGGGCGGCCGGCTCCCCCGAGCCCGGCAAGGCGGCCGCCGAGACGATCGAGCGGGCGCTGTTCGAGGTCAAGCGCGTCATCGTCGGTCAGGACCGGGTCATCGAGCGGCTGTTCGTGGCCCTCATCGCCCGGGGCCACTGCCTCCTCGAGGGGGCGCCGGGCCTGGCCAAGACGCTGGCCGCCGAGACGCTGGCCACCGTGGCCGGCGGCTCGTTCGTGCGGCTCCAGTTCACCCCCGACCTCGTGCCGTCCGACATCGTCGGCACCCGCATCTACCGCCCGTCGAGCGAGCGCTTCGACATCGAGCTGGGCCCGATCTTCGCCAACGTCGTGCTGGCCGACGAGATCAACCGGGCCCCGGCCAAGGTGCAGTCGGCCCTGCTCGAGGTGATGGCCGAGCGCCACGTCTCGGTCGGCGGCGTCACCCACTCCGTGCCGCAGCCCTTCATGGTGCTGGCCACGCAGAACCCCATCGAGCACGAGGGCGTCTACCCGCTGCCCGAGGCCCAGCGCGACCGGTTCCTCATGAAGGTGCTGATCGGCTTCCCGACGGCCTGGGAGGAGGCGACAATCGTCCGGCGGATGGGCGTCGACCCGCCGAAGCCGCAGCAGGTCTTCTCGTCCGGCGAGGTGGAGGGCCTCCAGAACGCCGCCGACCAGGTCTTCGTCCACGACGGCGTCCTCGACTACGCCGTCCGCCTCGTGCTGGCCTCCCGCAATCCGGCGGAGCACGGCCTGCCCGACCTCGTCGGTCTGATCGCCCATGGCGCCAGCCCCCGGGCCACCCTCGGCCTGGTGGCCTCCGGCCGGGCCCTGGCCCTCATGCGGGGCCGCAACTACGTGCTGCCCCAGGACATCTTCGACGTCGGCCCCGACGTGCTGCGTCACCGGGTGCTCCTGTCCTACGAGGCCCTGGCCGACGGTGTCGACGCCGAGCAGGTCGTGAACCGCATCCTCTCGACCGTCCACGCTCCCCGGGTCGCCCCGAGTCAGGACAACACGAGCCCCGAATCCGGCCCCGACGCCGGTGGCCTCGGTCTCGAATCAGTCTCCTGACCCCGAATCAGTCTCCCGAGCCCGGGGCGGTCAGCGGCAGGGCGACCATGAAGTAGGCGCCGCGGCCGTTGGGCGGGACGCCGGCCCGGACGGTCCCGCCGTGGGCGGCGACGATGGCGGCCACGATCGACAGGCCGAGGCCGGTGCCCTGGCCGTCGCCGGTGCGGGCCCGGGCGGTGTCGGTGCGGTAGAAGCGCTCGAAGACCCGGTCCTCCTCGCCGGGCGGCAGGCCGGGGCCCTCGTCGGCCACCTCGAGGACGGCCTGGCCGTCGGCGGCCCGGACCCGGACGTGGACGCCGGTGCCGGGCGGGGTGTGGACCCGGGCGTTGGCCAGCAGGTTGGCCGCCACCTGACGGAGACGGGCCTCGTCGCCCGCCAGCACGAGATGGTCGGGATGCTCGAACGACACCGGCCGGTCGGGGTCGACGGCCGAGAGGTCGGCCAGGGCGTCGCCGGCCACGGCCACGAGGTCGACCGGGGTGCGCTCCAGCGGCCGGCCCTGGTCGAGCCGGGCCAGGAGCAGGAGGTCCTCGACCAGCAGGCCCATGCGGGCCGCCTCGTCCTCGATGCGGCGCATGGCCCGGGCCAGGTCCTCGGGCCGGTCGGCGGCCCCCCGGCGGAACAGCTCGGCGTAGCCCCGGATGGCCGTCAGCGGGGTGCGCAGCTCGTGGCTGGCGTCGGCCACGAAGCGGCGCAGCCGGTCCTCGGAGGCGGCCCGTTCGGCGAAGGCCGTCTCGATCTGGGCCAGCATGGCGTTGAGCGCCAGGCCGAGCCGGCCGATCTCGGTGTCCTCCTCGGCCGGCTCGACCCGGCGGGAGAGGTCGCCGCCGGCGATGTCGCCGGCCGTTTCGGCGATCTGCTCCAGCGGGGCCAGGCCGAGGCGCACCACGGCCAGGGACAGCAGCGCCAGGAACAGCACGACGGCGGCCGAGAAGACGAGCTCGATGCCGATCAGGCGGTGCAGCGTCTCGTCGAGTTCGTCGGTCGGGAAGGCGACGTAGAGCGTCGTGCCGTCGTCGCCGGTGGCCGCCAGCACCCGGTAGCGGACGTCGCTGCCGACGGAACCGACCGTGGCGTAGCGCTCGCCGTCCTGGGGCGGGTCGGGCAGCTTCGGCTGCGGCCGGCCCGCCACCGAGTACTGCGTGGCCGGGCCGCCCGGGCGGCGCAGCTCGCCGAAGGTGCCGCTGGGGATCACCGAGCGCCCGCTGGGCAGCCGGCGGGAGAACCGCCCGCCCTGGGCCAGCTCGTTGAACACCGCCGCCTGGCTGTCGCGCAGCTGGGAGTCGAGGCGCTGGTGGAGGTAGTCGGCCAGGGCCTTGTAGACGCCGATGCCGCTGGCCGCCAGGCCCACCACCGCCAGGGCCAGCAGCCCGGCCACCAGCCGGGCCCGCAGCGACCGCATCACCCGCATCAGCCGGGCGGCCGCAGTGTGTAGCCCACCCCCCGCACGGTGTGGATCAGCCTCGGCTCGGTGGCGTCGACCTTCTTGCGAAGGTACGAGATGTAGGTCTCGACGATGCTGCCGTCGCCGCCGAAGTCGTACTGCCACACGTGGTCGAGGATCTGGGCCTTCGACAGCACCCGGCGGGCGTTCATCATCAGGTAGCGCAGGAGCTTGAACTCGGTGGCCGTCAGGTCGACCGGCTGGCCGGCCCGCCACACCTGATGGCTGTCCTCGTCGAGCTCGAGGTCGGCGATCTGCAGCCGGCCGCTCTGCTCCGGGCCGCCGCCCGTGCGGCGCAGCACCGCCCGCACCCGGGCCACCAGCTCCTCGAGGGAGAACGGCTTGGTGACGTAGTCGTCGCCGCCGATGGTGAGGCCGGCCACCTTGTCCTCGGTGGCGTCGCGGGCGGTGAGGAAGACGATCGGCACCCGCAGGCCGTCGGCCCGGAGCCGGCGGACGACCTCGAAGCCGTCGAGGTCGGGCAGCATCACGTCGAGGACGACGAGCTCGGGCCGGAACGTCGCCGCCCGCTCCAGCGCCTGGCGGCCGCTCGAGGCCACGGCCACCTCGAAGCCGACGTAGCGCAGGGCGGTGGCGACGAGATCGGTGATGCTGTCCTCGTCGTCGACGACGAGCACCCTCGCTTCCGGCACGGCGCCCATGTTCCCAGTTCAGCGCCGGTGGCTGGGAATCTTCTGGGAGTCGCCTGGGGAAGACCTGCACGACGTTGGGCCGAAACGGCACCGGGGTACGTTGGACGGGACATGGCGGCCAAACTCCGGAAACCCCCGCTGCTGATCGGCGCCGTCGTGGTCGTCGCCGCCGCCTTCGCCCTGGCCTACTTCACGCTGTTCAACTCCGACTCGCCGTCGAAGCTGACGCTGCACACCAAGGGCTCGACGGCCGCCGTCCCCACCGGCGACCTGGCCGGGACGTGGACGGTGGCCGACGGTTCGGTGGCCGGCTACCGCGTGCGGGAGAAGCTGGCCCAGCTGCCCGCGCCCAGCGACGCCGTCGGCCGGACGGGCGCCGTCACCGGCCAGGTGACCATCGCCGAGCGGGGTGGCGCCTACAGCGCCGGCGACGCCACCTTCACCGTCGACGTCTCCCAGCTGAAGAGCGACCGGACCCAGCGTGACAACCGCATCCGGTCGATCGGCCTCGAGACCGACCGGTACCCCCAGGCCACCTTCGCCGCCACCGGCCCCATTGCCATTCCCGACGGGGCGGTGCGGGGCGAGGCCGTCACCGTGCGGGCCGACGGCGACCTGACGCTCCACGGCGTGACGAAGAAGGTGTCGATCCCCCTGCAGGTGCAGCGGGACGGCGCCCAGATCAAGATCGTCGGCAGCTACCAGTTCGGCTGGTCCGACTTCTCCATGTCGGCTCCGAGCGTGCAGCCCTTCGTGTCGGTCACCGGCCAGCCGCTGCTGGAGTTCGAGCTTCACCTGTCCAAGCAGGCCTAGCAACACTCATTCGCGCAGGGTCCTTCGGCCCGCAAGTCGGGCCGTTCGCCCTCGGGTATCAGGCCTTCCCGAATGCGCAGGATGTCCCCATGTGGTGGCTGCGGTGGTCGGCTCGGTGCCTGGTGATCGGGGCGGGAATGGCGCTGGTCCTCACCGCCGGGAGTGCCGCCGTCAGCCCCGACCTGGTGGCCTCGGCCCCGGCCGGAGCGGCCCACCGGGCGCCCGGTGAGGCCGGCGGGGCCGCCGCCGAGCGGTCCACCGTCGACCGGGCCGTGGCCGAGGTGACCGCCGCCGTGGTCGAGGCCGGCCGGCCGCCCTGCGGCAACGTGACCGTGTCGGTGGCCGCCACGGCCGACGGCCGGTCGTGGTCGTGGCCCGGGTCGTGCCACATCCTGCTCGACACCACCCTGGTCGACGCCGGGGGCGGCCCGTTCCGCTACGTCGCGCGCCACGAGGTGGCCCACCTCATCAAGGGTGTCAACCACTTCGACCCCGGCTTCCGGGCACTCGAGGCCCGCCTCGCCGCCGATGTGGGCTACGACTTGGTCTACGGGCCGGGAGCCGAGTACCCGACGCTGGTCGAGCGCTGAAGGTTCAGCCGGCGCATTCGCTGATCCCGATCTCCGCCGTGAACGGGCCGGCCTCGTCGTAGTCGACGTAGAACCCGGGAGCGGACGCCGGGGCCGGGAAGTCGGCCAGGTCGGCCAGCCAGCCGGCGGCGGCGGGGGCGCCACCGGCCCGCTCCAGCCAGGCCGGGAAGGTCTCGCCCGCCCGCCGCTCGGCGGCGAAGCGGCCGACCAACCGGACGGTGGCCTCGGCGCAGGCCTTGGCCGGCAGGCGCAGCGTCTTGCGGCCGAACTCGACCGAGGCGTCACCGAGATGGCCGCCGAGCAGCAGCTGGTAGCCGGGGGCGGAGCGGCCGTGGGCCCGGCGCTCCACACCGAAGAAGCCGATGTCGGCGGTGTGGTGCTGGCCGCAGGAGTTGGAGCAGCCCGAGATGTTGACCCGCACGCCGCCGACCTCGGCCAGGCCGGCGCCGTCGAGGGCGGTGTCGATGGCCGAGGCCAGGCCCCGGGACTGGGTCACGGCCAGGTTGCAGGTGTCGGCCCCCGGGCAGCTGACGACGTCGCGGGCCAGCTCGGCTCCCGGGCGGGCCAGGCCGAGGGCGTCGAGCCCGGCGTGGAGATCGGGCAGCTGCGCCTCGTCGAGGCCCCGGAAGACGACGTTCTGACGGTTGGTGACCCGGACCTCGGCGCCGAGGCGGCGCTGGAGGGCGGCCAGCCCGTCGAACTGCTCGGCGGTCACGTCGCCGAGGCGGCAGTGGGCGTAGGCCGACACGGTCCCCTTGGCCACCCCCCGGATCACGTTGGCCTGTTCCCAGCGGGAGTACGGCGATCCGAGGCGGATCTCGACCGGCACCGCGCCGGGCCGGGCCGGGGCGGCGGCGAAGCCGTCGACCGAGACGCCGGCGGGGGAGTCGCCGGCCTCCTCGACCACCGCCGGGACGCCGCCCGGCCAGCCGGCGGCGGCCACCAGGAGGCGGCGCTCCTTCAGGATCCGGGCCCGCAGCTCGTCGATGCCCAGCGTGTCGACGAGCCACTTCATCCGGGCCCGCAGCTTGTTGTCGCGGTTGCCGGCGTGGTCGAAGACCCGCAGGGCGGCCTCGATGGTGGCCAGCAGCTCCTCCCGGGGAGTGAAGTCCTCCAGCGCCAGCGCCGGATGGGGCGTGGCCCCGAGCCCGCCGGCGATGAAGACCCGGAAGCCGGCCTCGGTCGTGCCGTCGGGCCGGGCCCGGGTCACGGCCACCACGCCGACGTCGTTGAACATGGCCTGGCCGCAGTCGGTGGCGCAGCCCGAGAAGTTGATCTTGAACTTGCGGGGGAGCCGCTGGGCGTAGGGGTGGCGGAGGAGGTGGCGGAACGTCGCCTCGGCCCAGGGGCTGATGTCGAGCACCTCGAAGGGGCAGGCGCCGGCCAGGTGACAGCCCTGCACGTTGCGGACGGTGTCGCCGCACGCCTCCCGGGTGGTGAGGCCCACCGAGCCCAGCTCCCGCATGACGGTCGTGACCTTGTGCAGCTCCACGTAGTGGAACTGCACGTTCTGGCGGGTGGTGATGTGGCCCCAGCCCCGGGAGTAGGTCCGGGCGATGCGGCCCAGCATCTCGAGCTGCTCCGGCCGCAGCGAGCCGTAGGGGATCTTCACCCGCACCATCTGGTTGGTCCCGCCCTGGCGCTGGCCGTAGATCCCGTTGGCCAGGCGGAAGACGCGCCAGCGGTCCTCGTCGAGCCGTCCCGCCTCGTACTCCGCCAGCAGGCGGTCGAACTTGGCGGCGTCGGCCTCGATGGCCGGGTCGATGGCCGGCCGGAGCCCGTCCAGCCCCGTGGCGTCGATGGTCGCGGTCATGCCACGGCCTCCTTGGGTTCGTGGCCGGGCGGGGCGGCCCGCCGCTGCGCCCGGGCCTCGGCGATCCGGTCGAGGAGGGGGCCGTACTCGGGGCCGATCACCCGGGCCAGTTCGTCGCGCACCCGGCCGGCGTAGCCCGGAGCCCGCCCGCCGGTGGAGACGGCCACCACCAGGTCGCCCCGGCGCAGGAGGGCCGGCACGGCGAAGTGGCAGTGGGCCGGGTCGTCGACGGCGTTGAGGAGCACGCCCTCCCGCTCGGCTTCGGCGAAGATCCGGGCGTGCTCGGCGCCGTCGCCGGTGGCGGCCACGGCCAGGAAGGCCCCGGCCAGGTCGCCGTCTTCGTGGGGACGGGCGATGACGGTGACCTCGGCCCCGGCGGCGAGCAGCGCCTCGGCCCGGGCCCGGGCCATGGTGCCGCCGCCGAAGACCACGCAGCGGCGGCCGGTCACGTCGAGCGAGACGGGGAAGGAGAACGGCACCGCCCTCACCGGCCCGGCGTCGAAGGGACGAGGTGCAGGCCGCACTCCAGCCGCTCGCCGCCCCACCGGCCGCTGCGACCGGCGCCGGGGAGCGTGCAGGGCTGGCAGCCGATGGAGTCGAAACCCTTGCCCCGCAAGGGGTTCACGATCACGTCGTGGTCGGCGATGTAGCGCTCGACGTCGTCGTCGCTCCATCCGGCGATGGGGTTGACCTTGACGATGCCGCGGCCGGCGTCCCACTCCACCGTGGCCGTGGCCGCCCGGCTGGGGGACTCGGCCCGGCGCAGCCCGGTCACCCAGGCCGCCCGGGCCCCGAGGTGCCGCTCCAGCGGGACGACCTTGCGAGCGGCGCAGCAGGCCTCCGTCCCGTCGCTCCGGTGGACGGCGGCGCCGGCCTCGGGCCGGAGGGTCACGAGGTTGAGCCCGTAGCGGGCCCGCAGCCGCCCGGCCGTCTCGAGAGTCTCGGCGAAGTGGAAGCCGGTGTCGAGGAACACGACCTCCACCGCCGGGTCGGCCCGTACGGCCAGGTCGACGAGGACGCCGTCCTGCATCGAGCAGGCGACCGTCAGGGCCGGGCCGAAGGTGGCCACCGCCCAGGCCAGGACGTCGGGAGCGGGCGCGTCGGCCAGGCGGGCGGCGACGGCCGGGAGCCAGGCCGGCGGGCGGGGGCGCGGCGCGCCGAAATCGACGGGTGCGACGGACATGGGTGGAACCTCCGGGCGGGAGCGGAACGGGCTACAGCGCGAGGGACGAGCGCATTCGGCGACACAACTCGTCGCGCAGCTCATGGGGCGTGCGGCCCATGGCGATGCTCGGCGCTCCCGTCTTCCGGATCACATCGTCGATGGTACCGGCTCCCCCGGAAAATGCCAGTAATCAGGTCGGGAATTTTTCCGACGAATTTGGTCAGGAATGCGCAAGGCTCCCGCCGGGTAATCCCCGGGACGGCGCCGGCGCCGCCGTAGGCTGGCCCGGATGTCACCCTCCGGGCGGCGAAACGCCTCTGAGTGCCGCGTTGCACTCAGTGCCAGTTAGACCTACCGTGGGAGGGATGACGCGCGACAAGGCCGCACCGGTCGAGGGGCTCCGCGAGCGGCACCGCAAGCGCACCGCCGCCGATCTGGAGGCGGCCGCCCTCGAGCTGTTCACCCAGCGGGGGTTCGACGCCGTCACGATCGACGACATCGCCGCCGCCGCCGACGTGTCCCGCCGGACGTTCTTCCGCTACTTCGCCTCCAAGGAAGACGTCATCCTGTCGGACCACCCCCGCCGGCTCGACGAGCTGCAGGCGGCCCTCGACCGCCGGCCGGCCGACGAGCCGGCGCTGGCCGCCCTCCGCCACGCCATCATGTCGCTGGCCGACACCTACGAGGAGCACCGGGAGCACATGCTCGGGCGCTTCCGGCTGGTGTCGTCGACGCCGGCCCTCGAGGCCCGCAGCCTCTGCCTGCAGCGCAACTGGGAGACGGCCGTCACCGAGATGCTGGCCGCCCGCATGGGCGTCGACCCGGCCCGGGATCTGCGGCCCGGCGTCGTCGCCGCCACCACCATGGCCGCCATGCGGGTGGCCACGGCCAACTGGCTGGCCCGGGGCGGCCGGGGTGATCTGTCGGCCATCGTGGCCGCCGCCCTCGACCAGCTCGACGGCGGGCTGCAGGCCGCCGCCGCGCCGGCCCCCGCCCCGGCCCGGGCCGGCTGATCTCCCGAGGGGGCGGGGCCGCCGCCTCTCCCGCCTGTGATTGGCCGTTCACCCTGCGGTAGCCTCGGGCCTTCGCAGGAGCCCGTCTGGAGCAAGGGGGACCAGGTGCGGCCGCATCGTCGGGGGGAGGCCTACGTGAGACGCGTCCGGCGTCTCCTGGCCGTCGTGCTCGTCGTGGCGGGCACCGTCGCCCTGGCCGTGCCGGGGAGGGGTCAGGCGGCCGGGGACGCCGGCCCGGCGGTCCGGAAATCGCCCGTCCGCACCGAGCCGGTCGGATCGGCCTCCGCCCGGGTGGCGGCCGCCGGGCCGATCGTCGGCGGCCTCAACCTGGAAGCCGGCTTCGGCCGGGCGACCGTCGACCTGTCGGGCGACGCCGCCCGGGGTGAGTCGGCCACGATGTCGGCCGGATCGGCCGGCCTCTTCCTCAGCCTGGCCGGGGCGCCGCCGGTGCTGCCCGACCCGACCCGGGCCGACTCCACCGGCACCGCCGACGCCGAGCGCTCCGTGGCCGCGCCGGCCGGCGACTTCGTCCGCCTCGGGCACGAGAAGGCCCACGCCGAACCCCGGCGCTCGGAGGCCCGGACCGGCCTCGGCGACCTCGCCGTGGGGCCGGCGGCGGTGCTGGGCGGGACGAGCACCGCCGCCATCAACGAGGAGGGCGCCTCGTCCTCGTCGGCCGTCGGCGAGCTGCGGCTCGGCGGCGCCGGCGGGCCGGCCGTGGTGCTGTCGGGGCTCACCTGGCGGGCCGCCCAGCCGAAGGGCGCGCCGGGCGAGGCCGCCTTCTCGATCGGCGCCGCCACCATCGCCGGGCAGCCGCTGGCGGTCGGCTCCCCGGAGCAGATCGCCGCCGCCATCGAGGCTGCCAACGGCGCCCTCGGCTCCCAGGGGATCAGGATCTCCGCCCCGGTGGTGGCCGCCGGGCCGGACGGGGGTCGTGTCGGCCCCCTGCGCGTCGAGCTGCGGGACCCGCCGCTCAACCGGGCCGTGGCCGGGGCGGCCTACGGCCCCCTGGCCCCGACGGTGAGCCAGGCGCAGGACGAGGCGGTCAAGGCCAGCGGTTCCGACCCCCGGGTCTCGCAGGCGCTGCTGGGGGCCAACGTGGCGCTCTCGCTGGTGCTGGGCAACGGCGGGGTGGGCGTCGAGGTCGGCGGGGCGACGGCCGACCTGACGACACGGGAGGTGCCCGACCTCGATTCGCTGCTGGGCGGGTCCCGGCCCGCTCCGTTGCCCGGCGCGGCGTCCGGCGGGAGCGGCGGCCCGGCGCCGGCCGGAAGTGACGGCGCCGCCGGCGGTCCGGAGCAGCCGGACGGGGCGGCCGGTGGCGCCTGGACCGGCGGCGACCCGCCGGCCGGGTACGCCGCGCTGCCGCCGGCCGGGGGCCTCGACACCGGTGGCGGGACGGCCATCGCCGCCCCGGCCACCGCCGCGCCCCCGCCGGTGTCCGGGACGGCGCCGGGCTCCGGCGGGAGCCGCCGGTCGCCCGCCCGCCCGCCCGGTCACCTGCCGGCCCCGCTGGCCGCCGCCGGGCTGGCCACTGGGTTCTCCATCGCCGGCGCCGACTGGCTCGGCCGCCGCCGGACCGTCGGGCTGGTCGGTGGGCTGCGGGCCGCCGCCGGCCTCGGGACCCCCGGGCGGCGCCCGGCCCGGAGGGGCCGCCGCCTGGTGGCGCTGGGCGTGGCGGCCGGGCTGGTGCTGGGCCTGGCCCTGGCGCCGAGCCGCGTCCCGCTCCGATCCCGGGCGGGCGACGAGCTGGCGTCGTCGTCACCGCTGTCGGCCGGCGACGGCGCACCGGTGCAGACCGGCGTGCCGTCCGACCCCGGCCCGTCCGGCGCCGCCGCCGCCGGCGCCGGCGGGGCCTCCGGGGCGGCGGCCGCCGCCGGTGCCGGGGCCAACGCCGCAACGCCCGCCACCGGACCCGCCGGCCGCGTCGCCGTCCGGGGCGCGAACCCGGCGGTGGGGACCGCCGCCGGCCCGCGTCCGGGGGCGGCCACCGGAGTGCGGACCCCGGCGCCGGGTGGCCGGACGGCCACCTCCACCCCCGGCGGGGCCGCCGGCGCCGTCACCCGGGGCCGGGACTGCCCCGGCGGGGAGCTGCAGGACAAGAACAGCACCTACTCGCCGCCCTGCCTCGACTTCAGCGGCGACAACGGCGGGGCCACCAGCCGGGGCGTGACCGCCGACACCGTCACGGTGGCGATGCGGGAGCCGGAGCTGATCGACGCCGGCGTCAACAACCAGGGCCGCATCACCGACACGCCGGCCGACCTGAAGCGCTCCCTCCTGGCCTTCGTCGACTACTTCAACCGGGTGTACCAGACCTACGGGCGCAAGGTGCAGGTCGTCTTCTACAAGGCCAAGACGCCGCTGCTGGCCGGGGCCGAGGGCGGCCACCAGGAGGAGGCCAACGCCGACGCCCTCACGGTCTCCCAGGAGATCAAGGCCTTCGCCGACCTGGCCGCCATGGCGCCGTCGTTCGCCGATGCCCTGGCCCGCCAGGGCGTCATCGGCTACGGGACGTACCACCTGTCGAAGACGTGGTACCAGGCCCATGCCCCCTACGCCTGGGCCAGCCTGCCCGACTGCACCTGGATCGCCGAGCAGAGCATCGACTACGTCGTCAAGCGCCTGGGCACCGCCCCGGCCCGGTACGCCGGCGACCCGGCCATGCGGACGAAGCCCCGGGCCATCGGGCTCGTCGTCCCCGACTCGCCGTGGTACCAGGAGTGCGCCGACCACGCCGAGGAGCTCTACCGGGCGGCGGGCTACCACTTCGCCCGGCGGGTCAACTACCCGCTCAACTTCAACCAGTCGTCGCAGACGGCCACCAACGTCGTGGCCCAGATGAAGGCGGCCGGCGTCACCACGGTGATGTGCATGTGCGACCCGCTGCTGCCGTACTTCGCCACTCCCCAGGCCAACCAGCAGGACTACCACCCCGAATGGCTGGTGGCCGGGTTCGGGGCCACCGACACCGACATCGCCGGCCAGTTCTACGACCAGGCCCAGTGGTCGCACGCCTTCGGCATGGGGGTGATCGGCGAGCTCAAGTCGGGCTACGCCAGCGAGTCGTACCGGGCCTACAAGGCGATCCGCAACGACGAACCGGCCCAGCTGCGCGACGTCGAGTACTTCCCGCTGCTGTGGTTCTTCTCCTGTTTGCAGATGGCCGGCCCCAACCTCAACCCCAAGACGTTCGAGGCGGGGTGCTTCGCCCTGCCGCCCCACCAGGGTGAGATCGGGCTGTGGAAGTTCGGCCCCGGCGACTACACCGCCGTGAGCGACGCCCGGGAGATCTACTGGGATCCGGAGGCGGTGAGCCCCTGGAACAACCGCAAGGGCCGCTACCTGGCCACGATGGGCGGGCAGCGCTTCTCCGGGCCCTGGCCGGCGGGCGAGCCGAGCTTCCCGCCGCCGAAGTGAGGGATCTGCCTCCCGCCGTCCGCGGTCTCCTCAGTGTCGTCGGGGTCCTCGGGGTCTGGGCCGTCCTGGCCCGGGTGCTGTCGCGGGGGCTGCCCCCCGGCGTCGTCCTGCTCGGCGTCGTCCTCGGCTCGCTGACGGCGCTGACGGCCATGGGCCTCGTGCTCGTCTACCGGGCGGCCCGGGTCATCAACTTCGCCCAGGTGGCCATCGGCTCGGCGGCCGCCACCGTGACGCTGGAGCTGGCCAACATCCGGCACTGGTCGTACTGGGCGGCGTCCGGCGCCGGGCTGGCCTTCGCCGCCCTGCTCGGAGCGGCGGTCGATCTTCTCGTGATCCGGCGGTTCTTCACCGTTCCCCGGCTCATCCTCACGCTGGCCACCGTGGGGCTGGCGCAGGTGTTCGCCGGGATCGAGCTGGGCCTGCCCGGCCTGTTCGGCGATTCCCGCAGCGTCCTCGGCGGAGCGATGAAGGTGCCCGTCCACGGCACGTACGAGGTCAGACCGATCCTGTTCAACGGCGGGCACTTCATGATCATGCTGGCCGTGCCGCTGGTCATGGCCGGGCTCGTCTACCTGCTCAAGGGGACCGCCGCCGGCCGGGGGATCCGGGGCGCCTCCGAGAACATCGAGCGGGCCCGGCTGTCGGGCGTGCCGGTCCGGCGCCTGTCGACCGGCGTGTGGGTCCTGGCCGCGCTGCTGTCGACGCTGTCGGCCATCCTGGCCCTGCCGATCTCCGGCACCGTCCGGGGGGCGGCGGGGGAGCCGACGCTGCTGCTGCCGGCACTGGCCGCCGCCGTCCTCGGCCGCATGAACAGCCTGCCCCGGGCGGCGCTGGCCGCCATCGGCCTCGGCGTGCTGCAGCAGTCGGTGTTCTGGACGACGGGCCGGGCCGGCCTCATCGACCTCGCCTACCTGATCGTGATCCTGGCCGGCCTGGCCCTCCAGCGGGACCGGTCGACGCGGGCCGAGTCCGGGGCGCAGTCGTCGTGGGTGCGGGCCGGCGACGTGCCGCCGATCCCCGCCCCCCTGCGCCGCCTGCCCGAGGTGGTCTGGGCCCGGCGCCTGCTCTTCGTCGCCGTGGCCGCCGTCGTGCTGGCCGCCCGCTCGGCCATGTCGGTCCAGCAGCTCAGCCTGCTCGGCACGGTGACGGTCGTCTACGCCCTGGTCGCCCTGTCGCTGGTCGTCCTCACCGGCTGGACGGGCCAGATCAGCCTCGGCCAGTTCGCCATCGCCGGCGTGGGGGCGGTGGCGGCCGGCGACCTCCTGTCCCGGGCCCACGCCGACCTGTTCCTGGCGCTCCTGGGCGGCGCCGCCGCCGGGCTCGTGACCTCGGTGGCCCTCGGGCTGCCGGCGCTGCGGGTCCGGGGCCTGTTCCTGCCGGTGACGACGCTGGCCCTGGCCGTGTCGATGTCGAGCTACTTCCTCAACCCCACCTACGTGAAGTCGGGGATTCCGGCCGAGGTCGGCCGGCCCGTCCTCCTCGGCCACTTCGACCTCCGCAGCGAAGGGAACCTGTTCCTGTTCTCGGTGGCGGTGCTGGCGGCGGCGGTGGCGGTGGTCGTGAACCTGCGTCGGCGCCGGCCGGGGCGGGCGTGGCTGGCGGTGCGGGACAACGAGTGGGCCGCCGAGGCCCGGGGCGTGTCGCTGGCCCGGACCCGGCTGGCGGCCTTCGCCGTCAGCGGGGCGCTGGCCGGCGTGGCCGGAGGGCTGCACGTCGTCGCCCTCAACGGGGTGAGCGTCGGCACGTACGCGCCATCGCTCAGCTTCGAGGCCTTCAGCATGGTCGTCGTCGGCGGGCTCACCTCGGTGTGGGGCGCCATCCTCGGTGCGGTCACGCTGCGCTACGCCGAATACGTCGTGAGCGGCGGCCTCCAGCTGATCGTGACCGGCGCCGGCGTGCTGGTCCTGCTGCTGGTCTTCCCCGGCGGGCTGGGCGAGGTGGGCCTGCGCCTCCGCCGCTTCGGCCTCGACCGCATCGCCCGGCGCCGGGGGCTCACCGATCCCGGCCCGGGTGAGGACGTGGCCTTCGAGCGGGTGCTGGCCTCGGACGACGACGACGAGGACGGCCCCGTCGCGCCGGACGGCGGCGCCGGGGCCCGGCCCGTCCACCCGGGGCCTGGGGCCGTGGTTCATTCCGACCTCGACGACCACCGCGCCTTCCTCTCCGTTCGGGACCTCGACGTCAGCTACGGATCGCTGCAGGTCCTCTTCGGCGTCGACTTCGACGTCCGGCCCGGCGAGGTCGTGGCCCTGCTCGGCACCAACGGCGCGGGCAAGTCCACGCTGGTGCGGGCCATCTCGGGCCTCACCCCGGCCCGGCGGGGAACGGTGACGTTCGACGGCCACGACGTCACCGGGGCCGGCCCCGAGCACCTGGCCCGGCTCGGGATCGCCCACGCCCCGGGCGGGCGGGGCGTCTACCCCGGCCTCACCGTGGGGGAGAACCTCCGGCTGGCCATGTGGACGTTCCGGGCCGACAGGGCCCGCTGCGACGAGGCCACCGAGCGGGTCTTCGAGCTGTTCCCCATCCTCGCCGAGCGGGCCGGCCAACCGGCCGGGCTGCTGTCGGGCGGCCAGCAGCAGATGCTGGCCCTGGCCCAGGCACTGGCCCCCGACCCCCGGCTGCTGATCATCGACGAGCTGTCGCTCGGCCTCGCTCCGGCGGTGGTGGAGGAGCTGCTCGACGTGGTGGCCCATCTGAAGGGCGGCGGGCTGACCACGATCCTGGTGGAGCAGTCGGTCACCGTGGCGCTCCACGTGGCCAGCCGGGCGGTGTTCCTGGAGAAGGGGACGGTGCGCTTCTCGGGCGCCGCCGCCGATCTGGCCGAGCGCGAGGACCTGCTCCGCTCGGTCTTCCTGGAGGGCGGCGGGCGCCCGGACCGGGCGGCGCCGGCCGCCGGGCGGAGCGCCGCCCGGCCCGCCGCCGCCGCCGGCCAGGGACCGGCCGAGGTCCTGGCCTGCGCCGACCTGTCGGTCCGTTTCGGCGGCCTGACCGCGGTCGACGGCGCCGGTCTGGCCGTGGGACCCGGCGAGATCGTCGGGCTCATCGGCCCCAACGGGGCGGGCAAGACGACGCTGGTCGACGCCCTGTCGGGCTTCGTGGCCCCCGACGCCGGCCGGGTCCGCTTCGCCGGCGCCGACGTGACCGCCCTCGGGCCCCGGCTGCGGGCGCTGGCCGGCCTGGCCCGGTCGTTCCAGGACAGCCGGCTGTTCCCCGGCCTGACGGTGGGCGAGAGCCTGGCGCTGGCCTCGGAGCGCACGGCCGCGCCGCCCGGCCCGCTGGCCGCCGGCCTGCGGCTGCCGGGTTCGGGCCAGTTCGAGGCGGCGGTGGGGGAGCGGGTGGCGGCCCTGCTGGCCGACCTGGGCCTCGAGGCGTGGCGGGACCGGTTCCCCGACCAGCTCTCGACCGGCGTGCGGCGCCTGGTGGAGCTCGGCTCGCTGGTGGCGCAGGAGCCGAGGGTGCTCCTCCTCGACGAACCGTCGGCCGGGCTGGCCGAACCGGAGACCCGGGCGCTGGGCCGGCTCCTGCTCCGGGTCCGCGACCGCACCGGGTGCGCCATCGTGATCGTGGCCCACGACGTGCCGCTGCTGCTGTCGATCGCCGACCGGCTGGTGGCCATGGACCTGGGCCGGATCGTGGCCGACGGCCCGCCCGGCGACGTCGTCCGCCACCCCGACGTCGTCCGCTCGTATCTCGGCACCGCCGCCGACCGTGCCATGATCTCCCCATGACTGAACAATCGCTCAGTGAGCCGCCCGCCGCCGGTCGCCTGTGCGAGGGGCGGATCTGCGTCGTCACCGGCGCCGGCCGGGGCATCGGCCGGGAGTACGCCCTGATGCTGGCGGCGCAGGGCGCCCACGTCGTGGTCAACGACGTCGGCGGCGACCGCACCGGCACCGGAGCCGACACCGGCCCGGCGGCCGAGGTGGTGGCGGAGATCACCGCCGCCGGCGGGGCGGCCGTGGCCAACACCGACGACATCTCGACCTGGGCCGGGGCCGAGGCGCTGGTGGCCCAGGCAATCGAGGTCTTCGGGGGCCTCGACGTGGTGGTCAACAACGCCGGGATCCTGCGCGACCGGATGCTGGTCAACATGAGCGAGGAGGAGTGGGACTCGGTCATCCGGGTCCACCTGAAGGGCACGTTCGCCGTCACCCGCCACGCCGCCGCCTGGTGGCGCGACCGCAGCAAGGCCGGCGAGACCAACGACGCCCGGGTCATCAACACCACGTCGGTGTCGGGCATCTACGGCAACGTCGGCCAGGCCAACTACGGGGCGGCCAAGGCCGGCATCGCCGGCTTCACGGTCATCGCCGCCCGGGAGCTGGGCCGCTACGGCGTGACCGTCAACGCCATCGCCCCCGGCGCCCTCACCCGCATGACCGAGGACCTGCCGATCCCCGACGAGCGCAAGGCGGCCCTCGACCCCCGCTGGGTGGCGCCGGTCTGCGTCTGGCTGGCGTCGCCCCTGTCGGCCGACGTCACCGAGCGCGTCATCGAGGTGTCGGGCACCAACTTCGCCATCGCCGAAGGCTGGCACCGGGGCCCGAGCGCCGATCCGGTGGCCGACCCCGCCGGGGTCGACGCCGCCGTCCGCAAGCTGCTGGCCGGCGCCCGGCCCAACATGACCTTCGCCGAGACGACCAACCAGCAGCCCCGGCCGTAACCCGTCAGCCGGCCGTCAGCGGCCGAGGTGAACCTGCTGCAGCCCGCCGTCGAGGAGGTCGAGGGCCTCGGCCGTCATGGCGATCAGGTCGCCCTTGGCCCCGGCCGACAGCCAGTTCTGGAAGGCGACGCGCATGGCCGCCAGCGTGGTGGCCGACACCACCCCGGGGCGGAGGTCGACGGCGGGGTCGACGCCGAGGCGCTCGGCCACCATCGCCTGCATGGCCTCCTCCCAGGTCTTCTGGTGGACGAGGCTGCGGGCCTGGAGCGACGGCGTCTCCCGCATGATGCGGCCCCGGAGGATCACCATCTCCCGGCGCTCCTCGAAGTCGCTGGTCATCGACAGCAGCGCCCTGCGCAGGGCGGTGAGGACGGGCTCGTCGGCCGGCCGGGTGGCGATCGCCTCCCGGAGCCGGGCCAGCTGCACGAAGTGGTCGGCGAGGAGGACGTCTTCCTTGGAGGCGAAGTACCGGAAGAACGTCCGGCGGGACACGTCGGCCTCGGCGGCGATATCGTCGACGGTCACGGCGTCGAAGCCCCGCTCACCGAAGAGGCGGAGGGCGGCGGCCTCGAGCTCGGCGGCCGTCAGCCGCTTGCGGCGCTCGCGCAGCCCCGGGCGCGGGCGTTCGATGGTGGAGGTGCTGGGTTCGGTCATGTGCCGTCACCCTATGTCACAGTGACACCTGGTGTAAACGTGCCGATGAGGAGGGGCTGAGTGGCGCAACCGGCGGTCGACGGCCTGCGGGTCAACGACATCGGCGGGCACCCCCTGGCCGGCGGCGGCTGGTTCCGGACGGGCCTGGTCTTCCGGGTCTCCGGAAGCCTGGTCGGCCCGGCGGAGATCGCCCACCTCGACACGCTCGGCCTGCGGGTCCTCGTCGACCTGCGGGGCGACGACGAGAACCGCCAGACGCTGGTCGACTGGGCCGCCGGCCGCGGGGTGCGCTACCACCACGAGCCGATCAGCCTGGCCAGCGCGGCCGACCTGTCCAACGTGCTGCGGGAGCACGGCGTCACCGAGGCCGACGGGCGGGCGTTCCTGGCCAAGATCTACCGCCAGATGCTCGACGAGTGCAGCCCGGCCTTCGTGCGGGCCACCACCGCCATCGCCGGGGCCCAGCCGGCGGCCTTCGGCTGCGCGGCGGGGAAGGACCGCACCGGCCTGCTGGCCGCCCTGCTCCAGGACCTGCTGGGCGTCGACCGGGCGGTGATCCTCCACGGCTACGTCAACCTGGCCCCCGACCCCGACCGGTTGCTGGAGGCCATCTCCACCTGGTGGGACTGGGAGGAGGGCGACCTCCTCAAGCCCGGCCTCGGCGGCATCCTGAGCGCGGTCGAGGAGGTCATGGCCGGGGCGCTGGACTACCTCGACGAGCGTCACGGCGGGTCCCGCCGCTGGTTCGAGGCCGCCGGCCTGCCGGCGGCCGTGATCGACCAGCTCCGGCAGCGGCTGATCACCGACGAGCCGGGCTGAGGTGAACCGGCCGCCGTTCCCGGGTCGGGCCTAACCTCCAGGCGTGTTCTCGGGACGGACCGGCGACGACACCGTGTGGACGCTGGTGGAGCGGCGCGCCCGCCTGGCCGGCGACGCCCCGCGGCTCACGTTCGTCGACGGCGAGGGCCCCGACCGCGTGACCGGCTGGGGGGCGCTGGCCCGCCGGGCCGAGGCGGCGGCCGCCCGGCTGGCCGGCGCCGGCGTCGAACCGGGGCAGCGGGTGGCGCTGTTCGGGCTCAACAGCGCCGGCTACCTGGCGGCGCTGTTCGGGATCGCCCGCCTCGGGGCGGTGGCCGTGCCGCTCAACGCCCTCCTCACCCCGCCGGAGATCGCCTGGCAGCTGACCGATGCCGGGGCGGTGGCCCTCGTGGGCGAGGCCGGGGCGGTCGCCCGCCTCGACGAGGCGGCCGGGCTGGGCGGCTTCACCGGCCCCCGGCTGGCCCTGGAGGGCGAGGCGCCGGGCTGGCCGGCCCTGGAGGGCGACGGTCCCACCGGCGGCCTGCCGGCGCCGCCCGGACCGGACGACGTGTTCGAGATCCTCTACACGTCGGGCACGACCGGTCATCCCAAGGGCGTCATGCTGTCGCACCGGTCGATGGCCTCGGAGGCCGACAGCGTCGCCTCCTACTGGGCCGCCCGCCCCGACGACGTCTTCCTGGCGGTGCTGCCGCTGTTCCACGTCAACGCCCAGCTGGTCACGCTGCTGCCGGCGCTGGCCACCGGGGCGGGCCTGGTGGTGGCCCGGGCCTTTTCGGCCGGCGGCTGGATCGACCTGGTCCGCCGCCACGGCGTGACGGTGTCGTCGATCGTCGGAACGCAGGTCCGCATGATCATGGCCACCCCGGAACGGCCCGACGACGCGGCCACCGGCCTGCGGTGCGTGCCCTACGGCCTCAACGTCCCCGAGGCGATGTGGGCCGCCTTCGAACGGCGCTTCGGTGCTCCGCTGTGCAACATCTACGGGCTGACCGAGGCCGTGGCCGTGGCCACCGCCGCGCCGCTCTACGGCGACCGCCGCATTCCCAGCGTGGGGCGGCCGGGGCGGGGCCGGGCCGTGGCCGTCTTCGACGAGGACGGCAAGGAACTGCCCCCCGGGGCGGTGGGCGAGATCCGCATCCGGGGCCGGCGGGGGCTGTCGCTGATGGTCGGCTACCACGGCCGGTCGGAGGAGACGGCCGCCGTCTTCGACGGCGAGTGGCTGCGGACGGGCGACCTCGGCCGGCTCGACGAGGAGGGGTACCTGTACTTCGTCGACCGGGCCAAGGACGTCATCAAGCGGGCGGGGGAGAACGTGTCGGCGTCCGAGGTCGAGCGCGTGCTGGCCGAGTTCCCCGGCGTGGCCGAGGCGGCCGTCGTCGGCCGGCCCGACCCCATCCGGGACGAGGCGGTGGTGGCCTTCGTGGTCCCGGTGGCCGGTGGCCTCGACGTGGGCGCCCTCGACGCCCACTGCCGGGCGCAGCTCGCCCGGTTCAAGGTCCCGGAGGAGTACGTCGTCGTCGGCGCCCTGCCCAAGACGTCCATCGGCAAGATCGAGAAGAAGACCCTCCGGGAGCGGCTGGGCAGCGGGAGCGGATTATGATTGAATGGTCAGTCAGTATGGGAGCGCAGCGGTGACGACCAGGGCGGCCACACTTGACATGCTGCGGGCGCCGGGCCTGGCCGTCGAACGGCCCCTGGAGCTGTCGGGTCAGTGGTTCAACGAGCTCTGCCTGTGGCTGCAGTCGCCCATCGGCGCCCTGCGGACGATCGGCTGGCCGATGATCCTCATCCCGGAGATCATCGACTCCCGCTACCGCCTCGGCGACTCCGCCCTCCAGGTCTACCAGCGGGTGGAGTGGTTCGGGGCGGTGCCCCGGGAGCCGTTCACCGCCTCGGGGCGGATCGAGTGGGTGTCGGCGCAGGGCGGGTCGTGCGAGGCGGGGATCGGCACCGAGGCCCACCTCGGCGGCGAGCTCCTGGCCCGCAGCCTGCTGGTGGCCCGCATGGCCGGCGAGCTCGAGTCGTACGGCCGGCGGGGCCTGCCGGCCCGGCCCGAGGTCGACGCCGCCTCGCTGGCCCGGCGGCGGACCCTGGTCGTCGACGAGGGCACGATCCGCCACTTCGCCGGCCTGGCCGGCACGCGCTATCCCGTCCACGACGACGAGCGCTACGCCTGGGCCCAGGGCTACCCGGCCATCCTCGTCCAGGGCCTGCTGCTGTTCATCACCCAGCTGCACTTCTCCGGCGCCGGGGCCGGAGCGACGGGGCGGGCCGAGATGTGGTTCCGGCGGGCCGTCCCGGCCGGGAGCCTGCTGGAGTCCTGCCAGAGCACCACCGATCCGACACTGTGGGCGCTGCGGCTCATCGGCGGCGGCGAGATCGCCGCCATCACCCGCATCGCCTCGTCGCCACCGTCCTAGACGCGCCGGCCCGAGGGGGGAGCTTGACTGAATCACTGGTCGACTGGGACTACTGGCTCAACGACTGGCCCGGCCACCCCATCGCCGTCACCCGGGCCAACGCCGCCGACGGCTACCCCCGGCCGCTCACCCCCCTCAGCCAGGACCTGATCCTGACCTACGAGGAGGCCGGCGTCCGCCGCTTCTACTTCGACATCCTCGGCGTCCTGACCCCGGCCGACGCCCCCGACCCCTACATGCTGGCCTGCTACGGCCTCGTCTACCTCAACGCCGACCAGCTGGCCGGGCTGGGCGAGGCGACACCGGGCAGCTCCCGCCACGCCATGTACCAGCAGTTCTTCGGCCTCGAGGCGGACCCCGCCTACGTGCCGCCGAAGCCCACCGCCCGCCAACGGCTGGCCGGGGCCGTCACCGGGCTCAAGGTGGCGCCCCGCACCCTGCGGCTCGCCGGCCGGGTGGGGGCCGACGTCGAGCGGCGCACGGCCGACATCCTGGCCGCCCGCCCCGGCGGGGCGGCCGGGCCCCTCCCCGACGCCGAGCTGGCCGCCTGGCTCGACCGGCTCGACGCCCTCCAGGTGGACGCCTGGGTCACGCTCATGACCGGCGCCGGCCTCGGGAGCGGGTTCTTCGAGACGGTCCGCAAGATGCTGGCCGCCTGGGCCGGCGACACGACCGGCGACCTCTGCAACCGGCTCCACGTCGCCCTGGGCGGCAACGAGAGCGCCGAAGCGGGACGGGCCGTCCGGCACCTGGCCGACGTCGTCCGCCGGGAGGGGGCCGAGGCGGCGCTGGAGGGCGACGACCCGGTCGGCGACCTGCGGCGCCTGAGCCCGGCGGCGGCCGCCGCCCTCGACGAGCTGATCGCCCGCTTCGGCCACCGGGCGCCGGCCGAGCTGGAGCTGGCCAACCCCAGCTGGCGGATGGACCCCCGGCCCGTCCTCGACACCGTGCGCCTGGAGCTGCGGCGGCCGGAGACGGCCGACGACGCCCCCGCCATCCGGGCCGGGGCCGAGGCCGAGCTGGCCGGCCGGGTCCCCAAGGTCAAGCTCCCGGTGGTCCGGGCGGCGCTGCGCAGGTCGCAGGCCATGATGGCCAGCCGGGAGAACGGGAAGCTGCCGGCCGTCGTGCTGTGGGACGAGCTGCGCCGGCTGCTGGCGGCGGCCGGCCCGGGGCTGGTGGAGCGGGGCGTCCTGCCCGACGTGGGGGCCGTCCACTACCTCCGCCACCGGGAGCTGCGGGCCGTGCTGCGGGGCGGCGACGGCCCGGGGACGGCCGAGATCGAACGGCGCCGGGAGGCCCACCGCCGCTGCCTGGCCCTCGACCTCCCCGAGCTGGTCGAGGTCGGCCCCGGCTGGCTCCGGCCCCTCGACGACGCCTTCATCCGGGCCCGGGGGATGCTCCCGCCGGAGAAGCTGGCGGCCGACGCCACCCGGCTCCACGGCATCGCCGCCGCCCCCGGGACGGTGACCGGCACCGCCCGGGTGCTGTTCGACCCCTTCGACGAGTTCGAGGCCGGCGACGTCCTCTTCGCCCGCACCGTCGACCCGGGCTGGGCGCCCGTGCTGGCCTGCGCCGGGGCCGTGGTCCTCGACATCGGCGGGGTCCTGTCCCACGGGGCGGTGGTGGCCCGGGAGCTGGGCATCCCCTGCGTGGTCAACGTCAAGGTCGGCACCGAGCGGGCCCGCAGCGGCGCCCCGGTGACGGTCGACGGCTCGGCCGGCGAGGTCGTGCTGGGTTAGGACCGCCCGTTCGGGAATTCCCCCAAATGGGCCCTCAAGTTCCAATTCGGACAAGCCGATCACCACGGCATGAGGTTCACCGACAGGACGGCGGACCTGGAGCGAGTCCCCGCTCACTCACCGAAAGGAACTTCGATGATCCGCAAGGCCCTCGCCGCCCTCGGTGTCTTCGCCGGTGTCGCTGTCGCCGCCAACGTCGCCTTCGCCGCCTGGACCGCCGACGGGACCGGTTCCGGTTCCGCCAAGGCCACCGCCTCCGTGCCGGTCAGCACCGTGTCGGCCACCCCGACCGCCCAGCTGTACCCCGGCGGCAGCGCCGATCTGAAGATCACGATCAAGAACGACAACGGCTACCCGGTCCGGGTGACGCAGATCAACGGCAGCACCGCCATCACGTCGGGCAACCCCACCTGCGACGCGTCGAACGGCGTGACCTTCACCAACACGACCGGCCAGTGGGACGTCCCCGCCACCTCGCAGCAGACGTTCACGCTGTCGGGCGCGGTGCGGATGTCGAACGCCTCGGTCGACGCCTGCCAGAACGCCACCTTCACCGTCCCGGTGTCGCTGGTCGCCGCCAGCAACGCCGGCTAGTCCCGCAGCACCGTCGGCGGGAGGGGCCCCGAGCCCCTCCCGCCGACTTCCGTTTCCAAGACCGTTCCCGACCGCATCGCCGAAGGAGCCCGTCCGTGCCCTCCCGCCTGTTGGCCGTCCTCGGCACCACCACCGCCGTCGCCGGCGGCACCGCCGCGGCCGTGGCCGTCCACGCCCGGTGGCCCGACCCGAAGGTCCCGACCACGGTGCTCGGCCGCCAGGTGGTCAATGGCGACACCAACGATCCGGCGGCGCAGTCGTTCGTGGTCTCGGGCGACGTCGACGGGCTCGCCCCCGGAGTGACCCGGACGCTGTCCCTCACGCTGTCCAATCCCAATGACGGCGCCATCTCCGTGCGGTCCCTGACCGTCACCGTCGGCGACGGCCGGGGCGGCTGCACCGCCGGCAACGTCGAGGTGGGCCCCTGGGCCGGCCCGGTGCTCGTCCCCGGCCGGGGCCGCGCCGCCGTCTCCCTGCCCGTGACTATGCTCGACTCCGCCCCCGGGGTTTGCCAGGGCGCCACGTTCCCTCTCACCTACGGTGGATCAGCGGTAAAGGCATGAGCAAGCGGATCGCCGCTCTGGCCGTCGTGGGGATCGTCACCCTGTCGGCCGGCGCGGCGCTCGCCGCCTGGACCGTCGGCTCCTCGGGGACCGGCAGCAGCCGGGCCCGGAGCCTGCCGGCCGGCCCGACCCCCACCGCCACGGCGGCGCTGGGCAGCACGACCGTCACCGTCTCGTTCCCCCAGGTCTCGCTCAACGGTTCCGTCCTCGGCTCCCTGAGCGGCGGCGGCTACACCGTCCGGCGCTACGACTCCGGCGGCAGCGCCCAGACCATCGGCTCGGCCTGCAACACGACGCTGTCCGGCTCCGCCGCCACGCTGTCCTGCGCCGAGGCCAACGTCGGGAACGGCACCTGGTCCTACAAGGTCACCCCGGTCCTGGCGGGCTGGAAGGGGGCCGAGGGCGCCGCCGGCACCGTGACCATCAGCGTCGTCCCGTCGATCCCGTCGGTCCCGGTGCTCCCCGCCGCCAGCGACAGCGGTTCGTCGTCGACCGACAAGATCACCAACGTCCGGACGCCGACCGTCACCGGCACCGCCGACACCGGCTCCACCGTCACGATCTACGACGGGCTCACCGCCGTCGGGAGCGCCGCGGTGGCGGGCGGGACGTACTCCGTCACGACCTCGCCGCTGGCCGACGGCGTCCACAGCCTGACGGCGAAGGCGTCGAACGGCGGCCTCAGCTCGGCCCTCTCCCTGCCCCTGGCGATCACGATCGACACCACGGCCCCCGCCGTCACGGTGACGTCACTGGGGAGCGGCGGCGGCACCAGCAAGGTCAAGGTCACGGGCACGGCGTCGGCCACCGACGGCAATGTCACGGTGTACCTGTGCCACGCGGCCAGCTGTTCGCCCGTCACCGACACCGGCACCGTGTCGGGCAGCATCTGGTCCTACACCACGCCGGCCAACATCGGGACCGGCGTGTACTACGCCATCGCCAAGCAGACGGATGTGGCCGGCAACACCGGCCAGACGCCGGCCTACGGGCCGTACACCCGTTAGCCGTCGAGCCCCAGCAGGGCCCGGTGCCACGGCGCCGGGCCCTTCAGCTCGCTGACCTCGAAGATCCCGGTGCCGAGGCGGCCGCCGGATTCGAAGACGCTCAGCCCGTCGGTGAAGAAGACGCCTTCGTCGTGGCTGGTGACGCTGGTGACCTCACAGGAGCCGGCGATCCGGTAGCCCCGGCCGTCGGCCGTCCAGATGCGGGCGTCGCAGCCGGTGGGGGAGTGCCCGTCGTCGGCCACCCTGGCGCCCGTCTCCAGCCGGGTCACCCCCCGGAACTCGCCGCCGTCGAAGACGTAGCCGAAGTCCATCCGGCCCTTCGGCGTGGTGAAGCTGAAGGCGGAGCAGAACAGGTCGGGCCCGAACGTGGCCCACACCCAGCGGTGGCTGAGCAGCATGCTCCACTGGCGGGGCCCCCAGGAGTGGTCCTGGTAGGCCCAGCCCGCCACCGGGGTCTCGGTGCCGGCCACGGTGACGGTCCCGTCGACGCGGCCCATCGACTCGTAGTGGTCCTTGCCGATCTCGGCGCCGGCGTCGAGGCTGAAGGCGAAGGGCTCGGTGAACGACTCGTAGACCACGTCGCTGCGGACGCCGTTGTCGTAGGCCGCGCTCACGGCGCAGGACCGCAGCGGCGTCTTGGTCAGCACGTGGAGCGGCCCGAGCGTCAGGTCCGACAGGTCGTCGGCCGGCAGGTCGAGGCGCAGGTTCTGGTACTTGCCCACCACCGCGCCGTCGACGGCCACCCAGCTCCACAGGTCGGCCCGCCGCCGCACCCGCTGCAGCCCGAGGTGGTGGAAGCCGCCGGCCCGCCGGGCGGGGTCGTACCAGCCGAGGAACCAGCTCTCCTGCCAGCTCTCGTCGGCGCCGGGGGGCGCGACATGGGAGCCGTCGTCCTCGGGGCGGATCGTCTTCATCGTTCGTATCCCTTCGCGCAGACGTAGCTCTCCCCGAGGGGGGCGGTGAGCTTGGCGTTGACCACCTTGATGGGGTAGCCGCACATGTTGACGTGGGGGTGCGGGCCCTTGTTGAACGTGATCGGGGGGACGAGCCCGCCGATCGTCTCGCCCTTCAGGGCGTAGAGGGCCTCGAGATAGTCGGCGGTGGTGGGGTTGCGATCGGCGAAGCCGGCCGACAGCCGCTCGATCAGCTTGTCCTGCACCCAGGCGGTGGCGCCGTAGCCGCCGAGGGCCCCGTCGGGCACGTAGCGGGCGACGGCGTCGAGGTAGGGCTGCATCTTCGGCGAGCTGCGGTAGGGGACGGTGGCGGCGATGCCCAGCACCCCCTCGGCGTCGGGCTGCTGCATCACTTCGGCGTTGGCGGTGTAGGTGCCGGTGACGACGGGGTTCCACCCCTGGCGGTGGGCCGAGCGGGCCACCCGCACGATCGTCTGCTCGTCGGTCAGCATCGTCACGATCTCGGCGCCGGCGTTGCGGGCCGAGATCACCTCGGCGGTGAAGTCGGGCTGGGCGATCGAGACCTGGGCCTCGTAGACGATCGTCATCCCGTAGAGCGGGGCGAACTGCAGCGCCCGGTCCCGTTGCTGCTTGCAGGACGACGCCTCCCGGCAGTAGAGGATGGCCATCTTGCGCTTGTCGGTCTGGCTGGTGACGGCCAGGTGGATGCCGTGGCCCAGGGCCTCGTCGGAGCCGATCTGGGGGTTGAAGACCATGGGGGAGTGGTCCTCGATCTCGTTGCCCCCCGGGCCGCCGACCATGGGGACGCCGGCCTGTTCCAGGTACGGCGTCACGGCCGGGGTCGTGGTCACGAGATAGGTGCCGATGAAGGCCACGACCTTGTCCTGCTCGACCATCCGCTTGGCGATGGCCAGCGCCGCCGCCGGATCGCCGCCGTCGTCGCCGAAGATCAGCTTGACGGGATGCCCGGCCAGCCCGCCCCGGGCGTTGACGTCGGCGCTCCACGCCTTGTCGGCGGTGATGATCGGCTGCACCGCCCGGCCGATGACGCCGCTGCCCGTCCCGAAGGTGCCGAACACGATCGGCGCCCGGGCCGCCGGCGTCCCCGCCTTGGCCGCCGGGGCGGAGCCGGCCGGCGCCCCGGCCGGGCCGGCGCCGGTTCCCGGGGTGGCGGAGGCGGCCCCCGCCGCCGGCAGGCCTCCGCCGGCCCCGGCGGCGCTGCCCGTCCCCGCGGAGACCTTCAGCGATGAGCGGGCGGCGGCCGCCGCCGGCGCCGTCCCGGGGGACGGGTTCCCCCCGCCGGCCGCGCCGCCGGGCCCGGCTCCGCCCGGAGCCACCGCCAGCGCCGCTTGCGCCGGGCCGGAGGCGCCGGCGCCGGCCGGCACCGTGACGCCGGCCCCGGCCGCCGGCCGCTCGGCCGCCGAGAACGAGAGGGACCCGCCGCTGGCCGCCAGCCCGTCGCGGCCCACCCGCGAGCCGCAGCCGGCCGCCGTCGCCGCCGTCAGGGCGACGACCGTGGCCACGGACACCCTCCGCCCCCAACCCATCGCTTCTCCTTCCGGCCGCCTGCCGCCGGCCGATCCGGCCCGGGCTACTGAATGAACGTTCGGCCAGTTGATTGTAACGGCCCCGGGAAATCCTCACCAGACCCGCAGTCCGTCGAGGACGCCGTCGCCGGCCACGGCGGTGAGCCAGGGTCCGGCGGCGGCGGCGTCCACCAGCACGGCCCGGCCGTCCCGGCCGAGCGCCACGTGGTCGCCGCCGGCGCAGGCCCACCAGCGGCCGGGCGTCCACCCCGCCCCGAGCGCGTCGCCCAGCACCGGCAGGAGGGCGCCGAGCAGCTCCCACCAGGTGCCGGTGAAGTGCAGCACGATCTCGAGGTTGTCGGGGTCGTCGACGCCCCGGTGGCCGGCGACCCGCCCGTCCTCGACGTCGAGCACGGTGACGGCCCCGGCCAGGCGGGCCACGTCGTCGATGGCGGCGATGACGGCCACGAGCGCTCCTTATGAGTGAACGTTCGGTCAGCGGCGGCGGGACACGTTAACATGCCCGGTCATGAGCACAGACATCACCCAGAGTCCTGTCCCGACCCTGAGCGAGCAAGCCTGGGCCATGCTCCACGACCTCCGCCTGCGGGGGTTCCGCCCCGCCAGGGGCGGCCCGCTGGAGGACGAGATCGTCGCCGCCGGCCTGGCCCTCGTGCGGGGGCCGAACCTGGCGCTCGCTCCGGCCGGCCGGGAGGCCCACGCCGTCTGGGCCCGCCTGGCCCCCGGATCGGAGGAGGAGGCCCTGGCCCGGGCCACCTACGAGCGCTTCCTCGTCTTCAACAACGAATTCCTCCGCATCTGCACCGACTGGCAGCTGAAGCCGGGCAACCAGCCCAACGACCATTCCGACGCCGCCTACGACTTCAAGGTGCTCGAGCGGCTCGACCGGCTCGACGAGCGGGTGGGCCCGATGATCGAGACGCTGGCCAAGACCGTGTCCCGCTTCGGCGGCTACCGGTCCCGCCTGACCGATGCGCTCGACAAGATCAGCGAGGACCGGGCCTGGCTGGCCTCGCCGCGCTGCGACTCGTACCACACCGTCTGGATGCAGCTCCACGAAGACCTGCTCTCGGCGGTCGGCGTCAACCGGGCCGACGAGAAGCAGCCGGAGTAGGCGACGGGGCGGGCTCCTTGACGGCCCGTTCCGCCCGGTGATTGAATGAAGCGTCAGTCAAGGAAGGCTCCGGCCGGCGCGGCCGGCGATTGACTCCCGCAGAGCGAACCTGACATATTGCACAAAATGTCAGGATCATTGGTCCGGTCCGATCTCGAGGGGGCGCTCGTGAGGGGAGAGCGAGGCGGGCGGCGACGACGGCTCCTGGCCGGAGCCGGGGCGCTGCTGATGACCCTGGCCGGGGCCGGGCTGGCCACCAGCTCGACCGCCGGGGCCGACTCCGGCGGCCGCAGCCTGGTCGGCGTGGCGTCGGCGTCGGGGATGCGGGCCACCTACACCGTGCCCGACTACGTGGTCGTGTCGGAGTTCTTCGACGGGGGCGGGCCGGTGGCCCAGGCCAACGTCGACACGACCGGCAAGGCCACCGGCTTCGGCTCGCTGCCCTACCCGGGGGAGAACGCCGTGACCGCCCCGGGGCTGCTCACGTTCGCCACCGGCGTGCCCGTCCCCGGCTATCCCTTCTACGCCCGGGCCGACTACCCGGTGACCCCGTCGTCGGAGGTGAAGGACCCGAGCGGGACCTACGCCCTGCGGGCGGCCGCCGACCAGGGCAAGGCCGCCGGCTCGGCGGCGTTCCGCTTCGGCGGAACCGACAGCCCCGTCACCCGGGCCAGCTCCGACGCCACCGGCGTCCTCGACGGCAGCGGGAAGCTCACGATGACCGCCGTCGGCGTGACCGAGGGCCTGTCGTTCTCCAACGGCGCCCTCAAGATCAGCTCGGTCACCTCGAAGTCGGTGACGACCTACGAGCCGGGGTCGGACAAGCCCGTCACGAAGACCGAACTCGTCATCGAGGGCGCCAAGGTCGGCGACCAGCCGGTGACCATCGACCGCAACGGGGTCCACCCGAGCGGCCAGACCGTGCCGGTGCCCGTCGGCACCGGGTCCGACTCGATCAACCAGGGGCTGAGCCAGGCCGGCATCACCGTCCGCACCATCGCCGGCGACACCGTCGAGGGCGGCGGCGCCGGCGACGTCCTCGAGGTCACCTGGAAGCACACGATCCCGGTCGAGGGCAACCCCAAGGGCACGTTCGTCTACCGCATCGGCGGGGCCAGCACGTTCATCCTGTTCGGCGCCGCCGCTCCCGCCCTGCCGGAGGTCGGCTCGCCGGGCGGCACCGCCCCCGTCGACGCCGGCGGCCCGGCTCCGGCCGCCGGGGCTCCCGGCACCCCGGCCGGCGGCGGGCCGGCGGTGCCGGCCGGATCCGGCTCCGGCGCCGTCCCGGACGGCGGCCCGGCCGGCGCTTCCACCGCGTTCGGGAGCGGCTCCGGCGGCTCGGCCGGCTCCGCCCTCGGCCCGGCCGGTGGCGGGCTCGCCGCGGTGGGCGACGGCGCCGGGCTGACCGCCCCGGCCGCCGGGGGAGGGGCGGCCCTGTCGGCCGCGCCGGCCACCGGCGGCGTGACCCGGCCGGCCATCCTGGCCCGCGACGTCCGCGGCTCGACGAAGTTCTTCTACGCCGTCATCGGTGTCGCCGGGGCGATGCTGCTCGCCTCGTCGGCCCTCTGGCGCCTCAAAGGGGTGAAGGCTGCATGGACCTCATGACCTGGCTGCGGGCCGAGTGGGACCGCGTCCTCGGCTTCGGGCTCATCGCCCTCGGGGCGGTGCTGCTGGTGCTCGGGTACCTCGGGGTCAGCAACTCGCCCTACGTCGCCGAACAGCTGTCGTACATCACCTCCGGCGGCCTCGGCGGCCTGTTCCTCCTCGGGGCCGGCGCCACCCTGCTGATCCTGGCCGACCTCCACGACGAGTGGCGCAAGCTCGACCGGGTGGAGGCCATGCTCTCGGGCGAGATCCCCGTCCCCGCCAAGGCGCAGACCAACGGCGCCGGTGCCGCCCCCACTCCGGCCGCCGCCCGTCCCGCGCTGATGGCCGGTGCCTCCCCGTCTCAGGCCACCGGGGCCGGCCTGGCCCCGGAGGGGTCGCCCGGACCCCGGGTTGGCCCCGGCGCCGCCGCCGTCTTCCGGCGGGAGCGCCTCTCCCTCGGCATCGGCCTGCTGCTGGCCGTGGCCGTCCTGTTCGGCTCCTGGGCCCGGACCTCCGGCGTCGACCAGGCCAAGCCGGCGATCGCCGCCACCGGCATCGCCGTGTTCGGCCTGGTGCTCGTGGCCCTGGGCGCCGTCGGGTCGACGCTCACCGTCAAGCGCCACGTGCAGCTGCGCAAGGCCCGCCTGTTCGCCCCCTGGCTCCAGGCGGCGGACGGCCCGGCGGCCGCCCCGGCCCCGGCCGCCGGCCCGCTGGTCAGCGCCCCCGGCCTCACCCGCTACCACCGGCCCGACTGCCCGTCGGTGGCCGGCCTGGCCGTCACGGCGGTCGACCTGCGGGCCATGACCGCCGGGCTGGCGCCCTGCCGGCTGTGCGACCCCGACACCCCGGCCTCCTGAGCGGGACGGGCGCAGCCGGATGAGGGAGTACCTCCCGTTCCTGGTCATCGGCCTGGCCAGCGGCTCGATCTACGCCATCGCCGCCATGGGCCTGGTGGTCACCTACAAGACGTCGGGCGTGTTCAACTTCGCCCACGGCGCGGTCGGGATGATCGCCACGTTCATCTTCTACTCGCTGCGGGTCGACGCCGGCGTTCCGACCTGGCTGGCGGCGGCGCTGGCCATCCTGGTGGTGGCCCCGGCCATCGGCGTGGTGATCGACCGCCTGCTGCTGCGGCGGCTGCGGGGGGCGGCGGCGTCGAGCTACGTGGTGGTGTCGCTCGGTCTGCTGGTCGGCCTCCAGTACCTGGCCATCGTCATCTACGGCCCCGCCACCCGGTCGGTCGAGCCGATCTTCTCCCGTTCGACGTTCCGCCTGCCCGGTGTCAACGTCGGCTACGACCAGGCGATCATCGTGGCGATCTCCCTGGCCGCGGCGCTGCTGCTGGCCGCCTTCTTCCGGGCCACCCGGCTCGGCATCCAGACCCGGGCCGTCGTCGACGACGCCGACCTCACCGAGCTGATGGGGACGAGCTCGGCCCGGGTCACGACCTTCTCCTGGATGCTCGGCTGCTCCTTCGCCGCCCTGGCCGGCGTCCTGCTCAGCCCGTTCCTCGGGATCGACGCCGTCCTGCTGACGCTGCTGGTGATCAAGGCCTTCGGCGCCGCCGCCGTCGGCCGCCTCGTCAGCCTGCCCCGCACCTACGTCGGGGCCATCGGCATCGGCGTCGGCGAGGCGCTCCTCACCAAGTGGGTGGCGGCCCGGCCCGGCCTGGCCGGCCTGCCCACCAGCCTGTCGTTCATCGTCCTGTTCGCCGTGCTGGTGTTCTCCCGCAAGGGGAGCTTCGCCGAGCTGACCACGCAGGCCGCCCGGGCGGCCGGCGGCGTCCGGGCCCGGCTGGTCCAGGCCCGGGCCCGGCGCTTCCCGGCCCGGCTGCTGGCCGTCACCGTCACCGTGGCCGTGCTCCTGCCGCTGCGCCTCGACGGGTCGCGGCTGCTGACGGCCACGTCGACGCTGGCCTTCGTGCTGGTCTTCGCCAGCCTCGGCCTCCTGGTCGGCCTGTCCCGCCAGGTGTCGCTGTGCCACGCCGTGTTCGTCGTCTTCGGCGCCACGACGCTGTCGCACTTCCAGGACGCCGGCATCCCCTACCTGCTGGCCCTCCTGCTGGCCGGGCTGGTCCTGGTGCCGGTGGGGGCGCTGGTGGCCATCCCCGCCATCCGCCTGTCCGGCCTGTTCCTGGCCCTGGCCACCTTCGGCTTCGGCGTGCTGGCCCAGTACCTGATCTTCGGCACCAAGTTCGCCTTCGGCACCAAGGCCCTGCGGACGTTGACGCGCCCCGAGCTGCTCGGCATCTCCTTCACCGGCGACAAGGCCTTCTACTACTTCGTGCTGGCGGTGGTGGTGGCCGGCGTCCTGGCCATCGAGGTGGTGCGGGTCACCCGCCTCGGGCGGCTGCTGCGGGCCCTGGCCGACTCGCCGACGGCCACCGAGAGCGTGGGCGTCAACCCCACCGCCTCCCGGGTCATCGTCTTCTGCCTCACCGCCTTCCTGGCTGCCGTGGCCGGCGGCCTCCTCGGGTCGCTGACCCAGGTGGTGAACCCGACCAGCTTCGACTTCTCGCAGTCGCTGTTCTGGATCGCCGTGCTGGTCACGGCCGGGCCGGCCACCCTCGGCGGGGCCATCCTGTCGGCCGTGCTGCTGGTGACCGTGCCGGCCGTCTTCACCGCCAGGGCCGTCACGCAGTGGCAACCGGTGGCCTTCGGGGTCCTGGCCATCGCCCTGGCCCAGGCGCCCAACGGCCTGGCCGGCTTCTGGCGGGTCCCGGACTTCTCCGCCCTGGCCCGGGCCAGCGCCTGGCGGCGGCGGACGGCCGGCAGCCGCCGGGCCGAACGGGCGGCCGCCCGCCGGGCCGTCCCCGCCGCCGCGGCGGCCGAGACGACGATGGCCGGGGTGGGCGGGTGAGTGCCGTGCTGGAGGTGCGGGGCCTGCAGGCCGGCTACGGCCGCAGCGAAGTCCTCCACGGCGTCGACCTCAAGGTCCCGCCGGGGGCGGCGGTGGCGCTGCTCGGGTCCAACGGGGCGGGCAAGACCACGCTCCTCAAGACGATCGCCGGGCTGGTCCCCGCCCGGGGCGGGGAGATCCTGCTGCAGGGCCGGCCGGTGGAGCGGCGCCCGGCCAACGCCCGGGCCCGGGCCGGGCTGTGCCTCATCCCGGAGGGGCGGGGGATCTTCCGCCGGCTCACGGTGCGGGAGAACCTGACGATGCAGGTCGGCCGCCGGCACCTCAACGGCTGCCTGGACAAGGCCACCGGCCGGTTCCCCAAGCTGGGCCAGCGGATGGACCAGGTGGCCGGGACCCTCTCCGGCGGCGAGCAGCAGATGCTGGCCCTGGCCCGGGCGCTGGTCACCGACCCCGTCGTGGTCATGGCCGACGAGCTGTCGGTGGGCCTGGCGCCGGTCGTCGTCGACGAGATCTTCGAAGCGCTGGAGGTGCTGGAAGCGGAGGGGCGGTCGCTGCTCCTCGTCGAGCAGTACGTGGAGAGGGCCGTCGGAATCGCCGACTACGTCTACATTCTCCAGAAGGGCGAGATCGTCTTCGTAGGAGAACCCTCCCAGTGCGCTTCCGGAGTGGTGTTCGCGCGGTACCTCGGCGCAAGCGCCTGACAGGCGCCGGCGCGGCGCGCCCGCACGGCAACCAGGGCCTCAAGGTGGCGGCGGCCATCGCCGCCCCGCTGGTGGTGGCCATCGCCCTCATCGCCCTCGTGGCGGCCAACCACGGCGGGAACAGCACCGCCCCGACCAGCTCGTCGAGCACCACCACGGTGACGGCCTCCAAGGCCGCCACCGCCTTCCAGACCAAGGTGGACGACGCCTTCAAGCCCCTCGGCGACGCCGTGAAGGTCTTCCTGCCCAAGGCCAACGACTTCGAGGCCGGCAAGGTCACCCCGGCCGACTTCAAGGCGGCGGTCGACGCCGCCCTCCCCGAGTTCGTGAAGGCCCGCGACGCCGTGGCCAGGCTGGCGAGGTTCAAGCCCCACCCGGCGGTCAACACCTACCTCACCGACGCCGCCGACCTCTACGTCGAGACGGCCCGCGTCTACGGCGTCGCCGCCGACCCCGCCTCCGAGCCGCTCCGGGCCCAGCTCAACGTGGCCGCCCGCCGGGTGCGGACGCTGGGCGACCGGATCTACGACCGGGGCCGGGCCGTCCTCGACCCGACGCTGTACGGCAACGCCTCGCAGGACGTGGAGCTCCGCCCGCCGACCGAGGTGCCGGACTGGACGGCCGAGGGGATGGCGGCCGGGCCCCCGCTGGCGCCGGCCCCGGGGCCGGCGGCGTCGTCCCCGCCCGTCCGGCAGGCGACCTGCGGCGCCGGCGTGCCCGAGCCCTGCCGCAAGGAGCAGTCGACCGGCAAGTGGGAGAGCACGGTGAAGCACGCCGGCTTCCCCCAGCCGCCCGACGTCGCCGCCGCCGTCGACGCCCTCGACGCCGCCCGCCTCGGCCAGCTGGCCGGCGAGTTCGACGACAAGGTGCGCACGCTCTACGCCGCCCCCGACCCGAAGAAGGCCCGGGAGCGGGCGGCGGTGCTCGGCCTCGGCCTCCTGAGCGACGGCGAGGCCGCCCGCCTGGCCCAGGCCGCCGCCCTCCTCCCGCCCGGCGATGCCCGCACCCGCCTGCAGGCGGTCGCCCGCCGGGTCCTCGTCGTCGGCGACGACCTCCTCGAGCCGAAGCTGGGCTTCAGGAAGTCCGGCCAGCCGGCCTCGCTGCTCCACGACACCGGCGCCTAGGCGTTTCAACGATCTGGGCGCCGAAAACCGCGGAATCCGCGGAAAACAGCGCCCAGATTGAACGGCCCACCGCAGGACGGCGTCGTGCTCCGTGACCGCCCGGGGCCATTGACGCGGCGTCCAGACTGAGCGAAGATTCAGTCAGTTTGGCGGACGGCTCGGGGGTGTCGATGCGGCCCAACACGATTCGACCGGACGGAGCGGGGTTCCGGAGGCCGACCCGCCGGGTGCTGGTGGCGGTGGGCGCGGCGGCGGCGCTGACCCTGACGGGGTGCGGGTCCCGCCTCGACCACGCCGAGCTCGAGTCGACCAACAACGCCTTCAAGCGGGTCGTCGACCAGCAGAGCCTGGCGGCCGGGCCGGCCGCCGCCGGCGCCGCCGGGGCGGCCGGGACGACCGGCGCCACCGCCGCCGGGGCGGGCGGCGGAGCCACGGCCGGGCCGGGCGGCGGGACGGGGGCCGGGGCGGCTCTGTCGGCGGGGGCGGCGCCGGGCGCGGCCGCCGGGTCCGGGGCGGGAACGACCGGTGCCATCCGGGTGGGGCCCTCGGCCGGTGGCGGGGCCGGCGGCGGGGCGAACAGCGCGGCGGCGGCCGGCGCGACGGCGGCGGGGAAGTCCGCCGCCGCCGGTACGCCGGCCGCGCCGGGCGCGCCGGCGGCGCCCGTTCCCGGCAGCGGCGGGCCGAAGTCGGAGATCCTGTTCGGGTCCTTCGGCGCCGAATCCGGCGTCCTCGGCGCGGTGTCGGGCCCGGCCCCGCCGGCCCTGCGGGCGTGGTCGGCCTGGATCAACGCCAAGGGCGGGATCAACGGCCATCCCGTCCGGGTGATCCTCGGCGACGACAACGCCGACCCCGCCCGGACGCTGGCCATCGTCCGCCAGATGGTCGAGCAGGACCACGTCATCGCCTTCATGAACGACTACTCCTTCACGCTGTCGGCGGCCACGAAGTACCTGGAGGAGAAGCAGATCCCTGACATCGGCAGCATCGGCGGCGACGTGGCCGGCGACCATTCCTCGATGGTGTTCCACCCGCTCGTCGGCCCCGACAAGGGGCAGGCCTGGGGCTTTCTCCTCACGGTGGCGGCCCAGACCGACAAGAAGAAGCTCGGCATCCTCTACTGCCGCGAGGCCAACACCTGTGCCGTCCAGATGAACAGCTTCAAGAAGCTGCTGCCCTGGAACGGCCTCGAGGAGGTCTACGAGGCCCAGGTGTCGCTGGCCCAGCCGGACTACACGGCCGAGATGCTCCAGGCGCAGCGGGCCGGCGCCGAGGTCATCCTGGTGCTGGTCGACTCGGCCAGCGCCGCCCGCATCGCCCAGTCGGCCCACCGCCAGAACTACAACCCGATCTTCTCCGGCACCTACAACCTGAATCAGGACCTGATCTTCGCCGGGGCCAAGGATCTCGACGGCCTGCTGCTGACGTCGCGCACCCCGCCGTGGGACTCCTCGCCCAGGATGCAGATGTACCGCGACGCCATGGACCGCTACCAGCCGAAGGCCTACCGCGGTGACCTCGGCGGTGGCGTCTTCGTGGTCGGCAAGCTGATCGAGGAGAAGATCGGCCCGTTCATCGGCGAACCGCCGACGACGGCCCAGATCCTCCAGGGGCTCTACGCGCTGCACGACGAGACGCTCGGCGGGCTGCTGCCTGGCGTCGGCTTCATCCATGGGGAACACTTCACGACCAACCAGTGCGTCGTGCCGGTGAAGCTCACAGGGGGGAAGTTCGTGGCTCATGACAGTGCCGAGTCGTTCGTCTGCGCGCCCGGCTGGAAGCCGGCCGCCTGATGCCGGCCCTCAACGAACGGGCCCAGGGCAGCGTGAACGGGACGGCCGACCCCGGCGCCTATGACGGGACCGGCCTGCGGGCCGAGGGCGTCGTCGTGCGCTTCGGCGGGCTCGTGGCCCTCGGCGGCGTCACCGTCGAGGCGCCCCGGGGCCGCATCACCGGCCTCATCGGGCCCAACGGCGCCGGCAAGACGACGATGTTCAACGTCTGCTGCGGGTTCCAGAAGGCCGACGAGGGCACCGTCACGCTCGACGGCAGGGACATCTCCGGGGAGAGCCCGGCCCGCCGGGCCCGCCTCGGGCTCGGCCGCACGTTCCAGCGCATGGAGCTGTTCGGTTCGCTGACCGTGCGGGAGAACGTCGAGCTGGCCGCCGAGGCGGCCCACGTCGGCGACGACCCGCTGACCCAGCTCGGCATCGTCGGCGGCCGGGGCAAGGTCCGCCGGCAGGTCAAGGCGGTGGCCGACGAGCTGATCGGGGAAACGGGCCTCGGCCCGATCCACGACCGGTTGGCGTCGGAGATCTCGGCCGGCCAGGGCCGCCTCGTGGAGCTGGCCCGGGCGCTGGCCCGGGGGCCGAACCTGCTGCTGCTCGACGAGCCGTCGTCGGGGCTCGACGCCGCCGAGAGCGCCGAGTTCGCCCAGCTCCTCGTCCGCCTCGTCGAAGACCGCGACCTCGGCATCCTCATGGTGGAGCACGACATGAGCCTGGTGCTCACGATCTGCCAGTGGATCCACGTGCTCGACTTCGGCAAGCCGCTGATGAACGGCACGCCCGACCAGGTCCGCACCAGCGAGGAGGTGCGGGCCGCCTATCTGGGCCAGGAAGGTGCCTAGCCGTTACCCCTTGACGGACCCGCTCCACGACCGGAGCGGGCCCGGCACCTTCTGGACGACGGTCAACGCCGCCGAGGCCCTGCCCGGCGTGTCGACGCCGCTCAACTGGACCTGGTTCGGGGAGGCGACCGAGCGGGCCTTCCGGCGGACCTTCGTCGACATGGGCGTGCTGCACCCGGCCGCCGCCGTGGTGCCGGCCTCGGTCGACGACCGGCTGTGGGCCTGCTTCTACGGCCGGGCGGCGGCCAACCTCGACACGTTCCGCCGCCTCGGCGACCTGACGCCGGGTACGTCGGGCGACGCCATCGAACTGCAGATCTTCGGCACGCTGCGCGACGGCGTGGAGAGCCACCGGTCGCGGCGCCGCTACCCGTTCGTCGCCGCCCGGCTGCCCCGTTCGGCGGTGGCCCTGCCGAAGGTCCTGGCCGGGCAGCGCCGGGAGGTGGAACGGTTCTGGCAGGCGTCGGTGCTGGCGCCGCCGTCCGACGCCGCCGAGGCCCGGGCCCGGTTCGCCGGCGCCCGGGGCCGCTTCGAGGCGGTGATGCGCCCGCACACGCTGGCCGCCATGCTGGCCCAGGGGATCTACGAGCAGGTGGGGAAGCTGGCCTCGGCGGCCGGGCTCCCCGGCCTGGAGAACCGGCTGATGACGGGCTTCGGCGGGTTCGAGGAGACCCGGCTGATGCGGGAGCTGTGGGCGGTGTCCCGGGGGGAGCGGGCGCTGGGCGACTTCCTGGCCGCCCACGGCTACCACGGCCCGACGGAGGGCGAGATCTCCAGCCGCTCCTGGCGGGAGGACGGCGCGCCGGTGGCGCAGCTGCTCGAGACGTACCGGAGCATGGACGACTCGGCCGGCCCGGCGGCGGTCGAGGCGGACCGGAGCGCCGAACGGGCCCGGGCCACCGCCGAGCTGCTGGCCGCCCTGCCCGCCGCCCGGCGGCCGGCGGCCCGGCTGGTGCTGCGGATCGCCCGGCGCTACATCCCCCTCCGGGAGGTGGGCAAGACGGCCTTCCTCCAGTCGCTCGACACGGCCCGGGCCGCCGCCCGGATCGTGGGGGAGGACCTGGCCCGCCGGGGCGTGGTCGGCGATCCCGACGACGTCTTCTACCTGACGGTGGCCGAGCTGGCCGACCCGACGCCGGCCGACGGTGTGAAGGAGGCGGTCGGGCTGCGCCGGGAACGGCGCGACGAGTACCTGAAGGTCAGGCTGGCGGAGTCGTGGACGGGCCAGCCCGAGGCCATCCCGCTCACCGTCGCCGAGGCCGCCGGGCCGGGCGGCGAGCTCACCGGCCTGGCCGTGAGCCCCGGCGTGGCCGAGGGGCCGGCCCGGGTGGTGCGCGACCCGCTGGCCGACCGGCTGGAACCGGGCGAGATCCTCGTCTGCGAGACGACCGACCCCAGCTGGACGTCGCTGTTCCTGGTCGCCGCCGGGCTCGTCATCGACATCGGCGGGGCGCTCAGCCACGGCTCCATCCTGGCCCGGGAACTGGGCGTGCCCTGCGTGATCAACACCCGGGTCGGCACCGCCGTCCTGCGGACGGGCGACGTGCTGCGGGTCGACGGCGACGCCGGCCGCGTCGAGGTTCTGAGGAGCACCGCATGATCAGCGATCCCCTGCACCAGGAGAGTGGCCCGTCCACCCGGTGGACGACGGTGAACACCGCCGAAGCGCTGCCCGGCGTCCCGACGCCGCTGTGCTGGACGCTGTGGAACCACCCGCTGGAACGGGCCATGCGGGGCGCCTTCTGCGACATCGGCTGCCTGCCGGGGTCGGCCGTCCGGGTGGCGGAGCGGATCGACGACCGCTACTCGGGCATCTTCTTCGGTCGCTTCACCGCCAACATCGACCAGATGCGGGCCATGGGCGACCTGATGCCGGGCACGTCGGCCGACGCCATCGAGGAGCAGATCCTGGGCGGCGTGGCCTCGGGGGCGACCAGCCGCCCGACCCGGCGGCGCTACCCGGTGGTGGCGGGGAAGATGCCCGTCCAGGCCCTCCGGCTGCCGCAGCGGCTGGCCGCCCGCCGGGCGGAGATCGACGGCTGGTGGCGGGCGACGGTGGCGCCGGGCGCCATCGCCGACGGGGGGGCGGCCCGGGCCCGCTTCCGGGAGGCGGTCCACTACTACGAGTGGGTCATGCGGCCCCACGCCGTGGCCACCATGCTGGCCCAGGCCGTCTACGACCAGGTCTCGAAACTGGCGGCGTCGGCGGGGCGGCCCGGCCTCGAGACCCGCCTCACCACCGGCTACGGCCAGATGGAGGAGACGGCGCTCATGGCCGACCTGTGGGCCGTGTCCCGGGGCGGCCGGACGCTGGCGGCGTTCCTGGCCGCCCACGGCTACCACGGCCCGGCCGAGGGAGAGATCTCCAGCCGGAGCTGGCGGGAGGACCCGTCGCCCCTCGAGGCGCTGGTGGCCACCTACCGGACGATGGACGATGCCGCCGGGCCGGGAGCGGTCGCCATCCAGCGGGTGGCGGAGCGGGAAGCGGCCACCGCCGAGCTCCTCGCCGCCCTGCCGGCCGCCCGGCGCCCCGGCGCCAGGGCGGTGCTGGCGGCGGCCCGGCGCCACATCCCGCTGCGGGAGGTGGGCAAGGCCGCCTTCCTCCAGGCCCTCGACGGGGCCCGGGCCGCCGCCCGGGTGCTGGGGGAGGAGCTCTGCGCCGCCGGCACCATCGGTGCCCCGGACGACGTCTGCTACCTGACCGTCGACGAGATCCTCGGGACGCTGCCCGCCGACACCAAGGAGGTGGTGGCCTTCCGGCGGGGAAAGCGGGAGGAGTACCTCGGCCTGCGGCTCCCCGACACGTGGACGGGCGTGGCCACGCCCACCCCGATCGAGGCGGAGGCCGCCGCCGGTGCCGGGGCGGAGATCACCGGGCTGGGTGTGAGCCCCGGGGTGGTCGAGGGCCGGGCCCGGGTCGTCCTCGACGCCGCCGCCTCGGAGCTCGAACCGGGCGAGGTCCTCGTCTGCGGGACGACCGACCCCAGCTGGGCGTCGCTCTTCCTCGTGGCCTCGGCGCTGGTCATCGACATCGGCGGGGCGCTCAGCCACGGCGCCATCGTGGCCCGGGAGCTGGGGGTGCCCTGCGTGATCAACACCCGGGAGGGCACCCGCCGCCTGCGGACGGGCGACCTCCTCCGGGTGGACGGTGGAGCCGGCGTCGTGACCGTGGTCGAGTCCGCCGGCTCCACCTCACCGCTGGAAACGGGGACGGGCTAGGACCGGGAGGCCGCCGCCCGGGTGCGGTTCGTCTCCTCCTCGACCGTCTGGCCGAGCTGGGCGGTGCCCTCCTTGATCTGGTCGGCCATCAGGTCGACGGCCCGCTTGATCCGCTCGGTGCCCTCCTCGGCGGTGCCCTGCATCGTCCCGGCGAAGCGGTTCACGGCCTGGGCGCTCCCGTCGACGAGGCGCTGCCAGCCCCGGACGGCCGGGCTGTCGCCGGACCACGGCACGACGCTGTTCTGGAGGGCGTCGAGCATCGAGCCCTGCACCTCGGCCCACATCTGGAGCATCTGCTTGGCCCCGGTCACGGTCAGCTCGATCAGCTCCCGGCCGACCCGGTTGCTCACGTCGGTGAAGCTGAGGGCAGTGTCGATACCGGTCCGCAGCGAGCGGAGCAGCGTCTCCTGGGCGTTGCGGGTGGCCTCCATTCCGAATTCGGCTTCGTCCTCGGGGTTGCCGCCGTTGCGGCGGCGGGCCTGGCTGGTGCTGGAAGTGGCCATTGTGGGCTCCCTTCATCGAGCGATCGGGGGGGATTGCTCGACAAAGTACCCAGACGCTTGTAATCCCAAGCGCAAACGGCGGTGAACCGGACGATGGCCGGAATCTGACGATTCCCGCCGGGCGCGGGCCCGAACCGGCGTGCACCAGCCCGGATATGGCGGCGGATGAACGCCGGAATGGTGGGGCCGGCCGGCCGGCGCAAACCGGCGTGCACCAGCCCGGATATGGCGGCGGATGAACGCCGGAATGGTGGGGCCGGCCGGTCAGTGGGGCCGGGGTTCCCGGGGGAGGCCGAGGACTTTCTCGGCCAGCATGTTGCGCTGGATCTCGGTCGTGCCGCCGCCGATCGTCCAGCCCCGGGAGGCGAGGAGGAGCGTGCCCCAGGGGTCGTCGCCGGGCGGGCCGAGGAGGAGGGCGTCGGCGCCCCGCAGGGCGGCGGCGGCCTCGAACAGACGGCGGTTGAGCAGGCCCCACTGCATCCGCTGGGTCCAGGGGGCGGGCGACGACCGGCCGGCGGCGGTGGCGGCCACGCCCCGGTAGCCGTTGAGGCGGAACAGCTGGGCCTCGGCCCAGGCGGCCACGGCTCGGTCCCGGTCGGCGGGCCGGACGCCGGGGCGGCCGGCCAGACCGAGGAGGGCGGAGGCGGCGTGGAGGGTGGAGGCGTGGCGGGAGAGGATCGCCGTGGTCCGCTCGTGGCCCAGCGTGTCGGTGGCCACCGACCAGCCGTCGTTCTCGGCGCCGATCAGGGCGCCGGCCGGCAGGACGACGTCGTCGAGGAACACCTCGCTGAAGTGCGTCTGGCCGCCGAGCTGGCGCAGCCCCCGCACGGTGACACCGGGGGCGTGCATGTCGACGACGAAGCACGACAGGCCCCGGAAGCCGGTCGGGGCCTCGCCGGTCCGGGCCAGCAGGAGGCCGAGGTCGGCCTCCGGTCCGAGCGTCGTCCACACCTTCTGGCCGCTCACCGCCCACGACCCGTCCTCCCGCCGGCGGGCCCGGGTCCGGAGGGCGCCGAGGTCGGAACCGGCCTCCGGTTCGCTGAAGAGCTGGCACCAGATGCTGCCGGCCGACAGGATCGCCGGGAGCAGCGCCTGCTGGGCGGGCGAGCCGTGGCCGATGAGCGTCGGGCCGACCATGTTGAGCCCGATCTGGTTGGCCGGCTCCGGGGCGCCGGCTTCGGCGCAGGTCACGAGGTAGACGGCGTACTCCGCCAGCGTGGCGCCGCGGCCGCCGTACTCCGCCGGCCAGTGGACGCCGGCCCACCCGCCGTCGTGCAGCACCCGCTGCCAGGCCCGCCGCCGTTCGAAGGCGTCGCCCTCGGCCCCGGTGGGGTCGGCCAGCGGATCCGCCTTGAACTCGTCGGTCAGATGGCGGTCGAGCCAGCGGCGCAGTTCGGCGCGGAAGCCGGCCAGCTCGGGGGTGGTGGCGAGGTCGGCCCGGAGCTGCACCGTGGTCAGCGGCTGTCGCCCCGGGCGGCCGAGAGCCGCTTGTACTCGTCGCGCTGGATGATGTGACGCTGGATCTCGTCGGTGCCGCCGCCGAAGCGGAAGACCCGGGAGTCCCGGAACATGGCCTCCACGGCGGTGCCCTGCTCGTAGCCGAGGCCGCCGAAGACCTGCATGGCGGTGTCGCAGACGAAGAAGCACTGCTCGCCGCAGAACAGCTTGGCGATCGAGCTTTCCTCGTTGCAGGCCTCGCTGGCCTCCTCCGGGCCCCGCGTGGCCAGCACCTCGTCGTACAGCCGGGCGGCCCGCAGGACCAGCAGGCGGCCGGCGTCGATGGTGGTGCGCATCTGGGAGATCTTGTGCGACACGGCCTGGAGGGCCCGCAGCGGCTTGCCGAACTGCGTGCGCTCGCCGGCGTAGGCCCGGGCCTCCTCGAAGGCCCGGGTGGCGCAGCCCAGCGCCCGGGCGGCGATGTCGATCCGCTCGGCGGCCAGGCCGAAGAACATGATCCTCAGGCCCTCGCCGATCGGGCCGAGGCGGAGCGAGTCGTCGACCCGCACGTCGTCGAGGCGGACGCGGGTGTGCGACATCCCCCGCACGCCCATGGTCGACTCCTCGTCGGACGGGTCGACCCCGGCGGTGCTGGTCGGCACCAGGAAGGCCGTGAGGCGGGTCGACAGCGACGCCTCCGGGTCGGTGACGGCGTAGACCAGGATGAAGTCGGCCTCGGCCCCGCCGCTGATGTGCTGCTTGAAGCCGTTGATGACCCAGGAATCGCCGTCCCGCACCGCCCGGGTGCGGATGCCGCCGACGTCGGAGCCGGCCGTCGGCTCGCTGATGGCCAGCGCGGTGGTGATCTCGGCGGCGCACAGCGGCCGCAGGAACCGGTCGATCTGTTCCGGTGTGCCGAACTCCTCCAGCGGCTTCGACACGAAGTTGCCGTTGACGGCCCGGTAGGCGGCCAGCGAGGGGATCACCCCGCCCAGCTCCTGGGCGATGATGACGCTGGTCGAGAGGTTCTGGCCCTCGCCGCCGTGCTCCCGCGCCACCAGCGTGGCCAGGTAGCCGTGCTCCGCCACCAGCGGCAGCAGGTGCCTGCAGCGGAACTTGGCGTCGCAGTCGTCGCGCTGGTGCTCGAAGTTGGCCCAGGCGAACTCCCGCACCTCGGCCCGCAGCGCCCGTTCCCCGGGCGACTCGAAGGCGTCGAACCAGGTGTGGGGCTCGATGGGGGAGGCGTAGATCTTCTTGACGCTCATGCCCGGGATCCTACACTGACCGAACGTTCACTCACAATCGACTGAGTGCTCAATCCGCCGGTCCGGGCGGTGCCGTAAACTTCACCCGGAACGAGGAGGCGACCGATGGCCAAGACAACAGCGGCGAAGGGCGGGGCCCGGCCCCTGTCCCGGGTCGGCGACGCCGACCTCGTCGAGCGGCGGCGGGCCCAGATCGTGGAGGCGGCCACCCGGCTGGTGTCCCGCCAGGGCTTCGCCAAGACGGTGGTGCGCGACATCGCCGAGGAGGCCAACATCTCGGTCGGGCTCGTCTACGAGTACGTCCGCTCCAAGGAGGACATCCTCTTCCTCATCTACGAGCACTGGGCCCGTGTCTGGTGCGACGGGCTGGAGAAGGCGCTGTCCCGGGCCAGCGACCCGCTCGACCAGCTGATGGCCGGCGTCTCCTTCCTCGTCGGCACGGCCGACAAGCACGGCGACGTGACCCACCTCTTCTACCGGGAGTCGGGGCATCTGTCGGAGTTCGGCACCGACCAGGCCAAGCAGACCGAGCGGGAGATGGTCGACCGCCTGACGGCCGTGCTCGAGGCGGGGGTGGCCGCCGACCTGCTGCGGCCCGAGACCGACTGCCTGGCGCTGGCCACCGAGCTGATCCTCCTCAGCCACGGCTGGGTCCTCAAGGGCTACCTGCTGCGCAAGGGCCGCACCCCGGCCGTCTACGCCACCTCGCTGGTCGAGGGGGCGGTCAACGGCTGGGCCACGGCCGCCGGCCGCAAGGCCTGGGAGCGACGCCGGGGCTGACAGCCCCGGCCCAATATGATTGAATGGTCACTCAGTCAGCCGTACCGCTGCGGGGGTGACCGACCACCTTGACCGACCACCGGGGCACGATCGCCTATGTCGCCGACGCCGGCCAGGCCGCCGAGCTGGCCGCCGCCGCCGGCCTCCCCGAGTCGGCCGTCGACAAGATCCTGATCGACGACGGCGAGGAGACGCTCGACCAGCTCCAGGACGCCGTCTACGCCGGCACCGTGGGGCGGGTGCTGATCCCGGCGCTGTCGATCCTCGGGCCCGACCTCATGGCCCAGGAGGCCATCCTGGCCAGCTGGGTCGAGCGGTCGATCCCGGTGTTCTGCCGCGACGAGCCCGACCTCGGCGCCGCCGACCCGGAACGGCGCCGCCTCCGCCGGGTCCTCGGCGAGATCGAGGAGTACGGCAAGATCCCCTGGGTCCCGTGAGGAGCAGACGATGACGATGGTCCAGGTCGAAGAGGGCGCCACCCTCGAGCCGATCACCCGGGGGCCGATCACCCGGTCCCAGATCGCCCGCTTCGCCGCCGCCACCGGCGACTTCAACCCCATCCACACCGACGAGGCCTTCGCCCGGAAGATCGGCTTCCCGTCGGTCATCGCCCACGGCCCCCTGACGCTGGCCTTCCTGACCCAGGTGCTGGGCCGGAACTTCGGCGCCGAGCGGGTCCGGGCGGTGACGGCCCAGTTCCGGGCGCCGATCCTCCCCGGTGACACGCTCCGGGTCGAGGGCACGGTGACCGCGGTGGAGGGCGGCCGGGCCCGCTGCGAGCTGCGGATCGTGCGGGGCGACGACGAGGTCGTGGCCACCGGCACCGGCACGGCCGAGATCTAGGGAGGGGAGCGACGAGGTGCGCGACGACCTGCTGGGCGCCGAGATCGAACCGTTCGAGGTCACGATCGAGGCGCCGCTCAACCAGTACTTCCTGGCCGCCACCGGCGAGGAGCAGGCCTACTACCTGGAGGGCAAGGCCGCCCCGCCCACCAGCCTGTTCGGCCCGGCCCGGCCCGGCTACCCCGACCCGCTGGCCTTCATGGGCACGTCGTTCGAGAAGGCCGTGATGGGCAGCGCCGCCTACGAGATCGAGCGCCCGCCGCTGGTGGGGGAGACGCTGGTCTGCCGGGGCCGCGTGGCCGACGTGAAGGTGAAGGAGACGCCCAAGGGCGCCATGACCTTCGCCACGCTGGAGGCCACCTTCACCGACGCCAGCGGAGCGGTGATCGTGACCGAGCGGCTCACCTTCATCGAACGGCCCTGACCCGGTGAAGGTCCACATCGACCGCGACTCCTGCAGCGGGACGGGCACCTGCGCCCGGCTCGTGCCGGCCATGCTGCGGATGGTGAAGGATGGCCTCGACACCTACGCCGAGGTGATCGCCGGCGGCGAGGCCACCGACGAGCAGCTCTGGGAGGCGGCCGAGGCCTGTCCCTGGGCGGCGGTCATCCTGGAGTCCGACGACGGGCGGGTGCTGTTTCCATGAGAGGTGAGGCCATGACGGCAACGCAGATCGCCCCGCCCGACGGCGTGTGGTTCGGCAGCGAGCTCGAGGCCCGCGGCGTCTCCGGCTACGACGAGGGCGAGGAGCTGCCCGACGAGTACCGGGAGCTGATCACCCAGGTGGTGATGGTCCAGGCCGACCTGGAGAGCGAGCTGGTCTTCGACTCCTCGCTGCTGCGCCACAACATCCTGGCCGCCCCCGACCCCCGCGGCCGGATGCGGATGGCCAAGTTCTTCGCCGAGGAGGTCCGCCACGGCTACACGTTCTGGCGCATCGCCAAGGGCCTGGGGGTGGAGCTGACCGGCCGCTACTTCCGGGAGGCCAAGCGCAAGCGCCAGGAGGCCTTCGACCACATCGGGGCCGTGTCGGACTGGACGGAGCTGGCCATCGTCAACACCCTGACCGACCGGATGGGCGTCTTCGTGTTCAAGGACATGCAGGACTGCTCGTACCGCCCCTGGGCCCAGGTGTCGCTGGAGGTGGCCCGGGACGAGGTCGGCCACACCGCCCTGGGCTACGCCAACCTCCGGGAGTCGATCGAGAAGCGGGGCCGGCTCGAGGCGGCCCAGCGCTACCTGGAGAAGTGGTACCCGATGACGCTCGACATGTTCGGGCGCTCCGACTCCACCCGGCAGTGGCGCTACGTCGCCTGGGGCATCAAGCGCTCCGGCAACGAGGAGCTCCGCCGCCGGTTCGTGGAGGAGGTCGACCCGCTCCTGCGCCAGGCGGGCCTCGAACCCCCCGACTACCTGTTCAACCGCCACTTCCTGTGATGGGAGCCGTGATGTCCACCACCATCCGCTGGACCGACCTCGAGGAGCTCGTCGACGTGCTCCGGGCCGCCCACCCGAGGGTCGACCCCCGGGCGCTCGACGACGGCGAGCTCGGGGCCCTGGTGGCCGGCCTCGACGGGATCGAGGTGTCGGGGGCCCCGGGACCGGGCGACTTCGAGGCGCTGCGGGCCCTGTGGCACTGGGGGGCGTGAGGTGGCGGTGCTCGACCCGGTGGCCACCGACCCGGTGGCGGCGGCGGCGCTCGACGAGGGCTGGATCCGGGCCGTCCTGTTCGACCACGCCATCGACGACTGGGTCGACCTCGGCCCCGATCCCGTGCGCCGCCGCTACGTGGGCCAGATCTACGCCGACCACGTCGGCGCGGCCTACGCCGCCTGGAAGTGGCGCTGTGACCGGGCGGGCACCGACGTCGACACCCCGCCGGCCGGCCAGGTCCCGGCCGGCGCCCTCGGCCTGCAGGTGGCCGTGCAGTCGTGGACCGAGCTGATGGCCGCCCTGTTCACCGTCGGCCGGGCGCAGGGCCTGCTGTTCGCCGGGCTGGCCGGCTCGTCCGACGAGGCCCGCCGGGCCTTCGACCGGGTGGGGCGGGACCTGACCGGCCACGCCGCCCTGGCCTTCCTGGAGATCCGGCGGGGCGACTTCGTCGACCGGGCCGGCCTCGAGGCGGCGCTGGCGCGGCTGATCCCGGCGACCGCCGAGCTGCTGACCGGGACGGGGGTCGACACCGGCTGGCAGGGGCGGCTGCGGCCACTGCTGGCCGGGCTCGGCCTGGAGATGAAGGGCGCTTCATGACGGGCGGCGCTTGAGGAATCTTTAATCCGGCAAAGGGGACGTTCGCCCCCAATCCTTCCGGAGGGCCCGCCGGCTCCCGGTTATCTCCCAGGGAGCGCGCCGAATCCTTCCGGTATGAGCCGGAAGCGGATCCTCCAGGGCGTCGCCACCGCCGGCGTGCTGTCCTTCCTGGCCGGTTTCGCCCTCCTGGCCGCCGACGCGCCGAACGCCACCGCCGACCGGACGGCGGCGTCCCCGTCCCCGTCCTCGTCCTCGTCCCCGTCGACGACCACCGGCGCGGCCGGCGGATCGACCACGAGCGGCACGGCCGCCGCCGCCACGACCACGACCGCCGCCGCCGACACGACCACGACCGCCGCCCCGCCGTCGACCACCACCGCCCCGGCGCCCACCACCACGGGCACGGCCGCTGTGCCCCCGCCCACGACGACCACCACCCGGCCGGCGCCGACGGTGGCCGGCCCGGGAACGGTGCAGCTGCTCGAACTGCCGTCGGGCGACGCCGACGGCAAGACCCGGGAGGTGTGGGTCTACCGGCCGGCGGTGGCGGACAGCGCCACCCTCCCGGTCGTCTACTTCCTCCACGGCTATCCCGGGGGCGACCTCGACGTCAACGGGATCAACCTGGCCGGCCGGCTCGACCAGCAGTTCCTGGCCGGAGCGGCGCCGTTCGTGGTGGCCGTGCCCAATGGGTGGAGCGACGTCAAGAACGACACCGAATGGGCCGACTCGGTCGACGGCCAGGTCCGGGTCGAGACCTTCATCGTCTCCACCGCCATCCCCGCCGTGGAGGGCGCCAACCGGCGCGACGCCGCCCACCGGGCCATCGCCGGCTTCTCCATGGGCGGCTACGGGTCGGCCAACCTGGCCGAGCACCACCCCGACCTCTTCGGCCAGCTGGTCTCGATCGCCGGCTACTACCACATCGACGATCTGAGCGGCATGGGGGCCGGCAGCCCCGCCTGGGAGGACGCCTACAGCCCCGACCGCCACGTCGGCGCCCTGGCCCACACCCGCACGCTGCTCATCGTCGCCGCCGCCGAGAGCGACCCGCTCATCGAGGGCGAGGGGGCCCGCTTCGCCGCCCTGCAGCGTTCGGCCGGCCAGGCGCCGGCGTTCATCGTCGCCCCCGGCAACCACAGCTGGGCCATGGTGGCCGGCCAGGTCCCGGCCATGGTGGGCTTCCTCGACCGGGGCTGGGGCTAGCCCGCCCGTTCCAGCACGACGACGGGGATCTCCCGGGTCGTCTTGGCCTCGTACTCGGCGAAGGTCGGGATGTCCTGCTTCTGCTTCGACCAGTACCGATCCCGCTCCGCCCCCTCGGTGACCCGGGCGGTGACCGGGAACGTCTCCGTGCCGACCTCCACCGAGGCCGGGCCGCCGGCCACCAGGTTGTGGTACCAGGCCGGATTCTTCGGGCCGCCGGCGAAGGAGGCGAACACGACGAGCTTGTCGCCGTCGGGCTGGTACACCATCGGGTTCACCCGGGGTTCGCCGCTCTTCGCTCCGACGGTGTGGAGCAGCAGCATCGGCCGGCCCTCGAAGCGGCCCCCGACCCGCCCGCCGTTGGCCCGGAACTCCTCGATGATCTGCGCGTTCCAGTTGTTCAGCTCGCTCATGCCCGTAGTGATACCCGACGGCGGGCCCCGATGACCCGCTCGGCGGCCCGCTCGCCCGAGCACAGGCTGGCGTTGGTGGTCGACGCCGACAGGTAGTCGCCGCACAGCTGCACCCGGGCCGAGGCGTCGGTGGCGGCGGTGAAGCGGGCCAGATCGCGGTAGGTGCCGGGCCGGCTCATGACCACGGCCGGACGCCAGCGCTGCACGTGGGCGAACTCCACCGTGCCGGCCACGCCGGGCAGGAGGCGGTCGATGGCCGGGACGGCCTCCTCGACGATGGCGGCGTCGTCGCGGTCCCACTGCTGGTCGGCCCAGGCGGTGTGCCAGTAGCTGGTCACGAGCCCCTTGCCGTCCGGGGCCCGGCCGGGCGCCCGGTTGTGGTCGAGGACGACCACGCAGAGGTCGGGGTCCTCCCGGCTCGGCACCTGGATCATCATGGCCGGCTCGGCGGGCGGGGCCGACAGCCCGAGGTGGACGTCGACGCAGGTGGAGTACTCGATGGCGTCCACCACCTCCCGGCGGACGGGGTCGAGTTGCGGGTAGACGGCCCGCATGTGGTGGGCCGAGAGGGCGATCACGCAGGCGTCGGCCTCCTCGGTGTGCTCGCCCTCGCCGGCCCGGTCCCAGGTGACCGTGACGCCGCCGGGGCGCTCCTCGACGGCCGTGCAGCGGGCCGACAGCTCGACGGTGACGTGGCGGGCCAGACCCTCGGGGAGGAAGCCGACGCCGTTGGGGGAGTTGAAGAAGGCCCCGCCGAGGATGTTGCGGACGGCGAAGAGGAAGTCCACCACCGACAGCCGGTCGGGGGAGGCGACGAACAGCGCGCCGAGGGCCGGGTCGACGATCCAGTCGAGGATCTCGCCGGTCAGGCGGCGGTCGGCGTACTGCCGGGCCGTTTCGACGTCGAGGTCGGCGGCCCGGCCGAGGTCGTACCAGTCGAGCCGGTCCCCGGCCCGGACGAGGTCGGCCAGCAGCCGGGCCAGCGGCAGCTTCTCCCGGACGGAGAGGAGCCGGGTGGTCACCGCGTCCTTGATCGCCGCCCCGCCGTGGAGGCGGTGCACCGTGCCCTCCCGGACGATGCCGACGAGATCCGACGTCGGCACGACCTCGCCGGCCAGGCCGGCGTCGGCGATGAGCCTGACCATCTGCCCGTAGGTCGCCGGCAGGATGGCGGCGGCCACGTCGAGGCGGAACCCGCCCCGGTCGATGGTGGCCATCCGTCCCCCGACGTGGTCGTCGGCCTCGAGGACGGTGACGGCGAACCCCGCCTCCTTCAGCCGGAAGGCGGCGGTCAGGCCGGCGATCCCGCCGCCGACGACGATGGCCCGTTCGCCCGCCGGGCTCACTGCAGGGCCATCCCCCCGTCGACCACCCAGTTCTGGCCGACCACGAAGTCGCTCTCCGGCGAGCAGAGGAAGAGCAGCGCCGGCACCACGTGCTCGGTCTGCATCTTCTCCTTCAGGCACTGCATCTCCATGAACATGTCGCCCATGATCGGGTCGGGCAGCAGGTTCCTGGTGGCCTCGGTGAACGTCATGCCCGGGGTCAGGGCGGTGACGCGGACGCCGTACTCGCCGAGCTCCTTGGCCAGCGCCTTGGTCATGGCCACCACCGCCCCCTTGGAGGCGACGTAGTGGAGCAGCAGCGGCGGGCCGATGTAGGCGGTGGTCGACGAGATGTTGACGATCTTGCCGTAGCCCCTGGCCTTCATGATCGGCGACACCGCCCGGCTGGCCAGCCACGTCCCCTTGACGTTGACGGCCATGACCCGGTCCCACTCGGCGACCTCGAGGTCCTCGAAGGCCTCCATGTGCAGCCCGTCGTAGATGGCGGCGTTGTTGACCAGGATGTCGACGGTGCCGAACCGGTCGACGGCGGCGGCCACCATGGCGGCGCAGCTGTCGGGATCGGTGACGTCGGTCCGCACCGCCAGCGCCGTGCCCCCCGCCGAGGCGATGCGCTCGGCGGTGTCCTTGGCGTTGCCCTCGTTGATCTCGGCGATGACGACCGAGGCCCCCTCGGCGGCCAGCGCCTCGGCGTAGGCCCGGCCCAGGCCCTGCCCGGCCCCCGTGACGACGGCCACCTTCCCGGTGAAGCGCCCCATGTCAGGCGACCCCGCCGCGCTCGGCGAGGAAGGCCTTGTACTTGGGGAAGGCCGGCCGCATGGCCGGCAGCAGCTTCATGATCTTGGAGATCGGCCCGGCCACCTTCACCTTGCCCTTGGCCAGCGCCAGGGCCATGTTGAGCTCGCCCTTCCAGAAGGCGTGGCCGTCGTCGGCCGCCATCTCCAGCCTGATCTCCGTCTCCGTGCCCGGGTCGGGGTTCATGGTCATGACCGGCGGGTCGACGGTGGCGTCCATCATCATCGTGCACTCCGGGTCGGAGTAGCGGATGAGGAACGACGTGTCGGCGGCCACGAACTTGGGCCCGATCTCCGGGTCCTTGCAGAGCTGGTCGAGGAACAGGCCGATGGTGTCGTAGACCTGCTGGGCGTTGGCGAAGGTCGCCATGCCGCCCTCCTTTCTCGGGTGTCTAGAGGTGGCGGGTCGAGACGGTGCGGGGTTCGGTGTAGGCGGCCGGTCCGGGCAGGGCCGGCTCCCGGCGTGTGCCCGATCGGCGGCCGGCCGGGCGGCCCACTCCCGCTGGGCCTTCCGGGCCGCTTCGACGGCGGCGTCGACGTCCCCCCGCCGACATCGACGGGCAGGTGCCGACCACCTCGGAGACGGGGGCCGGATTGCGGACTTCGAGCGGCATACAGCCTTGTTACACTGAACGTTCATTCAATGTCAACGCCATGCGGCGCTTGACCTTTCGCCCCCGAAGCTGCTTGAATGATGATTCAGTCAACGGCCTTCTCCCGACCGATTGCGAGGGTCCCATGAAGTTCGGCCTCTTCTTCGAGCTGTCGGTGCCCCGGCCGCTCACCCCCGCGGCCGACCGGCGGATGTACGAGCTGGCCCTCGAGCAGGTGAAGCTGGCCGACGAGCTCGGCTTCGACCAGATGTGGACCGTCGAGCACCACTTCCTGGAGGAGTACTCCCATTCCTCGGCCCCCGAGCTGTGGCTCACGTCGGTGGCCTGCCACACCAAGAACATCCGGATCGGCCACGGCATCTGCACGCTGCTGCCGGCCTACAACCACCCGATCCGGGCCGCCGAGCGGGCCGCCTGGCTCGACATCATCTCGGGCGGCCGCCTGGAGTTCGGGACGGGCCGGTCCACCACCTGGACGGAGCTCGGCGGCTTCGGGATCGACCCCGACCAGACCAAGGCGATGTGGGACGACTCGCTCCGGGCCATCCCGAAGATGTGGATGCAGGACGAGTTCTCCTGGAACTCCGAGTTCTTCTCCTGCCCGCCCCGGGCCATCGTGCCGAAGCCGATGCAGCAGCCCCACCCGCCGCTGTGGGTGGCGGTGTCCTCGCCGGAGACGGCCATCCAGGCGGCCGAGCGGGGCATCGGGATGCTCGGCGTCTCGATCGGCACCCCGGCCGAGCAGGAGGCCCGGGTCCGGGAGTACCGCCGGATCATCCAGAACTGCGACCCGGTCGGCGCCTTCGTCAACGAGCAGGCCAACAACCTCAACTGGCTCTACGTCGACGAGGACCGGGAGCGGGGCCACCGGATGGGGGAGCGGCTCATCGCCAGCTTCAACGAGCTGGCCACCAAGACGGTGGGGATCAACCAGGTCTACCCGGCGTCGGCCTACAACACCCCGGGCCTGCTCTTCGCCCTGCGGCGCGACTCCATGGCCGGGGCCAAGGCCCTCATCAAGGACGGGTTCTGCATCGGCACGCCCGACGACGTCATCGCCTCGCTGCGGCGCTGGGAGTCGATCGGCTGCGACGGGATCATGTTCCTGGTCAACTCCAAGCAGGTGATCCCCCAGGAGCAGGTGCTCAACTCGCTGCGCCTGTTCGCCAGGGAGGTCATGCCGAAGTTCAAGGACCCGGCGCCGATCGACCTCACCCGGCCGGGCGTCGTGACCACCAGGGCCGTGAACGGCGCCAGCCCGAAGGTGGCCGCCGATGCCTGATTACGGACTGGTGGCGGCCGAGGAGCTCGGCCCGACCACGCCCCAGCTGGCGCCGCTGTACCCGGCGCTGCCCTGGGCGATGCCCGGCGCCCGCATCGTCAAGCTGGCCTACGAGGTCGGCACCGACTTCGTCCGCCACACGCTGCCGGCCGGCCTGGCCCGCTCCACGCCGCCCTACGGGACGCTGCTGGTCTACGACGTCCCCGAGAGCCCGTTCGGCCCCTACCGGATGGCGGCCCAGACGCTGGCCTGCCGCTACCGCAACTTCGCCCGCGTCTACGTCCTCCAGGCCGTGGTCGACAACCCCGTCGCCCTCGCCGCCCTCCGGGAGGTGTGGAGCTACCCCGCCGCTCCCGGCACGGTCGAGCTGACCGACGGACCCGGCGGTGAGGTGTCGGGCCTCGTGGCCGCCCCCGGCGGCGCGCCCCTGGCCCGGTTCGCGCTGACCGGCGTCGAAGGCGCCGAGGCCGAACGGGTGGTGATCGACGGCGAGCTGACCGCCCGGGTGCCGCCCCGGTTCTCGACCGGCGACGACGAGCCCGTCCGCCTGATCCAGGTCAACCGGGCCTTCGCCCTGCGCGACCCCACCCGGGCCCGGTTCTCGATCGAGTTCACCTCCGCCGGCGACCGCTACCCCTGGGGCGCCGTGCCCGTGACCCACCTCATCATCGCCGTCGACACCCGGGCCGACCTCGAGTACGCCCCCACCGACCACGTCCTCGACTACTTCCCGCCCACCTGACCCCCCCCACCT
>Ga0070741_10002194_pt1 | contig 53994 bp, 46 predicted proteins | sample Coa_R1_4_FD_66440 | JGI IMG/M metagenome (GOLD analysis project Ga0070741, IMG submission 66440) | Surface soil microbial communities from Centralia Pennsylvania, which are recovering from an underground coalmine fire - Coalmine... | ecosystem: Environmental > Terrestrial > Soil > Unclassified ... | reverse complement strand
TTTTTGGCCAGCACTTTGGTAATCGCCGCCGTCAGTGTCGTCTTGCCGTGGTCGACGTGGCCGATCGTGCCGATGTTGACGTGTGGCTTACTCCGGTCAAATTTCTCTTTTGCCATTGTCTTTCCTCAGAAGGCTCAATAATAAAGACGCTATCAAAATCAGTCTCGGCGAATCAGCCCCTCAGGCTGTGCGGAAAACTGGAGCCCACAACCGGACTTGAACCGGTGACCTCGTCCTTACCAAGGACGCGCTCTACCGACTGAGCTATGTGGGCCGAAAACTTCACTTGCCTGGAGCGGGCGACGGGACTCGAACCCGCAACAACCAGCTTGGAAGGCTGGTGCGCTACCATTGCGCTACGCCCGCCCTGAAAATCTCAACATCCCAACCTGAGATTCCGAATTCAAAGATGGTGCAGGGGGTAGGATTCGAACCTACGTACGGCGTTAGCCGGCCGGGTTTACAGCCCGGTGCCATTAACCACTCGACCACCCCTGCATACAAGATTAACTGGAGCCGGTGAAGGGATTTGAACCCCCGACCCTCTGATTACAAATCAGATGCTCTAGCCAACTGAGCTACACCGGCATAAAACCTGTGATGGCAACACGGGGATGTAAAAGAACTGCTTTACGAAAACGCGGATGGTAGCAACTGAGTCCTGATTTTGCAAGCCGGACTGGGACTTTGCTCGTGGATTTTTCGCGATGCAGGGCGGTCTTCTTCGGTCTGGTTGAACGGCGGCGACAATGATAGCTATTTGCGCGCGCGAATCAAGCCTTTCAGTTCGTCCATGAATTCAGAGACATCCTGGAATTCCAGATAGACTGAAGCGAAGCGGACGTACGCGACTTTGTCCAGTTCCTTCAGCCGCCGCATGATCATTTCACCGATCTTGCTGGTCGGGCGTTCGCGTTCGGGCGAAGTCTGGACGTAGGCCTCAACCGCATTCACAATCGCGTCGAGCCGGGCTGTCGAGACCGGGCGCTTCTCACAGGCGCGCAGCAATCCGGCCATCACCTTGTCGCGGTTGAATGGTTCGCGGCGGCCATCCTTTTTAATGACCATGTACGGGATTTCGTCAATGCGCTCGTAGCTGGTAAAGCGCCGTTCGCATTTCAGACACTCGCGCCGGCGGCGAATCGAATCGCCTTCGCGAGATTCCCGCGAATCAACTACTCGGTCTTCAATGTGACCACAAAAAGGGCACTTCATTATCTTCCTCCGGGGCTAAAGACATCAAAAAAACTACGGCTGACCTGACGGCCTGCTTAAGCTCTATTCGCTCGTTTCTTCACTTTGCCTGCCGGTTTTTCAGGCCGGGGCGCTCTCCTGCGTGATCATTTCGCGCAGCCTGCCCAGGCTGATGCCGTCACGGACCAGATAAACCATCCCGATGATGAACGGCGTGCCGAAGGCGATCAGGTGATAGACAATGGCAATCGCGGCGGCCAGATTCTGGTCAAGGCCAAGAAATATCAGGCCCTGTTGCGCGGCCTTGTGGAAGGCGCCCGCCGACCCGCCCGGCGTCGGCACGACCGAACCGACGAGTCCGAAGCCCATGACAAATATCGCCTGACTTAATGAGAAATCCACGTCGAAGGCCGTCGCGACCAGCCAGGTCGCACTCATCACCAGCACCCAGACGACGGCCGAATAAAAAACCACCTTGAGCAGTTCCTGAAAATTGACCAGCACCGACAAGCCGTCGGCCAGATGACGAACCAGATTCAGCAGGGGCCGGGTCAGCTTTTCCGGGAAGCGGCGCGAAAAATTTTCGAGCAGCCTGATCAGGGCCTCAGCCTTCAATCTGATCAGCACCAGCATGACGATTCCGACCAGCACGCCGACCGACATCAGCGCGCCGAAGGTGCGGATGGTACCGAGCATTTTCAGATCACCTGCCCGGCTGGCAGGCATGGTGAAAAAGAGCAGGTTGAAAGCAAACATCGCGGCGACGGTCATCGTATCGAACAACCGCTCGATCAGGATCGTGGCGATGGTCGCGCTCGGCTGAACGCGCTCGCGCAGACTTAAAACGACCGGCCTGACGACTTCCCCGGCACGTCCGAAAACGAAGATGCTGCCAAACCCGATGGAAGTAGCGGCGAAGGTATTATGAAATCCGACAGGCGTAATCGGCGCGAGCAGCGTCTGCCAGCGCAGGCTGCGCGCCACCATCGTCAGGTTGATCAGCACCGCCGCGACGACGAGCGGCCAAATGCGCATCTGTCGCAAATGCGTGCCCACGATCTGCCACTCAAGCTGGCTGACAAACCAGTAAGCCAGACCCGCACCGATTAAAAGGATAATCAGCGACCTTAACTTCTTCGACACCTGAGACCTTTCTATTTCGAGGGCAATCCACAATATGTAGTGTGGATGGCAAACACTACAACAAAATGACCGCGCCTTGCAAGCCTTCTGTCTGACAGGGTTTATGCGCTGGGGTTTGTTGATTCAATTGATGAGGAGCAGGACGGAAGCTTTCCCGGTTCACCTTTTCGGCCGCCTTTGTTAATTGATGGCGACGGTAGTTGAGACGCTTGATCTTCCGCCATAGCTGACGACCAGTGGGACGGCATTGCCCGTCGGCGCATTCGCCGGCAGCAGCACGTTGAGTTGCCACAGACCGACATATCCCGGAGTCAGACCGCTGAAATCAACTTGCGCTGTCACGCCGCCAACCGTCACCGTCGGACTGGCGGCGGTGGCGTAAAGCGGATTGCCGGTGGCCGCCGCGCCCGAAGCAATTGCGAGCGGCTGCTGCGTGGCAGAATCGACCAGTTGCCCGCCCTGTCCGTTGGCGTAAACGATGATGTAACGGCCACGCGCTTCCGGTTTCGCGCCCGGAATCTGCGCCGGATCACCATTCTGTGAAAAGTCCTGATTCTGCACGGCGGCCTGCCCCTGCCCGGTCGCGTTGTAAGAGAACACGCCGGGCGCCGTCTGGCCGACGGTCAGGAATTCGCTGGTCACGGGCGTGCCGTTGTTGAGGACTTCGACGAAGGCGACCCCAGGCAGTGTTTCGTAAGGCAGTTGGTAGTTGATCTGAAACGCGCCCGGCGCGCCGAGTCCCACGCCGACAAAGAACAGCGGCGCAAGGGTGCCGTTGACGCGCACCGAGACGTTTGAAATCTGCGTCGGCAGCGGCACGCTCGGAGCGCTGGCCGAGATGTTTGTTCCCGCCGGGAACCCGGTTCCGAAAGCCGCGAGGATCTGCCCCTGCGCAGCCGCATGTGCATAGCTGGCGGCATCAACCGAAGTCGAAGCGTTGCCTGCCGGTGCGGCATAAACAGCCAGATCGTTGACCCGCAGACGCACCAGCAGGTTGTCATAAAAGACCCCCTCCCCGGTCTGCGACACGCCGTTTCGCCTGAACTGGATTTCAAAGCGGAACGCGACATCGGAGTTGTCAGGGGTCACCTGATCCACGGCAAAGAGGCCGCTGCCGGATTGAAAATTGCTCCCGCCATAATGCCTGAAACCGTTCGTTGAAGGAGTAGTCGAATCAACCCGCAGCAGATTGGTCAGGCTCTCGCTGTTGAAGCCCGAATCATTCGTGGCCGAAAGCGCGGCGTTGCGGTACGTTCGCACACGCAGGAAGGTGAGATCACCGCCATCATCAGGCCGGTTGCTGTCACCGGTGAAGTCGGCACTGACATCAACGTCGAATGAGTCAATCGCCGTGGCGATCTGCGCGGTGGCCGCCGGGTTTGAGACTTTGTCGCTGACCGGATCAACAGTCAGCCCGGGCAGCACTATTTTCTTCGTCGTCCACCAGCGCGTGTCGTCATAGAGCCCGCCCGGGCCCGTAGAATCAGGGGCGCGGAAGGTCGTGCTGACTCCATAGGTGCTTCCCACTCCGCTCGGATCGGTGAGGCTCGCGGTCGAGCCATTCGCCCTGACCGCCGCCGTCAACTGCCACTGGCCGGCGAATGAATCCCCGCCCGGAGCCGGGTTCGGATTGTCCGAACGAAGTCCCCAGGCGGATTCGGGAATGACGACAATTCCGCTGCCGCCCGGATCAGGCACGGGCTCGAAGAGGGTGCGATAAGTAATGACCTTCTGTGCGGCGGTGAGCGAAAACCGTGTTGCCGTCGTGACCCCGTTCGCCGGCGTCATCGTTACGTTGAAAGTGATCACCTGCCCCGCGCGATTCACGCCGTCATCGAGCAGCGTGATCTGAAATGCCTGAGCCCCGCTCCCTCCGGCGGCAATATTCCCGTAATTGAGCGTGGCCGCTTGTCCCGCCGGCGATCCGTTGATGCGAATCAGGCTGGCCGGGATCTGGCTTGATGAATCAACCGCCAGCCGAACGCTGACGCTGGTGGCGAGCAGAACGGTTGAATTGGCCACGGTCACACTCGCGGTCACTGTTTCGTTACGGCTGACGAAGCGATCCGCATTGATGCCGCCGCTGACCGTGGTCGCGCCAAGGTTCGTGGCCGATTGCGCGCCGGCGGTGAAATTGCCCGTCGCGACGAGCGCGTAACCCTGCCTGTTCGAATCAATCATCTGATTGCCCGGCTGCGCGACGACGCCGTTCTGGCCGTTGCCGGGCACGCTCGCGCCGATCACTTTGACGGTGTAAGTGCCGGGCGGCGGGGACTGAATGTAAATCGCTTCGACAGTGTTTTTGTTATCGAAGGCCGCGCCGCCTGCCGGCTGCGAATAAGCGTTCGCAAAATTGACGTTGCCGCGCCAGACCGCCCCTCCCGGATCGGTGACTTCGAGATCGAGATTGTTGACGAGTGCGGTCTGGGCAAAGAGCGCGGCTTTCGGATCGCTCCAGACCAGGGTGATGCGCAGCGGTTCGACGGTGCTGACGTTGCTGAGCTGGTAAGTGTGCGTGACTCCGGTCGTGATCGCCGCATTCGTCGCCGGTCGTGTGCCGTCGGGCGCGATCGCCCCGTTGAAGATGTCGGCCAGCACTTTCAGCTCTCTCCGGTCGCCGCTGAAAAACAGCGAATCATCGAGCGCCACTCTGCCCCAGCCCTGACCGAAACTGGGGAGCGGACCGCTCTCGCCGTTCGGCGCACTGCTGGCGGTGTAGCTGCCCGTCATATTGCGCCCGGAATTGAGAATCATCGCTTTGACCAGCGCGTTCGACGGATTGAAGCCGTTCGCCGGGACTCGCGCGCCGCTCGGATAGAAGCCGTCCACGAAATACTGGCGCACGAGCAGTGCCCCGCCCGCGACCATCGGCGCGGCGAAACTCGTCCCCGAGATCGCCGAGAGGCTGCGGTTGTTGTCAGGGCCGGACGGGTTGACGGCGGCATCAGGCGCGGTCATCGAAGTCTGCACGCCGCTGCCGAACTGCGCGGCCGGAATCCCGCTGCTCTCAGTCGCCGCGCGGACAAAGCCGGGCGCGGCAATGTCAGGTTTGATGCGCCCGTCCCGCGTCGGCCCGTGATTGCTGAAGGCAGCCAGGTCTTCGATGCTGCCGTTGGCCGTAGGCGAATTTGTCGCGGTGACGACGACGTTGTTCTTGGCCACGCTCGTCACCTTCCCCGCCCCCGGGTCGTCGTTGCCCGCCGAAAAGAAGATGTTGTAATCGCGCAGCCGCCACATCACGTCGTCAATGTCAGCCGCGTCCTGATCGTAATCAACCGGCGCGACCGGCCCGTAGCTGTTGCTGTGAACGCGCGCGCCGCTCGCGTAAGCCTGCTCGTGAATGAGCGCCTGACTGACGTTGTCCACGCCGGGCAGCTGCTGGTTCGGGTGTCCAATGTCCTGGAAAACTATTTTCGCGTCGGGTGCGACGCCGTCGCCCGCGGTGCGAGTAGCAAGGCCGGGAACTGCGCCGCTGCCGTCGGCATTGAAATCGCGACCGACGGCAATACTGGTCGTGTGCGTGCCATGCCAGCCGACGCTCCCGTCAATGTCATCGTAGGCGACGGAGTTGAGAAAGCTGCCGCCGGATTGCTGGTTCGGATCGAGTGTTTTGCCGCCGTTCGGGTTGGCAGCGCTGTCAATCAGACTGCCGGCGCCGAGCAGGTAGTAAGTGATGACCTTGTTGTTCGGGTTGGTCAGGTTGACCGGCAGCAGTCCGTTGATGAGTGATTGCGTGGTCACTGCAAACGACAGAGTTTGGGACGATGATTGATTGCCGAGTCTGAACTGCGCGTGATCAGTATCGAGGCCGGAATCGGCAATGCCGAAGACCTGTCCGGCGCCGGTCAGCCCTTTGCGGTAAAGCGGCGTGTCATTGACGGTCGTGCCGGTCTGAATGATCTTCACGCCATTGTCGTTGTGCAGCCGGTGCGGCCTGCGCTGCTCGATCCATTCAACGCCTTCGACCGAAGCCAGCGCGGTGACGAGGCGCGGCAAATCCGCGGGCACGACCTGCATCACTCCCCAGCAGCGCCCGTCCTGACGGTCTTCGATGACCGGTTGAAGAGCGGGATTGAGTTGGTCAAGAGCCCGGCGGACGGCCGCGGAATTTTCGCCGCGAAAAGTGATGAAGGAGACGGCAATGCCCTGCCCCGCCGTGACGCCTGTGTTCGCGATGCGGTCGGCCTGCCGCGCCAGCTCACTTTCAACTTTCAATCCGGGGCCGTAATCGCCGACCCACCGGACTTCCGGACTGTAGCTTTCGAGCTTGCGGGCGGCTTCCAGACGATTGCGGCGCGCGGATGGCGCCCTGACGATGTAGCCGTTGTTTGCCGCGTAACCGACGACCTCATAACCTCTGACGCGCAGGCCATCGGCCCATTCCGGCCTGATGCTGTCGCGATACTGAACGATGAAATAAGCGCTCTCCGTTGGCTGAGTCGGGGCCGCCTGTTGCGTGACGAATCCGGGAATGGCAGTGCGGTAGCGCGTGGTTTCCAGTCGCTGGCCGCCAATACGCACGGGTTCCGGCTCATTCTCAAGCGGGTCGAATTCGGCATTGCGCAGGAGCAGCAGGCGCGGGTTACTCAATTTCTCTTCAAGCTCACGCAACCGCTCCGGTAACGCCGCACTGCGCGACCGTCCGGTGACGGCTCTGGTCTTCGCGGTAGTGAAAAATAATAAGCCGGTGATGAGGATAAACGTGATAAGGACAAGAGAGGCCATCGCCCTTCGGGAATTGCCTGATCGCATAGCTTCTCAATAACCATTTTGGGAAAACCTGACTCTTTAAGGGAGGGGCAGATCAGGTGGGGCAGCAAATGGGAGCGGGTGAGGCACTGCGGCGGCGGATCGCACGGCAACGCAATCCGCCGCCGGTAAATTCATCCGAAAATATCCTTGACCTTGTCGCTGAACTTGCGCGCCCCGGCCTGGCTCTGTTTTTCCTCGAGCGCCGCGAGCTGCTCGAAAAGTTTGCGCTGTTCGCGATTCAGCTTCGCCGGCGTGAGGACGGTCGTCACGGCAAACAGGTCGCCGCGGCCATGCCCCTGCAGCGAGACAATGCCTTTGCCTTTGATGCTGAAGATCGAGCCGGTCTGCGTGCCTTCGGGGATGGTGAGCGGCACGTCGCCTTCGAGGGTCGGGACCATGATCTCCGCGCCGAGCGCCGCCTGCGAGAAAGTGATCGGCACGTTGACGTAGAGGTTGGTGCCCTGCCGCTCGAACAGGTCGTGTTCCTTCACGTGGATGAAGACGTAAAGGTCGCCGCGCGGCCCGCCCTGCGGCCCGGCTTCGCCCTCGCCGGAAATTCGTAACCGCGCGCCCGTGTCCACGCCCGCCGGGATTTTGACTTCGAGCGTCTGTTCCTTCTCAAGCAGCCCGGCCCCGCGACAGGTCTTGCAGTAATTCGTAATCATGCGGCCGGTGCCGCGGCACTGACTGCACGTGCGGCTGACTGAAAAGAAGCCCTGCTGAAATCTGATCTGACCGGCGCCGCCACACTGATTGCAGGTTACCGGTGAGGTGCCGGGTGCGGCGCCTGAACCTTTGCAGCTGTCGCAGCTTTCCAGCCGCGGCACGGTGATCTGGGTCTTATAGCCCGCGGCAGCCTGTTCGAGCGTGATTTCCAGATCGTAGCGCAAATCCGAACCGCGCTGCGGGCCGTTGCGCGCGCGGGAGCGCGCGCCGAAGAAATCACCGAAGAGGTCGCCGAGGATTTCCTCAAACCCGCCGAAGTCCGCGCCTGGCCATGCCCCGCCCGTCGCCGCCGAAGTCCCGACGCCCGCATGGCCCAGACGGTCGTAACGCGTGCGCATTTCGGGATTCGATAACACGCCGTAGGCCTCCGCCGCTTCCTTGAATTTTTCCTCAGCCTCCTTGTTGCCGGGATTGCGATCCGGATGGTATTGCATTGCGAGCTTGCGATAAGCGCTCTTCAATTCCTGATCACTCGCCTTCCGGCTGACACCCAGGACCTCGTAATAATCGCGTTTACTCAAATCGCCTGTTCCTCCAGAGATGGTCTTAAAATTCGCGGCCCACAGGATAGCACAAAACGACGACGGGGCGACCCGGCGTGACAGAGGCGACACGGGGCGAATGAAGTTTTTTCGCCCTGCCCCCCCCGGTCACCCCCGTCGCCCCGTCAATTTTTCAGCCGCGCCCGCCGCCGGATCAATCTCTCTTTTCAATCTCCTTGACGCCCGGGAGCGAGGCGGAGCTGAACATCGCCTCGGTCAGCAGTTTCCCGCTGGCTTCGAGCGCGTCAAAGGCCTGCTGAATCAGATCCAGCTTCTCACTGCCCAAGGCGAACTCGGCTTGGGCCAGCGCGTCTCGGGCGCTGTCCTGCTGGTTCTTCGGCAGCATCCAGCCGAATTCGCTGAAGCTGCGGCGCGTGCTTTGCACGAGCCCGTCCAAGCGGTTGCGCGCCTGGATGGTTTCGCGCGCGTTCCGGTCATTCTGGACACTGGTCTGGGCTTCCGCAATCAGGCGCTCGATCTCATCGGGGTTGAGACCGGATGAGGGCACGACCCTGATGGCCTGCTCGCGCCCGGTCATCTTGTCGCGGGCCGAGACGTTCACGATGCCGTCGGAATCCACGTCAAAAGTGACAGCGATCTGCGGCGTGCCGCGCGGCGCGGGCTGAATCCCGACGAGTTCAAATTTAGCGAGGCTGCGGTTGGCCTTGGCGAGTTCGCGCTCGCCCTGCAGGACGTGGATTTCGACTGAAGTCTGATTGTCCGCGACGGTCGTGAAGGTCAGGCTCTTCTTGAGCGGAATGGTCGAGTTGCGGTCAATGATCTTGGTGAACAGCCCGCCGCGCGTCTCAATGCCGAGCGAGAGCGGCAGTACGTCGAGCAGCACCAGTTCCTTGACCTCGCCGACCAGCACGCCGCCCTGAATCGCCGCGCCGATCGCGACGACTTCGTCCGGGTTGATTTCGGCGGACGGTTCCTTGCCGAACATTTCCTTGACCTTCTGCTGAATCATCGGGGTGCGCGTCTGTCCGCCGACGAGCAGCACCTTGTCAATGTCCGCGGGCTTGAGCTTGGCGTCCCAGAGCGCCTTCTGGCACGGGTCGAGCGTGCGCTCGACCAGATCCTTGATCATCTCCTCGAACTTCGGGCGCGAGAGCATCTTGTTGAAATGCTTCGGCCCCATCACGTCGGCGGAGATGAACGGCAGGTTGATGTTGGTCTCCATCGCGAAGGAGAGGTCGCATTTGGCACGCTCGGCGGCCTCCTTGAGGCGCTGCAGCGCCAGCCGGTCGGTCCGCAGATCAATCCCCGTTTCCTGCTGGAACTCCTTGACGATCCAGTCCACGATGCGCTGATCGAAGTCTTCGCCGCCGAGGAACGTGTCACCCGAAGTCGCCAGCACCTCAAAGACGCCGTCATTGATTTCGAGGATCGAGACGTCGAACGTGCCGCCGCCGAGGTCGTAAACGACAATCCGCTCGGACACGTCGCGGCCCAGACCGTAGGCGAGCGCCGCCGCCGTCGGCTCGTTGAGAATGCGCTGCACGTTGAGGCCGGCGATCTTCCCGGCGTCCTTGGTTGCCTGGCGCTGCGCGTCGTCGAAGTAAGCCGGGACAGTAATGATGGCCTCTTCGACCGTTTCGCCGAGGAAGTCTTCGGCACAGGCCTTGAGCCGCTGAAGCACGATGGCCGAGATTTCCGACGGGCTGTAATCGCGCTCGACCACCCGGACGCGGGCGTCGCCGTTGCCGCTCTCAGTGATCTCGAACGGCGCGTTATCGCGCGCCCGCTGCACTTCCGGAGAATTGTATTTGCGCCCGATCAGGCGCTTGACGGCGTAGACCGTATTGGCGGCATTGGTCACGGCCTGGCGTTTGGCAATCTGTCCGACCAGCCGCTCGCCTTTTTCCGTGAAGCCGACTACGGAAGGGGTCGTCCGCCCGCCTTCCTTGTTGGGAATGATTTGTGTGAGGCCGCCTTCGAGGATGGCGACGCAACAGTTGGTGGTGCCCAAATCAATACCGATTACCTTGCTCATAAGCTGATTACTGCCCCGGTTGAAAAAATGAAGTAAGGAATGATCAGGGAGACTGTACCCGTCAATGCATCATTCACTACTCCGCATTACTTCGGCCTGACTGCCACCTTGACGCGCGCCGGGCGGAGCAGGCGCGTGCTGTGGGTGTAGCCCTTCTCTAACTCTGCGATCACGGTGTTGGGTTCATAGCCGGAAGTCGGCTCGATAATGACGGCCTCGTGGAATTCGGGGTCGAAGATTCCCCCGGCTGCCATAATCGGGACCACCTCGTTCTGCTCAAGCAGGTCGGAAAGCTGCTTGTAAATCAGCACGACGCCGGTCACGAAGTCTTCATTTATTTCACCGGCCGTCGCGTGTTCCATCGCCCGCTCAAAATTATCCATCAGCGGCAGTACCTGCTTCATGAGTTCGCTCTGCAGGGTCTGCCGGAAATTTTCCCGATCCCGCTCGTACCGGTGGCGCAATTTTTCCTGATCGGATTTCATCCGCTCAACCGTGCCGTTGAGCTGCTTGTTCTCTTCTTCCAGCGCCTCCAGGCGTTCCATCAGCGGTCTCAGCGCTCTGGCTGAAGGGGGAGTAGTTTGCGCGGGCCGGGACTGACGGCTCTCACTGACAGGCTCATCGGGGGTGAATTCAGCGGCGGCATCGGCCAGATCATGTAGCGAATCCGGGCCTGCCAGCAGGGCGTCCGCATCGATCTCGTAATCGAATCCGCCGCTGTCGTCGTCCCCGGTGTACTCCTGTTCAGAAACTCTGCCGGGACTGAGGCTCTGCTGCTCATCATTCCCGGAAGAGGAACTCGCCGCAGCCACGAGATACCGGGAATTTTCACGCGCCGTGGCCATCGCCTGACCGTGCAGCTGCTGTGCGGCGCTGCGGTCAACACTTAAGGGCGCAGTCCGCCTGAGTTGCTTCGATGAATCGGCGGAATAGTCCGGCATCATTTCCTGCGGCGCAGTTTCAGGCATACCAGGTATGGCTTTCTTATCACCAGCGCTGAATCGCCGTGGGCCGTGATCCAGTCCGGCAAACGAGGCTTGGATTGGGATAAGAGCGAGAAGGGGCGGGATTCGCTCCGCTGGCAGGGTTGTTTTAGTTCAGGGCGCCTTCGGGGGAACCGGAAAGCGAATTTTCAAGTAAACGGGCGACGTAGTTTACCACATTTATCATCCGTGCATACTGCATTCTCATCGGGCCGACGACGCCGAGCGTGCCCAGCACCTGATCGCCATAGCTCCAGGTGGAAGTGATCACAGTGCAGCCGCGCAGCACCGGCAAAGTGTTCTCGCCGCCGATCCGGACGCGGACCGCAGCACTGGCCTTCGCTTCAATGCATTCATTGAGCAGCCGGACGAGGCGGCTTTTTTCCTCAAAGATGCGGAACAGGTCACGCATCAGCCCGACGTCGGCGAAATCCGGCTTGGTCACGATGTTGGAAGCGCCTTCAACAAAAACTTCCGCGTCGGCCTCCGCATCCTGATCCTGACTGTCGCCGAAGCCGCGCTCACAGATTTTGATCGCGTTCTGAAGCAGGCGGTCGTAGAGCGCCTTTTCCTCCGATATCTGGCGGAGCAGTTCCGCGCGGATGGCGGCGAGGCTCATCCCGCCGAAACTGGCGTTGAGGTATCTGGCGGTGCGATCCAGTTCATCCTGGGTGAAGTCTTCATCCACGCGCACCAGCCGATCCTGCACCAGCCCGGTGCGCGAGACCGTAATGACCAGAATGCGCCCGTCACTCAGTCGCACGAACTCGATATGCTTGATCACGTCCTGAGACGGACTCGGCGCAATCACGATCCCCACATTATCCGAAAGCTGCGAAAGCAGGTGGGAAGCGCGCGCCATCAGACGTTCCGGATTACTCCACTCCTGCCGGGGCAGCCAGTGGCGGATCATCATTTCGTCCGCCTCGGAGAGGCGGGTGTTTTCAATGATGTGATCCACGTAAAACCGGTAACACTTGTCGGTGGGAACCCGCCCCGCCGAAGTGTGGGGTTGTTCAAGGTAACCCGCTTCTTCCAGATCGGACATTACGTTGCGCACCGTTGCCGCCGACAACCCTTCCTTCGACAGTCTGGAGATGACCCGCGAGCCGACAGGCTCCCCCGTCGAGACATGGGTCTCAACAAGGAGCGCCAGCATTTCGCGACTGCGCTCGTCCAGAATGTCAGTACTTTGTCTCATCCACCTCAGAGTTGTTCAGAAACAGGAAAGCAGGCCGAGCCGAAGCGGGTGCTGATCAATGCTAAACCAATGGATTCAGTGAAGACCAGCGGCGCAAACTTAGCACCCGATGACAAACACTGTCAAGCTTTTATCTTGTGCAGGCAGCCTGCTTGTGGTCTCCGGGGATGATTCATCCGGCTACAGCCGAGAACCTGTCTGATGGCACTTGGCTTTTTTTAACCCTGTGCTACAATGCCCGTGTTTTAACACTTGTCTCGGAATTAATCTTCATCTGACAGATGCAGCCGAAACAATCTGAGCCACTGAACCTCTGACCAGAAAGGAAAACTTATGAAACGAAAAGGTGTCCTGATCGGTGCTTATGTTCCACCAGAGATGAAGGAAGCGCTCAAGCGGCGTGCCCAGCTTCAGCATCGGACTTTGTCTCAGGAGCTGATCAGAATTCTGGCCGAGGCGCTTGGACACCCGATGCCCGGAACTCCCGACCGCCGCAGCACGGATTCGGTGCCACGCCGCCGCGCGACTGATCCGTACCCTCGCCGGCGGACGGTAGACCTGGTTCCCGGCCCGTCCAGAAATGCGTTTGCAGAAGCGGACGACGATCTTGATTAACCAGATGGCGGGAAGATATTCAGTCAGGCCCGGAAGAAGGCAGACCACAGGTCATCAGTCAGAATTCCGGGCCTGATGTCGCCATCCATCTGAATGGGGACAGCCGAACCAGCCATTGAAATATCCTGCAGGTTTTCCTCCGCCCTCTGTCATGTCAGCACTGCCAGCCAGCCGGTAACCCGAGGACAAATAACAGCGACTCCACCTCCGGTCATCTCTCCCCTACTTTTTCATCCGGGCGGTGAAAATTGACCGGTCGCTTCCTTGCCAGCACAGCGAGGATTGTACTATTATTCTCAATCTAATCCCCTCTGGTAGCAGAAAATCGTTACTATCAACAGCTTCAAGGATCAGGCCTGTCGCTCTTTCAGAAATGTCTCTGTGCTGAAAGGTCATCACAACAACCGACAGACAGGCTCGAACAAACCAGGCAAGCGTAAGGTGCGCAATGGAAAGATACCTGCCAATTCTGCTCGTTTTTGTCTTCCTCGCCGGCTTTGCTGTGACCAATCTGATTATCTCCCGCTTCTTTGGGCGGCGCCGGGATACGCGGGAAAAGCTGATGGCGTATGAGTGCGGCATGGATCCGGTCGGGTCGGCGCATCAGCGATTCTCGGTCAAGTTTTACCTCGTGGCGATGATCTTCATTCTGTTCGACATTGAAGCGGTCTTTCTGGTTCCCTGGGCGGTCATCTTCAAGGCACTTTCCAAAGTGCTTTCACCGGGTTTTGTCTTCACCGAGATGATCATCTTTCTGGCAGTGCTGATCCTTGGTTACATTTACGTCTGGAAGAAGGGCCTGTTCGAGTGGAACAGGAATTGACCTCCTGCTGATTATCCGTATTGGTAATGATCACGACGATTGCCCTGAGAGGAACTTATGGGTCTTGAATCAAAACTCGGCGAGATTATGCCGGACGTCCTGACGACCCGGCTGGACGCACTGATCAACTGGTCACGCAAATCGAGCATCTGGCCGGCGACTTTCGGGCTGGCCTGCTGTGCGATTGAAATGATGGCAATGACTGCCGCGCGCCATGACATCGCGCGTTTCGGCGCGGAAGCTTTCCGCGCCAGCCCGCGCCAGGCGGATCTGATGATCGTGGCCGGTCGCGTCTCGATCAAGATGGCCCCCGTGCTGCGCCGGATCTACGATCAGATGCCGGAGCCCAAGTGGGTCATTTCGATGGGCGTCTGCGCTTCGGCGGGCGGCGTATTCAACAACTACGCCATCGTTCAGGGCGTGGACAAAGTCGTGCCGGTAGACGTTTTCGTCCCCGGCTGCCCGCCGCGTCCCGAAGGACTGATTTACGCGATCATGAAGCTTCAGGAAAAGATCCAGCGTGATTCGGTGCTGACGGCGAAGGATGAAAAGAAGATCGCCTGAAAGAGTCCACGGGAATCCGGGCCGAAACGTACTGAATTCCCGATCAATTCTCAATCAGTCTTCAAACAACCCGAACGATGACTACAACCAATGATCAGCCGGACAAAGCTGATGGCACGGCCCCCATCCGGCGCGGGCCGAATCAAACCTCAAGGTACGCAGACGCGTCTCTCATTCGCACCCAATTCGCCGGCACGATAGAAGATATTCAGGAAGCCCTCGGCGAAGTCACGGTCATCGCAAAACGCGAGGGCGTGATCGAACTGATGACGTTCCTGCGCGATGAGCCGAAGCTGAAATTCGACTACCTCAGCGACCTGTCCGGCGTTGATCTGGGCGAATTCGCCGAACCGCGTTTCGCCGTGGCCTATCATCTGTATTCGCTCGCGCACAATCACCGCCTCCGGATCAAAGTCTTCCTCAACGAGGATGACGCGCACGTGCCGACGGTCAGCGGGGTGTGGCCCTCAGCCGACTGGCACGAGCGGGAGGTCTATGATATGTACGGCGTCGAATTCGACAATCATCCTGACCCGCGCCGCATCCTGATGCCGGCCGATTACGAAGGGCATCCGTTAAGGAAGGATTTCCCGATCAAAGGCTACTGAGGCTGTTCAATTCCTCTACGTTTATGGCTACCAAAGAGATTGAAGTCCCTACTTCCTCCGTGCTGGCGTTCGACAAGCCCGACCCGCTGGGCGACCAGCAGATGACCCTTTCGATGGGGCCGCAGCACCCTTCGACGCACGGCGTGCTGCGGCTGGAACTCGTGCTGGACGGCGAAACGGTCGTCAGCGCCAAACCTGACATCGGCTACCTGCACACCGGCATCGAGAAGACGATGGAGAAGGAGAAGTGGCAGCAGGTCGTGACGGTCACCTGCCGGGCGGATTACCTGAACTCGATGGGCTGCGACCTGGGCTACGTGCTGGCCGTCGAAAAGCTGCTCGGCATCGAAGTGCCCGAACGCGCTCAGGTCCTCCGGGTGCTGCTCACCGAACTCAACCGTCTCGCCTCGCACCTCGTCTGGTACGGCACGCACGCGCTGGATATGGGCGGCATGACGGCTTTCTTTTACGCCTTCGTCCAGCGCGAAAAGATTCTCGACCTTTACGAGTGCGTTTCCGGCGCGCGCCTGCACCAGAGCTACTTCCGCATCGGCGGGCTGCAATCGGACCTCCCCGGCAATTTCATCCCGCTGCTCAAGGATTTTGTTGACGGCTTCCCTGCCTTCCTCAAGGAGGCCAACACGCTGGTCACCGGCAACAAGATTTTTCAGAACCGGCTGAAAGGCGTCGGGCGGATTTCTGCCGACGATGCGATTGCGTGGGGGCTCTCGGGGCCGTCACTGCGCGGCAGCGGGGTCGGCTGGGACATCCGCAAAACCGAGCCGTACACCGGCTATGAGGCCTACGACTTCAACGTCCCGGTCTACCACGACGGCGACGTCTGGTCGCGGTACTGCGTGCGGATGGATGAGATGGTCGAGAGTCTGAAGATCATCCGCCAGGCGATGGACAGATTGAAGCCCGGCCCGGTCAACTCAGATCACCCGAAACTGAAACTGCCGCCGCGTGACCTGATGAAGCAGCACATTGACGTGATGATCCATCACTTCCTGGTTGCGTCCGAAGGATTCACGGTTCCGATTGGTGAAGTCTACTTCCCGATTGAATCGGCCCGCGGCGAACTCGGTTATTACGTCGTCAGCGACGGCAAGGAGCGTCCCTGGCGTGTGCGCATGAAGGCCCCGTCCTTCGCCAACCTGCAGGCCCTGCCGAAGATGGCCGAGGGCCAGCTGATTGCCGACGTGATCGCCATCATCGGCAGCATTGACATCGTCCTTGGAGACGTAGACAGGTAAAAGCAGGATTTAGGATTCAGGATTCAGGATTCAGGTATATTGACAAATCCGGGATTCAGATTCGATGCCCCTAAATCCTAAATCCCGATTCCTGAATCCCTACACTTATGTACAGTGAAGCAAACGAGAAACTGATTGACGAACTGCTGACACATTACCCGATCAAGCGGTCAGCGATTCTGCCTGCGCTGTTCATCGCTCAGGAGGAACACGGCTACGTGACCGACGAGGACGTGAAGTATCTGGCCGAGCGGCTCGACATGCGTGTCAACGAAGTGGAAGAAGTCGTGACCTTCTACTCGATGTATTCGCGCAAGCCAATTGGCAAATACAAGCTTCAGGTCTGCCGCACGGTCTCCTGCCTGCTGGCCGGGGCGGAGGGCATTACTGAACACATCTGCGGGAAGCTGAAGGTCGGCGTGGGCGAGACGACGTCTGACGGACGGTTCTGCGTGCAGGAGGTCGAGTGTCTGGGCTATTGCGACCTCGCGCCGGTGCTTCAGGTGAATTTCGATTACCACGAGAAGATCACGACCGACCAGGTGGACAGGATCATTGCGGATTTATCAAAGTAATCCTTCATTCATCCGCGGAAATCAGGATCACAGCTTATGACCAAAGTTCTCACGACCAGATTCGACCTCAGGGGCGAAGCCTGTGACATTGACGTTTACATCAAAACCGGCGGCTATCAGGCGCTGCCGAAGGCCCTGAAGGAGTTCAAGCCTGAGCAGATCACCGAAGAGGTCAAGAAGTCGGCATTGCGCGGTCGCGGCGGCGCGGGCTTCCCGACCGGGATGAAGTGGAGCTTCGTGCCGAAGGATTCCAAGCGTCCGAAGTACGTCGTCTGCAACGCCGATGAGTCCGAGCCCGGCACGGGCAAGGATCGCGACCTGATGCGCTATGACCCGCATCAGATGATTGAGGGGATGATCATCGCGGCCTACGCGCTGACCGCGCGGACGAATTACATCTACATCCGCGGCGAGTACTGGTACATCAAGGAGATTCTCGAAAAGGCCATCGCGCAGGCTTACGAACGCGGCTATCTCGGCAAAAACATTCTCGGCTCCGGTTTCGACTGCGACTTGTACGTCCACACCGGCGCGGGCGCGTACATCTGCGGCGAAGAGACCGCGCTGCTCGAATCGCTTGAAGGCAAGCGCGGCCACCCGCGCATGAAACCGCCCTTCCCCGCCGTCGTCGGCCTGTACGGCGGCCCGACGGTCGTCAACAACGTCGAGACGCTCGCGGTCGTCCCCTGGATCATCCTGAACGGCGGCGAATGGTACAAGGCGCTCGGCACCGAGAAGAGCGGCGGCACGAAGCTCTACACCGTCAGTGGCCACGTGGCCCGCCCCGGCAACTATGAAGTCCCGATGGGCTACCCGCTGATGGACCTGATCAATAAGGAATGCGGCGGCATCGCCGGCGGCAAAAAGCTCAAAGCCGTCATCCCCGGCGGCTCCAGCGTACCAATCCTGAATGCCGAGGAGTGCGAGAAAGTGAACCTCGATTACGAATCCGTCGCGGCAGCCGGCTCGATGCTCGGTTCAGGCGGCGTGATCGTGATGGACGAGACGACCGATATTTTCGCGACGACGCGCAACATCACGCACTTTTACAAGCACGAATCCTGCGGCTGGTGTACGCCCTGCCGCGAAGGCACGCGCTGGCTGATGAAAGTCTTCGACCGGATGAACAAATACGAGGGCAAACCCGGCGACGTCGAACTGCTCTACGACCTGGCCGACAAGATTCTCGGCAAGAGTTTCTGTGCGCTCGGCGACGCGGCAGCCATGCCGATTCAGTCGGCGATCCAGAAGTTCCGCGAGGATTTTGAGAGAAGGATCAGAACCACTACAGTGCAGGCTCAGGCGGCGGATTAGTCGGAGGCGATCTATGGCTTACGGCGATTTCAAACTCAACAAGGTATGCCAGACATTTTCGCTGACGACCAACGCCATCACAGATCTGTTCAGCTCCGTCAGTGAGGTCGTTGTCGGCGAATTTCTCAGGACTGCGCTTGAGCGTATCGGGCCGCTGGGGATGTCTATTGGGACTGAAAAAGCCCGCTCTGAATTCATCATCGCTCCGATTCTCGCCGAGGCGCAGGTTCTTTCCCGGAACCGCGTCAGTCTGTTTTCCGGGATTGAATTCAACGTCGTTCCGGAAAAGGACTTGAAGGGGGTCTGCGATTTCATCTTTTCGCGCTCATCAAACATCTACGAGATGACTGCGCCAGTCCTGATGGTGGTTGAAGCAAAGAAGGAAGACATCTCTGCGGGCCTCGGCCAGTGCGCGGCGGAAATGGTGGCGGCGCGGTTCTTCAATGAGCGTGAAGCCACCGGCGTTACGACCATTTTCGGCGCGGTCACGAGCGGCAGTGAGTGGAGATTTCTGAAACTCGAAAGTGACGTCATTTTCGTTGATAAAAGTCTCTACTACCTTGCGCAAGTGGATAAAATTCTGGGAATCCTGCTGCACATCCTTCAGGACGATCAGGCGTCGCAGGCCAGAGCGGCCTGAAAAAGCTCTGTATGGGCTGGGCTTCGCACTACATAGCCAGACTGAAGAACGGTGAAACTGTTTCGTTCCGCCCCCGCGGCAATTCGATGTCCGGCAAGATCGAATCCGGGCAGTTGTGTACTGTCGAGCCTGTTGACTCAGAGGCGGTCAGGGTCGGTGACATTGTGCTGTGCAAGGTGAATGGCCGGGAATACCTTCATCTGGTCAAGGCGATCCAGGGGCCTCGCTTCCAGATTGGCAACAATCGGGGCCGCATCAACGGCTGGGTGACAGCGACTTCAATTTTCGGGCGATGCGTCAAGGTGGAAAACTGATCTCTCCGCCCGGGATGCTTATCAGCGATACAAACGCTCACTATGGAAACAGTCAAAATCACGATTAACGGACAGGAAGTCGAAGCGCCGAAAGGCGAACTTCTGATTGAGGCGTGCGAGATGGCGGGGATCTACCTGCCGCGCTTCTGTCACTTCCGCGGGCTGACGCCGCAGGCCTCGTGCCGCATGTGCGTCGTGCGCGTGGACAATCCCAAAATCCCCAAACTGCAAACCGCCTGCACGATGCCGGTCACCGAGGGGATGGTCGTGGCGACCGAGTCGGATGAGATTGAATCGGTGCGCGCGGCGATGATCGAGTTCCTGCTCTCGAACCACCCGGTTGACTGCCCCGTCTGCGACCGCGCGGGCGAGTGCGAGTTGCAGGATCAGACTTACGGCTTCGGCGAAGACCGCATCCGGTCGCAATACGCCGACAAGGAGCCGACGCTCGAACGCCAGATCGCCCCGTTCATCTACAACGACCCGCAGCGCTGCGTCACCTGCAAACGCTGCACGCGCGTGTGCGAGGAGTGGATGGACGAATTCGCGATCACGGCGATCAACCGCGGCTCACACACCCTGATCAGCTCATTCACCGGCTGGGTCGAGTGTTCGGATTGCGGCAACTGCGTGGACGTCTGCCCGACCGGGACGCTGCTGCACGTGCCTTACAAATACATCGCGCGCCCCTGGGATCTGAAGCAGACGCCGACGATTTGTAACTTCTGCTCGGACGGGTGTTCGATGCTCGCCGGGTCGCGGAGCGAGGAACTGATCCGCTCGGTCGCGCGCGACGGGCGCGGGCGCACGGCGGGTGGGATTAACCCCGACTTCCTCTGCGCGCTCGGCCGTTACCCGATTGATTTCGTCCACAGCAAAGAGCGCGTTGACCGTCCGATGATCCGGCGCGGCGAACATCTGATCCCGACCACCTGGGACGACGCGCTCAGTTACGTCGCCGAAAGGCTCGACGCGATCAAACAGCAGAGCGGCGGCAATTCAATCGGCGTCGTCAGCGCGGCGCGACTGCTCAATGAAGACCAGTGGACGCTCAGGAGATTTGCCGGCGAAGTCCTTGAGACGAAGAACGCCGGGTTCTATCACGACGATGACGAAATTGATCTGGCCGCGTTCTTCAAGTATGGGCAGCCGACGATTGCCACGCAGCGGCACATTCAGGACGGCGACACGATCCTGCTCATCGGCTCCGACCCGAACGAGGAGAATCCGCTGACGGCGTTCTCGCTGCGCTGGGCGGTGCGTCAGAAATCGGCGCGACTGCTGATCGTCAATTCAATGCCGAGCCGGCTGGAGCGGCAGGCGGAGATCTCGGTGCGCGTGCGCGAAGGCAGCGAGAACGCGATTGTGGCGGCGCTGCTCGACGAAACCAGAATCAACAGCGTCGCCGAGGCGGCGGGCGCGAAGTCTGAAGACATCAAAGCCCTGCGCGACACCGTCCTCAACAGCGAGCGCGTGATCGTGGTCTTCGGCGACGAACTGCGCGGCGCGGCCGCGGAAGCGCTGTCATTATTCGAGACCGCGCTGGCCACGCCCGACATCGAGAAGGCCAAATCGGCGAAGGCCGCGCACCTTGACGCGTTGCAACGTCAGGCCGTTTCGACCAACTCCGCGCCGAAGCCCTCGATCATCGAGAACCCCTACCTGCTGATCGTGCCGCACCCGACGCTGGCCGTGGGCGAAGAGAAGGCGGTCACGGCGACGAAATTCTCATTCGTGCCGCTCGTGCGTTACGCGAATTCGATGGGCGCGTTCCAGATGGGGATGGACAGCTCACTCAACGGCGGCCTGTCGGCGCAGGCAATGCTCAAGGCGGCTGGAGGTTCGATCAAAGCCCTGTACGTCGCCGGTGACGATGTCGTCGCCAAGGCCGACGATCCGGCAGCCGCGAGGGCGCAGCTGGCGAAGCTCGATTTCCTAGTCGTGCAGGATATGTTCCTGACCGAGACCGCCGCGCTCGCGCACGTCGTGCTGCCCGCGACCAGCTTCGCCGAATCGCAGGGGACGCAGGTCAATAACGGCTCGCAGGTGCAGCTCGTGCGCCGCGCGATCCCGCCCGTCGCACAAGCGCGCCCCGACTGGATGATCGTCAACACGATCGCCAGACTGATGGGCAGGGATTTCGGTTTCCAGAGCGCGGTGAAGAACGTCTTCCGCGAGATCAGCGAGAAGGTTGAAGGTTACGCCGGTCTGTCACACAATCTGCTCTTCAACGAAGGCGCAGTACAGGTCAGACAGGCGCAGCCAGATGCCGCAAAGGTCAACAAGGCCGAGGTGACAAACCGGCTGGCCGGCGAAGTGGCGCGCGCGAGCCGCGGCATCGAGGTGGACACTTCCGATCTGGCGACGAAGGCCGGAACGAGGTTGCAGCGCCGCTACCCCCTGATCACCAGGTATTCGAAGGTTCTGCCGCTCAATCAGGTCGAACGCGAAGAGGCGCAGAGCGCGCCTGTCGTCTTCCCTGCGTGATGAAGAGGCGGCAGCCATAACTGAGGAGTGTGAAGGATGAGTACGACGACTCAGTTAATGACCGCGGAGGAACTCCTGAAGCTGCCACGCGGCGAAAATCGCTATGAGTTGATCAGGGGGGAACTCATCACAATGTCACCGGCGGGATTCGATCACGGCGTTGTCATTATGCGGCCGGGCTGGCGGCTCGCCCAGCATGTTGACATTAACAATCTCGGTGTAGTTTGCGGCGCTGAAACCGGCTTCAGAATCGCCAGCGACCCGGACACAGTGCGTGCCCCTGATCTTGCATTTGTGACTCGTGAACGACTTCAGGGGCAGGACCGGCCCAAAGCCTTTTTCCCCGGAGCCCCCGACCTGGCAATCGAAGTCGTCTCGCCGGGCGATACCTTTACTGAAGTGGACGACAAGGTCGCCGAATGGCCGGAGGCGGGAACCCGTGCCGTCTGGGTCGCCAATCCGAAACGGCGCACCGTCACGATTCATCATTCACTGACGGAAGCCACTACACTAACCGTCAATGATGAACTGGAAGATCAAAAGATAGTCCCCGGTTTCCGTTGCCGGATCGCTGAAATATTTGCCTGAAATATTTTTCCAAAGCACAAACCCACACCATGCCGGACCAGCAAATCATTCAATTCATCGTCGGAGCGCTGATCAAGATCGTCATCATCTTCACCCTGCTTCAGGTGCTGCTCATCCTGATGGTGTGGGCCGAGCGGCGGCTGCTCGCGGTCATTCAGATGCGCCTCGGGCCGAACCGCGTCGGGCCGTTCGGGCTGCTGCAATCGCTGGCCGACGGGCTCAAGTTCATCTTCAAGGAAGACATCATCCCGCTGCATGTCAACAGGTGGCTCTACATCATGGCGCCGGCCGTGGGCCTGGTCACGGCCTTTATGGCGATGATCGTCTACCCCTTCGGCGATAAAGTCCCGATCCCGTTCGCTGCGACGATCAATGCGGCTGGCCGTTCGCTGCTCGGCGTTGACCTCAATCTCAGCACGATGAGTCTGTACGTCACGAACTTCAACGTCGGGCTGCTCTACGTGCTGGCGATCACGGGCATCGGCGTTTACGGGATCGTGCTGGCGGGCTGGGCGTCGAATTCAAAATACAGCCTGCTCGGCGGCCTGCGCTCCTCGGCGCAGCTCGTCAGCTATGAACTGGCTCTGGGCCTCTCGCTGATCCCGGTCATGCTGATGAACAGTTCGCTCGATCTGGTGAAGATCACAAATCAGCAGGCAGGATATTTTTTCTCGATTGGCGGCTGGGGGATCATTCCCAAGTGGAATATATTTTACTGGCTCCCGGTCGGCGCGATTGCTTTCCTGACCTACCTGATCAGCGCGATTGCGGAAACGAACCGCGTGCCGTTCGATCTGCCGGAAGCTGAGACCGAACTCGTCGCCGGATTCCACACCGAATACAGCGCGCTGAAATTCGCCATGTTCTTTATGGCCGAGTACACGAACATGACGACCGTCTCGGTGCTGGCGACGGTGATGTTCCTCGGCGGGTGGAACGGGCCTTTCGTTCAGGACATTCCGCTTCTCGGGCCGTTTTATTTCGTCGCCAAGGTCTTCTTCTTCCTGTTCCTGTACATCTGGCTGCGCGGGACGCTGCCGCGGTTCCGCTACGACCAGTTGATGAATTTCGGCTGGAAATTCCTGATGCCGGTCGCGCTGCTGAACATCATTCTCGCGGCGGTCGCCGGCCTGTTCTTCGCCTGACTCTGTTGTCGGCAGTCACCGGTCCTGCGTTCGATGTCCCGCTGACTGCCGGCTGCTGATCACCGACTGCTGACTACAATGATTATCATCTTTCTCTTTCTCGCGCTCGTGGCCGTCGTCGGCGCATTCAACGTGATCCTCCACCGCAACCCGATTTACAGCGCGATCTCGCTGGTCGCGGTGATGTGCGCGCTGGCCGGGCTGTTCCTGACCCTGGGCGCGCAGTTCATCGGCGCGATGCAGGTGATCGTCTACGCCGGCGCGATCATGGTGCTGTTCGTCTTCGTGATCATGCTGCTCAACGTGCGCACCGAAGAGGCGAAGCTCGACCGGGCGAAGTATCTGGGCTGGCTCGCCGTGCCGCTGTTCGTCGCGCTGCTCGGTCAGGTGCTGACGGTGATCAACGCTCTGCCCAATAAAGTGCCGCCGGCGGTCAATCCGGCGGCCCCGGCAGCGGAACAGGTGGGCACAGCCGAGTCAATCGGCTCCGGCATGTTTACCGATTACCTGTTCCCGTTCGAGGCCACGTCAGTCCTGATCCTGATGGCGATTGTCGGCTCACTGTTCCTGGCCCAGCGGAGGGCTGGCGGCCGGGCAGCGACGACGGATTCGAAGTAAGCGCGGGGCGGGCGCTGCCGGGCGTGGCCGTCCCCGGGGCAAAGGCAGGTTTGTAGTCATTGAAATCAAAGCAGGCCCCGACGCCTGCGCTTCCCGGATAAAGTTATGGTCCCAATTCAATATTATCTGGCCCTCAGCGCGCTGCTCTTCACCGTCGGAGTGATCGGCGTCATCATTCAGCGCAACATCATCTCGCTCTTTATGTGCATCGAGCTGATGCTCAACGCCGTCAACCTGTCGCTGATCACGTTCTCGCGCTATCTGGGCAGCAACACCGGCCAGTTGTTCGTCTTCATCGTGATGGCCGTCGCCGCGGCCGAGGCTGCCGTCGGTCTGGCAATCATCATCACCCTGTTCCGCAACCGCGAGACGCTCAACGTGGACGACGCGGACATTCTGAAACTGTGAAAGCAGGATTTAGGAATTAGGAGTCAGGATTCAGTAACCGGCCTGACGATCAGTACCTAAATCCTAAATCCCATATCCTGAATCCTGCACTATGCTTAAATGGATCACCCTCGCACCGCTCGTCGGCGCGGCGATCTGCGGACTGTTCGGCAAAAAGCTCGGCGAAAAACTCGTCAGCCTGGTGGCCTGCGGCTCGGTCGCCGTCTCCACCGTTCTGGCCTTCTACGTTTTCTTCGCGAAGCTCTTACCACTTCCGGAAGACCAGCGCCGTCTGACCGACCCCTTCTTCACCTGGATCAGGGTCGGCAATTTTCAGGCCGACTTCGCCTACCTGCTCGACCCGCTTTCCGGCATCTACATCCTGTTCGTCACCGGCGTCGGCTTTCTGATTCACGTTTACGCGACGGGCTATATGCACGGCGATCCGGGCTTTTACCGGTTCTTCGCGTACCTGAACCTGTTTATGTTCATGATGCTGACGCTGGTGCTGGCCGACAACCTGCTGCTGCTCTTTGTTGGCTGGGAAGGCGTGGGGCTGTGTTCGTACCTGCTGATCGGCTATTACATTCGGAAGAAGGAGGCGGGCGACGCGGCGAAGAAGGCATTCATCACGAATCGCATCGGCGACTTCGGTTATATGATCGGGGTGTTCCTGATCTTCACGACTTTCGGCACGATCAGCTTTGTGGCCAAAGGCAGTACGGCAGGCTTGCTGGATCTGGCGAAGGCCCATCCTGCGGACACGGTAATGACGGCGATTGCGCTGCTGCTGTTCGTCGGCGCGACGGGCAAGAGCGCTCAGATTCCATTGTATGTCTGGCTGCCGGACGCGATGGCCGGCCCGACCCCGGTGTCGGCGCTGATCCACGCGGCGACGATGGTCACGGCGGGCGTTTACCTGACCGCGCGGTGCAGCTTCATCTTCGTCAAATCGCCGACCGCCATGTTTGTCGTCGCGCTGATTGGGGCGCTGACGGCGCTCTTTGCGGCCACAATCGGTCTGGCGCAGAACGACATCAAGAAAGTTCTGGCTTACTCGACCGTTTCGCAGCTCGGCTATATGTTCCTGGCCTGCGGCGTCGGCGCATTCATCGCGGGCATCTTTCATGTGATGACGCACGCCTTCTTCAAGGCGCTGCTTTTCCTCGGCTCCGGCTCGGTGATCCACGGCATGCATGATGAGCAGGACATCCGCCGGATGGGCGGCCTCAGGAAATATATGCCGATCACCTGGATCACGATGATGGCTGGCTGGCTGGCGATCAGCGGCTTCCCGCTGCTCTCTGGCTTCTTCAGCAAGGACGAAATTCTGTGGCGGGCTTTTTCAACCGAAGCCCTGCCCGGTCCCTGGGGCAAAGTCTTCTGGGGCATTGCCGCGCTGACGGCGCTGATGACCGCGGTGTATATGACCCGCATGATGGTGATGACCTTCTGGGGCCGGGAGCGTTTCGGTCAGGGACACGAGGCGCATCATGGCCACGAAGCTCACGGCGATGATCACGGGCACGGCAGGCCCCACGAATCACCGGCGTCAATGTGGATTCCACTGGTTGTGCTGGCAGTGCTGGCGGTTGTTGGCGGGTGGATTGGTGTGCCTGCTGCACTTGGTGGAGCTAATCGCTTCGAGCATTTCCTTGAACCTGCAATTGCTCAGGCTCCTGCCTACGGTCAGGCCGGACATGCTGAAATCAGAGTTGCCGCACCGGCAGCCGAAGGACATGGCGCGGCAGCAGGCGCTGTCGAAGCCAGGACTGAAGAGCATCACGACACCGGCACTGAAATAGGGTTGACGATTCTTTCGGTCATACTCGGTCTGGGCGGCATCGGCCTCGGCTTTATGATCTGGAACAAGAACCCGCTCAAGCCGATGCCGAAGCTGCTCGAAAACAAATACTACGTGGACGAAGTCTACAACGCCGCGATCATCAACCCGATTCACGGCACGTCGAAGTGGGTGCTGTGGAAGTTCGTTGACGTGCTGATCATTGACGGCATCGTCAACGGGCTGGCGCGGCTGATGAGCGGCGTCGGCTCGGGGCTGCGTCTTATGCAGACCGGGTTCGCCCGCAGCTATGCCGCCATCATCCTGATTGGCGCCATCGCGGTCATCGGTTATTTTGCATTCAGATAAGCAGAAGCAGTCAGCGGTCAGCGATCAGCAGTCAGCCGGAAGTTTTTGCTGACCGCTGACCGCTGATCGCTGATCGCTGATCGCTGACAGCTATCATATGAACTCAATCGTCACGGTCATCACCTTTCTGCCGGCCATCGGCGCCGTCGTGCTGGTACTCTACAGCCTCCTCCAGTCACGCGAGGGCGCGGAGCAGGTGAACCCTTACCGCTGGATCACCCTGCTCTTCACGGTGGCGACGTTCATCGCGTCGCTGGGCATTTTCAGCGGCTACGACGCGTCCGTTGCCGGGCCGCAGCTTGCCACCAAAGTTCCCTGGATCGAGTCTCTCGGCGTGAGCTATTACGTCGGCGTGGACGGCATCAGTCTGTGGCTCGTGCCGCTGACGACGCTGCTCATGCCGGTCTCGGTGCTGGCGAGCTGGCACATCACGAAGCGGGTGCGCGAGTACATGATCTTCATGCTCATCCTCGAAACGGGGATGCTCGGCGTGTTCGTCTCGCTCGACATGTTCCTGTTTTATCTCTTCTTCGAGATCACGCTGATCCCGATGTATTTCCTGATCGGCGTGTGGGGCGGCGAGCGGCGCATTTACGCGGCGATCAAGTTCTTCATCTACACGGTCGTCGGCAGCCTGCTCATGCTCGTCGCGATCATCGCGGTCTATCAGATCAACGGCAGCACGACTTTCGACATCGTCGAGATCACAAAAAATCTCCCCGCCAGACTCCAGAACGTTTCGCACGCCGCGCAGTATCTGTTGTGGGGGGCGTTTGCGCTGGCGTTCTTCATCAAGGTGCCGCTCTGGCCGCTGCACACGTGGCTGCCGGACGCGCACGTCGAAGCGCCGACCGCCGGCTCGATCATCCTGGCCGGCGTGCTGTTGAAGATGGGGACTTACGGCCTGATGCGCTTCAACCTGCCGTTCTTTCCGCAGATTTCGCGCGACGCCGCGACATGGGTGATGGTGCTGTGCGTCATCGGCATTATTTACGGCGCGCTGGTCGCGATGGTGCAGCCCGACATGAAGAAGCTGGTGGCTTACTCGTCAGTGAGCCACATGGCTTTCGTCGTGATGGGCATCTTCTCCTTCACGCAGCAGGGGATGCAGGGCGCGCTCTATCAGATGCTCAATCACGGCATTTCAACCGGCGCGCTTTTTCTCTGCGTCGGCATCATCTACGAGCGCCGACACACCCGATTGATCGAAGAGTTCGGCGGGGTGGCGACGCCGATGCCGCAATACTCGACGATGTTCCTGATCATCTCGCTCTCAAGTCTGGGGCTGCCCCTGCTCAACGGCTTCATCGGCGAGTTCCTGATTCTGCTCGGGACTTTCTCTTCGACAGTCGTGCCGCATGCGAGGACATTCGCGGTGCTGGGCGCAACGGGCGTGATCCTGTCGGCGGTCTACCTGCTCTGGATGCTCCAGCGCGTGTTGTTCGGCGAAACGACGAAGAAGGAGAATCAGGAGCTTGAGGATATGGATCTGCGCGAGAAGGTCGCGCTCATCCCGCTCGTCGTGATGGCAATGGTGATGGGCGTCGCGCCGATGCTCTTCCTCAGAGCCAGCGACAAGACCGTGGACGGCGTGAGGCAGATAGTCGTTCCTGACAGAGGGAAAACTGAGCGGGTGGCAAAATAGGCGAACTTTCGGGCTTCAACAAATCAAGTCTGCTGAGGGGCTGACTGCTCAATCAGGCAATTAACATTATGCAACTGCGACTCGACCAACTCGGCCTCGATTACTACTCGATCCTGCCGGAAACGATCACCTCCGTCGTCGGGGTGGTGATTATGATGGTGGATGCTTTTTCAAAACGGGGCGCGCGGCGGGCCAACGCCACGCTCGCGCTCGTCGGACTGGGCGGGGCGCTCGCCGCCATCGTCGGGCTGTGGGCTGAGCCCCCGGGCAGTTCGTTTTCCGGCATGATTGTGACCGACCACCTGCGCCTGTTCTTTTCGGGCATCGCGGTCCTGTCGGCCATCATCGCCGTGCTGGTCGCGCTCCAGTTTCTGAAAGACGAGGCGCTGCCGCCGGGCGAATTCTTTTCGCTGCTCATGTTCGGCACCTGCGGGATGCTGATTATGGCGGCGGCGGGCGATCTGGTGACGATCTTTTTGGGGCTCGAAATCTCCTCGATCACTTCTTACGTCATGGCCGGGTACCGGCGGACTGACCTGCGCGCCAACGAATCGTCGCTGAAATACTTCCTGCTCGGCTCGTTCTCGACGGCATTCCTGCTCTACGGGATGACGCTGATTTACGGCGCGACCGCGACGACCAACATTGAGCATATCCGGCAGGCGATTGCGACCGGGCAGATGCCCTTCCCGCAACTGCTGCTGATCGGCGCGGCGATGATGTTCATCGGCTTCGCCTTCAAGATCGGCAGCGCGCCGTTCCACCTGTGGACGCCGGACGTTTACGAGGGCGCGCCGACGCTCGTCACCGCGTTTATGGCGACGGGGCCGAAAGCAGCAGTCTTTGCCGCCTTCCTGCGGGTCTTCACTTCCGGCTTCAACGCCCCGGCCAGCGCCGCCGGGCTCGGCCTGCAATCGAGGTGGGTCGCCGCGCTCGCGATCATCGCCGTGATCACGATGACGGTCGGCAACGTGATCGCGCTCAATCAGAGAAACATCAAGCGCATGCTCGCCTACTCGTCAATCGCGCATGCGGGTTACGCGCTGGTCGGGTTCGTCACCGGCGACTGGGGGCCGGTCGCGTTTTATATGCTGACTTACACGGTGATGAACCTCGGCGCCTTCACCGTGATCCAGATGCTCGCGCGCGCCGGCGACGAGAAGACGATGATCGCCGATTACGCCGGGATCGGGTTTGAGGCCCCGGGCCTGAGCTTTCTGCTCGCGGTCTTTCTGCTCAGTCTCGCGGGCATCCCGCCGACCGCGGGGTTTATGGGCAAGTTCTTCGTCTTCAAGGAAGCCTGGAACAACGCGCCGAATCTGCACTGGCTGGTCGTCGCCGCCATCATCAACAGCATCATTTCGATTTATTATTACCTCTACCCGCTGGTCGTGATGTTCTTCCGGCCCGCGCCCGAGAGGTTCGTCAAGCCGCGCGTCAGCGTCCCGGTCGCGGTCGCGCTGGCGATCACGCTGATCGCGACTTTCTACCTTGGCATTCTGCCGAACGGCGTCTTCGGGCTGCTCGACAGTGGACAGCCGCGCGCCGCACAAGTATTCAGCGTTAAGTAACAGCCGCTGCGAACTTCACAATTTATGCAAAGGCGCAAAGCCGCAAAGAGACTGATAAATTCTTTGCGGCTTCGCGCCTTCTTAAGCCATAAGGCACGGTTCGGAAAAAGCACGCGGACAGTGGTAAGCCGCACGCAATGTGAGGCGGGGCAATGATTGTTCCACTGAACATAGACACGTATCCAGCTTTCACAAGATCCAAGCCGGTTGTGCTGGTTCATTTCCGGGCAAGTTGGAATCGCTACGACGATATTGTTAAAGAAAAGCTTCAGGAAATTGCGCCTGCTTGCAGGGAAACTGTAGCCATTGGATCAGTGGATGTTGATCTTGAGGAATTCTGGCAGCTCGCCAGCGACCATAAGATCACAAACATTCCAGCTTTGGTGTATTACACAAATGGTGAGCGCCCTGCGATTGCATCCGGCCCTTGCCACAAGGTGGTAATCGGCGCCCACAACATTGAGAAAAACCTGAAGCATCTGCTCAATTGTTTCTGAGCGGTCAGGCAACGATCACTGACATGACTGAAATCGCAGACATTACTGAAAAATTCCGCGCCCACCCGCGCACGGTGCGCGCCGATGACATCGTGGCGGAAATCAGGCGGATGATGGGTGAACAGGACCTCGCCACGATTTACCAGAATCGCATTCTGACGATTCGCACGCGCCGCTACGAGTTGAAGGCGCCGCCGAAAAAAGTCCCGGTCGAAGTCCAGCACACGCTGCTCGGCATTGAACTCAAGATCGGCAACCGCCGGCTGCTCTGCCCCGATTTCGCGACGGCCCGTTACCTGGCCGTGTTCGCGCGCCTCGGCGTCGAAGCGGTCGCCGTGCCTTACGACATCACGCAGATTTCGCGGCTGGCGGATGAGCTTGAAAGTTCGTGGCATCGCATGCTCGTACTCATCAATCATCTGACCGCGGATCGCAGCGAGCGGCTGCGCAGTCTGGTGCAATCACACCTCGTCGCGGCGCAGCGGGCCGAAATCATGCGGCTCGGCGCGGGCGCACTGATCCCGCAGTTCAATCAGAACACGAGGCAGCGCAGGCGCTGATCACCCTCCCGAATGATGGGCGGACGCGACGATGATCGTGTATACTGCCTGCCGCCCTGCTGAAAAACCAACTGTTCATAAGATCAATCGCCTATGACATCTCAGAAGTTCATTTCGTTCATCCGCCGCGCCATTCTGCCTTCCGTCACGCTGCTGCTGGCGCTCTCGTCCGTGCCGGATAATTCCAGACTAACGGCGCAGGCAGGGCAGACTGGTTCACCGAAGCTCGGCTCGATCATCGCCGAAGATTATGATGTGCAGACCACCGACGGGAAGCGCGTTAAGCTGGCGACGCTGCTGGGCCGGAATCAGCCCGTGCTGATTGATTTCTGGGCCACGTGGTGCGGCCCGTGCCGGCTCGAAATCCCGCACTTGATCGAACTGGCAAATAAGTATCGCGAACGGAAGCTGGTCGTCATCGGGCTGACCATCGAAGACCCGGCGGATGATGCGGAGAAGGTCAGGGAGTTCGCGAAAAAGCTCGGCATCAACTACCAGATCGCTTTCGCCCCGCGCGAGCTGTATTACGGGCTGACCGGCGGCACGCGCACGGCGCTCCCGCAGACTCTCATTTATGGCGGCGACGGCACGCTCGTCAGGCGGATCGTCGGGTATAACGCGAAGCTGATCCCGTACGTTCTGACCGAGGCGGTTGAGGCGGCGCTCAAGCGTAATTCGGCGGAGGGGAAGCAGTCGCTCCTGCTGAAGTGATCGTTGTCACGACACGGTGCGGCGGGCTATCATAAGCCGCGCGCCCGCAAACATCATCTCAAAGGGGAATCATCGGCATGATTTTCAGGAAACATAATCCTCACCCGACCATCAGAGCCATCGCTCAGGCATTCAGCCTGGCAGTCATTCTCGCCCTCGCCGCATTGCCCTCTTCCTGCTCGAAGGAGAGCGTGATTTCGCAGGATGAGAACAAACCAGCTGCCGGCAAACCGGTCCAGCTCGGCGATTTCAACATCACGATGCTCGACGCGCCGCAGGTCAAACTGGCCGAACTGACCTCGCAGAACAAGGTCATCGTCTTCGACTTCTGGGCCACGTGGTGCGGCCCGTGCCGGCTCGAAATCCCGCATCTGGTCGAGCTTCAGAGAGAGTACAAGGACAAGGGCGTGGAAGTCATCGGGCTGTCGCTCGAAGACCCGCAGGCCGATGCCGACAAGGTCCGCCAGTTTGCCAAAGAGATGAACATCAATTACCGGCTCGGCTTCTCTTCGATGGGCATGTTCAATTCCTTCAATGGCAACGACCCGCGCGGCTCCATCCCGCAGACTTTCGTTTTCGACCGCAGCGGGAAACTGGTGAAATGGATTCACGGTATGAACCCGCAGACTATTCGGATGACCCTGCGCGACAGCGTCGAGCGTGCGCTCCAGCAATCCGAATAAAACCGGAGAGCGGAAGCAGGAAGCATCCGGTCAGTCAAATCGTGTCCGCGATCTGCCTGCACCTTTTAACTTCCTGCTTTCTACTTTTCACTTTCGCCTCTCCCCATTATCCTGGGCTTTTTTTTTCGCCGACTTCTCTTAATTGCGGTTTCCCTTTCTTGACCACTTCGGGCGGCCTCTGCTAGTATCGCCGCGCTTTCGAGCAGTTTATCGTTCATCACCTCATCAAGTGGATTAACCGGAGTCCTCACGGGACTGTCCGGATTCAGCCGTGGCTTTCGAGATGAGAGGTTCCCCGTACTTCTTCAAGTAAACCGCGCGCATTGGACTGCCAATGAACTGTGAAAAGTGTGAACAGGTGTTGCCGGGTGCCGCAGTAATCTGTCGGAACTGTGGATTCAATAACGCCCTGCAGGGCATCAGCGGGTGGCACAGGAAACGGAACCAGGTGCTGAACACGCCACGCCCGGTCAACGGGAAACGCACGGCGGCGCGCAAGGCCGCGGATGCGACTCTGATCAGGTTCCCCACCAGCGCCGAGAAGGCCGCGGCGGTCGAGCCGGACGCCGGCGATCTGCCTCCGTGGCGCAGGCAGGTGCATGAAAAAGTCCGCCAGCTTCGCGAGCAGCGCAAGGATGAAGCCACCGCGGCGCGCACTGAATCCCGCGATTCCGCCGACCTTAACCCGATTGTCGAAGCGGCAGTCAGGCGCCTTCGCCGCGGTGTTACTCCGGCGGTGAGGCCGTCATCGCTCGGCCAGAGTGCGGCGGCACAGGCCACCGCGCGCGCGCTTGAGTATGATGAGGAGCCGGCGAGGCACGAGGCCCCGCCCGCGCCCGTAATGGCACAGAAGACGCCCGTCCCCGAGCCTCCTGCGTCACGACCTTTTTCATCAGCCACTGGGACGAGTGTCATGGATTTGGCTGGGCCGGCGGCGGCTCCCGCACTCTCTCCGGCGGAGAAGACCGAGGCCACACCGGACGGCGGGCCGGGTGAGGCCGTCGTTGCGGCGGGCGTGGCAATTGAAGTTGAATCACCGTCCGACACGCCCGGCAGCACGGTTGAAATCGCAGAGCCCCTCGCGGATTGCGATCAATCGGCCGGCGAAGAAGTCATTAGCGAGGCGGCGGGAACTACTGCCGCAGCAGCCGGTGACTGGATGATGCTGCCGCATTACAGTTCGGGCAGGGCGCCTGTTCTGGCGCGAGTGGCCGCCTTCATCATTGACCTCGAAGTCATCGCCTTCTCATTCCTCCCATTCTTCACGGCCTTCACGCTGTTCAATGCGGACTTCAACCGCAGCTCGTTTTACGCGCTCTCCGCGCTGGCGCTGGTGATGACGTTCATCTATTACCTGCTGACGGTCGCGATTGCCGGGCGCACCTGCGGGATGGCAGTCTTCAGGATTCGCGTCGCCGACGCGATGAATGAGAGTGAACAGCCTTCGCTCAGTCAGAGCATCCGGCGCGCGGCCGGCGCAGTCCTCTCGCTCGTTTTCATCCCACTGAATGTCCTTGTCATTGCGCTCAGCGCCGAACAACAGAGCCTTTCCGATCAGTTCTCCGGCACGGCAGTCGTGCGGCAGTAAGTTGTGAGGGGGGGAGCGGGGGACAAGGGGAGGGGGAGAAAAGGAGAGTGGGAGACTGGGCGATGATGGCGCTACTGACTTGTCGTCCCGTCTCCTCTTCCCCCTTTCTCCCCCTCCCCCTGTCCCCCTCGTCTCCCCGTTGCTCTTGCGCGTTATGGAGAACTTCACGCTTCAGGTAATCACGAATGAGTTACAACGGATGCTGACGGGGCAGCGGCTCGGCCGGGCGTATCAGCTCGGCGTGACCGACCTCGCGCTCGACTTTCGCCTGCGCGACGGGCGCTGGCTGATGATTTCGACCGACCCGCAACGGCTCGCGCTTTACCTGACCGGGCGCGACGCGCGGCGGATGGGGACCGAGGCGCGGGCGGATACGGCCTTCGCCTCCCTGCTCAGAAAGTACCTGGGCGGCGCGAAACTGACCGCGCTCGAAAAGCCCGGCTACGACCGCGTCGTGCGCTTTGATTTTGAGGCGTTCGAGAGTGATGAAGACGAAGAGGCGGGAGATCGGCGCGACGATGGGCGGGTCGTGCAACGGTCGCTGGTCGTCGAACTGATCGGGCGCGCGGCGAATGTTTTCCTGCTCGAACAGGATCGCGTGCTGGCGACGCTGCGTGAACGCGCCGAACCTCTGACGACTTACCGCGAGCCCGCCCCGCCCGCCGGCAAAATTGATCCCTTCGACTGTACGGAAGAGAGACTGAATGAAATCATCGCGCTCAGGGGCGGCGATGTCGCCGAAGCCGCGCGGCGAGACCTGATCGGCTTTGACCCGCTGTTCGCCCGCGAACTGAAGAAACGCGCCGAGGCAACTGCGCCGGGAGTCGCACTGCAAAATCTGCTCAGTGAATTATTCGACCAGCCGCCCCGGGCGTCGCTTTATTCTTCTGCGCCGCTGGATGAAATCAGAAGTGAAATCGCGCGGGCTGGTGTGTCACTCGCGCTCGCGCCAATCGCGCTCGATCACCTGCGCGGTCAGGCGGTGAAGGATTTCCCGACGGTCAATGAAGCCGCCGACGCTTACTTCACCCTGCTTGAGGAGCGCCGCGGCTTTCTGGCCGCGCGCCAGCAGCTGGAATCATCGCTCGGGGCGAGGCTCAAAAAACAGAAGGCTCTGATTGCGAACCTCAAACGCGAGCGCGACGGCTACGCGAATGCCGCCGCGCACCAGCGGTACGGCGAACTGCTGCTCGCCAACATTCATCAGGCGGTGAAGACGGAACGCGGGTTTCAGGTCACTGACTATTACGACCCGGAGCAGCGGGCAATCGAAATCCCCGCCGCCGGAAAGCCCGACGCGAAGGAGGCCGCCGAGCATTACTTCAGGCTCGCGCGCAAGGCGAGGCACGGGATCGAGGCCATCAACGAAAGACTGCCGGGCGTCGAGCGTGAAGTCGCGCGACTTGAACAGGCGACGGCGCAACTCGCCACGATCACCACCCGCGAGCAGCTGTCGGCTTTCGCTGAAGGGCAGTCGCCAGACACCAGGCAGTCAAAAGCCCCTCCGCAACGTGCCGGCAGGAAAGCAAAGGAAGAGCCGCTCAGCGGCGTGCGCCGCTATCGTTCCAGCGACGGTTACGAAATCCTGGTCGGACGCAGCAGCAGCGATAACGACCGGCTCACCTTCCGCGTGGCCCGGTCGTCTGACTTGTGGTTTCACGCGGCGGATTACCCCGGTTCACACGTCGTGTTGCGCAACCCGCAGCGCCGCGAAATCCCGCCGCGATCAATCACCGAGGCCGCGCAGCTCGCCGCCAAATTCAGCCAGGCGCGCCAGTCGGCGAAGGTCGCGGTCAATTACTGCGAGCGCAAATTCGTCACCAAGCCGAAAGGCTTCGCGCCCGGGCAGGTCAGGCTGTCGTCATTCAAAACCGTCATGGTCGAGCCGAAAGAGGCGGGCGAGAGAGTGATGTAGTGATCGGTGCCCTGCTTTCTGCTTTTGCCCTCTGCCGGCTTTGATCAATATTGCATCTGCCTTATGCTGTCGTGGTAATGCATGTTAACCGACAAACAAATAAACAGGACCTGACCAGCCCGGGTATTCAGCTTTGACTTCCATCCCCCAGGGAGAATGAGCGCTGGCGGAGCGCTGCTTCTTCTTCCTGATCGAATTCCGTCAGCAGTTGATCAAGGGTCTGGCGTTCTTCATCAGTCAGCGCCCCTGTTTTTCCCGCCCGCGCAGGGCATCGAACAGGCGCTGTTTATTTTCGCCCCACATAAACTTTTCTCCTTCAGAACACCGGCTCGGCCAGAGTGGCCAGCACCGCCGCCGAAGCTTTCTCGACATCCGCGTGCAGCGAGTTGCCGTGCGCGTCCATTGTCACAATTGCCGGGAAGTCGGTCACGCGCAGGTGCCACATCGCTTCGGGGATGCCGAATTCGAGCAGGTTCACGCCCAGCACTTCGTCAATGCATTTGGCGTAATACTGCGCCGCGCCGCCGATGGCGTTCAGGTAAACCGCGCCGAAATCCTTCATCGCCGCCAGAGTCTTCGCGCCCATCCCGCCCTTGCCGACGACGGCGCGCACGCCGTAGCGTTTGATGATGTCGCCCTGGTAAGGCTCCTCGCGAATGCTGGTCGTCGGCCCGGCGGCCATGATTTTGTAATGACCATTCTTCAGTACGACGGGGCCGCAGTGATAGAGTACTGAACCCTGCATATTCACGGGCGGATCGTGCTTCATCAGGTGAGCGTGAACGGCGTCGCGGCCCGTGTACATTTCCCCCGAAATCAGCACGATTTCGCCCACCTTCAGCCCGCGCACCTGCTCTTCAGTGAGCGGCGCGCGCAGGACTTTTTCATTGCCGGTGCGCACGAAGCCGCCCCCACGGGTCATCGTGATCGCCGGCTCTTTTTCGTCGCGATAGAGCCAGCGTTTGATTGCGCCCGTCCGCACGTCGAGGATCACGCCGAGCCTGCGAAAGGCCCAGCAGTCATACGCCACCGAGACGAAGAAGCTCGCGGGCAGGCGGTTGAGCGCGCCGACCTTGCAGCCGATCAGCGTCACTCCGCCGCCAAAGCCCATCGTCCCGATGCCGAGCGTGTTGGAGGTCTGCATGATGTAATCCTCAAGCTTCGCCAGTTCCGGATTCGGGTTCACGTCGTCGAGCGTGCGGAAGAGTTGTTCCTTCGCGTGCAGGTAGCCCGAGGCGCGGTCGCCGCCGATGCAGACGCCAATGGCCCCGGCGCTGCAACCCTGCCCCTGGGCCTGCCAGACGGCGTGCAGCAGGCATTTGCGGATGCCGTCGAGGTCGCGCCCGGCTTTGCCGAGGTGCGGCAATTCAGTCGGCAGCGAATACTGGATGTTCTTGTTCTCGCAGCCGCCGCCCTTGAGCAGCAGTTTGACTTCGACCTCGTCGTCATTTTCCCACTGCGAGAAATGCACCGTCGGCGTGCCGGGGCCGAGGTTGTCACTGCTGTTGACCCCGGTCAGTGAGTCAACTGAGTTGGTGCGCAGCTTGCCGAGCCTGGTGGCTTCGGCAATCGCGGCTCTGATTTCCTGCCTCATCACGATCTGATTGGCGCCGACCGGGGTCTGCACTTCAAAAGTCGGCCAGCCCGTGTCCTGACAGATCGGGCCGTCGTTCGTGCAGGCCATGTCAATGTTCGTGGCGATGACGTTGAGCGCCTGCATCGAGCGGCCCTGTTCGGCGTCCATCGCGCGCTGCATCGCCCGCCGCACGTCCGGCGGCAGGTTGGTCGAAGTCTGTGTGATCAGTTGCAGCATGCTGTCTATGAAAGCTTCCATTTGATTCATCCTCACTGGTGAAAAAGATTGTCGCGTCGTTGATTGCCGTGCGAATTGCGAGTAATTTACCATACCGACAGATCGAATGCAGAATGCACAAATCGAATCGGCCTGTCCCGGTCATTCACTTTATTGCTGGCGCTGTTTCCCTGAACAATCAGACATCCAACTGCCATGACGCCTCGTTTCTCACGCCCCGTTGAAATCGCCATCATCACCGCGATCCTGCTCGCCGGAACCGTCTTCCTGCTCCGGCTGGCTTACATGCCGATCTGGGTTTCGGTGCCCGTCGGGATGGCGTATACGATAGCCGTCACCTGGTTCGCGCGCGAGCAGTATGGGCTGAAGCTCCCGCTCGTCTTGCCCGTGATGGCGGTGCTGGCGGTGGGGGTGGACGGGATCGGCAATTACTTCGGGTGGTACCGCGAACATTTCAGCCTGATCCAGTACGATGAAATTTCACACGCGCTGATCCCGTTGCTCATCGCGCCGGCCTTCATCTGGCTGTTGCGCGAGGGGCTTGACCGCTTCGGCTACCGGCTGCCGCTGGGGGCAGTCGCTTTCTTCGCGGCCATGACGATGTTCACGGTCTCCGGGTTTTACGAAGTGATCGAACTCTGGGACGACAAATACATGCACCCGCAGCCCGGGATGCGGATTCACGGCGCTTACGACACGGCCAACGACCTGCAATGGGATCTGATCGGGATCGTCGCGGGGGCGGCGCTGACTTATGCCGTCCTCAGGCTGCGCGAGCGCCCCGCGCGGGTCGGCGCGGCCAAAGTGAAAACGGCGGGGACGGTTTGAATTTTTGCGAGCGACCGGAAGCGCGCTCGGAGCAAAACAGATGGCCAATGAAAAGCTGCGCAGGTTATTTCTTGAAATCGTCGAGACTCAGGTCAAAACGGGTGACCCGGCAATCGTCCGTGAGACGCTCGGGCGTCTGATGAAGAATGGGCACAGCCGGGACGAGTCGGTGCGGCTGATCGGGACTGCGCTCGCGGGCGAGGTCTACGACGTCCTCAAATCCCACCAGCCTTACGATGAGGAACGCTACACCGCGGCCCTGAACAGCCTGGAGTAAAAGCCGACTCCGGCGACCGGGTCAGCCAGTCTGGTTAAGGCCGAAGACACCTTCGCAACGTGACAGTGGCCCGGGCCGCCGGGGGAGGACTCAAGCCCACCCCCGGCGGCCCGGGCCACTGTCACGTCCCCAGGGTTGTGTATTTCAGTTTAGAAGACCGCCAGGGTAAAGCCGAGATTATCAAACTGGCCATTCCTGAATGTCCTCACCACGATCTGATTACTGGCGGCGAATTCGTAGGCCGCCGTCGCGGTGTCAGAGATGCCGCCGTACTGCGTCGAGACCACGATGAAGCGGTCGTTGACCGTGAAAGGGAAAGTGATGGTCACCTCGCCGGTCCCTTTACCCACGATCGTGAAATCATTGCATGAATTGGCGCCCGAGCCGCTGGCATTCTCATCACCGCGGAAGCAGGCCGTGCCGGAATTATTGTAGCGAACCATGGCCTTCACCCAGCCGCCTTTATCCCGGGACTGCTTAGCATTTCCGCCAGCCAGCATGGCAAAGCCAGTGCTGCTTGAACCCTTCACTCCGATACCCTGGTCACTTTGGCCATACACGCCCAGACCGCTGACATTATTGTTGAGGCCAAGCACGCCAGTGCCGCCGCCAATGCTCTGACCATACACCCCATCGCCACCCTGGCTGAAGCCCGACACGCCGGAATGATCACTGCTGCCGCTTGCGCCTGTCACACCGATGTTGTTGGTGCTGAAGCCGGAGACGCCTACTCCGTTGGTACTCTGTCCGCGCACACCGATAGAGCCCGCGTCGCCATCAGCCTGTCCTTTGACGCCGGTCCCATTATTGGCAGCTGAAGAAAAGCCGGAAACACCGACGCCACTGCCGTTGCTGCTTTCGCCATACACTCCTGAGCTGCTGCCTAAGCCCTTGACCCCGACGCCGAGGGAGGGATGATCGCTTGAGCCATACACGCCAACACGGAATCCGCTGCTTCCGGTGGTGTCGGTATGAAAGCCTGCAACGCCGTTACCGATGGCATTGCTGGTCTGGCCGACTACGCCGGTCCCGCCGAGTCCGCGCACACCTATACCGGTGTTATTGCTTTCGCCCCGTACGCCGAAGCCGCCGCCAGTGCCCAGCACGCCAGTACCATTGGCGTTGTTCTGGCCCAGCACGACGGGGCCGACAGCGGAGTCGGTCACCACCAGTCGCGCGTTCGTCGGACTGGTCGTTCCGATGCCGACGTTGCCATTGCGGAGAATCGTCATCCGTGCCGCCGCCGCCAATCCTGCTTCCGTGTTCGGATCGGTCGTATTGCGGACGCGGAACTGCATCCCGATTGAGTTATTGCCGGCAATCGCCATCAGCCACTCCGCATTGTCCGTCATCTGCAACTGCGAGGTCGCTCCCACCGCCGCCACGTAGCGCAGCTTGGCCCCGGCCGCCGGTCGTGGGATGAGGTCGCCGAACTGATTCCAGATCCGCTGCAGGATATCGCCACTCGCATTCGTCTGCCTGAAATCGAAATTGACCCCGGACAGCACCGGCCCGCCGATGGCGACGTTGCCTGCCGACTCGGCGATCACTGAATCTCCCAGCGTAGTGTTGCTGGTCCATTTGGCGATTTGTCCCGGCGTGCCCGTTCCGTCAGCCGCAGCGGCCTCGGACTGCTCGCCCTCCGCTTTCGCCTGAGCCTTCCTGTCGGAATTGCTTCTGCCGCGCTCTGCCGTACTCCGGCTCGTCGCTTCTGAGACATCCGCCCCGCCCACCGTCGTCTCGCTCGTGCCCGCGACGGTCAGTTTACTTCGCTCGCCCCCGGCGCCAATGCCGACGGCCTTCTCGCTGGTCACCCAGACGCGGTCGGCGGCGCTCGCGCGATCCACAATCACGTGGCCGCGCTGCACGCGGCTGCCCTCGCCGGTCTGATCCCTGATCGTGAGGGTGTAGGCATACAACCCGCTCTCGACCGGTTTATCGTTCTGGTCGAGCAGCGACCATTCGAGTTCTGTGCCGGACTGGTTGCCGCTCGCGAAGACCAGTTCGCCCGTCTGGCTGTGGACTTCGACGCGCCATTCCCGCACCTCGGTCGGCGAGGCAAAACGCACAGACTTGCGGCTGATGATGATGTTGAATTCCGGCGAAGAGACTTGGGTGCCGGCGGTCGCCTGGCTTTGCGCCACCGCTGAACTCGAAGCCAGGATGATGAACAGAAAGCCGAAACACAGTTGGCGTCTGGTGAACATGATCGTTTCTCCTTTCGAGACTGGTATGCGTAACTTTGTCTGCCGGCTGGCAGGGCTCAATCGTCGCTGTCGCTGACGAGCGTCTCGTTGTGGTTGCAGCCGGGCGCGCGCCCGGAGGGGGCCAGTTGATTGCATCTGGGATCAATGATCTGGGCCGGGGCGGGTTGAGTGACATTCGATTGAGTGTTGGGCTGCCCGGTATTCGTGGTCGGAACGGACGGGCCGGACAGGAGCGTTGATGCCAGCACTACGAGGTAGCTTGTGATTGTCCAGAACATGAGTCTTTCTCCTTTCAGGTTGAGTCGAGTGATGATTGACGCGGCGCTCAGCCGGCCAGGTCGAGGGCGAGCGTCTCGTTGTGGTTCAGATGAATGCCCGGGGCAATCATTTCCTCCAGTTCTTCGACATCGAGTTCGATCTCCTCGCAGTCGCCGGCGAGCGTCTCGTTATGGTTCTTGTTTATCCCGGGAGCAATCACTTCCTCCAGCTCCTCGGCGTTGAGTTCGATCTCTTCGATCGTCAGGTTTTCTTTCGCGTCCTTGTTGATTTGCGGTTTCATAGTTCCTCCTGTTTTTATCTGAGTGGTGGCGGCCCCATTGCCGCCTTCACCTGGTAAGGCGAAGTCGGGGGGTGAAAACTTGAACGCCCGCAAAAATAATTTTCACCGCCCTGGCCGGTGACGTGTGGCTTCGGGGACGGGTGCTATAATTCGCGGCAGAAAACAGCGAAACCGGCACTGCTCAGGGCTGATATGGATTCACCCGCGACACACGAAGTCACCGAATTGCTCCTCGCCTGGCGCGAGGGGGATGAATCGGCTCTGGAGAAACTGACGCCGCTCGTCTATCAGGAACTGCGCCGGCTCGCGAGCGCTTACATGGCGCGCGAGCGACCCGACCACATCCTGCAGACGACGGCGCTCGTCAACGAGGCTTACCTGCGGCTGGTTGACGCGAAGCAGATGCGCTGGCAGAACCGGGCGCATTTCTTCGCCGTCTCGGCCCAGCTGATGCGCCACATCCTCGTGGACTTCGCGCGCTCGCGCGGGCACCTCAAGCGCGGCGGCGGGGCGCAGCAGGTATCGCTCGACGAAGCCCTCGTCGTCGCCGGGGGGCAAAGCGCCGATCTGGTGGCGCTCGATGACGCGCTCAAGGCGCTCGCCACGATTGACCCCAGAAAAAGTCAGGTGGTCGAATTGCGTTTTTTCGGGGGCCTCAGCGTGGAAGAGACGGCCGAGGTGCTGCAGGTTTCGCCCGACACGGTGATGCGCGACTGGCGGCTGGCCAAAATCTGGCTGCTGCACGAACTGAGCGGAGAGAACCGCGATGACGCCTGAGCGCTGGCAACAGATCGAGCAACTGCTCCACGCCACCCTCGAACTCGAAGACGAACACCGGGCCGCCTACCTCGCCCGAGCCTGCGCGGGCGATGAAGCCTTGCGCCATAAAGTCGAGGCGCTCTTATCTCACCAGGAAGAGGCTGAAGACTTTATCGAGACGCCCGCTCTGCAGGTCGCCGCCAGAGCGCTGGCCAATGATCGGTCGCGCCTGCTGACCAATCGGCAGATCAAACACTATCGGATTCTCTCGCGGCTCGGGGCGGGCGGGATGGGTGAAGTATATCTGGCGCTGGATACGAAGCTGGACCGCAAGGTCGCACTCAAGCTGCTGCCAGCGCAATTCACACAGGACGCGGAGCGGGTGCGACGCTTCGACCGGGAAGCGCGCGCGGCCTCGGCGCTCAACCACCCGAACATCATCACCATCCACGAAATCGGGCAGGCTTCCTCAGAAGAAGGTGGGCAGCACTTCATCGCCACCGAGTTCGTCGAGGGCCGGACGCTGCGTCAGCTGATGGCGGACGGCCGGATGAAGCTGCCGGTCGTGCTGGGTGTCGCGGCACAGGTCGCGTCAGCGCTCGCCTCAGCGCATGCGGCGGGGATCGTGCATCGTGACATCAAGCCCGAAAACATCATGCTGCGGCCCGACGGCTACGTGAAGGTTCTCGACTTCGGGCTGGCGAAGCTGACTGAATCACAGGCCAGTAAGACAGATGCTCAGGCAATGACACTCGCTGCGACGGAAACCGAGCCGGGGAGAGTGATGGGTACGGCCCAATACATGTCGCCGGAGCAGGCGCGGGGGCTGAAGGTGGACGCGCGGAGCGACGTCTTTAGTCTGGGCGTGGTGCTTTATGAAATGATTGCGGGCCGCCCGCCGTTCGCCGGCGCGACGCCGAGCGACGTGCTGGCCGCGATCCTGACAACCGAACCGCCGCCGCTCAGCCACTACCTGCCCGAGGCGACGGGCGAACTGGATCGGATCGTGATGAAGGCACTGGGCAAGGACCGCGAGGGGCGCTACCAAAGCGCTGGTGACCTGCTGCCGGAGTTGAAGAACATCAGACATGAACTGGAAACCGGATCAGAGAAAGATCGAGTCACGACGGCCAGCCGGGGCGCCGTCACGACTTCGAGCGCCGAGTATCTCGTCAATGGGATCAGGCGACATAAGCGGGCCGCGATAGCCGTGCTGACCACACTCATCATCGCCGCCGCTGCCATCAGCTATTTTGTCTGGAAGAATAAGTCGGGCGCCGGAGCTGACGGGGCGATTGATTCCATCGCGGTCCTGCCCTTTCTCAATGCCAGCGCCGATCAGGATTCGGAAATCCTCAGTGACGGGATCACTGAGAGCATCATCAACAGCCTGTCACAGCTTTCGCAATTGAGAGTTGTCGCCCGGACCACGGTCTTCCGGTACAAGGGGCAGGTCGCAGACCCGCAAAAGGTCGGGCGGGAGCTGGGCGTGCGGGCCGTGCTGACGGGGAAAGTCGTCAGGCGCGGCGAGACGCTGAGCATTCAGGCGGATCTGATGAATATCGCCAGCGGCTCGCAACTCTGGGGTGACCACTTCAACCGCAGCCTGGCCGACATCTTCGCGGTGCAGGATGAGATCGCGAAACAAATCTCTGAGAAGTTGCGCCTCAGGCTGACCAGCGAGGAGCAGCGGCGGCTGACGAAGCGCTACACCGAGAACACGGAGGCTTATCAGCTTTATCTCAGGGGGCGCTTCTGGGAGGACAGGAGGACTGAGGAAGGCTTTAAGAAAGCCATCGGGTACTTCAATCAGGCGATAGAGAAAGACCCCGGCTACGCCCTGGCCTGGGTCGGGCTCGCGGGCAGCAATGGCGGGCTCAGTGATCATGGCTTCCTCGCGCCGAAGGAGGGCTTCGAAAAGGCAAAAGACGCAATCAGGAAAGCTCTCGAATTCGACGACCAGCTGGCCGAAGCTCACACGGAGATGGCCGCCGACTTGTGTTTTTACGACTGGGACTTTGCCGGGGCCGAGCCTGAATACAAGCGGGCGATTGAGCTTAATCCCAATTCGGCTTCAGGCCATTATTTATACGGGAGCTATTTATCAATCGTCGGACGCCATGCCGAAGCCGTGGCGGAGAAACGGCGGGCGCAGGAGCTGGAGCCGTCTTCGGTCATCAACAATTTCGGCATCGGATGGGCGCTCTGCCGGGCGCGCCAGTACGACCAGGCGATTGAAACTTTGCGTCAGACGCTGGAGATGGATCGCAACTTCGGCCACACCTGGAGGTTCCTCGGCCTGGCATATATGCAAAAAGGGATGCCTGAGGAGGCCATCAGCAACCTGCGGGAAGCAGTGAGGCTTACTCCGGAACACACCGGCTTCATCGCCAGCCTTGGGTGTGCCTATGCCCGAGCCGGCAGGAAGGGTGAGGCGCTCACGCTGCTCGCAGAGTTGAAGCAGTTATCAACGAGCCGGTTTGTCGGCGCGTATGACCTGGCCATGATCTACGCCGGTCTTGGTGACAAGGATCAGGCCCTCGCCCAGCTCGAACTGGCTTACGCGGGGCGATCCAATCAACTGGTCTATCTGACGGGTGAGCCGGCCTGGGAGACGATTCGTTCGGACGCGCGCTTTGCCGGACTGGTGCGGCGCATCGGCCTGCCATCATAAGTGCGTGACTGCGGATCTCACCAGTGCCAGATCTGGTCGTAATCTTCCAGGAGTGCGGCCAGGTCGCGGCTGCGGATCAGCTCGACGCCGGCGAGGCATTGACCGCGCTCGATCCCGCGCTCTTCCACATCCTCCAGGATGGCGAAGACCCGCACCCCTTTTTCCCGGAGCCTCGTGATGTCTTCATTCGGCCGGGCCGGGTGGTTGATGCTGACCCGACCGATGGTGAGGCACGGGCATTCCCCGCCGACCAGATAGTTCACCGCGCTGGCCCGCAGCAGCAGTGAGAGTTCGGCCCCGGCGTTCTTCAAAGTGCAACTGAGCCACAGGATCGTGTCATCCTGCTCTTCCAGAGTCGCGCGGTAGGCTGATTCGACGACGTTCAGGATTCTCATCGTTATTTCTCCCCCTCTCGATAGTTGGAACGGACGGCCCTCGTTATTTCGTCGGGATCACCAGCGTGTTGGCAGACTCCAGTGCCATCTTCAGGAAATCCGCCGGCCCGCCGCGCTTCACGCCCTCGACCGAGTTACCCGCCCCGCGCTCGTCCACGCACAGGCCGCAATTGATCCACACGAGCCGCGGGTTATCGCGGCCCAGTTCGAGGAGCGAATTGACGAAGCTCTTCGTAGTGGGGTGATCTTCCTCTTCGACGGACGTCCCTTTGACCGGGTTCGGGTGCGGGGCCTGATCCCTCATCGTCAGACTCACGGCGCCTTCGTAGGCGAAGACGTTGACGTGGATCCCCTTCTTCAGCGCCGAAGAGATGATCCGGAAGGCCGTCGTTGAGGCGGCTGATTCGTAAGGCGCGTCCATCAGCGCCAGGGTCAGTTTTTGTTCCGCCATAGTTGCCTCCTTCAATGCCAGATGGCTTTCGTGCCCTGCTGCACGAGCAGGTCTGTCAGCACGTCAATGTTCGACTCCTCGATGCCGGGACCTGTCTCCGCCGCGGCGATGCCACGCTCGCGGAGCGAGAAGTCGTCGGCCAGCAGCCGCACTCCGGCCCGGGCGAGCTGCGGGAGATGAGAGCCGCGCGCCTGCTCGCGCGCGGCGAGTACCCCGTTCTGTACGAGGAACACCGTCACCTCGTGGCCGCGCTTCTGCAAAGCGGTGGCAGTCTCGGCGACAAACTGTGTGTCGCGGGACTCGAACGGATCGCGCGATTCAATGATCACATACCTTGCCATCGTCATTCACTCCCTTCAGGTTGGTGTTGAGGTCGTTGCCTCTCTCGTGTCCCACCGTCTGGCAGGTGGTCACAAGTCCGGTCATTTGAAAGCCACGCCGTGGGGTCGCGCCGGCCCCGTCATAAATGCAGTGTTGAAATCCAGCTCGAACCGCGGGTCCAGCTCCAGGTCATTTGACGTGACCTTCGCCACATGGATTTTGTGATCCCCCTCGGCGTGGACCTTCCCGAATCCATCCTCGTTCAGGAAGTAATCCGAGATGATCAGGCGCTTTTCGTCCCTCGTCAGCGCAATGTAGTGCGGCCCTGAGTTCGGCCCCAGATCCAGCACCTTCAGCAGCCGCGGACGCTGGGGGCGGCTCGTCTCAAACATGGCCACTTTGCCGGCCAGATTCATCGAGACGAACAGGAGCTTTCCGTCTTTCGTCATCCGCATCAACTGTGGCCACCCGCCGGCAGCGATCCGGCTGAAATCAAAGACCGACTGCGCCGTCCCGCGCGAGGTCTCCACCAGGTAGAGCTGGTCGTCGGTCATGCCGGCCGTGTAGGCCCGCGCCCGCGGGTCGCCGGGGATCAGCTTGACATCAATGGTTCCGGCCGGGCGGGCGATTCCGAAGGGCCTGGACGGGTGCCGGACCCTGATGGTGCGGATGATTTGTCGCTCTCTGAAATCCCACACCCGCACGCTGCCGCGCAGATCCAGATCCCCGGGAACCGCGTGCAGGGTGGTTGAAGGGCAGATGAAATCGCTCGTGACCATCAGGTTGATCTCCGGGCGGACTGAGATGCCGTGGGGATTGAATCCGTCTTCGGGGGGGCGCGCGGGGTGTTCCGCCACCAGCTCCATGTGCTGGTTGAACTCGGCCACCCTGCCCGGGGCATGCCCCTGCGCCCCGCCCATCATCGTCACGAGGAAGCCCCCGTCAGGCAGCGGATAAAACTCGTCGGTGATGGCCGAGAGGGGCGGGTCCGCCGAAGTGATGAAGCGTGGCGCCGCGGGCTCTGACACGTCAAAGAAAAAGATTTCCCTCTGCCCTTTGAGTACGCTGAGCAGCCCGCCGCAGGCCAGCACCCTGCCATCGTTTGAGAGCCCGACGTGATGAGGCTCGTTACCGGTGTTGCCGGGGGCGGGAAGCGGGATGGTCGTGAACACTCTCCCGTAGTTTGCTGAACTCTCATCAAAATCCACGACGGCGAGGAAGTCGGCGTTGCTCCGCGCCTGATCGCCGGCCCAGACGTAGAGGAATTTCTCAGGGCCGCCGGCCTGCGAAAGATGATCCGCCTGCGAAGCGGGCGGGCGCCGCTTCGTCTTCGCCTTGCTGAGGGAATCTCTGGTCCGGCCCGGCACGCAGAGTCCTCCGACAATCAGCAGGGCGCCGAGTGTGATCAGCCAGTTTCTTTTATCTGCCAACCGAGTCATTGTTTTTCTCCTCCTGATTCAGTACTGCCCCGACACTGCGATCCTGCCGGGGCGCTGGTGGACGTATTTCAGAAGTGATGCGGTCCGGGTGCCCCCGGTAAAACCGGCCCCGGACGTACCCTCATCACTTCCGACAAAGGACGGCTTTTTATTGCCCTCACCCGGATAGGCGGAATCTGAGTCCATAGACTGTCATGCCCCGCGAAAGTTTTTTTGCCTCCCGTCGGAGACTCACGAGAAGTGCCGGGCCGGTGCTATAATTTGCGGCGCCTGCAGCTAAACTCAGCACACAAGGGAAGGTAAAATGACGACGCCCTCGCCCAGAGAAGTCACCGAATTGCTCCTGGCCTGGAGCCGGGGGGATCAGTCCGCCCTGGAGAAACTCATCCCGCTGGTCCATGCGGAACTGCACCGGCTGGCCCACCGCTGCATGGATCGCGAACGCGCGGGCCACACGCTGCAAACGACGGCTCTGGTCAATGAGGCTTACCTGCGGCTGGTTGATTCAAGCCGGGTGCGCTGGCAGAACCGGGCGCACTTCTTCGCCGTCTCGGCCCAGCTGATGCGGCGCATCCTGGTTGATTTCGCGCGCGGCCGTAAGAACCTCAAGCGGGGCGGCCGGGTGCAGTTGGTCTCACTCGACGAGGCGCTGACGGTGCCCGGGGAGCCGGACCCGGATTTGGTCGCGCTTGATGAGGCTCTCGACTCCCTGGCCGCGATTGATCCGAGGCAGGCCCGGGCGGTCGAACTGCGGTTCTTTGGGGGCCTCAGCGTTGAAGAGACGGCCGAGGTTCTGCAGGTCTCGCCCGAGACCGTCCACCGCGACTGGCGGGTGGCCAAAGTCTGGCTCCTGCGTGAACTGGATCAGGGGAAGCGTGATGACGCCTGAACGATGGGAGCAGGTCAAGCAGATCTATGACTCGGCCCTGGAACGCGAGCCGGGCCAGCGCGTCGCCTGGCTCGACAAGGCGTGCGCCGGCGATGAAGCGCTGCGCCGCGAGGTCGAGTCGCTGCTCGCCTATGAGAGTCGGGCCGATAATTTCATCGAAGCCCCGGCCCTCGAAGTTGCCGCCGGCCTGCTCGCCCGGGAGCCGGCAGACCGCGCAGCCACAGTGCGGCAGCTCGGCCCTTACCAGACCATTTCGCTGCTGGGCGCGGGCGGGATGGGTGAGGTCTACCTGGCCGAAGACATGCGGCTCGGGCGGAAAGTCGCGCTCAAGCTGCTGCCCGCCCGCTTCGTCGAGGACGCCGGGCGGGTGAGGCGCTTCGAGCGTGAGGCGCGGGCGGCCAGTGCGCTCAACCACCCCAACATCATCACCATTCACGAGATCGGGCAGAGCAACGACGTCCATTACATCGTCACCGAATACGTTGAGGGGCAGACGCTGCGCGAGGCCTTGTCAACAAGGATGAAGTTGCCGGCGGCGCTCGATGTCGTGGCCCAGGTCGCAGGCGCGCTCGCTGCCGCCCACGAGGCGGGGATCGTCCACCGTGACATCAAGCCGGAAAACATCATGCTGCGGCGTGACGGTTACGTGAAGGTGCTGGACTTCGGCCTCGCCAAACTGACCGAGCCACAGGCGCCCGCGCCGGGGACTGAAGCACTGACGGTTGCCGACAGCGAGACCGAGGCCGGAGTGGTGATGGGGACGGCCAGCTATATGTCGCCGGAACAGGCGCGCGCTCAGAAGGTGGACGCGCGGACCGACATCTTCAGCCTGGGCGTAGTGTTCTATGAGCTGATCGCAGGCGTCGCCCCTTTCGCCGCGGCGACGGGGGCGGATGTGATCGCGGCAATCCTCGGCAGGGAACCGGCGGCGCTGGCGCACTTCGCGCCCGAAGTGCCGGAGGCGCTGGAATGGGTTGTCAACAAGGCGTTGCGCAAGGACCGTGAGGAGCGCTACCAGACGGCCGGAGAATTGCTCTCGGATCTGAGGGGCCTCAGGCGTCAGCTGGAATTTGCGGAAGAGTCGGGACGCCCGGCGGGCGGCGGGGTGGTCAGGGTCGAGCCGGAGGCAGTTTCTGCCCCTCCCGGAACGATCCCGGCCGGCCGGCAGTCGAAGGTAATCAATTCTCTCGCCATTCTGCCGCTGGCCGGCACCGCCGCCGACCCGGCCATGGAATACTTCGGCGACGGGATCACCGAAAGCATCATCAACACGCTCTCGCGCCTGCCGGAGCTGCGGGTCATGGCCTGGAGTACGGTGTCCCGCTACAAGGGCCGGCAGATTGACCCCCGCGATGTCGGGCGACATCTCGGGGTGCGCGCGGTACTCACCGGGAGGGTGCTTCAGCCGGGCGACGATCTCATCATCAGGACAGAGCTGGTAGACGCGGCGGACGGGTCCAGCCTGTGGGGCGAGAGCTACAGCTGCAAGCCGTCGGACATTTTTCGAGTCGAAGTAGAAATCTCCAGGGAAATATCCGAGAAGCTGCTGCTCAGGCTGACCACGGAAGAGAGAAACCAGCTGGCGAGGCGCTACACGGATAACGTCGAGGCCTATCACGCCTATCTCAAGGGCCGCTACTTCTGGAACAAGCGGACGGAGGAGAGTCTGAGGCAGGGCATAGAATACTTCAGGCGGGCGATTGATCGGGACCCGTGTTACGCGCTTGCCTACGTCGGCCTGGCCGACTCCTACATCAACCTGGGCGCATTCGGCATCGCCATGATGCCCCCGGCGGAGGCTTTCCCAATAGCACGCGAGGCCGCCGCCAAAGCGCTTGAGATTGACGACACGCTCGCCGAAGCCCATGCCCCGCTGGCCTTCCTGCTCGCCAATTACTACTGGGACTGGCCGGCGGCCGAAGGAGAGTTCAGGCGGGCCTTCGCGCTGAAGCCGGATTACCCGACCGCGCACCATTGGTATGGCCTTATCTATCTTGTAGCGATGGGAAGGCTGGATGAGGCCATCGCGGAGGTAAGGCGCGCGCACGAACTCGACCCGCTCTCGCTGCCGATCAGCACGAATACAGGTTTCCTCTTATACCTGGCGCGCCGGTATGATGAGGCGATAGAACAGTTCCGGAAGACGCTGGAACTGGACAGGAGTTTCGCCTACTCGCACTGGCAGATGGCGCTCGCTTATGAGGAAAAGGGGATGTACGAGGAGGCGATGGCGGGCTATCAACAGGCTATCGCTCTTTCGGGCAGAAGCACATCGCCCCTGGCGCTGCTCGGACGCTGCTACGCGGTGTCGGGGGAAAGAGGCCGCGCGCTCGCCGTGATTGATGAGCTGATGGAGCTGTCAAAGCGGAGCTATGTCTCACCCTACCGCGTGGCGGCAATCTACGCGGGGCTTGGAGAAGCGGGGCAGGCGTTCGAGTGGCTGGAGCGGGCGTACGAGGACCACGACAGCTGGCTGATCTGGCTCAATGCGGACCCGGTGTTCGATGTGATTCGTCCGGACCCGCGATTTACGAATCTGCTGCGACGAATCGGCCTGGGCGGCGATTCACAGCCGGCCGAAGCCGTTTCGCACAGTGCCGCCCCGACGCCACCCCGTGCGGCCCGGTCGCACAGGCGGCCCCCGCGCAAGGCGATCACCTCGCTTGCCATCCTCCCTCTGGCCAATACTTCGGATGATCCGGGCATGGAGTACCTGAGCGACGGCATCACCGAAAGCATCATCAACACTCTTTCGCAATTGCCAGGGGTAAGGGTGGTCGCACGCGGCACGGTGTTTCGCTACAAAGCCCGGGAAGTTGACCCGCAGGAGGCAGGCCGCGAACTGGGCGTGCAGGCGGTGCTGACGGGCAGGGTTCGTCAGATCGCAGACCGGTTGATCGTCAGCGCGGAGCTGACCGATGTCGCCAGCGACTCGCAGCTCTGGGGCGAACAGTACAACCGCAATCTGTCGGACATCTTCGAGGTCCAGGAGGAGATCACAAAGGAAATCACCGGGAAGCTGCGACTGAAGCTGAGCCGCCGGGAAAAGGGCCGGCTCGCCGTCCGCCACACTCACGACGTCGAAGCATACCAGGTTTATCTCAGGGGCCGCTACTTCTGGAATAAGCGAACGACCGAATCACTTCATAAAGGTATCGAATACTTCAGGCAGGCGATTGACCTCGATCCGGGCTACGCCCCCGCTTACACTGGTTTGTCCGACTCCTGGACGCTGCTCGTCGTGCGGGAAGCCATCCCGCCGGAGGACGGTTTCGCGAAAGCGAAGGCGGCAGCCGCGATGGCCTTGAAGATTGATGAGGAGTCCGCCGAGGCCCACGCCTCGCTGGGACACGCCATGCTTCATAACTGGGAGTGGGAGGCCGCCGAAAAAGAACTCAAAAGGGCCATCGGGCTGAATCCGGGATACCCTTCGGCGCATCACTGGTATTCAGAGTACCTGACGGCAATGGGGCGGTGTGACGAGAGTATCGCGGAACTGAAGCTGGCCGGGGAGCTTGATCCGCTCTCGCTCGTCATCAGCGCGGATCTCGGGCGGGCCTTCTACTACGCGCGGGATTACAATCGGGTGATGGAACAGGAAGCCAGGACGCTTGAGATGGATCCGGACTTCTGGCTTTCGCATATCAACGTGGGCAGGTCTTACCTGCAGAAAGGAATGCACGCGGAAGCCATCAGCGCGCTGCAAAAGGCCCGTGAGCTTTCGGCGGACAACACAGAGGCGTTGTCATTCCTTGGCTTCGCTTACGCCGCGGCGGGCAAAAGAGACGAGGCGCTCGGGGTACTCCGCGAACTCGATGAGCAATCAAAGCGCGGCGGCGTCCCGCCATATCACTTCGCCGTCATCCACGCCGGGCTCGGGGAGAAGGATCAGGCGTTCGGGTGGCTCGAACGATCCTTTGAAAAGCACGCCGTTGACCTCTTCACTCTGAAAGTCGAGCCGATGTTCGACGGCCTGCGCTCTGACCCGAGGTTTAAGGACCTGCTGCGGCGCACGGGGCTGGCGCCTTCGCCTCAACCCGTCAGGCGGGCGACGCCCAGACACATCGCGGTGCTTCCGTTCAGGCCCCTCAGCCGGGCGGGGCGTGACGAGTACCTGGAGCTGGGGATGGCCGATGCGCTGATCACAAAGCTGAGTGACATCAGCCAGGTTGTCGTCAGACCGACCAGTTCCGTCCGCAGGTACACAGACCTCGACCAGGACCCGATCACGGCGGGAACGGAACTGGGAGTCGAGTCGGTGCTGGAGGGGAGCATCCAGAAGCTGGGCGACAGGATCAGGGTGACGGCGCGGCTGGTGAATGTCGAAGATGGCCGCGCGCTCTGGGCGGGGAAGTTCGACGAGGAGTTCACCGACATCTTTGCGGTCGAGGATTCCATCTCTGAAAAAGTCGCGGCGGCGCTGGCGCTGAAGCTGACCGGGGAAGAGCGCGCGCGCCTGATGAAGCGCTACACGGAGAACACTGAAGCGTATCACCTTTACCTGAAGGGCCGGTTCTACTGGAACAAGCGGGCGTTCGAGGGAATGGAAAAAAGCATTGAGTGCTTTCAGCAGGCGATTGCCCTCGATCCACGTTACGCGCTGGCTTACGCCGGGCTGGCCGATTCCTACGCCAAGCTCGGGGATGTGGGGGTTACTGCCATCCCGCCAAAAGAGGCGTTCGCCAGGGCCAGGGTGGCTGCCGGCAGGGCGACAGAGATTGACAGCACACTGGCCGAAGCCCATACCTCACTGGCCCACCTCAACATGCATACTTACGCATGGGCCGAGGCTGAGAAGGAGTTCAGGCTCGCCCTTGAGCTGAGCCCGAATTACGCCACGGCTCACCACTGGTATGCCTATTTTCTGATCTTTAACGGCCGGCCGGATGAAGCGCTCGTGGAGATCACGCGGGCGCTGGAGCTTGACCCGCTCTCGCTCCCGATTCAGGCGGACATCGGCGAGCTGCTGTACTTCGCACGCCGCTACGACCAGGCGGTCGGACAATTACGAAAGGCGCTGGATCTGGACCCGCATTTCCTCCAGGCGCGGATGGTTCTGGCGCGGGCCTGGGTGCAAAAGGAAATGTATGAGGAGGCCCTCGCCGAACTTCACAGGGCGAGGGCCATTTCCGCAGATAATACGGAGGCTCTGGCGTCGCTCGGACATGCCAGTGCGGTGTCAGGCAGGAGAGACGAAGCGCTCAGGGTACTTGACGAGTTGAACGAGCTGTCAGCGCAGACGTATGTCTCGCCATACGACCTGGCAGTGATCCATACCAGCCTGGGCGAAAGGGATCGCGCATTCACCTGTCTGGACAGGGCCTGTGAGGAGCAGGCCGCCGGGATGATTTACCTGACCGTGGATCCAAGGCTCGGCGGCCTTCACTCAGACTCCCGGTTCGCCGGCCTTTTACAGCGCGCCGGGCTTGCCCATTTGCGGCAGACCAGTAGTTGACCAGCCAGATGACCCCAGTGCTGTCCCATATGAAGTAAGGAAATGAAAGCAGCGAATCCTCCCGTGCGCCAGTACAATGGCGCTGGGAAATGAACAAACAAGGAGGATTCGCTCAATGCAGTCTATCACAGTCA
>Ga0070741_10002193_pt1 | contig 54009 bp, 59 predicted proteins | sample Coa_R1_4_FD_66440 | JGI IMG/M metagenome (GOLD analysis project Ga0070741, IMG submission 66440) | Surface soil microbial communities from Centralia Pennsylvania, which are recovering from an underground coalmine fire - Coalmine... | ecosystem: Environmental > Terrestrial > Soil > Unclassified ... | reverse complement strand
GTCCCCGTCGAGGACGGGCTCGCGCTCGGCGACGCGCTCCTGCGGCAGGGGATCGTGGTCCGTGCCTACGACGGCGCGATCCGCGCCTCGGTGCGGGACCGGGAGGACGACGACGTGCTCGTAGAGGCGCTGGCGAGGATCCTCGACCGGCCCGCGCCCGTGGCGTCCCGCGGCGGGCGCAGCGCCCGGACGGTGCGGGCGACGGCCGAGACGCGCCTCGCGGTGCGGCTCGCGCTCGACGGCGCGAGCCGCGTCCGCGTCGCGACGGGCGCGGGTCTCTACGACCACTTCCTCGAGCAGCTCGCGTTCCACGGCGGTTTGGACCTCGTGCTCGAGGGCGCCGGCGACCTCGAGACCGGCGACCACCACACCGCGGAGGACGCGGCGCTCGCGTTCGGACAGGCGCTCGACGCGGCCCTCGGCGACCGCCGGGGGATCGCACGCTACGGCGACGCGATCGTGCCGATGGACGACGCGCTCGCGCGTGCGGCCGTGGACCTCGGCGGCCGCCCGCACGCGGAGCTCGCGCTCGCATGCGATCCGGGCATGGCGGCGCACATGCTGTCGAGCCTCGCGCAGTCGGCGCGTGCGGCGATTCACGTCGAGGCGACCGGGCGCGACGCGCACCACGTCGCCGAGGCGGCGTTCAAGGCGGTCGGGCGCGCGCTCCGCGTGGCGGTCCGCGCCGAGGGCGCCGGTCTGCCGTCCACGAAGGGGCTCCTGTGAAGGTCGCGATCTGCGGGTACGGCGCAGGCAACGTCCGCTCGGTCGAGCTCGCGTTCCGCCGTCTCGGCGCGCGGATCACCGGGGACGTCCGCGGTGCCGACCTGGCGGTGCTCCCGGGCGTCGGCGCGGCGCGGGCCGCCATGGCAGGGCTGCGCGTCCGCGGCCACGACGCCGACCTGCGGACGCGGTTCGCCGAGGGAGCGCCCATCCTCGGCATCTGCCTCGGTCTGCAGCTCGCGCTCTCCTGCACGGAGGAGGACGGCGGCGTCGACGGCCTCGGCCTCGTCCCGGGCCGCGCGGTCCGTCTGCGCGAGGGGCGCGTGCCGCGAATCGGCTGGGCGGAGGTCGACGACCGCGGCGCGTTCTACTTCGCGCACTCGTACGCAGCGGAGACGCCCTGCGCGACCGCGTGGTCGGAGGGCGTCGTCGCGGAGGTGCGGCACGGTTCCTTCACCGGCTGCCAGTTCCATCCCGAGAAGAGCGGCGCGCTCGGCGCCGGCTACCTGGAGTCGCTGTGCCTCTCCCTCGCCTGATCCCGTGCCTGGACGTGGCGGGCGGCCGCGTCGTCAAGGGCGTCAACTTCCGCGGTCTGCGCGACGTCGGCGACCCCGTCGAGCTCGGCGCCGCGTACTCGGACGCCGGCGCGGACGAGCTCGTCTTCCTCGACGTGAAGGCGACGCTCGAGACGCGCGGCACGCTCCTACACCTCGTCCGCGACGTCGCGGAGCGGCTCGCGATCCCGTTCACGGTCGGCGGCGGCGTGCGGTCGGCCGCCGACGCCGAGGAGCTGCTCGCGGCCGGCGCCGACAAGGTCGCCGTCAACTCCGCGGCGCTCGAGCGGCCTGCGCTCGTGACCGAGCTGTCGGCGGCACTCGGCGCGCAGGCGGTCGTGGTCGCGATCGACGCGGAAGGCGGGCGGGTGCGCTCGCGCGCCGGGACCGCGGACGCGGCGCGCGACGCGGTCGACTGGGCGCGGGAGGCCGAGGAGCGCGGCGCCGGCGAGATCCTCCTCACGTCGATCGACGCGGACGGGACCAGGGCGGGCTACGACCTGGAGCTGACGGCGGCCGTCGCGGGCGCGGTCGACGTGCCGGTGATCGCCTCCGGCGGCGCCGGCAACGCGCGTCACGTCGCCGACGCGCTGCAGGTGGCGCAGGCGGCGCTGCTCGCGTCGATCCTCCACGAGGACCCGGCGCGGCTCTGCACGCTTAGAGACGAGGTGCGCGAGCTGGGCGTGGTCGTCCGATGAGTCTCCGTCCGGCGATCGTGCAGGACGCCGCGAGCGGGCGGGTGCTGATGCTCGCGTGGATGGACGACGAGGCCGAGCGGCTGACGCGCGAGACCGGCGAGGCGTGGTTCTGGAGCCGCTCGCGCGGTCGACTGTGGCGCAAGGGCGAGACGTCGGGGAACACGCTCGCGGTCGAGGAGCTGAGAGACGACTGCGACGGTGACGCGCTCCTTCTGCGCGTGTCGCCGGCGGGCCCGGCGTGCCACACGGGCTCCGTCTCGTGCTTCGCGCCGGCGCTCTGGCGCACGATCGCGCAGCGCGCGGCGGAGCGGCCGGCGGGCTCCTACACGACCGAGCTGCTCGACGCCGGTGTTGGCGCGTGCGCGCGCAAGGTGGGGGAGGAGGCGGTCGAGCTGAGCGTCGCCGCGCTCGACGAGAGCGACGAGCGCGTCGTCGAGGAGGCTGCGGACGTCGTCTACCACCTGTACGTGCTGCTCGCCGCGCGCGGCCTCGACGTGAGCGCGGTCGAGGACGAGCTCGCGCGGCGCGCCTCCTAGGAGAGGTCGAGCCGGCCGAGCGCGCGCTGCGCCGCCGCACGGGTGGCCGCGGTGGGGCGCGAGCCGAAGTAGACGCGAACGTAGACGGTGTAGGCGCGCCGCCGCCCGAGCCCGTGCAGCTCCTCCATGCCGCCGGCGACCCGCGTCGACTCGCAGCAGGGGAGGCGTCTCGCGCGGCGGAGGTCGAGCACGATCGGCCGCCGCTCGCGGGCGGTGCCCTCGAACGCGACGGCCCAGACGACGATCGCCCGTCGGGGCAGCGTCGCGAGCGTGCGGTTCGGCGGGTCCGCCGTCGCCGGATCGCGATAGCGCACACCGCGCGCGAGCCAGGCCGCCGATTCGCGTCCGGCGCCGTAGCGGGAGGCGACGGTGCCGCTCGCGCCGGCGCGCCAGCCGGCGACCGGCCGGAACGCGAGTGGGTGCGACCACGGCGCGACCGCGGCGGCGGCGAGGAGAGCGACCATCACCCGGTCTACGGGTGAGGCGGGACATCAGGTCCGGGGTGTTGCGATCCGGAGCCGGTTCCCGTCCGGGTCCTCGAGGTCGACTTCGCGTCCGGCGAGCCCCTCCTCGTCCACCGGGACACCGAACTCGTGCGACACCTCGTCGATGTCGCGCACGTCCAGGTGCAGGAGCGTGTTCGGCGGAGCGTCGCCCTCGTGCTCCGAGAGGTAGAGACGCAGACCCCCGCGGGCGACGCAGACGAACCAGGGGAACCCGGGCTCGAACTGATGCTCCCACTGCTTGCGGAAGCCGAGCCGCTCGTACCAGGCGACGGCGCGCGCGGCGTCCGCGACGCGCAGAACCGGGATCACCGCCTCGTCCACGGACGTGAGTCCGACTCGCTCAGGTGCCGAAGCTGTGCCTGACCTCGTACCAGTACCCGGGCGGCGGCGGCCCGGCGGCCATCTCCTCGCCGAGCGCGCGGCTCACCGCCGGTAGGAGCCGCTCGGTGCGGAAGCGCTCGAAGGCGTCCATCGACTCCCAGACGCTGACCGACGCCCAGTGCCCGTCGACCTCGCCGGCGTACTGGTGCAGCAGGCCGTCTGCCGGTTCGTTGCCGAGCTCCTGCGCGACCTTCGCGTAGTCGTCCCAGGTCGCTTCCTCCGCCCGCATGACGTGAACCCAGGCCATCTCGTCCTCCGATCGTCGCTGTCCTCGAGACGAGCCTAACCTCAGACCACGTTCCGTTCGACATGGGCGGTGCCGGACTCGAAGCGCGTCGCATCGAAGCGCGACAGGTCGAACGTCGGCGCGAGGCCCAGTGCGAGCTGGGCGAGGTGCTCGCCGACCACCGGCCCCTGCTGGAAGCCGTGCCCGGAGAAGCCGGTCGCGTAGACGACGTCGCCGGCGGCGCCGACGAGCGCGTTGTGGTCCGGGCTCATCTCGTACCAGCCCCACCAGGACGAGCGGATGCCGAGCTCCTCGAGGAGCGGCAGCCGCCGCGTCGCGACCGGCGCGAGCTCCTCGAGCGACTGCTCGCGGCCGCCGAGCGCGAGCGCGGTGCCCTCGCGGTGGAAGTAGAAGCCGCTCGAGAAGTCGATCGTCAGCGGCACGTCGGCCGGGAGCTGCGGCGCGTCCTCGGTGAAGAACATCAGCCGCCGCTCGCGCTCGACCGGGAGCTCGAACCCCGCCGTGGCCGCCAGCTCGCGCGACCAGACCCCCGCGGCGAGGATCACGCGCCCGGTCGAGATCGTGCCGCGCTCGGTCTCGACGCCCGTCACCCGCCCGTGCTCGACGACGATCCGCGTCGCACCGCACGACTGCGCGACGATCGCGCCGCGTTCAGCCGCCCGGCGCGCGTAGCCCTGGACGACGAGGTCCGGCGTGACCGTCCCGGCGACCGGGTTGAAGACGGCTGCGCGCAGGTCCGCGACCGAGAGCTGCGGCACGTGCTCGAGAGCCTCGTCCGGGTCGAGCACCCGCGTCGCCACTCCGTGCGCGTGCTGCAGCGCGAGCTCGCGCGCGAACCGCTCGACGTCTGCCTCCTCGTCGAGCAGGAAGAGGTAGCCGGAGAGCCGCAGGTCGAGCTCGTGCCCGAGCTCCTCCTCGAACCGCTCCAACCGCCGGATCGACTCGAGGCCGATGCGCACGTTCAGCTCGTCGGAGAAGAGCGTCCGGACGCCGCCGGCGCAGTGGCCGGTCGAGCCGGAAGAGAGCGTGTCGCGCTCGACGAGCACGGGCCGTTCGCAGCCGAGCTCGACGAGGTAGTGGAGCGCGGCGGCACCCATCACGCCGCCGCCGATCACGACGGCCTCGCTCCGCTCCGGCAGCACGCCCCGAATCTAGACGGCTGCGCGTTCGGCGTGCAGGACGGACACCGCCGGAAGACTCAGCCGCACCGCGTCGCGACCGGGCTGGCGCCGCGCGCGAGCCGAACGCGCTCCGCACGCGCGAGCGCGAGGAGCTTCTTGCGGTAGAGCGTCATGTCCGCGTGCGACCAGTCGCCGTGCGTCTGGCAGCGCCACGGGGCGTAGCGCTCCCGGTGGTAGCGGCTCGTCAGGCTCTCGGCGTGCCCGATCACGTCCCCGAGCGTGATCCCGTAGCGCGACGCGAGCCAGAGGGTCAGGCGCAGCGACGCGGCGAGCTGCCGCGGGTCGCCGAGCACCGACGCGTCGCTCGTGCCCACGTGCTCGATCCCGATCGCCGTCCAGTTCAGCCCGACCGTGTGGCGGCAGATCGTCGTCAGCGGCACGAGCTGGTAGATCGTCCCGTCGCGGTCGACGACGAAGTGGGCGCAGGTGCCGGGCTTCTCGCCCAGCTCGGGATCGGGGGCGTCGCCGGCGAACGTGCTCCACGCCGACGCGAAGGTGTTCGACGCGGTGTAGTGCTCGACGATCACGTGCGGCCCCTGCAGCCGCCACGTGTGCAGGCCGTAGTGGCGGGCCGCGTAGCGGGCCGTCTCGGCGCGCCGCTCCGGCCCGAACGGGATCGGCTTCTGGACGACGTGCGGCTTCGGCGCCGCCGCTGCGAGGAGGAGGGCGAGGAGGATCCGCACCCGCCGACCGTAGCGCGGGCGCGGATCCTCCCGGGGGGTTCGCTAGATGTGTGTGCCGCGGAAGCCGTACGGACCGGCGGGCGGCGGGCCGCCCCAGTGGCCGCGGTCGCCGTCCGGGCGCGCAGGGCGCACGCCGTTCACGAGGTCGGTCACGCGCTGCTTCAGGTTCGCCGACATCGTCTCGGCCTGTGCCTGCGTGAGGTTGCCGTCCTTCACGGCCTGGGCGAGCTCGTCCTGCTCGTGCTTGACGAGCGCGTCGATCAGGCCGCTCGTCGACTTGCCGGAGGTTGCGCCGGCGACCTGGGCGAGCGTCTTGCCGCCCTGGAGCTGCGTCAGCAGCGCATCCTGGGAGATGCCGAGGTAGGTCGCGGCCGCCGCGAGCGCGTCGCCGCCGTGGTGTCCGAAGCCGAACCCGGGCCCGCCGTGGCCGAAGGGTCCGGGGACGCCGTTCACCATGTCGGTGAACCGCTGCTTCAGGTTCGCCGACATCGTGTCGGCCTGTGCCTGCGTGAGGTTGCCGTCCTTCACGGCCTGGGCGAGCTCGTCCTGCTCGTGCTTGACGAGCGCGTCGATCAGGCCGCTCGTCGACTTGCCGGAGGTCGCGTCGGCGACCTGGGCAAGGGTCTTCCCGCTCTGGAGCTGCGTCCGGAGCGCGTCCTCGGTGAGGCCGAGGTAGGTCGCCGCCGCGGCGAAGTCGTCGCCCCCGCGGTGGCCCATGCCGGGGCCGCCGTGCGCGAACCGCGGCAGGACGCCCGCCTGCGAGCTCACGAACGTGCCGGCGGCGAGGCCGCCTGAGGCGGCGCCCTTCGAGGCGTGCTTCGACGCCGCGTAGGCGCCGCCGGCGGCGAGGAGGGCTGCGCCGACGACCGCTGCGGCCGCCAGCTTCGTGTTCCTGGGTGCGTTCATGCCTGCACTCTCGCCCCGGTCCCTAAGAACCGGCTGTGAGCAGCTGAAGAATCAGCGCGCAGCGCGGCGGAGCGAGACCGCGAGCACGAGGGCGACGACGGGCGGCAGGATCCACCACACGCCGGCCGCCGCCGTCGCCGCGAGGCCGACGACGACGCCGGCGGCCGCCAGCCAGTCGTCCCCGACGACGAAGTCCCACCAGAAGCGGAAGAACCTCATGCCGCCGCCACCGCGACGCGGCGCCGCCGCAGGGCGGCGACGAGCGCCGCCGACCACAGCACGACGAAGCCGAGCACGGCGAGGAGCGCCGCGTCCCCGCCGGGCCAGCGCGCGCCCGCGCCCTCCGCCGACCAGAAGATGCCGAACGTCGTCAGCATCACGCCGACGGCGAACTTCATCGCGTTCTCCGGGACGCGCGCGAGCGGGGCCCGCGCCGCGACGCCGACGAGGGCGACGAGCACGACGGCGGCGGCCGCGCCCACCGCTGCGAGCGGAATCGAGCCCTGCGTGCTGCCGAACGTGAGGACGATGAAGGCGACCTCGAGGCCCTCGAGGAACACGCCCTTGAACGACAGGGTGAAGCCGTACCAGTCGAGGCCGGCGTGCTCCTCCCGCGGTGCCGTCTCCGCGTCGCGCAGCTCCTGCGCGAACACCGCCTCCTCGTCGTGGCGCGCCTTCAGACCGCTCGCGCGGAGGATCGCCTTGCGCAGCCACTGCAGCCCGAACGTGAGCAGCAGCGCGCCGACGACGAGCCGCAGGTCGTCGATCGGGACGACCGTCAACGCCGGCCCGAGCCCCGCGACGACGGCGGCGAGCGCGACCGTCGCCGCGCCGACGCCCGTGAGCGAGGAGCGCCAGCCGCGCGTGAGGCCCGAGGCCAGCACGATCGTGAGCGCCTCGACCATCTCGACGGCGCTCGCGAGGAACGCGGAGCAGACGAGGAGGACGGCGCTCACCCGTACTGTTGTAGCGGAGCGGAGCTAGCGCAGGATGCCGGTGTGGCCGAGCGAGTAGCGGCCGGGTTGCGGCCACACGGAGAGGCCGTGCGGCCCGAGCCCGACCGGGATCTTCGCGAGCAGCCGTCCGTCCCGCGTCGAGAGCGCGTAGACGACGGCGTTGTAGCGGCCGGACACCCACAGCACCTTGCCGTCGGCGGAGACGCCGCCCATGTCGGGGCTCCCGCCGCCGGGGATGTGCCACGTCGCGACGACCTTCCGCGTGCGGAACGAGACGACCGAGATCGATCCCTCGCCGCGGTTCGTCACGTAGAGATCGCGCGAATCCCGGCTCGGGTAGAGACCGTGGGCGCCGACGCCGGTGCGCAGGAACCCGACCACCTTGAAGCGCCGCGCGTCCACCTCCCAGACGCCGTTCGCCATCATGTCGGCCACGTAGTAGAGCCGCCCGTCGGGCGCGAGCTTCACGTCCTGCGGCATGCCGGTCGAGCCGTCGGGCAGGGTGAGGACACCGGTGACGCGCTCGCGGCGGACGTCGACGCGAACGAGCTGGCCGGAGAACTCGCAGCTCGCGACCAGCGTGCGCTCGTCGGCCGAGAAGTCGATGTGGTCGACGCCGGTGCACGGGACGGTGACGGAGTGGTGGAGCGCGAACGTGTGCGCGTCGCGGAAGTCGAGCCGATGCATGCGCTCCGCGACGACGATCGCGTACCGGCCATCCGGGGTGAAGTACATGTTGTACGGGTCGTCGACCGGGATCGTCCGGCCGGGGCGGCCGGTGCGCGGGTCGATCGCCGTCAGGCTGTTGCCGGTGTCGTTCGTGACGTAGAGCGTCTTCAGATCCCAGGCGGGGACGACGTGCTGCGGCAGCCCACCCACGGCGAAGTGCCCCACGACCCTGAAGGTGTGCGGATCGATCACGTCGACGGTGTCGCTGCGGCTGTTCGGGACATAGACGAGCGGCTTTGCCGCGCGCGCAGCCGGCGCCAGGTCGCCGACCGCGTCGTGCGCGTAGACGTCCGTGACGTCGATCGCGTGCGCGCTCGCGACATGCCGCGTCGTGTCGGGGACGAGCGTTGCGATCGTGTCGACGTTGCCGCCGGCGCCCTCGCCGCCGGCGAGCACGATGCGGCCGCCGAGCCTCGCGGCGGCGAGGTCCGAGCGGGGCGTCGCCAGGGTTCCCGCAGCGCGCACGCGGTGAGTCAGCGTGTCGACCGCGACGATCGCGTCGGTCGCCGAGCCGAGCGACGCCCCTCGGCCGCCGATCACGTAGACGGTCCGTCCCAGCGCCGCCGCGGCGGCGTGCGTCGTCGGGTGCGGCAGGCGTCCGATCGTGCGGACGGTCGCGCTGCCGGGTGTGTAGAGCAGGACGGCGTCGCTCGCCGTTCCGTTCTCGAGCGAGCCGCCCGCGACCACGAGCCGCCCGGCGGCGGCGGTGACGGCCGCGTAGCGGAGCGCGTGCGGCAGGTGCGCGACGACGTGCGCCGTGCCGCCGGGGCGCCAGGCGACGATCGTGTCGAGCCAGCGGGACCCGGTGTAGCCGCCGACCACGTACGCCGTCCCGCCGATCGCAGCGGCTGCGGAGTCGGAGCTCGGCGCCGGCAGGCGCCCGGCGACGGCGCTCGCGCCGGTGTGCGGATCGACGCGGAGGATCTGGTCGAGCTGCGAGGTCGCATCGCCGCCGCCGAAGACGTACACGGAGCCGCCGAGCGCGGCCGCTGCGGTGTCGTGGCGTGCGCTCGGGAGCGAACCGAGCGTCCGCCCGCCGCGCGCCGTGGCGGAGACGACGTCGGCGCTCGAGGCGCCGGCGCTCGTGAGACCGCCGGCGAGGATCAACCGGCCGGCGGCGACCGCCGCCGACGGGTCGCGCAGCGGTGCAGGCAGGCGCCCTGTCGTGCGCTCCGCCAGGTGGAGCGGCGCGTGCAGCGCGACGGCCCGTGCACGGCTCGGCGGCCGGAGGGCCGCGGCGGTCGTCGTTCGCGCGGCGGTGGTGCTTCCGCCGCAGGCCGTCGCGCCGGCGACGAGCGCGACACCGGCGAGGAGCGCAGCACGCATCGGCTCGGAGGATGCCAAGGCCGGTCGAGGGTCCGGGCAAAGAACGGGTGAAGATTCAGTCGAAGAGCAGCGCGGCCCCCTCGAGCGCCTGCCGCTGCGCCAGCGCGCGGTCGACGGCGTTCACGACGGCCTTCAGCGAGGCGCTGACGATGCTCGGGTCGAGCCCCACGCCCCACACCGGCTCGTCGTCCACCTCTGCCTCGATGTAGGCCGCCGCCGTCGCGTCGGCCGCCGCCGCCATCGCGTGCTCGTGGTAGTCGCGGATGCGGACGTCGAGCCCGAACGCCCGCTCGAGCGCGTCGACGAGCGCGGCGATCGGGCCGTTGCCCGTGCCCTCGACCGTGCGGGGCGCGCCCTCGACGAGCAGCTCCGCGACGAGGCGTGTGTCGGCGCCGCTCGCGTGCGTGTAGGAGACGAGCTCGTACGGCGACGTGACCGACAGGTAGTGCTCGTGGAACGCCGCGAGCAGCTCGTCGGCGGTGAGCTCGTCGCCACGCAGGTCGGTGATCGCCTGCACCTTCTGCGCGAAGTCGACCTGCAGCCCGCGCGGGAGCTCGAGGTGGTGCTCGGTCTCCATCAGGTAGGCGACGCCGCCCTTCCCCGACTGGGAGTTCACGCGGATGATCGCCTCGTAGCTGCGGCCGAGGTCCTTCGGGTCGATCGGCAGGTAAGGCACGTCCCAGCGCTCCGAGCCCGAGCGCTGCTGCGCGTACATCCCCTTCTTGATCGCGTCCTGGTGCGAGCCGGAGAAGGCCGTGTAGACCAGCTCGCCGACCCACGGGTGCCGCGGGTGCACCGGCAGCTCGTTGCACTCCTCCACGATCCCCCGCGCCTCGTCGAGGTTCGACAGGTCGAGTCCCGGGTCGACCCCCTGGGTGAGCAGGTTCAGCGCGAGCGTGATCAGGTCGACGTTGCCGGTGCGCTCGCCGTTGCCGAACAGCGTCCCCTCGACGCGGTCTGCGCCGGCCATCAGACCGAGCTCGGCCGTCGCCACGGCCGTGCCGCGGTCGTTGTGCGGGTGCACGCTGAGGACGATGCTGTCGCGGGCGGAGACGTGCCGCTGGAACCACTCGATGCGATCGGCGTAGACGTTCGGAGGGAACGCCTCGACGGTCGTCGGCAGGTTGACGATCATCCGCTCGTCCGGCGTCGGCCCCCACGTGCCCAGGACTGCCTCGCAGATCTCGAGCGCGAGCGCGAGCTCCGTCCCGTGGAAGCTCTCCGGCGAGTACTCGAAGACGACGTGCGTCTCCGTCCGTGCGGCGAGCTCCTTGCAGAGCTCGGTCCCGCGGACGGCGAGCTCGATGATGCCTGCCTCGTCGAGCCGGAAGACGACGCGGCGCTGGGTCTCCGACGTGGAGTTGTAGAGGTGCACGATCGCGCGCTCCGCGCCCTCGATCGCCGCGAAGGTCTTCTCGATCAGCTCGGGCCGGGCCTGCGTGAGGACGGCGATCGTCGTGTCGTGCGGGATCAGGTTCTCCTCGACGAGGCTGCGGACGAAGTCGAAGTCGGTCTTCGACGCCGCCGGGAACCCGACCTCGATCTCCTTGACGCCGAGCTGCACGAGCAGGTCGAACATGCGCTGCTTGCGGGCGCCGTCCATCGGCTTCGCGAGCGCCTGATTGCCGTCGCGCAGGTCGGTCGAGCACCAGACGGGCGCGTGCTGGACGACGCGGTCGGGCCACGTGCGGTCGGGGAGGTGGACGGTCTCGTACGGACGGTACTTCCAGTAGGGCATCGACATGGGTTCGATCCTCCGGTGGGCGGACTTCTCCCTTGGTGCGGGAGCGCGGGACGGGTATGTCGTCAGCTACGCCTCCCCTACCGGGGAAGGAGGATCGCGAGCGCGAGCAGGCCGGAGTCGGCCGCGATGAGGTTCGAGCGCTCGGCGTCCATTGCTTCAGGAAGCATAGCCGCCTGTGTCCGGCCGGGCAACAAAGTTGACAGCATCGCCGTCCGCGGGCACACTCAGTCGACGATGACTCGCACGACCCGCGCGCTCGAGCTCTCCCTGCCGACCACGGCAGAGTTGCTCGCGCTCGGGCTCGTCATCGTCACGGTCATCCTCATTCTCCCCCGTTAAGGGGGAGAGCGCACTCACGCGGCCACGACGCCGCACACGTCGACCGAAACACCGGAGTAGTGCGCCCGCGCCGCGAGCGCGCCCGATCGAAGGAGCTTCAGTGCGCAGAGAGGATTTGCGATGACGAAGAGAGTTGCCTGCCTCGCGGGCGACGGCGTCGGCCCTGAGCTGATGGCGGCTGCGACGCGCGCGCTCGACGGCGTGGCGAAGCTCCATGCGCTCCGGCTCGACGACGTGCACCTGCCGTTCGCCGGGGAGGGCGTGACGCGCTCCGGCCACCCGCTGCCGCCCGAGACGCGCGCGGGCTACCGCGACGCGGATGCGATCCTCGTCGCCTCGCCGGACGAGCCGGCCCTCGAGGGGCTGATGGCCGACCTGCACCTCGCCTGGCGCGTCGCGCGTGTGCAGCTCGCCGACGGCGCCGACGTGGTCGTCGTGGGCGGCGTCGGCGAATGGGCCGACGAGATCGCGGTCCGGCGCGCCTTCTCGAGCGCCTACTCGCGGCGCGGCCGCATCCTCTGCGTGGGCGACTCGCCGTCGTGGGACGAGCTCGTCGAGCACGAGCGGACACGCTGGCACGGCCTCGAGGTCGAGCGCGCGACGCTCGGGCAGGCCCTCGTCGCGCTGCGCGAGCGGCCCGGCACCGTCGATGTGGTCGTCACGGAGTCGAAGCTCGTGGGCGCGGTGATCGACGCGGCGGCGCGCCTCGCCGGCTCGGAGGCTTCGGTGGCGCAGGCGTGGCTGCCGGACGAGGGGCCCGGCGTGTTCTTCCCCGGAGCCGCCGAACCGGACGAGGACGCAGGCTTCGGCGTGGTCGATCCGCGCGGGATGCTGCTGACCGCATCGCTGATGCTGGCGGAGGGGTTGAAGCGACGGTCGGCGTCTCGGACGCTCGAGCGCGCCGTCGACGCCGCCGCGAAGCAGGGCACCTCCGACGGCACGCGCTCGTTCACCGACGCCGTGATCGAGCTGCTCCCGCAGGCGCGAACCGACGTCGAGCACTTCGACGAGGTGTGGCGTTGACGCGGATGCTCGGCAGCGATGCGATCCTCCGCGCCCTCGAGCACGAGGGGGTCGACGTCACGTTCGGCATCCCGGGCGGCGCGATCCTGCCGACCTACGACGCGATGGCGCGGGGGACGACGGTGCGGCACGTCCTCGCCCGGCACGAGCAGGGCGCGGGCCACATGGCGGAGGGCTACGCGCGCGCGTCCGGCAAGGTCGGCGTGGCGATCGCGACCTCGGGACCGGGAGCGACGAACCTCGTCACGGCGATCGCCGACGCGTGGATGGACTCGACGCCGCTCGTCTGCATCACCGGACAGGTGCGCTCGTCGCTCATCGGCACCGACGCGTTCCAGGAGATCGACATCACCGGCATCACCATGCCGATCGTCAAGCACTCGTGGCTCGTGCAGGACGTCGGGGAGCTGCCCGGCGTGCTGCGGGCCGCGTTCCACATCGCGCGGACGGGCCGGCAGGGGCCGGTGCTCGTCGACGTCGCGAAGGACGTGCAGGAAGCCGAGCTGGATTTCGTCTACCCCGAGGACGTCGACTTGCCGGGCTGGAGGCCGCCCCGAAAGGTCCATGTCCGGCAGATCCGGGAGGCGGCGCGGGCGATCGCCGAGGCGCAGCGGCCGATCGTCTACGCCGGCGGCGGCGTGCTGAACGCCGACGCGTGCGCCGAGCTCCGCGAGCTCGTGGACTCGGCGCAGCTTCCGGCTGTCGTGACGCTGATGGGGAAGGGCTGCCTGCCCGACTCGCACCCGCTCAACTACGGCGCGCCCGGGATGCACGGCTCGAAGTACGCGAACTGGGCGTTGAACAAGGCCGATCTCGTGATCGCGGTCGGCTCGCGCTTCGATGACCGCGTCACCGGCAAGCTCTCCGCGTTCGCGCCCGGGGCGAAGGTGATCCACTTCGACATCGACGCCGCCGAGGTCGGCAAGATCCGGCACGCGGACATCCCCGTCGTCGGCCCGCTGAAGCTCGCCCTCGCGGAGCTGACGCACGAGCTGAAGACGGTCGGCGGCCCAGCGCACGAGGCGTGGCTGCGGCAGGTCGAGGACTGGCGCCGCCGCTTCCCCTTCCGGTACGCGAAGGCCGACGGCGTGCTGAAGCCCCAGACGGCGATCGAGGCGCTGCGCGACCTCGCGGGGACGCTCGACGGCGACGTCGTCTGGACGACGGGCGTCGGGCAGCACCAGATGTGGGCGATGCAGTACCTCGTCTGCGACAAGCCGCGGTCGTTCATCACGTCGGGCGGGGCCGGGACGATGGGCTACGGCGTCCCCGCCGCGATCGGCGCGAAGGCGGCTCGCCCCGACGCGACCGTCGTCTGCATCGACGGCGACGGGTGCTTCCAGATGACGTGCCAGGAGCTTGCGACGGCTGCGCTCGAGGGGCTGCCGATCGTCACCGTCGTGATCAACAACGGCTGGCTCGGCATGGTGCGCCAGTGGCAGGAGCTCTTCTATGCCGAGCGGTTCGCGCAGACGCACCTCACGCACGCGGTGCCCGACTATGCGCAGCTCGCCGAGGCCTACGGCTGCGCCGGGTTCACGGTGGAGACGGAGGCGGAGCTCGAGGAGGCGCTCGCCGCCGCCTTCACGGCCGGCCGCAGCGCCGTCGTGGACGTCCGCTGCGACCCGGAGGAGAAGTGCTTCCCGATGGTGCCCGCGGGCGCGGCCGCCGTCGACGTCCTGGAGGCGCCGGGCGAGGAGGTGGTGCCGGCGTGACGTTGCAGTCTGGTCACGTCGTTCGGACGCGGCCCGAGGGGGCGCGGTGAGCTCGCACACGATCTCCGTCCGCCTCGAAAACAGGCCGGGAGCGCTCGCGCGCGTCTCGCAGCTCTTCTCGCGGCGCGGCTACAACATCCAGAGCCTCGCCGTGGGGCCGACGGAGCGCCCGGACATCTCGCGGCTGACGCTCCGCGTCGACTGCAGCGAGCACTCGCTGGAGCAGATCGAGAAGCAGATGCACAAGCTCGTGAACGTGCTCCGCGTGACGGAGCTCGTGCCGGACGAGTCCGTCGAGCGCGAGCTTGCGCTCTTCACCGTCTCGGTGGGCGCCGACAGGCGCTCGGAGCTCGTCGCGCTCAGCCAGGTCGCGGGCGCGCGCATCGCCGACATCGGCCGCGACGCCGTCACGTTCGAGTTCGTCGGCCGCCCCGACCAGGTCGAGGCGTTCGAGGAGCTCGTCCGCCCGTACGGTGTCCGCGAGCTCGTCCGCACCGGCCGCATCGGCCTCCGCCGCCCGAGTGCGGGCGGCCGTACCACGACCCCAGCCGTCCACGTCTGACCTCCGGAAAGGAACCTCATGGCAGAGATCTTGAAGAGCGGCAACGTCGAGCTCCTGAACGGCAAGGTCGCCGTGATCGGGTACGGGAGCCAGGGCCACGCGCACGCGCTGAACCTCCACGACTCCGGCGTCGAGGTCGAGGTCGGCCTCCGCCCCGGCAGTGCCTCCGCCGCGGCCGCGGAAGAGGCCGGACTGCCCGTGCGCTCCGTCGCGGACGCCGTCCGCGGGGCGCAGCTCGTCGCGCTGCTCGTCCCGGACGGCGTGCAGCCCCGGCTGTACGAGGAGGAGGTCGCGCCGAACCTCGCCCCGGGCGCGGCGCTGCTCTTCGCGCACGGCTTCAACGTGCACTACGGGCGCGTCGTGCCGCCCGAGGGACACGACGTGATCATGGTCGCGCCGAAGGGGCCGGGGCACGTGGTGCGGCGGCTCTTCACCGAGGGCTACGGGACGCCGGCCGTGATCGCCGTCGCGCAGGACGCGAGCGGCGAGGCGCGCGAGCTCGCGCTCGCCTACGGCGCCGGGATCGGCGCCGCGCGCGCCGGCATGGTCGAGACGTCCTTCGCCGAGGAGACCGAGACCGACCTCTTCGGCGAGCAGAGCGTGCTCTGCGGCGGCGTCACGCAGCTGATCCAGCTCGGCTTCGAGACGCTCGTCGAGGCGGGCTACCAGCCCGAGGTCGCCTACTACGAGTGCCTGCACGAGCTGAAGCTGATCGTCGACCTCATCTGGGAGGGTGGGATCGAGCGGATGCACTACTCGATCTCCGACACGGCGGAGTACGGCTCGCATGCCGTCGGCCCGAAGGTCGTCGACGAGCACGTCCGCGAGAACATGCGCGCCGTCCTCGCCGCGATCCGCGACGGCTCGTTCGCGAAGGAGTGGGTGGCCGAGATGGAGCGCGGCCAGCCGATGCTCGAGGAGCACCGGCGGGAGCTCGCGCAGAAGCAGATCGAGACGGTCGGCGCGCGGCTCCGAGCGCTGAACGTGAAGGAGGAGACCGCTGGCGTCGGTTGACGTTCCGGTTGCCCTCCTCGGCTACGGCACCGTCGGCTCGGCCGTCGACCGCCTGCTCACCGAGTCGGCGGACGACATCGAGCGCGCGACGGGCCACCGCCTGCGCGTCGTCAAGGCGCTCGTCCGCGATCCGGGGAAGGAGCGTGATCACCCGCCCGCGGGCGGGGTGCTGACCGGCGACTTCGCGGAGATCGCGGACGACCCCTCGATCGCCGTCGTCGCCGAGGTCATGGGCGGCGTCGAGCCGACGGGCTCGTACGTGCTCGAGCTCCTCTCGCGCGGCAAGCACGTCGTCTCCGCGAACAAGCAGCTCGTCGCCCGACGCGGGGCGGAGCTGTTCGCCGCGGCGTCCGAGGCGGGTGTGCAGCTCCGGTTCGAGGCGAGCGTGTGCGCGGCGATCCCGGTGATCAAGGTGCTGCGCGAGTCGCTCGTCGTCACGCACGTGCACCGGGTCCTCGGGATCGTCAACGGCACGACGAACTTCGTCCTCACGCGGATGGAGGCGGGGAGGTCGTACGACGAGGCGCTCGCGGAGGCCCAGCGGCTGGGCTACGCGGAGGCCGACCCGACGGACGACGTCTCGGGTGCGGATGCAGCGGCGAAGATGGCGATCCTCGCCACCGTCGCGTTCAAGTCGCGCGTCGAGCTGGAAGACGTCTTCTTCTCGGGGATCACGACGCTCGACGAGCTCGACGTCGCCGCCGCGCGCGAGCTCGGGATGGTGATCAGGCTCGTGGGCGCCGCGCGGCTCGTGGACGGGAGCGTCGACGTGAACGTCCAGCCGGCGTTCGTCGACGCGCAGCATCCGCTCGCCAAGGTCGACGGAGCGTTCAACGCCGTCATGCTGCAGGGCGACGCGATCCGCGAGATCACGCTCGAGGGCCCGGGCGCCGGCGGCGTCGAGACCGCCTCGGCGGTGATCGCGGACGTGACGAGCGTGATCGGCACGATGGGTACGGGCTTCCTGCAGAACGACGCGGCGTGGCGGTCGCTGCCGCGGCTCGCGCGCGGCGACAGCCGCTCGCCGTTCTACTTCCGCCTGCACGTGGAGGACCGTCCCGGTGTGCTCGCGCGCGTCGCGGACGCGCTCGCGGAGCGCGATGTCTCGGTCGCGCGGCTGCTGCAGCACGCAAACGGCGACGGCGCCGTGCTGCACGTCGTCACCCACGACGCCCGTGCGGGCGCGCTCGAGGAGGCGCTCGAGGCGCTCGGCCGCCTGCCGGAGGTGCACGACCGGTCGCTGCCGCGTCCCGTCGTCTCCGACCGCGGGGTGCCGCAGTGACCGCGCTGACGCTCGGCGAGGGCGGGACGCCGCTCGTCCGCACGCCGCGAATCGGGGCGACGCTCGGCTGCGAGCTGTGGGTGAAGTGGGAGGCGGCGAACCCGACAGGCAGCTTCAAGGACCGCGGGATGGCGGTCGCCGTCTCGCGCGCCGTGGACGCGGGCGCGCGCGCCGTCGTCTGCGCCTCGACGGGCAACACGGCCGCCTCTGCGGCGGCGTATGCGGCCAGGGCGGGCATCGACGCCGTCGTGCTCACGCCGGCCGGTGCGACGGCGGGGCCGAAGCGGGCGCAGGCGCGCGCCGTCGGCGCGCGTGTGGTCGAGGTCGACGGCACCTTCGACGACGCGCTGCGGCTCTGCCGCGAGCTCGCGACGCGCGACGGCTTCGTGCTCGTGAACTCCGTCAACCCCGACCGGATCGAGGGGCAGAAGTCGGTCGTCGCGGAGATCGTCGAGGCGCTCGGCGCCGCTCCCGACGTGATCGCGCTGCCGTTCGGCGGCGGCGGCAACGTCTCCGCCGTCGTCGCGGGCCTCGACGACGCCGGAGCCTCCACGCGCGTCGTCGTCGGCGAGGCCGTCGAGCGGCCGACCACCTGGGCCTCCGCGATCCGGATCTCCGAGCCGGCCCACGCGGAGAACGTCGCGCGGCTCGTCGCCGCCGGGCGGGTCGAGGTCGTTCCGCTCGCCGAGGACGAGCTGCGGCGCGCGTGGCGCACGCTCGCCGAGGAGGAGGGTCTCTTCTGCGAGCCCGCGTCGGCCGCCGGCGTCGGCGCGCTCGCGAAGGCCGGCGGCGCGACCGGCACCGTCGTCTGCATCGCCACCGGCCACGGCCTGAAGGACGCGGGTGCGGTCGAGGAGCCCCCGTCGCGGCCCGTGGCGGCGTCGGTCGAGGCGGTCCTGGAGGCGCTCGCGTGATCCGCGCGGCCGCGCCCGCGTCGACGGCGAATCTCGGCCCGGGCTTCGACGCCGCGGCCGCGGCGCTCGACCTCTGGAACGAGCTGACGGTCGAGCCCGCGGACGGCCTCGTCGTCGAGATCGAGGGCGAGGGCGCCGACGAGCTGCCCCGCGACGCCTCGCATCTCACGCTGCGGGCCTTCGCGGTGCATGCCCCCGTGGACGGCCGGCGGTTCCGCTTCGTCAACCGGATCCCGCTCGAACGGGGCCTCGGCTCGAGCGCCGCCGCGATCGCGCTCGGCCTCGTCGCCGGCGCCGCCGCGGCAGGGACGGAGCCGGCGCTCGCGGACGGCGCGGAGCTCGAGGGGCACGTCGACAACCTGGCGGCGGCGCTCCTCGGCGGGGTCGCCCTCTCCTGGCGGAACGGCACCGGCCCGCACGCGAGGCGCGTCGCCGCGACGCTGCCGCTCGTGCCCGTGCTCGCCATCCCCCCGACGCGCACGAACACCGCCCGCTCGCGCGGCGCCCTGCCGGAGACGGTCAGCCACGCCGATGCCGCCGCGACGGCCGGCGCCGCGGCGCTCCTCGGGGCCGCGATCGCGAGCGGCAGCGCCGAGCTCCTCCGGCACGCCTTTCACGACCGGCTGCACGAGCAGTACCGCGCCGCGGACGCGCCGCTCCTGGCAGCCCTGCGCGGCGCCGGCCTGGACGCCACGCTCTCGGGCTCGGGCCCGTCGGTCGTCGCGTGGGCGGACCCCGCCCGCACGTCCGAGGTGGCCGACGCCGTCGCCGCCGCCTGTCCCCCCTCGACGACGGTGCTGCCCCTGCGGGTGGCCCGGGAAGGAGCACGACTCCTGTGAGCCCGTACGGACCGAGCCATCCTGCGAAGCGGCAGAGCGCCGTCCTGACCGACGGCGTCGACCGCGCGCCGGCGCGGGCGATGCTGAAGGGCGTCGGCTTCACCGACGCCGACCTCGCGAAGCCGCTGATCGGCGTCGCGACGATGTGGATCGAGACGATGCCCTGCAACCTGAACCATCGCCGGCTCGCCGGCTACGTGAAGCAGGGGATCCGCCGCGCGGGCGGCACGCCGCTCGAGTTCAACACGATCTCGATCTCCGACGGGGTGACGATGGGCGCGCCGGGGATGCGCGCGTCACTCGTCTCGCGCGAGGTGATCGCGGACTCCATCGAGCTCGTCGCCCGGGGTCACCACTTCGACGGGCTTGTCGTCTTGGTCGGCTGCGACAAGACGATCCCGGCGGGCGTGATGGCGCTCGCGCGCCTCGACCTGCCGGGGCTCGTGCTCTACAGCGGCTCGATCGAGCCGGGCCGCTTCCGCGACGCCGACGTGACGATCCAGGACGTCTTCGAGGCGGTCGGCGCGCACGCGGCGGGGCGGATGTCGGAGGCGGAGGTGCACGCGCTCGAGTCGGTCGCCTGCCCGGGTGCCGGTGCGTGCGGCGGCCAGTTCACGGCGAACACGATGGCGACGGCGCTCGACTTCCTGGGCATCAGCGCGCCGGGGCTGAACGAGATCCCTGCGAACCACCCGGGGAAGGCGCAGGCGGCGGTGCGCGCGGGCGAGCTCGCCATGCGCGTCGTCGAGGAGGACCGGCGGCCCTCGCAGGTGCTTACGCGGGAGGCGCTCGAGAACGCGATCGCGGCGATCGCCGCGACCGGCGGCTCCACGAACGGCGTGCTGCACCTGCTCGCGATCGCGGCCGAGGCGGGCGTCGAGCTCACGATCGGCGACTTCGACACGATCGCTGCCCGGACGCCGATCGTCGCGGACATCAAGCCCGGCGGGCGCTACGTCGCGACCGATCTCTTCCGGGCCGGCGGCGTCGGCCTCGTCGCGCGCGAGCTGGTGCGCGGCGGCTTCGTGCACGAGGACGTGCGCGCGGTCGACGGGCGGTCGCTGCGCGAGGTCGCCGAGGCGGTGCACGAGCGTCCCGGCCAGGACGTCGTGCTGCGCTGGGACGAGCCGCTGAAGCCGACGGGCGGGCTCGCGATCCTGCGCGGCAACCTCGCGCCCGACGGCTGCGTCGTCAAGCTCGCCGGCCACGAGCGGCTCCTCCACCGCGGGCCCGCGCGCGTCTTCGACTCGGAGGAGGCGTGCTTCGCCGCCGTCAAGGCGCGGACGATCTCGCCGGGCGACGTGGTCGTGATCCGCTACGAGGGGCCGGCCGGCGGGCCCGGCATGCGGGAGATGCTGCACGTGACGGCGTCTCTCGTCGGCGAGGGGCTTGGCGACGAGGTGGCGCTCGTCACCGACGGTCGCTTCTCCGGCGCGACGCACGGGCTGATGGTCGGGCACGTCGCGCCCGAGGCGGTCCGCGGCGGGCCGATCGCGCTCCTCCGCGACGGCGACGAGATCGTGATCGACGTCGAGAACCGCCGCGTCGACGTGTCGGTCGACGACGAGGAGCTCGAGCGCCGCAGAGCGGAGTGGCGGCAGCCCGAGCCGCGCTTCACGACCGGCGTGTTCGCGAAGTACGCGGGCTCGGTCGGCTCGGCGTCCGAGGGGGCGCGCACGTGCTGATCGCGTGCCTCCCCGGCGACGGCGTCGGCCCCGAGGTGATGGCGCAGGCGCTGCGCGTGCTCGCGGCGCTTCCCGTCGAGGTCGACGTCGTCGAGCTGCCGTTCGGCGGCGCCGCCATCGACGCGGCCGGCGATCCGCTGCCCCCCGAGACCCTCGCGGCGTGCCGGGACGCCGATGCCGTGCTGCTCGGCGCCGTCGGCGGGCCGCGATGGGAGGCGGGCGGACCACGGCCCGAGGCGGGCCTGCTCGGCCTGCGCCGGGCGCTCGACGTCTACGCGAACCTCAGGCCGGCGACGAAAGGCGACGTCGACCTCCTGATCGTGCGCGAGCTCGTCGGCGGGCTCTACTTCGGCGCGCGCGGGGTGCGCGACGACGGCACCGTCTTCGACACCTGCGAGTACCACCCGTCGCAGGTCGAGCGCGTCGTGCGGCGGGCGTTCGAGCTCGCGCGGGCACGGGGTGGACGCCTGACGTCCGTGGACAAGGCGAACGTGCTCGACACGTCACGCCTGTGGCGCCGCGTGGTGGAGGAGGTCGCGTCGGGCTACCCGGACGTCGCGCTCCGGCAGGCGCTCGTCGACAGCTTCGCGATGGAGGTCGTGCTCGCCCCGGAGCGAGTCGACGTCGTCGTGACGGAGAACATGTTCGGCGACATCCTCTCGGACATCGCGGCGGCGGTGACCGGCGGGCTCGGGCTCGCCGCGTCGGCATCGCTCGGCGACTCGGGCCCCGGGATCTTCGAGCCCGTGCACGGTTCGGCGCCGGACATCGCCGGCACCGGCGTCGTCAACCCGGCGGCGATGCTGCGCTCGCTGGCCCTGCTGCTCGAGCACGCGGCCGGGCGGCCGGAGCTCGCCCGCGCCGTCGCAGCGGCGGTCGACCGGGCGCTCGTCTCGTCCCCGACGCCGGATCTCGGCGGGTCGGCGACCACGGTCGAGTTCGGCGACGCCGTGCTCGCGTCGCTCGAGGAGGTGGGGGCGTGGGCCTGACCGTCGGCTATCCCGGCCCGCCCGGCAGCCACAGCAGCGCCGCCGCGTCGGTGCTCGTCCCGGACGCGGTCCGGTCGGTCGACCTGCCGAGCTTCACGGCGGTCGTCGAGGCTGCCGCCTCCGCCGAGGTCGCGCTCGGCGTGCTGCCGATCGAGAGCTCGCTGATCGGCCCGATCGCCGAGACCCACGATCTGCTCTACTCGGCGCCGCTCTCGATCATCCGCGAGGCGACGCTGCCGATCACGCACTGCGTCCTCGGCGTGCCCGGTGCGTCGCTCGAGCGCGCACGGGTCGTCCGGTCGCATCCCGCAGCCTTCGACCAGTGCCGCGCGCTCCTCGCCGGCCGGGACGTCCGCTGCATCCCCGCCGCGACGACCGCCGACGCCGCACGCGAGGTGCGCGAGTCCGGCGATCCCACGCAGGTCGCGATCGCGAGCCGCGAGGCGGCCGAGACGTACGGGCTCGAGGTGGTCGCGGACGACGTCGGCGACAGCCCCGGCGCGTTCACGCGGTTCGTCGCGCTCGCGCCGTACACGCAGGTCCAGGGAGGGGACGGCTGGCGCACCGCGCTCTCCTTCGTCACCGACCACCAGCCCGGCGCCCTCTACCGGGCGCTCGGCGCGTTCGCGCACAACGGCGTCAACCTCGTGCAGCTCGTCTCGCGGCCGCTGCCCCAGTCGTCCTGGCGGTACCGGTTCGACGTCGTGCTCGACGGTCATGTGTTCGACCAGCACGTCGGGCCGGCGCTCGCCGAGCTGCGCGGCAAGACGCGCGAGATCCGGCTGTTCGGTTCCTACGCGGCGGAGGGCACGAGCTGAGGACGCTCTTCCGGAAGATCTGGGACGCGCACGTCGTCGCCGAGCGGGAGGGCGCGCCGACGCTCCTCTTCGTCGACCTGCACCTCGTGCACGAGGTGACGAGCCCGCAGGCGTTCGAGGCGCTGCGGGCCGCCGGGCGCAGGGTGCGGCGGCCCGACCTGACCGTGGCGACGATGGATCACAACGTCCCGACCCTCGACGGGCCGATCACGGACCCGCTCGCGCGCGCGCAGCTCGACGCGCTCGAGCGCAACTGCGAGGAGTTCGGCGTGCGGCTCTTCGCAACCGGGAGCGGCCGCGAGGGGATCGTGCACGTGATCGGGCCGGAGCTCGGACTGACGCAGCCGGGTATGACGATCGTCTGCGGCGACAGCCACACCTCGACCCACGGGGCCTTCGGCGCGCTCGCGTTCGGCATCGGCACGTCGGAGGTCGAGCACGTGCTCGCGACGCAGACGCTGCCGCAGTCGCTGCCGCGGACGATGCGCGTCGAGTTCGCGGGCGAGCTGCCGTTCGGCCTCACCGCGAAGGACATGGTGCTGGCGGCGATCGGGCAGATCGGGGTCGCGGGCGGGCAGGGGCACGTGATCGAGTACGGCGGCGGCGCGGTGCGGGCGCTCTCGATGGAGGGCCGGATGACGATCTGCAACATGTCGATCGAGGCGGGGGCGCGCGCCGGCCTGATCGCGCCGGACGAGAAGACGCTCGCCTACCTCGAGGGGCGGCCGGGCTTCGCCGGTGCCGACGGGTGGGACGACCTGCGCACCGACGAAGGCGCCGCGTATGACAGGACGGTCACGGTCGAGGTCTCGGACCTGAAGCCGCAGGTTACGTGGGGGACCAACCCCGGCATGGTCGCGCCGATTGACGGGGTCGTCCCCGATCCGGCCGAGTTCGACGCGGAGCAGCGCGAGGCCGTCGAGCGGGCGCTCCGCTACATGGACCTCGCGCCCGGGACGCCGCTCGTCGACATCCGCATCGACAGAGTCTTCATCGGGTCGTGCACGAACGCGCGGATCGAGGATCTGCGCGCCGCCGCGCGCGTCGTCGACGGCCGCCGCGTCGCGGAGGGCGTGCAGGCGATCGTCGTGCCCGGCTCCGCGCAGGTGAAGCGGCAGGCCGAGGACGAGGGGCTGCGCGACGTCTTCGAGCGCGCCGGCTTCGAGTGGCGGCGCGCCGGCTGCTCGATGTGCCTCGGCATGAACCCGGACGTGCTGCAGCCGGGCGAGCGCTGCGCGTCGACGTCCAACCGCAACTTCGAGGGCCGTCAGGGCGCGGGCGGCCGCACGCACCTCCTGAGCCCGGCCATGGCGGCCGCGGCGGCGGTGACCGGGCGCTTTGCGGATGTGCGGGAGCTGGCATGAGGCCGCTGAAGACCGTCACCGGCTCCGTCGCCGTGCTGGACCGCGCCGACGTCGACACGGACCAGATCATCCCGAAGCAGTTCCTGAAGCGCATCGAGCGCGCGGGCTACGGCGAGTTCCTCTTCTTCGACTGGATGAAGGACCCGGGCTTCGAGCTGCACGCGGCTCCGGGCGCCTCGATTCTCGTCGCCGGTCGGAACTTCGGCTGCGGCTCGTCGCGCGAGCACGCGGCCTGGGCCCTCGAGGACCACGGGTTCCGGGTCGTGATCGCGCCGTCGTTCGGGGACATCTTCCGGCAGAACGCGATCAACTCCGGCCTCGCGCCGGTCGCGCTCGAGCCGGCGCAGATCGCGCGCATCCGTGAGGCGCTCGCCGAGCGCAACGAGCTGACGGTCGACCTCGAACACCTCGAGATCGCGCACCCGGGCGGACTCGCCATCGAGTTCGAGTTCGACGCCCACGCGCAGGAGACGCTGGTGCACGGCCTCGACGACGTCGCGCGGACGCTGCAGCGCGAGGACGAGATCGCCGCCTTCGAGGCGCGCTACGTGCCGCGCTTCGACGTGCGTAGCATCGCGGTGTGACGATCGACGAGGCAGACGCCGCCGCAGTCGAGACGGCGCGCGCCGACATTCGCGCCCTCGTCCGCGACTCGGTCGAGGGAGGCTCGTCGATCGGCTTCGTCCTACCGGTCGGCGAGGACGACCTCGACGCGTACGTCGACGGCATCGTGCGCGAGGTCGGTGCCGGGACACGTGTGGTCGCGCTCGCTCGCGACGGCGCGCACGTCGTCGGTATGGCGCAGCTCGAGCTCGCCCAGAAGCCGAACGCGGGACACCGCGCGGAGGTGCAGAAGGTCGTGGTGCACCGCGACGCGCGCCGGCAGGGGCTCGCGAAGCGGCTGATGGCCGACATCGAGGAACGTGCCCGCGCGCGTGGCCGGAGACTGCTCGTGCTCGACACCGAGGAGGGGAGCGAGGCGATCGGCCTCTACCGCGGCTGCGGGTACACGGAGGTCGGGCCGATTCCGGACTACGCGCGCACCTCCGACGGCGGCTGGACCGCCACGGTGGTGTTCTACAAGAAGATCTAGGAGAAGAAGCGGCGCGGGTTGTCGACGAGCATCTCGTCGACCTGCGCCATCGTGACGCCCGCCTCGAGGAGCTGCGGCACGATCTTCGTCGTGATGTGCAGGTAGTCGGCGTGCTCGTCGGCGAAGTACGGGTTGCCGAGCATGAAGTCGTGGAAGGTCGCGCCGTCGTGCCCGAGATGGATCCGGTCGGTGTAGCCCTCGGCCACGAGCGCGGCGAGGGTCCGCACGCGTTCGGCGTCCGGGTTGAAGTGCTCGATGTTGAAGCGGTCGCACCCGAGGCTCGCGCCGCTCGAGGCGAGCGCGCGCAGGTAGTCGAGATCGTTGCTGTCGCCGGCGTGCGCGATCACGATCCTGCGCGCCGCGACGCCCGCGTGGGTGAGCGCGTCGAGCGCGAGAAGGCCCGTCTTCGCCGCGGCGTTCGTGTGCACCATGACCGGCGCTCCCGTCTCGACCGCCGCGGCGGCGACGAGCGCGAGGATCCGCGGCACGTCGCCGACGAGGCCGTACTCCTCGACGGCGCACTTGAGGAACGCCGCCTTCACGCCCGTGTCGTCGATCCCCTCGCGGAGCTCGCGCACGAACAGCTCGACGATCCAGTCGTCGCTCCGGTAGCGGAGGAAGCTCGGCAGCTCGAGGAACCGGTAGACGCCGGTGGCGACCAGGATGTTCAGATCGACCTCGTCGTTCACCCGCTGCAGGCGCGGGATGTTCCGGCCGAGGCCGTACGCGGTGGCGTCGACGATCGTCTCGATGCCGCCGTCGCGGAGCCGCTTCAGCTTCGCGACGGCGGCGCGGACGCCGTCCTCCTCGACCCAGTACGCGCCGCCGAACAGGTGGCTCCAGTTCTCGCGCGCCTCCGGGTCGAGGATGAAGACGTGCTCGTGCATCAGCGTCGGCCCGAGACGGTCGAGCTCGACCGGCCCGCGGACGGTCTCGACGGTCGCCACCGGGCGGCGCTTCGCTAGGCGGGGCTCTTGACGATCCGGATGTAGGGCTTCGGCTCCTCCCAGTCACCGAACAGCTCCTTCGCCTCGTCGTTCGAGACGGAGCCCGCGATGATCACGTCCTGGCCCGGCTGCCACTGCGCGGGCGTCGAGACCTTGTGCTTCGCCGTCAGCTGCAGCGAGTCGATCACGCGCAGCACCTCGTCGAAGTTGCGCCCGGTGGTCATGGGGTAGACGAGGATGAGCTTGATCTTCTTGTCGGGGCCGATCACGAAGACGTTGCGCACCGTCTGGTTGTCGGCGGCTGTGCGGTCGGCGGGATCGCCGGAGACGTCCGCGCCGAGCATCCCGTACGCCTTCGCGACCTCGAAGTCGCTGTCGCCGATGATCGGGTAGTTCGGCGCCGTGCCCTGCGTCTCCTCGATGTCCTTCGCCCACGCCTCGTGCTTGTCGGTCGGGTCGACGGAGATCGCGATGATCTTCACGCCGCGGCGGTCGAACTCCGGCTTGATCCGCGCCATGTAGCCGAGCTCGGTCGTGCAGATCGGCGTGAAGTCCTTCGGGTGCGAGAAGAGGACTGCCCACGAGTCGCCGATCCAGTCGTGGAACCGGATCCTGCCCTCGGTCGTGTCCGCCTCAAAGTCGGGTGCGGTGTCACCGAGCTGCAACGCCATCACTTGCCTCCTCCGTCCATTTCTTCACTGTGGAAAGTGAGAACGTACCCGAGCGGCTCGGGCTTCCGCGGGACCTCCTAGAGGAGGAGGCCCATGACGACCGAGTCCCACAGCTCGCCGCTCGCGCGTCGGTAGTGCTTGATGCGCCGGCCCTCCTCGACGAAGCCGAACTTGCGGTAGAGCGCGATCGCCGCCTCGTTGTGCGGGAAGACCTCGAGGGCGAGCTTGTGCAGCCCGTTGGCGCGCGCCTTGTCGATCGCGGCCGCGAGCAGCGCCGACCCCACACCACGGCCGCGCCACTCCGGCAGGAGGGCCATCCCGATCTCGCCGACGCCGAACCGCGAGCTGTCCATGTGCAACGAGCCCACGATCCGCGGACCGGCGATGGCGACGATCGTCCCGCCGATCGACGCCGCGAAGACCTCGGCGCGCCCGTCCACGTCCACCGGCGGCTCGCTCGCGATCCCGTCGCGCTCCTCGGCGATGGCCGCGAACACCTCCGCGAGCTCGCGCGCGTCCTCGACCCGTCCCGGCCGGATCTCGAACTCGCTCACGTGCGCTGGACGGCGCTCGTCGTGCGATCGACCTCGTTCAGCCAGCCGGGAACCCGCTCGGGAAGCCTCGCCTCGAGCTCGTCGGCGTCGGCGTCGCGGCCGCGCGCGCGCAGCAGGCGGACGAGCGAGACGAGGACGGCGACCTCCATCAGACGGCAGTCCGTGGGCTCGACGAGGGCGAGCGCCTCGCGCAGCAGCGACTCCGCCTCCTCGTCCCGGCCCTGGGCCGCACGGACGAGTCCGAGCGTCCGCAGCGTGGACGTCGAGGAGGTGAGGTCGTGCTCGCTGACGTGCCTGCGCGCGGCGAGCGCGAGGCGCTCCGCGTCGGTCACGCGGTCGCGCTCGAGCAGCACCTCCGCGAGCGCGCGCTCGGCCTCGCAGAGCCGGCCGTAGTCCTCGTTCGCGGTGAAGACGCGGACGGCGTCGCGGAACGTCCGCTCCGCCCGGTCGAGGTCGCCCTCGACGTACGCGATCCAGCCGAGGAGGAGGGCGGTCCACGCGGCGTCGCTGACAAGGCCGGCGTCGAGGTAGAGGCCGCGCGTCTCCTCGAATCCCTCCTTCGCCTCTGCGAGCCGCCCCTGCAGGCGCAAAAGCGAGGCCTCGGCGTTCCGCGTCCGCGCGCGGTCGAGGACGTCGTCGCCCGGCGACGGCTGCGACGCGAGCACGTCCTCGGCCTCGTCGAGCTCGAGGCGTACCTCGAGGAGCCAGGCGAGCGTCCGCAGGGCGCGCGCACGGAGGTCGTCCCGCCCGTGTTCCTCGGCGAGCGCGAGCGCGCTGCGGATGTGCTCTTCGGCGCCGCGCACGTCGCCCGGCCACCAGGCCGCGGTCGCGAGCCTGAAGAGCGCCGCCGCCCGCCCCTCGACGTCGTCCGGCGGCAGCGTCTCGAGAGCTTCCCGGGCGAGCCGTCCGGACGCGACCGCGTCGCCGTCGCGCTGAAGGGAGACGAGCGCGAGCGCGTTCAGCGCGCGACCGCGATGGTAGTCGTCGGCCGCGGCGCGGGCCTCGTCGAGCACGGCCTGCATCTCGTCCGCGACGGCGCCGAGGTCGCCGAGGTCGACGGCTGCGGAGGCCGCGAGGTAGCGCCGGGAGAGCGTCGGCTCGAGCTCGAGCGAGCGGCGGAAGAGCCTGCGTGCGTTCGCGAACGCATTCGCCCGGAGCGCGCGCCGGCCCGCCTCCTCGAGCGCGGCGGCCGCCTCGCCCGCGAGCGCCGCGGGCGCCGCCCCGTCGAGCTCGACGAGCAGGGTGCAGGCGCGGTCGAGGTGGTAGGCGCGGATCGCGGCGACGTCGTCGGACGTCCGCTCGCCCACCCAGCCTGCGAACCGGCGGTGCAGCGCGGCGCGCTCGGTCTTCGTCACCGTCGCGTAGGCGACGTCGCGGATGAGCACGTGGTGGAAGCGGTAGGCGCGATCGCCGGAGATCGCCGAGCGCTCCTCGGGCACTATCAGCTCGCGGTCGCGGAGCTCCTCGAGGGCCTTCGGCACGTCGGCCCCCTCCAGGAGCGCCTCGAGCGCGCCGCGCCAGAAGACGCGGCCGACCACCGATGCCGCCTGCAGCGTGCGCTTCGCGTTCCCGGCGAGCAGGTCGATCCGGGCCGCGATCAGCGTCTGCAGCGTGTCCGGGATGCCGCCGCCGGCGCCGTCGCCCTCGAGCAGCATCCTCGCCGTCTCCTCGAGGAAGAGCGGGTTGCCCTCGGCGAGCTCGAGCACGCGCGCGCGCATCGCGGGCGGCGCCTCGTCGGGTGCCAGGAGCTCATCGGCGAGGGCGGCGCTCTCCTCCGGGGAGAGCGGGCCGAGCTCGATCGCGGCGGCCCGCGGGTTGCCGCCGGCCCAACCGGGCCGCACGTCGAGCAGCTCGGCGCGCGCGACGCACACGATCAGCACCTGCGAGTCGCGCAGCGAGCGCGCGAGGTGCTCGATCAGGTCGAGCAGCCGCTCGTCGGCCCACTGCACGTCCTCGAACACGAGCACGAGCGGCTGCGCCTCCGCGAGCTGCGCCGACCAGCGGAGCGCAGCCCAGGCGATCTCCTCGCCCGCGCCGTCGCCCGCCTCTGCCGCGCCGAGGACGCCGAGCGCGACCGCGAGCAGGTCCGCGACCGCGTCGCTCTCGCACGAGACCCGGAGCTTCTCGAACGCCTCGGCCGCGGGGTCGTCGTCCGTGATCCCCGCCGACGCCTTGATCATCGAGACGACGGGCCAGTAGCCGATGCCCTCGCCGTAGGCCAGCGCCCGGCCCGTGAGGATCGTGGCACGTTCGACGCCGGCGGCGAACTCGCCGACGAGCCGCGACTTGCCGACGCCCGCGTCGCCGAAGACGGTGGCGAGGTGCGCGCGCCGGTCCCGGACGGCACGCTCGTAGAGGTTCCGGAGCAGCTCGAGCTCGACCTCGCGGCCGACGAACCGCGCCTGCGGGCGCCGGCGACCCTCGCCGACGCGCAGGGCGCGCCACGACCAGACCTCGCCGCGTCCGCGCACCTCGACCGGCCCCGCGTCCTCGACCTCCACCTCCGCGAGCGTCAGCCGCCGCGCGCCCGGGCCGATCTTGATCGCGCCCGGTTCCGCCGACTGCTGCAGGCGCGCGGCGACGTTCACCGCCTCGCCGGTGACGAACGTCGAGTCGGCGTCCTCGACGACCACCTCGCCCGATTCGATGCCGGCGCGCGCCTCCAGCTCGAGCTCGTGCACCGAGTCGAGGATCGCGAGCGCGGCGCGCACCGCCCGGACGGCGTCGTCCTCGTGCGACCGCGGCACCCCGAACGCCGCCATCACGGCGTCGCCCGCGAACTTCTCGACCGTGCCGCCGTGGCGGGCGATGCAGTCCGACGCGCGCTCGAAGTAGCGGTTCACGCGCCGGCGCACGACCTCGGGGTCGGCCGACGTGACGAGGCTTGTCGAGTCGACGAGGTCGACGAAGAGGACGGTGGCGAGCTTGCGCTCCACGGAACCAAGTCTAGGAACCGGGAGCGCCCCGGCGGAGGCCCCTACATCGAGGCCGACGGGTCGGTCTGCCAGAGCCCGAACTCGTTGCCGTGCGGGTCGGTGCACGTGACGAACCAGCCCATGTTCGGCACGGGCATCGGCTCGCTCGAGGTGCCGCCGAGCTCCGAGACGCGCGCGGCGCCGGCGCGGACGTCCTCGACGTCGAAGTACGGGCGCGTCCCCCGCTTGGCCGGCTCCATGTTCGTGATCGCCGCACCCTGCTGCTCGGCGAGCCGTGTCATGTGGTACTCCCCGGGACCGCCCGGAAAGGACTCGAACTCCCAGCCGAACAGGGATCCCCAGAAGGCCCTGCTCGCGCCGGTGTCGTCGGCGGGGATCTCGAGGTGCACGATCTGTCCGGGCACGTTCTCCTCCGTTTCCTCGGGGCGCCGCTCGGCGCCGGTTCCGTCACTGAAGACCGCCGAGGCGAGCGAAACTCATCGGCGCAGCCGCGTCAACCGGTCGCCGGATGCCAGCCGGCGGAGACGGTGGCGGCGTTCCAGCGCGGCGTCGACGGCCCGTAGCCCTGCGAGACGGTCGTCAGCGAGCGCGGTTTCGAGCCGAGCCAGAGGATCTGCCCCTCGCCCCAGCGGCCGGGGAAGCGCGCCCAGTCGGTCGCCGCCGGGTCGAGCTCCCGGAGCTCGAGCGGCGTCACCCCCGGGAGACCCGGCGGCCCGAGCGGGTGCGCGGCGCCCATCCGGTCGACGATCTGCTCCTGGGCGAGCGCGACGAGCCGCTTCGCCTTCGACGCCGCCGAGCCCGCCACGCCCTTCAGGCACTCGGTGAAGCGGGTGTTCGTCGCGGCGGGCGAGAACCAGTTCGCGTGCGAGCCGAGCGCCACGTACGCGACCGGGTGCGTCGTCGCCCGCTTCGTCACCGCGCGCCACGGCTGGACCGTGCCGGAGCAGTGCTCGCTGTAGGCGGCGAAGAGCGGCGCGCCCGTCGCGCCGAGGCCGACCGTGATCGACTCCCAGTCGCCCTCGTGCGTCTGCCACAGGCGCTTGCGGGCGGAACGCCAGTCGTCGAGGGCGTAGAAGAGCCAGTAGTGGACGAGCAGCTTCGGCGGCGTCGTGAACCCCGGCGGCGGCGGTGTGCCGGCCGGCACCGGCACGACGCGACCGTAGACGACGGGGTGCTGCCAGTCCGCCTCGAGCTCGCGCACGTAGCACGCGACGCCGCTGCGCAGCGCACACGGCAGGTCGAGCCGGAAGCAGGGGGACAGGGTGCAGCCGACGGTCGAGGTCGGGAGCGGAGGCGCGACCGCCGCCCACACACCTCGCGGGCTCTGGCGCTCGACGAGCGCGAGGCCGAGGTAGGACTCGACGGGCTCCGGCGCCCACTCCTCGTCCGGGTGGAAGAGCAGCACCGGCTCGTACGTGCGGAGCAGGTCGGACGGCGTCGGCGCCGCGGCCTCGAGCCGCGAGGCGCCGGCGAGCGCGAGCACGGCGACGAGGACGGCGGCCGACACGAAGCGCATCGCGGAAGAGTGGCACGTCGCGCGCGATCCGCAGAAACGACTGATTCGCTTATCCCAGGCATTACCTAGCGTGGCCGACGTGACCGCGGTGGCCGCCCAGCGCGCGCCCGAGGCGTCCGGCGCGGCGCCGCTCGTGCGGCTGCGCGGGGTGCGCCTCGGCTACGAGACGCCTGCGGGGTTCCACCTCGCCGTCGAGCGCATCGACCTCGACGTCCGGCCGCGCGAGAAGCTCGTCGTGATCGGCCCCTCCGGCTGCGGCAAGTCGACGCTCCTGAAGGCGATCGCAGGTTTCGTGGCGCCGATCGCCGGCACGATCGAGCTCGACGGCCGCGACTCGCTCGCTCCCGGGCCCGACCGCGCGCTCGTCTTCCAGGAGTTCGACCAGCTCTTCCCGTGGCGGACGGTGCTCGGCAACGTCGCCTATCCGCTGCGCGTGAACGGGCACGACCGCACGGCCGCCGCGGCGCGGGCCCGCGACTTCCTGCGGCTCACGCACCTCGACCGCCACGCGCACCGGCACCCGCACGAGCTCTCCGGAGGGATGAAGCAGCGCGTCGCGATCGCGCGCGCCCTCGCGCTCGAGCCGCGGATGCTCTTGATGGACGAGCCGTTCGGCGCGCTCGACGCGATCACGCGCCAGCGGCTGCAGGCCGAGCTCAACCGGATCGTCACGCGCACGGAGGTGACGCTCGTCTTCGTCACGCACTCGATCGAGGAGGCGCTCGTCCTCGGCGATCGCGTCGTCGTGATGGGGAAGCCGCCGTCGCGCGTGGTCGAGGTCGTCGACGTGCGCGAGCTCGGCGGGCCCGAAACGCCGCAGTACTCGGAGATGCGGGGGCGGCTGCGCTCGCTGCTCGCCGTCGACCGGAGCGAGGACGATGAGCTCGGTTAGGTGGAGCGGGCTCCCGCGCGTCGCGCGCCACGCCGTCCTCGTCGTGCTGCTGGTCGCGGCGTGGCAGGCGTACGTCAGCGTCAGCCACGTCAACCCGCTCCTCTTCGCGAGTCCGTGGCGGACGGCGACGACGCTGTGGGACGACTGGCGCGACGGCTCGCTCGCCGCGCCGACGTGGACGACGCTCCGCATCCTGCTCGAGGGCGTCGGCATCGGCATCGCGGTGGCCGTCGTCCTGACCGTCTTCGCGACGCTGTCGCGCTTCGGTGCCGACGTGCTCGAGCTGCTCACGTCGATCTTCAACCCGCTCCCCGGCGTCGCCGTGCTGCCGCTCGCGATGCTCTGGTTCGGGATCAACGAGTCGGCGATCGTGTTCGCGATCGCGAACGCGACGGTCTGGCCGGTGGCGATCAACCTCAGCGCGGGATTCAAGACCGTGCCGCCCACGCTCGTCGCCGTCGGGCGCAACATCGGCCTCTCGCGGCTGCGCGTCGTCACCGACGTGCTCGCGCCGGCGGCGCTCCCGCACGCGGTCTCCGGTCTCAAGACGGCGTGGGCGTTCGGCTGGCGCACGGTGATCGCCGCGGAGCTCGTCTTCGGGGTCGCAGGGAGCAAGGGCGGCCTCGGCAACTACATCAACAACGCTCGCCTGTTCCTCCTCACGCCGCGCGTCTTCGCGGGACTCGTGACGATCGCCGTGCTCGGCGTCGTCTTCGAGTCGCTGTTCGGCGCGCTTGAGGCCCGCACCACCGTGCGGTGGGGGATGAAGGCGTCCTGAGAGGCGGCTGACATGAAGACCAGGATCCTGCTCGTGCTCGTGGCGTCCGCGGCCCTGCTGCTGGCCGCGGCGACCGCGCACTCGGCCGCACCGGCGGCGCCGAGTCGCGTGACGATCGGCTACCAGCCGGGGATCGGCTACGCGCCGCTCGTCGTCCTGAAGATGCAGAGGACGCTCGAGAAGCAGTTCCCCGGCACGTCGTTCTCGTGGAAGGTGCTCTCGTCCGGCGCCGCGATCACGAACGGCGTCATCTCCGGCGACATCCAGATCGGCGCCGGAGGCACCGGGCCGCTGCTCGTCGGCTGGGCGCAGGGCGTCGACTGGAAGATGATCGCGGGCCTCGACTGGGGCGACCTCTGGCTGATGGCGAAGGATCCGGCGATCAAGACGGTCGCGGACCTGAAGGGCAAGCGGATCGCGATGCCGGGGCCGACGTCGATCCAGGGCGTCGTCCTGCGGAAGATGGCGCAGGTGAAGCTCGGCGACGCGCACGCGCTCGACTCGGGAATCGTCTCCATGGACCACCCGACGGCGATGCAGGCGCTCCTCTCGGGCCAGATCGACGCGCACCTGACCTCGCCGCCGTACCAGCTGCAGGAGAAGCTGCACGGCGCGCACGTCGTCGCGCGCAGCGACCAGTACTTCGGCGCGAGCTCCTTCCTCTCGGCGTGGGAGACGGCGAAGTTCTACGCGCAGTACCCGGCGTTCTCGGCGACCTTCTACGCCGACGTTGCGAACGCGATCAAGCTCATCAACGGAAACCCGCTGAAGGTGGCACGTCTCCTCCAGGAGGACTCCGACGGCACGCCGACGTGGCGCCAGTACAAGCAGTGGCTCGCGCACTCCGGGCTGACGTTCACGACGCGGCCGCTCGGCCTGATGCGGTACGCGACGTTCATGAACAAGGTCGGGATGATCGGCAAGGTGCCGGCGTCGTGGAAGACGCTCGTCTTCCCGCCGGTCTATCCCACGAAGGGGAGCTAGCGCGCGAAGCGGTACACGTGCACGTCGTGCGGAGCGAACCAGTCGGCGAACGCGCCGTTCCCGACGGCGACCGACCGGAACTTCTGGTTCGCCGGCACGATCGGCGGCGGCGGCGGGTCCTGGACGTACTCGAACAGGACCTGCCCGCCGCGCACGCCGCGCGGCAGCCCCGTGAACGTGACGCGTGACGTGCCGCCGCCGCGGCGGACCGCGATCAGGTAGGTGAAGCGGTCGGTCTGCCGGACGGCGAGCTCGACGTCCTTCGTCGAGGCGCGCACCGCGAGCTTCGGCGCGGGCGCCACGAGCGCGGGTGCGAGCGACGCCGACGAGAGTTGCTGCACGAGCGGCTGCAGCGCCTGGTGCCAGTAGGTCCAGTTCCAACCGGCGGCGGCGTCCGCCGGCGACATCACCTCCGTCAGGTGGCCGCCGAAGAACACGAGCCCACGCGCCCCGTTGACGATCGCCTGGTACGCCATGAAGCGCAGCTCGGCGCCGGAGGGGAAGCGCGGAACCCGGCCCGGGTCGTCGTGCGTGGGGATGACGCCGCTCCACGCGACCTGCAGCGTCACCCAGACCGGCTTCGCCCCGGCCGCCCGGTGGATCCACCGTGTCACGTCGCCGACGACGCTGATGTCGTTGTTCGGCTGGTCCGAGTGCCGGCCCGGCGGATACGCGACCGGGTAGATGTCGACGCCGGCGATGTCGAGCGCCGGCCGGTAGGGGACGAGGGCGTCGACACGGCCGCGGGGCGCCTGCACGATCACGAGCGGGTGGTCGGGATCGAGCGCGCGCACGGCGCGGTGGCCCCGCGCGAGGTTCGCGGGTGGAATCGACTGCCCGGGGTTGAACGGGTTGTGCGGCTCGTCGTGACCTTTCCAGGCGCCCAGCGCCGGGTGGGTGCGCAGCTCCTCGACGACGCGCGTGAGGAGCCGCTCCTGCGGCGACGGCGCGCCGGCGGGCAGGTTCGTCAGCGCGCCGAGCCAGACCCAGCACTGCAGTCCGTGCGCCGCCGCGGCGTCGAGCTTCGCGCGCTCCGCTGCGAGCTGCCCCGCGATCGACGCCTCGCGCCAGTCCGCGATGCCGGTGCGGAGCATCGTCACGCCGGCGTCGGCGACCTCCTGCAGGCGCTCCGCCGGAGGGCCGTTCGCGAGCACGATCGGGAACGCGGGCGGAGGCACTCTGCGATTCTGCCCGCCGGTGGCAGAGGTACGCGACCCACCTCGCAGTCGTCGCATCATCAGGCTCATCGCCCTCGAGCGGTTCGTGCGCGGCATCGTCCTCCTCGTCGCCGGCGTCTACCTCGTCACGCATCTCGGCAGCGACTTCGGCCGCCTCGCCGACCGCGCCATGCGTGCGCTCGAGCTCGACCCGCGGCGGCCCTTCCTCCACCGGATCATCAGCAGGCTCCATCACCTGCACGCAGGCACCGTGCTCGTCACCGGGATCGCGGCGATGCTCTACGGCGTGCTCGAGACCGTCGAGGGCGTCGGGCTGTGGCTGGACGAGCTGTGGGCCGAGTACCTCACCGTGATCGCGACGTCGTTGCTCGTCCCGCTCGAGGCCTACGAGCTCGTGCACAAGCCGAGCGTCTTCAAGGCCGCCGGGATCGCCGTCAACCTCGTGATCGTCGGCTATCTGGCCCGGCGGCTACGGCAACGCGTCGCTCAGTCGCACTGACGCGGACCGAGCGACGACGCTCGATCTGACTGCGGCAGCGTTAGCATCGCGGAGTGTTGGTCGTTCCTGAGCGGCTCGCTGCCGATTTGCGCGACCGCCTCGGGCTGGGACGCGCGATCGAGACCGGCACCTATCGGGGGCGCAGCGCCCGCATCCTCGCCGGGCTGTTCCCCCAGGTCGTCACGATCGAGGTCGACGCTGCGCTCGTCGCGGCGGCAAGCCGTGCGCTGTCGGGGCTCCCGAATGTCACCGTCGTCCACGGCTCCTCCGGCGTCGAGTTGACACGACTCGTCGATCCAGACACGCGAACGCTCTACTGGCTTGACGGCCACTTCAGCGGCGGCGTCACCGGCGGCGGGGAGGCCGAGTGCCCGCTGCTGGACGAGCTGGCCGCGATCGCGGGCGGACACCCGGAGGACTGTGTGCTGATCGACGATGCGCGGCTCTTCCTCGCGCCGCCGCCACCGCCCTACAGCGAGGAGGCGTGGCCTCGCTTCCGCACGGTCGAGGACGCGCTTCTCGCCGCGAATCCGCGGCGCAGGGTCATCGTCGCGCATGACACGATCGTCGCGGTTCCCGAGCGGGCCGCCGATCTGGCGCGCGCGTTCGCTGCGTCCCGTCCGCCGGTGGTCGGGCCGGTCATGTGGAAACTGCGCGACCGGCTGCTCGTGCGACCCTGACACCGTCCCTCGGTCGTCTGAGAAAGCAAAAGGCCCGCGCGTGCGGGCCTTCGCGGCGATGGAGCTAGGCGGACTCGAACCGCCGACCTCCTGGGTGCGATCCAGGCGCTCTCCCAACTGAGCTATAGCCCCGGGCCGCCCGTCAGTGTAGCGCGGCTTAATTTCGCCTTCACGGCCGCGCGCGTAGCTTCCGCGGCTGTGAGAGGGGCGGCGCACGAGCTCGACTGGGAGTGGGGAGGCGCCGAGCACGCGGTCGTCGAGCACGCCGGCCGCCGCTGCCTGCGGCTCGCCGGTCCGGGGGTGCTCGTCTCGCTGCGCGGGCTTGCCGCCAAGGCGGGCACGTACCGCGTCGAGGTCGCCGTGCCGGACGCGCGCACCTTCCATGGGGTCGCGTGGCGGATCGCGGACCCGGCCCGGCACGAGTCGTTCTTCGTGCGCCCGCACCAGGTCGGGAACCCGGACGCAGTCCAGTACACGCCCGTCTTCAACGGGCTCTCGAGCTGGCAGCTCTACCACGGCGAGGGCTTCTGGCGGGAGACTCTGTTCCCGCTCGGCGAGTGGTTTCCGATCGAGGTCGTGTTCGACGGCGACCGCGCCGAGATCACCGTCGCAGACGCCCCGGAGCCGACGCTCGTCACGAGGCTCCGGCTCCCGCCGCAGGCCGGCGCGATCGGCGTGCTTGCGGGCGGAGACGATCTGCACGTGGGGACGGTGGCCTACGACGAGACGGTGAGCTTCCGCGCGCCGCCGCCGCCCGAGCCGGCGGCGGTCGACGGCGCGATCCGCGAGTGGTGGGTCTCGACGCCGTTTCGGGAGGGAGAGGCGCCGGACCCGGACGCGCTCGACTGGACGCGCCTCGAGGCGGAGCCGTCGGGTCTCGTCGACCTCTCGCGCGCCCACGCGATCGACGGCGGCCGCAACACCGTCTACGCCCGTGCGGTCCTGCACGCCGCCGGGCAGACGACGGCTCGCCTCGAGCTCGGGTTCAGCGACCGCACGCTCATCTCGCTGAACCGCCGGCCGCTCTACCGAGGCGACGCCACCTACCGGTCGCGCGACTACCGGTTCCTCGGCTCGATCGGGTGGTTCGACGCGCTCTACCTGCCCCTGGAGGCCGGCGAGAACGAGCTGCTCGTCGCGGTCTCCGAGGATTTCGGCGGCTGGGGCGTCCAGGCGCGCATCCAGGCCGAGTAGGCGCGGCCCCGGCTTTACGGGAACCTCACACAGCCTTCACTCGTTCCTCGGAGACCCCGGGAACGCCCTGCGGGTAAGCGACCGAAGGGGATTCATGACGACTCGCAGAATGAACCTGCTCGCGCTGCTCGCGGCCGGCGCCGTGACGGTGCTCGTGGTCGCCGGACTCTCGACCGCCGCGTCGGGCTCCGCGCCCACCAACCAGTCGCCGCCGACCATCTCCGGCACCGCCGAGGAGGGCCAGACGCTCACCTCGTCGACCGGAACCTGGAGCGGCTCCACACCCATCACGTACTCGTACCAGTGGCGGCGGTGCGACACCGACGGCGGCAGCTGCTCGTCGATCAGCGGCGCGACCGACAAGACGTACACGCTGAAGGCCGTCGACGTCGGCAACACCATCCGCGTTCGCGTCACCGCCAAGAACAGCGACGGCTCGGCGCAGTCGACCTCGGTGCCGACCGCGGTGGTGAAGGCGAAGCCGGCGCCGCCGCCCGCGACGCAGAACGGCTGCCCCACCTCGGGTAGCGGCACGCTCGACGTCAAGAGCGTCAGCCCGCCGGCCCGCCTGATGGTGGACGGCCAGACGGTGTCGCCGTCGACGATCACCCGCTCGACGCAGGACGTCACCGTCCGCTTCCACGTCTCGGCGTGCAACGGCCGCCCGGTCTCCGGTGCGCTCGTGTACCTGACCGCCGTCCCGTTCGAGCAGTTCTCGATCCCGGCCGAGACGGCGACCGGCGCCGACGGCTGGGTGACGCTGACGATGCACCAGGACCGGTTCTTCCCGGCCTCGCCGCGGCAGCAGCTCCTCGCTGCGTTCGTCCGCGCGCGCAAGCCGGGCGACGCGACGCTCGGCGGCATCTCGACGCGCCGCCTCGTCTCGTTCCCGGTCGACCTCCACCGGTAGCCGAAGCGACCGCGCGCGCCGCCTACGATGAGGCGGTGCGCGCGGTCCGCCTCGACGACGAGGGGCTTCCCGAGCTCGCCAACCTGCCGGAGCCGACCGGCGCCGGCGAGCTGGTGCGGGTCCTCGCCTGCGGGCTCTGCGGTTCGGATGTCGAGAAGCTCGGCAGCCGCGCCGCCGCCGGGAGCGTGCTCGGCCACGAGGTGGTCGGCGAGCTCGAGGACGGGCGGAGCGTGACGGTGATGCACCGCGTGCCGTGCGGGAGGTGCGAGCGCTGCCGCGCCGGGCACGAGTCCACCTGCGAGACGTTCCGCGAGCTCGCGATCGCCCCCGGGGGTTTCGCAGAGCGCCTGCGGGCGACGGCGCTCGTTCCTCTGCCGGCGGCCCTCCGCGAGCTCGACGGCGTCTGGGTGGAGCCGCTCGCGTGCGTCCTCCGCGCGCTCGAACGGGTGCCGCGGGGGCGTGTGCTCGTCGTCGGTCTGGGCGCGGTAGGGCAGCTGTGGACGCAGGTGCTGTGCCGTCGTGGCGACGAGCCCGTCGCGGCAGAGCCGCGGGAGGACCGGCGCGCGCAGGCGGCGGCGCTCGGCGCCGTCCACGACGACGGCGCGGTCGACGCGGCCGTCGCCACGTCCGCCGCGGGCGTGAACGACGCACTCGCGCGCCTCGAGCCCGGCGGAACCCTGCTCGTCTTCGCGGCGCCGGCCGGCCTCGTGCCGACAGCGCTGGAAGCCGTCTACCGGAAGGAGCTGCAGGTCGTCGGCTCGCGCTCGGCGTCCCCGGAGACCTTCGCCGCGGCCGCCGCCCTCCTACCGGAGCTCTCCCTGCCCGAGCCGACCGTGCTCCCGCTCGAGCGCTTCGCGGAAGGTGTCGATCTGTACCGCCGCGGGGACGCGCTCAAGGTCGTGTTCGCGCCGTGAGGGCGGCGCGGCTCCACGCGCCCGGCGACCTGCGCATCGAGGACGTGCCGAAACCGGAGCCGGGCCTGGGCGACGTGCTCGTCCAGGTCGAGGTCGCGCTCACCGACGGCACCGACCTGAAGACGTACCGCCGCGGCCACCCGCTGCTCCTCCGCGAGGCGCCCGCGCCGTTCGGGCACGAGTTCTGCGGCCTCGTCGACGGCCGCCGCGTCGTCGCCGCGAACTCGGCGCCGTGCGGGAGCTGCGAGGCCTGCGAGCGCGGGACGCAATGCGGCCGGCTCGAGTTCCTCGCGGGCGCCTACGCCGACTGGCTCGTCGTGCCGGAGCGGATCGCGGCCGTGAACCTGCACGAGGTGCCGCACGGTGTCCCGCCCGAGGTGGCGGCGATGGTCGAGCCGCTCGCGTGCTGCCTCCGCGGCGTCGAGCGCGCGGGCGTGGAGGCCGGCGACAGCGTGGCCATCCTGGGCGCCGGCCCGATCGGCCTGCTGCTCGCCGCGTGCGTCGCCGACGCGGGCGGCTGGCCGGTGATCGTCGGGGGACGCGAGGAGCGCCGCGCGCTCGTCGCGCCGTTCGGCGCCGAGGCGGGCGACGGGCGTGGCGCGGACGTCGTGATCGAGGCCGCGGGAACCGAAGCGGCGTGGCTCGAGGCGTCCAAGCTCGTCCGCCCGGGCGGCACCGTCGTCGTCTTCGGTGGCCTCCCGCGGGGCGCACGGCCTGCGGTCGACGCGTACCGGCTCCACTATGAGGAGCTGACGATCCGCGGGTCGTTCCACCACACGCCCGCGACCGTGCGTGCGGCGCTCGGTTTCCTCGCGAGCGGCGCGTACCCGTGGGAGAGGCTCGTCACGCATCGCGTCTCGCTCGAGCAGTTGCCGGCTCTCTTCGCCGACCCGCCCCGTGACCTCCTCAAGGCCGCCGTCACTCCGTGAGCTGAACCGGACGCTGCTCGCGCGGCAGCTGCTGCTCGAGCGGTCGTCGCTCTCCGCGGTCGACGCGGTCCGGCAGCTGCTCGCGTTGCAGGCGCAGTGGGCGCCGTCGCCGTACGTCGCGCTCTGGTCGCGGCTCGCGTCATTCCGGAAGGAGGAGCTGACGGAGTCGCGCGAGATCGTCAAGGCCTCCACGCTGCGCACGACGCTGCACGTGTCGGCCCGCTCCGAATACCCCGCGATCGTGGCGGCCGCGATCGACGCCCGCCGCGGCCGCACGGAGAACCTCGCCTTGGACGTCGACGCACTGCGGCGTGCGATCCCGAGGCGCGCGATCTCGTCCCGCGAGCTCGAGGCGATCGCGCGCGACGTGCTGGGCACGGACGACCGGTGGGCGGTCTCGTTCGCGCTGCGGGCGCTGCCGTTCGTTCGCGAGGGGGTCGTCGGCCCGTGGCCGCACACGAAGCCGCCGCCGGTGCGCCTCTGGACCGGGCGACTGCCCGACCCGCGGCGGAGCGCGGTGCGCGTCGTGCATGCATTCCTGCGGGCGTACGGACCGGCGACGCGCGACGAGATCGAGCGCTTCACGAGCTTCCGCATCCGCCAGATCGCCCCGGCGCTCGAGGGTCTCGACGAGCGGCACGGCAGGTACGACGTACCGGGCGGGCTGCGGGTGTCGTCGCGCGTTCGTGCGCCGGTCCGCTTCCTGCCCGCGTACGACTCGATGCTCCTCGCGCACCTGGACAACGGCCGCGTGGTGCCCCCGGAGTACGTCGACGCCGTCTACAACCGCAAGAACACGACGTGCAAGAGCACCTTCACCGCCGACGGCTTCGTCGCCGGCACGTGGCGGGTCGAGAAGCGGCGGCTCGTCGTCGAGCCGTTCGCGCCGCTGCCCGCGAGGTGGCGGCGCGAGGTGGACGCGGAGGGCGCCCGGCTCCTCGCCTGGTACCTGGCAGCCGCGTAGGATCGCTTCGTGCCGGAGCGCGACGAATCGCTGCGGATGGCGTGCTTCAGGGCACTCGACGTTCTTCGCGCTGAGTACGGAGACGAGATCCCGTTCCTCGGGGGCCTGGACAAGGGAATCGCCTTTCGCGGTACGAGGGTGCCCTTCTTCAGCCACATGAAGGGCATCTTTCGAGCGCGGGTACAGCGAGGGCCAGCGGCGCTCGCCGTTCAGACATCGTGGAAATCGCCCTACACCGGTGACGTGCCCGTCGAGGACGGCTTCATCTACGCGTACCGATCTGGTACCGCCGCTGCCGCAGACAATCACGCCCTACGATCGGCGTATGAGTTGGGCGTACCGCTTGCGTACTTCGTCGGCACTCGGCGGGGCTATTACCAGGCCAACTATCCCTTCTACGTAATCGCAGATGATCCGGCGTCGCAGGTTGTCAAGCTCTCGCCGGGTGCAATGGTTGGGCCGCTCGATGAGCGTGAGCCGGCGCCGATTCACGAGGAGGTCTCGCGCAGGTATGCGACGCGCGAGGTGAAGGTGCGCCTGCATCAAGGTCGTTTTCGCGCGGTCGTGCTCCCCGCGTACAAAGAGCGGTGCGCGATCTGCAGGCTGAAGGAAGTGCGGTTGCTCGATGCCGCACACATCATGGGCGACGCCCTCGAGGAGGGGGCCGCGGCTGTCCAGAACGGTTTGAGCCTTTGCACGATCCATCACCGTGCGTTCGACCAGAACTTGGTCGGTGTATCACCGGACTACGTTGTGAAGGTCGCTCCGCGCCTCCTCGACGATGAGGATGGGCCGATGCTCGACCTCCTCAAGCAGTTCCACGGAGGTGCGCTGGTGCTGCCCCCGCGACCGTCGAATCGTCCCGACAAGGAACGCCTCGCGCTTCGGTACGAAGGGTTCCTCTCGAGCTAGAGGGAGAAGAGCGTCAGGTCGGGCTCGCGCTCGCCGCGCAGCACGGCGAGGTCGACCTCGACGGTGCCGATGCCGCGCTGCTCCGCGAGCGCGACCGCCTGCGGCTTCACCTGCTGCGCCGCGAGGACGCCGCGACAGCCGGCCCGGGAAGGGTCGACGCGGATGCAGTCGAGGTAGCGCGAGAGCTGCTCGACGGCGTCGATCGTGCCGACGCGCTTGATCTCGACGGCGACCCACTCGTCCTCCACGTCGCGGCACATCAGGTCGACGGGGCCCACGTCGGTCGGCCACTCGCGCTTGACGAGCCGCAGGCCCGGCTCGAGGTGCGTCGGGTCGTCGGCGAGCAGCAGCTGGAGGTCGCGCTCGACGCCGTCCTTCTCGAGCGCCGCCGCCTCGCCCATGTCGTGGGAGACGTCCGAGAGCACCTCGACGAGCCGGATCTCGAGCCGGTCCTCGCTGCGGCCGGCGCGCTTGCGGACGACGACGACGTCGCCGCCGTCCTCGATCACCGTCGGCGGTGTCATCCAGTTGAGGGGCTTTACGGATTGCCCACCGGAATCGGACCAAACCATGAACGTGCCGTCCTCTTTGATCATCAGGAGCCGCACAGACTCGGCAAGCCGAGTGGTCAAACGGCCGGTGTAGGACACCTCGCAGCGCGCGACGATCAGACGCATGGGCGCGAACGCTACTGTCCGTTTCGGACGGGCTGGAGCTTCGGTTTCCTCCGTGACGAGCGGCCTAGACGTCCTCGCCCAGTAGCTCGCGCGCTATCCGCCAACGACCGTCGGCCTCCCTGCGCCAAACCATGAGGAAACGGCGCCGTACGACCGGACCACCCGAGTCTTTCGTGCCGCTCACCCACGTGCCGTGGCCGAAGGTCGCTGCGAAGGCGCCGTCGCCGATCGTTGAGTCGACGTCGATCTGCATCGAGGAGATCACGACGTGCGGAGCGATCTCGAGAAGCCCTGCGCGTCCGACGATCGTGGGGGCGCCAGGCCCCGAGAAAATCGCGTCCTCCGTGTAATACGGCACCCACGCCGTCGGATCCGGCGCTTCGAAAGATGCGGCCAACCCTTCTTCAGCAGCCCGAATGGCAGCGATGTCCGATGCCGACAGCGTCATGCAGACGACCTTACTCCTGCGCGCCTCGCGGCGGCCGGACGCGTGTGCGTCGCTCAGTTCAGCGGCTTGTACCCGCCGGCGTCGGCGTGGACGAGCACGGAGCCGTCGTCCTTCAGCATCAGGAGCTGCGTCGACTCCGGCAGGAAGGCGGTCAGCCGGCCCGTGTAGGTGACCTCGCAGCGCGCGACGATCAGGCGCATGGGGCGGCAGGCTATCGCCCCAACCAGACGTGGCCCGAACCGCCATGGCTGGGGGACTGGCCCCCGGCCATGGCCCTGGTGGACATGGCTAGGCGCGGCGGATCAGCGTGATCCCGTCGCGGACCGTGAGCAGCACCTGCACGCTGCGCGGGTCGGCGGCGACGTGCTCGTTGAAGCGGGCGACCGCCGGCGAGCCCGTGACCACCTCGCCGTCGGCGAGCGTGTTGTCGACGGCGATCAGGCCGCGCGGCGAGAGGCGCGGCAGCACCTCCTCGTAGTAGTCCACGTAGCCCGACTTGTCGGCGTCGCAGAACACGAGGTCGAATGTCCCGTCGAGGCGGCGGATCGTCTCCAGCGCCGGGCCTACGTGCAGCACGATCTTCGCCCCGTGCGGCGACCCGTCGAACCACCGCTGGGCGAACGCCGCCCGCTCCGGGTCGCGCTCGCAGGCGTCGATGCGGCCGTCCTCCGGCAGCGCCGCCGCCATCGCGAGCGCCGAGTGGCCGCTGAAGGTGCCGATCTCGAGCACCCGCCGCGGCGCCGTCGCATGGACGAGGAACTCGAGGAACCGCCCCGCGACGGGGCCCGTCAGCATCGAGCTCATCCCGAGCTCCCGGTTCGACTCCGCCGACAGCTCGGCGAGGTACGGGTCGTGCGGCGTCGTCACGCGCTCCGCGTACGCCTCGATCCGCGGATCGACGATCTCCACGCCGTTAGGCTAACCGTGAACCCGAAGCGGAGGAGTGAGCGACGATGCCCGGTCTGATGTCCCGCCTGAGTCTCATCTTCAAGGCGAAGTTCTCGAAGGCGCTCGACCGCGCCGAGAACCCGAACGAGACGCTCGACTACTCGTACGAGGCGCAGCTCCGCCAGCTGCAGAACGTCAAGCGCGGCATCGCCGACGTGACGACGGCGAAGAAGCGGCTGGAGCTCCAGTACGCGACGATGCAGCAGCAGGTCGACAAGCTCGACGGGCAGGCGCGCGACGCGCTCAAGGCCGGCCGCGAGGACCTCGCGCGGGAGGCGCTGTCGCGCAAGGCGGCCGTCCAGGGCCAGCTCGAGGGGATCATGCAGCAGGGGCAGCAGCTCGAGGCGCAGCAGCAGAAGCTGATCGAGGGCGAGCGCACGCTGCAGGCGAAGGTCGAGTCCTTCCGCACGCAGAAGGAGGTCATCAAGGCGCAGTACTCGGCGGCCGAGGCGCAGGTGCGGATCAGCGAGGCCGCGACGGGGATCGGCGAGGAGATGGCCGACGTCGGGCTCGCGATCCAGCGCGCGAAGGACAAGACCGAGCAGATGCAGGCGCGCGCGAACGCCGTCGACGAGCTGACGGCGTCGGGCGCGCTCACCGACCTCACCTCGTCCGGCGACGACATCGACCGGCAGCTCGCGCAGATCTCGCAGGGCAGCCAGGTCGACGACGAGCTCGCGAAGATGAAGGCGGAGCTCGGGCAGGGTGAGGCGCCGAAGCAGATCGAAGGCGAGGCGACATGATCGTCCGGCTGCTCGGCGAGGGGCAGTTCCGCGTCGACGACTCGCTGCTCGAGCGGCTGAACGAGCTCGACGATGCGGTCATGCGAGCCGTCGAGGCGAACGATGAGCGCGCGCTCTGGGACGGGCTGCAGGCGCTGGCCGCGGCCGTCCGCGACAGCGGCTCCCGCCTCTCGGACGAGGAGCTCGTGCCGTCGGACGCCGTGCTGCCGCCGGAGGACCTCTCGCTCGACGAGGCGCGCGAGCTGCTCTCGAGCGAGGGCTTCATCCCGGACGTGCCGGTCGCGTCGTGAGCGGATGAGCCGCGAGGTCGTCCTCGCGCGCAGGCCGGAGGGCGAGCCGCAGGAGTCGGACTTCGAGGTGCGCGAGGGCGAGGGAAGGCAGCCCGGCGACGGGGAGGTGCTCGTCGAGAACGTCTGGGTCTCCGTCGACCCGTACATGCGAAGCCGCATGACCGGCGTGCGCACCTACGTCGGGCCCTACGAGGTCGGCGAGGTGGTCGACGGCGGGGCCGTCGGCCGCGTCGCGGCCTCCCGCCACGAAGGGTTCGACGTCGGGGACTGGGTGCTCTCGGGGCTCGGCTGGCGCGAGCGCGGGGTCGCCCCCGGCTCACGCCTGCGGAAGCTCGATCCCGACGCGGCGCCTCCGTCGACGGCGCTCGGCGTGCTCGGGATGCCCGGCTTCACCGCGTGGATCGGGCTCGTCGACATCGGCGCGGTGCGCGAGGACGAGACGATCTACGTCTCCGGCGCCGCCGGCGCCGTGGGCAGCGCCGCCGCGCAGATCGCGAAGCTCAAGGGGCTGCGGGTGATCGGCAGCGCCGGCTCGGCGGAGAAGGTGGAGTGGCTGCGCTCGCTTGGGATCGACGCGTTCGACTACCGCGCGACGCCGGTCAGGGAGGCGCTCGCAGGCGGCATCGACGTCTACTTCGACAACGTCGGCGGCGAGCAGCTCGAGGCAGCGCTCACGGCGCTACGCCCGTTCGGCCGGGTGATCGCCTGCGGGTCGATCTCCCGCTACAACGACACACGGCCGGAGCCGGGGCCGCGCAACCTCTTCCTCGTCGTCACGAAGCGCCTGCGCCTGCAGGGCTTCATCGTCACCGACCACAACGAGCGTCTCCCGGCGTTCCTCGCCGAGGTCGGGCCGTGGGTGCGCGAGGGGTCGCTGCAGTACCGCGAGACGATCGTCGAGGGCATCGAGAACGTCCCTGCAGCGTTCGCCGGCCTCTTCCGCGGCGACAACGTCGGCAAGATGCTGGTGCGCGTCGGCTAGACAGGCGCGTCGAAGAGCGCGAGCCAGCGCGTCAGATCCGCCTCGATCGGCAGCTCCCGCTCGAGCTTCGCCTTCAGCTCGAGCTCCGTGGCGTTGTCGCGCTTCTGGTCGCCGCTCGGAACGAAGGGCCACCACGCGCCGCGCTTGAAGCCGTAGATGAAGTAGACCGGGTTCTGGCCGCCCTGGAAGCGGAACGTCGCGGCCAGGAGCTGCGAGCCGAAGCCCTTCGCCGTCAGCTCGGAGGCGAGCGCGTGCGCCGTCGTAACCAGGTCCTCGAGCTCGTCGTCGTGGAGGACGATCCAGTCGTATCCGTACTCGTCGCTTCTGCGCTCGACCTGCGACCCCGACTGCTGTGCGACCGCCTCCACGAGCTGGTCGACGTCGTCGAACGCGCTCCGGAACTCGCCCGACGACTGCGGCTTGAACGCGATCGCGGCCGCGCCGGCCGTCGTCAGCCCGAGCTCGGTCTGCAGCGTCACCGCCGCCGTGGTCAGCGCGAAGAGCCGGTCGGCCTTCGGCTCGGGCAGCTTCTTGCGCCCGAACAGGACGTCGCGTAGGCCCACGGGGGCCGACGTTAGCGGACGGGGCGGCCCATCTCGCGGGCGATCTCCGCGAGGGCCGCGATCCGCTTCTCGAGCGGCGGGTGATCCATGAAGAGCTCCGCAGCCGCCGACTTGACCTTCGCCGGCACGATGAAGAATGCGTTCATCCCCTCGACCTGGCGCAGGTCGCGGTTCGGGATCAGCGTCATCTGCGAGGAGATCTTCTGCAGCGCGCTCATCAGGTACTCGGGTGCGCCGGTGATGAGCGCCGAGCCGCGGTCGGCGTTGTACTCGCGGTAGCGCGAGATCGTCCTGATCAGGATGTAGCTGAGGACGTAGACGACGATCGAGACCAGCATCACGATCAGCCAGATCGGCGGGCCGTTGTTGTCGCGCCGGTCGCCGCCACCGCCCCACATCCCGGCGTAGAGGCCGAAGCGGGTCAGCATCGCGGCGAGCATCGCGAAGAAGCTCGCGACGGTCATGATCAGCACGTCGCGGTTCGCGATGTGCGAGAGCTCGTGGGCGAGGACGCCCTCGACCTCCTTCGGCTCGAGCCGCTCCCAGAGGCCGGTCGTCACGCAGACGGCCGCGTGCTTCGGCGAGCGCCCGGTCGCGAACGCGTTCGGCACCGGCGTGTCCATCAGCGCGACCTTCGGCTTCGGCAGGTCGGCCATCGCGCACAGCCGCTCGACCATGTCGTGCAGCGCCGGGGCCTCCTCGCGCGAGACGACCTTCGCGCCGGCTGCGGCGAGCGCCAGCTTGTCCGACGTGTAGTACTGGAAGAACGCCATGCCGACGACGATCAGCACCATCGGGACGAGGCCGACGTTCAACACCTGGAAGAGCACGACGGCGAAGATCACGTAGAGCAGGCCGAGGAGCCCGCTGGTGAGGATCATCCGCAGCGTGAGACCCGCGTCGCGACCGTATGACCTGCGCTTCATGAGAGGGATTGTAGGGATGCTGCTGCTGCTCGCGGTCGCACTTAACGCGCCGTCAACAGCACGGGCGGCCGACCGCTGCGTCCGGCTCGGCCTCCACCCGGGAGGAGCCCACGGCATCGTGGCGCTCCGGGCGGGCGAGCGGCTCGTCGCGACCTGCCCGCACGCGGTGTCGACGGCGCCGCTGACGGAGGTGACCGTCGTCGGGGCCGGCCTCGCCGGCACGCTCCGCTCGCCGGAGACGCGCGTCGACGGCCTCGTCGGCCTGCACGGCCTCGAGGCGTCGTCGCTGCGCGGCGGCGGCCACGCCGATCTCGAGCGGCTGCGAGGCCGTCTCGAGACCTCGCGGGGGAGCACGATGAAGGTGCGCGTCCTGCTCGGGATCATCCTCATCTCGCTCGCGGTCTTCGCGCCCCGCCGCGGCGTCATGGGCGGGCCCGCCGCGATCTCGGCGTCGCTCCTGCTCTCGGCACTCGGCTGGTCGAGCCTGACGCTGCTCGCGGTGCTCACGCTCGCGCTCGCACTGCTGCCGTGGCGCGCGCTCTGGGTGTTCTTCCCCGCGTACCTCGCGGTGCTCGTGCTCTCGCCGGAGACGCAGTCGCTCGCGCTGCTCGGGCCGCACCCCTGGGGAGGCGGGCGCTTCTACGGCGTCTCGAACGAGCTCGAGACGCTGCTGCTCGCGCCCGCGCTCGTGCTCGGCCTCGCCGCCGCGCCGCTCGTCGTGCTGACGGTGGGCTGGAGCCGCGCCGGCGCGGACGGCGGCGGGATCGTCGTACTGCTCGCCGCCTACGCGCGGCTCGTGCCGCGTGCGCGGCGGACGACTGCGGCCGCGGCCGTCGTCGTCCTGGCGGTCGCGTTCGTGCTGCTCGACGCCGCGACGGGCGGCTCGAGCCACGTCACCGACAGCGTGCTGCACGGGCATGTCTTCCACGACCTGTGGCACCGCTTCGGCGTCTCGTGGCACGCGCTGACGGGCGCGTGGGGGCGAGGCGTCGTCGAGCTGCTCTGCGGCGGCGCCCTGCTCTGGGTCGCTACACGACGCCCGCGCGCGCCGATCGTGGATGCGTTCCTGCTCGCGATCGTCGTCTCGCTCGTGGCAAACGACACGCCCCAGGACGTCCTCTTCTGGGGCGCTGCAACCGGTGTCGCGCTCCGTCGCGCTGTATAGACTCGCGCCCAATGCGCCGCCTGGCCCCCGTCCTCGTGCTGGTCGTCTTCGCCGCCGGTTGCTCGACCTCGAAGCCGGGCGAGAAGACCGTGTCGCCGCTCCCGACGAAGGTCGTCGGCACCGTGCCGAAGGCGCAGACCGCGACCGTGCCGGCGCAGTACCGGAACGGCGACTCGACCGCCGGCAAGGCAGTCTTCACGAGCGCCGGCTGCGTCGGCTGCCACACGCTCGCGGCGGCGAACGCCCACGGCACCGTCGGGCCGAACCTCGACCAGGCGAAGCCGCCTCTCTCGCTCGTCGTCGCGCGCGTCACGCAGGGGCGCGGAGCGATGCCGTCGTTCAAGACGCAGCTCTCCGCGAAGCAGATCGCCGACGTCGCCGCGTTCGTCGTGAAGTCCACCGGCGGCAACGCGAACGGCTAACGACCTCGCTGCGTCTCCCCGACGGCTTCCCCCGCGACGTCGACGTCGTCGCCACCGACTTCGACCGCACGCTCGTCTGGACGGACACGATCCTGCACGAGCGCACGCTCGCGGCGCTCGACCGTGCCCGCGACGCCGGGATCACCGTGATCGTCGTCACCGGGCGGATGGTGCAGTCGGTGCGGCGCGCGCTCGAGCCGGCGCACCTGCACGCGCCCGTCATCTGCTACCAGGGGGCGGTCGTCGCCGACGCCGACGGCCGGTGGCTGCGCCACGAGCCGCTGCCGGTCGGGCTCGCGCGCGAGACGATCGCCGTGCTCGCCGAGGAGGGCTACTCGCCGAACGTCTACGTCGACGACGAGCTGTACGTCGCCGCCGACACCGAGCAGGCGCGCGCGTACGCGTCGCTGAACCGGATCGAGTTCCACGTCGTGGGCGACCTGCTCGGCTGGCTCGAGGAGCCGCCGACGAAGCTGGTCGCGGTGGGCGAGCCCGCCGCGCTCGACGCGCTGGAGCCGAGGATGAAAGAGCGGTTCGGCGACCGTGAGTACATCTCGAAGTCGCTGCCGCACTTCCTCGAGTTCGCGCAGGCCGGCGTGACGAAGGGCGCCGGGCTCGACTTCCTCGCAGAGCACCTGGGCTTCACCCGCGAGCGCACGGTCACCTTCGGCGACGGCGAGAACGACCTCGAGCTCGTCGAGTGGGGCGGCTACGGCGTCGCGATGGAGAACGCGCACGCGAAGGTGAAGGCCGTCGCCGACTGGGTGTGCCCGCCGGCGGCCGAGCAGGGATTGGCGCAGGTCCTCGAAGCCCTTCTAGACTCGAAGCCGTGATCGACCTCCGCGCCGCCCGGCACGATCCCGACGGCTTTCGCGCGGCGCTCGCGCGGAAGGGCGCGGCCGGGCTCTTCGACGAGCTGCTCGCAGCGGACGCGCGCAAGCGCGAGCTGCAGACGGAGGTGGAGGAGCTGCGCGCGCGGACGAAGCTGAAGGGGAAGCCGACGCCCGAGCAGCTCGCGGAGCTGCAGGCGGTGAAGGAGCGGCTCCAGCCGCTCGAGGCAGCGTTCGCCGCCGCCGACGAGCGGCTCAAGGAGCTGTGGGACCGGGTCCCGAACCCGCCCGCGGAGGACACGCCGGACGGCGACACGGAAGAGGACGCGGTCACGGTGCGGGAGGGGCGGGCCGGGAAGCCGGCGTTCGACTTCGAGCCGGCCGACCACCTCGACCTCGCAGCGGCGCACGGCTGGATCGACGTCGAGCGCGGCGCGAAGGTCTCCGGCTCGCGGTTCGTCTACCGCGTCGGCGACTTCGCGCTCACCGAGCTCGCGCTCTACCGGTGGGCCCTCGACCGCATCGTCAGGAAGGGTCACCTCCCGATGCTGCCGCCCGTGCTCGTCCGCGAGGAGGCGATGTACGGGACGGGCTTCTTCCCGTCGGACAAGGGCGACTACTACGAGGCGCCCGAGGACGGCCTCTACCTCGTCGGCACCTCCGAGGTGCCCGCCGCGGCGTTCCACGGCGGCGAGATCCTCGACGAGGTGCCGCTCCGCTACGTCGCCTACTCGCCGTGCTTCCGTCGCGAGGCGGGCGCGGCGGGCAAGGACACCCGCGGCATGTTCCGCGTGCACCAGTTCGACAAGGTCGAGATGTTCGTCTTCTGCGAGCCGGAACGGTCGCGCGACGAGCACGAGCGTCTGCTCGCGATCGAGGAGGAGCTCGTGGACGAGCTCGGGCTGCCGTACCGGGTGCTCAACATCGCGGCCGGCGACCTGGGCGCGTCCGCGGCGAAGAAGTACGACATCGAGGCATGGTTCCCGGGCCAGTCGCGCTACCGCGAGATCACGTCGACGTCGAACACGACCGACTACCAGGCGCGCCGCCTCGACGTTCGCTTCCGCCGCGACGGCAAGCCCGAGCACGTGCACACGCTGAACGGCACCGCGGTGACGGCGCGGGCGCTGATCGCGATCCTCGAGAACTTCCAGGACGCCGACGGCTCCGTGGCGGTCCCGGAGCCGCTCGTCGACTTCGGCGCGCCGCCGCGGCTCGGCGCGGAACGGGTCCGCAGCGCGTGAGCGGCTGCTAGAAGGGGAGCCGCGCGGCGGGGTGCCGGAGCGGTCGAACGGGGCGGTCTTGAAAACCGCTGACCCTTCACGGGGTCCGTGGGTTCGAATCCCACCCCCGCCGCCTTCCGCCGTGCGATAGTCGGGCGATGGGCGAGTTCGGATCGACGATCGCGCAGGCGTACAAGGTCGAAGGCCCGGCGGTCGACCTCGGCCGCGGCGTGCACGAGGGCGCCGTCGTGCCCGAGGCGGTCGTGCAGGTCCCGCTCGCGATGATGAACCGCCACGGCCTCGTCGCCGGCGCCACCGGCACCGGCAAGACGAAGACGCTGCAGGGGCTCGCCGAGCAGCTCTCCGCCGCCGGTGTCGCGGTGTTCGCGGCCGACGTGAAGGGCGACCTCTCCGGCCTCTCCGTCGCCGGCGACGTGGACGGCCCGGCGTCGAAGCGGGACGCCGAGCTCGGGATCGCCTACGCGCCGACCGGCTTCCCCGTCCAGTACCTGGCGCTCGGCGGCATCGGCTCCGGCGCACCCGTGCGCGCGACCGTCTCCGACTTCGGGCCGCAGCTCCTCGCGAAGGTGCTCGACGCGAACGAGACGCAGGAGCAGTCGCTCGCGCTCGTCTTCCGCTACGCCGACGACAAGCAGCTGCCGCTCCTCGACCTCTCCGACCTGCGCTCGCTCCTGACGTTCCTCGACTCGGAGCAGGGCAAGGCGGAGCTGACCGGGATCGGCGGCCTCTCGTCCCAGACGGTCGGCGTGCTCCTGCGCGCGCTCGTCGCGCTGGAGGACGGCGGCGGCAACGAGCTCTTCGGCGAGCCGCAGTTCGACGTTGCCGACCTCCTGCAGACGGCGCCCGACGGGCGCGGGGTCATCTCGTGCCTCGAGCTGCCGGAAGTGTTCGACAAGCCGAAGCTCTTCTCGACGGCGCTGATGTGGCTCCTTGCGGAGCTGTTCGAGCAGCTGCCGGAAGTGGGCGATCTCGAGAAGCCGAAGCTCGTCTTCTTCTTCGACGAGGCTCACCTGCTCTTCGACGGCGCGTCGAAAGCCTTCCTCGATTCGGTCGAGCAGACCGTGCGGCTTATCCGGTCAAAGGGTGTCGGCGTCTTCTTCGTGACGCAGACGCCGAAGGACGTGCCGGCGCCGGTGCTCGCGCAGCTCGGGAACCGCGTCCAGCACGCGCTGCGCGCCTTCACCCCCGAGGATGCGAAGGCGTTGAAGGCGACGGTGACGACGTTCCCCAAGTCGGAGTTCTACGACCTCGCCGAGCTCCTGACGCAGCTCGGGATCGGCGAGGCGGCGGTGACGATCCTCTCGGAGTCCGGTGTGCCGACGCCCGTCGTCCACACGAAGCTCCGGGCCCCCGCGTCGCGGATGGGGCCGGCCGACGACGTCGCGGCCGCTGCGAATGCCTCGCCGCTCCACGCGAAGTACGGGACGCGCGTCGACAGCCAGAGCGCACGTGAGCTGCTCGCGGCGCGGCTCGAGCAGCCCGCCGCGCCGGCCGCGGAGCCGCCCGCGCCGCAGGAGCGGCACAAGGAGGCGGCGGGCGCGCTCGGGGGCGGGGCAGGGGCGCTCGGCGACTTCCTCAACACACGGCAGGGCAAGCAGCTCCAGAAGGAAGTCGTCCGCGGCATCTTCGGACTGCTGAAGAAGTCGCTCTAGCGAGGGCGCCGGATCCAGCTGCGGATCGGGTGAGGGCGCCACTCGAGCCGCTTCTTCGACGTGCCGGCGACGACCATCAGCAAGGTTGCGACGACGAGGACGAGGGTGGTCGTTGCGGTCATCGAAACCAGTGTCGCCCCCCGCGCGCCCGCGGTCGTCGGGCATCCTCCGCCGACCGCCTGCGGCGTTCCCACAGGTTGGCGCTCCGGCGGCGCGCGGGCCGCGCCGCCGGAGCCGCCTCTCTCCCCTCAGTGAATCGCGACGACGTCGAGGCCGAATGAGTCGATCGTCAGCGTCTCGCCCGTGCAGGTCGTCTGGGCCGCCCGAACCGCGACCGTGTGGGACGCCGCCGACGCGGCCTCGAAGAGGATCGAACGGTCGGCGCCGTAGCGCGAGAGCGGGAACGCGCCGAGGCTGACCGTCGTCGTCGTGCCGAGCGGCAGCTGGTCGACGACGACCGCCGACGGCGCCGGGTCGCCGTCCACCGCGACCGTCAGCTGCAGCGACGCGGTCGTCCCGCCGGTGCAGGCCGCGGGAGTCGTGACGGTGATCCCGCCGACGAGCTCGTTCAGGGCTCCTGCCGCCTGCGTCCAGCCGGCCGCGTCGAGCGGCACGTCCGTCGCGGGCGCGCCGGCGGCCGCGACGTCGACGGAGGCGGCTGTCCGGAGCCGGTCGCTCACGACCGCCCCCGCCGGGCCCTGCGGCCCCTGGTTCCCCTGCGGCCCCTGCGGTCCCTGCGGGCCGGCCGGCCCCTGCGGACCTGCGGGGCCCTGCGGGCCCTGTGCGCCGTCGGCGCCCGGGCTGCCCGGGTTGCCCTGCGGTCCCTGCGCGCCGGCCGCGCCCGGCAGGCCCTG
>Ga0070741_10002192_pt1 | contig 54030 bp, 39 predicted proteins | sample Coa_R1_4_FD_66440 | JGI IMG/M metagenome (GOLD analysis project Ga0070741, IMG submission 66440) | Surface soil microbial communities from Centralia Pennsylvania, which are recovering from an underground coalmine fire - Coalmine... | ecosystem: Environmental > Terrestrial > Soil > Unclassified ... | reverse complement strand
GGGCTGGATTTAACGCTGGCCGCCTGTTTCATTTGGCTGCTGCCCAAAAAGGCCGGCCGAATCGCTTCGGTCGTCGCGTTTCTCCTTACAGGTTATGGCGTGGTCACCACGGGTTCCCGCCAGGCGCTACTGGTTGCTGTTTTCTTTGGCCTCTTGGTGCTGGTCCAGAGCTGGAGTTCAATCAAGCGACATATTGTATTATACGGATTCATCGCCTGCGGCGTTGGCCTGGCCGCCCTGTTCCTGGCGCCCGTTCTCATCGAACATGCCAGGCAAGTCACCGCCGTCGAGCGCGCCCTGGATTATGATTCCGACAGTTCCTATCATAAGCGTCTCACGATGATCCATCAGGGCTTAAGGCTGTGGCACGAAGCGCCTGTTTTCGGCAATGGGTTGGACTCATTTCGGGATCTGTCAGGACAAGGGACCTATGCCCATAACAACTACATCGAACTGCTTTGCGATTTGGGGGTAGTGGGAGCGCTCCTTTTTTATGCCATTCACGGCAACATCATCCTGCACTCGTTAAAACTGCCGGGCCGTTTTCGAATTGGCTTCCTGCTCTTCATGATCCTCCTGCTGGCGGTCGATACCGGCTGCGTTGGGTACAAACGAAAGCAAACCGTCATGCTGCTCATGGTGCTTTCGGCCGCCACCAGCCAGCTTTCAATCGCGACCATCAAACGCCGAAGCCTGGCAAAGCGGGGCGCTAACCGGCTGTCAGAGCCGGGTTGGAAAAACGCTCCTGGAAGGTCGGCGTTCCGCCTGCATTCGGCACGATGCGCATTCGAGGGTGATCCAAACGATGTTTAATGGCGTGAATCGCTTTGCCTGGTCTGAAAAGCGCCTCGGCGTTTTGACCGGAGCCTTTAAGGATGCTTGCAAGTCGCACCCTGTCCGACAGGGTATGCAACTCCTGCTTTGGCAATCGCTCTCGCAGGGAATGCTCTTCTTTGGCTCTTCCTGGATGGTTCGGTGCCTGGGTCCGAAAAACCTCGGCATTTCCGCGGTGGTACTCTCGACGGTCAACTTGTTTGCCCTGCTGATCAACCTGGGCTTGAGCTTTACCGGCGCGCGGAGTTTGGCCACGGACAAAGAGCACGCGAAGCAGACGATTGAACTGATCATGGGCGTTCGGCTGCGGATGGCTTTTGCTCTGTTTGGGCTGTGGCTGCTGGGCAGCGCCGTTTTGCTGGCGCTGGGCGTTCCCAACGCGCTTGCCTGGGCGGTTGGTTCGCTCTGTTTCCTGGCTCTTGCTCCGAATCCCCAATGGGTGCTGCAGGGACTGGGGAACCTGCCCTTTTACAGCAAATCCGCAGCTATAGGGTCGGCGGTTACCGCGGCCACGTACTTAATCCTTTTTCGTCCCGGTTTCGGCCCCGGCTCCGATATCCTGGTGAACGCGTTGTCTAATTTCCTGGTGCTGGTGATCATCTGGCGGTACATCAACAAAACCATTGGCGCCAGGCTCCTCAGTCCAATTCAATTCGCCCCCGCATGGGAGCTGATAAAAAAGGGGCGCTACGCCTTCGGCGGGGCGGTGACATTGTACTTTTACAATCAATTCGACGTGATGTTGATTTCGTATTTCACCGACACAGCGCAAGCCGGGTTCTACCGTGCCGCCAATACGTTCATCTCGCCCATGACTCTGCTGGTGAGTATTTCAGACGCCATCCTTTTTCCCCGTCTGGCAGTTATGCACAAGGAGAATCCCCAGACCTTTCTTAAGAACAGCGCGCGCCTGGCGGCCATATACGCAGCCGGCGCTATTGTGGTCGCAGTGACGGCTGTCCCCCTTTCCGGGTGGATGGTCACTTTGCTATTTGGCGCTAAGTATGCCTCTTCTGTTCTTCCTGCCCAGATCCTGATTGTTTCGAGCTGCGTTTCCGCGATCGCCGGCCCATTCCGTTGGGGGCTCATGGCCGCCCATCGGGATGGAACCTTTTTCCTGAATAGCGCGGTCATTGCGATCCTGGCCGTGGCCTTGAACTTTTTCCTGGTCCCCCATTTCGGCGCGCCAGGGGCGGCAGTGGCCAGGCTGAGCGCTCAGGTGGTTTTAATGGTTTCATCGGTCGTTCTCTGCTACAGACTGCTGAAAAGATGAGTCCTGGTTACGCGGCCGAGATTGCCAAGTCTTTTGTGCCGGAAGTGTTCAAGTGCGTGGTTCGCGATTTTCGCGAATCGTTGCACCGGATCGTTTCGCCCACGTTCTACCGCAACACCATCAGCAGCTCGGCCCGCATTGGGCAAGCGGTGCTCGGAGGACATGTATTCGTCGGCGAACAAACCAGCATGACCGGCGATGTGCGGGTGGGCAAATTCACGACGTTTAACTCCAGCTGCCTGATCCTGGGCGGGCGCATCCGGATTGGCAACTACAGCCAATTTGGACCAAAAGTGGCCGTCTATACGGTGAACCATACGATTGATCTGGTGTCCATCTACAACAGCAGGGGGTTATTCAACGGCGCGCTAAAAGATCTGGCCCAACAGCGCGATGTCACCATCGGCAACGACGTGTGGCTTGGACACGGCGCGCTGATCATGCCGGGTGTTCGGCTGGGGACCGGTTGTGTAGTCGCGGCTGGGGCGGTGGTGACCAAATCCGTGCCGCCCTATGCGATTGTTGGGGGCTGCCCGGCCCGGTTGATACGTTTCAGAATCGCCGAGCCTTTCGCCTCGGCGATCCTCGATTCCCACTGGTGGTGTCTGGATCCGCCCGAGCTCGCCACGTTTCAGGACGTGTTCACTCAGATCCCGGAAAAAGTGCCTAAATCCCGCCTCGAAGAACTCTCGAAGCTGGGTCGAGCGCGAGCCGAAAGCGTCAAAGACGCGGATGGGGCATGATCAGACGCACTCACCCGGCTGGATAGATCCGGCCGGGCAGCTTTTGCCGGTAATCGGTCACTGGCGGCGGTGGCATTGGGGTCGGTGCGAAACTTTTTCCACTGACCCATTACTTTCCCATTACTTCTTTCAGCCTGGTTTTCATGGACAGTCAGGGTGTCATCGACGATAGTATTGAAAGCTGGTATGATCCGCCGTGCAGGGGCAGACATGGCGACAGAATTGCTGGAGTTGCTCTGAAGGCCGATACCCTAGAGATTAGAAGCTCCGAAGCCGAGCCAGTCGAGTTATTGAAGTTCCCTCATCCCTATCAGGGAGCTTTCACGGTGGCTTCGGATATCGATAGCGCCAGCGTTCTCCGCTTTCGCGCTGTTCACGCACTCTTTTGCGATAATGACATCATCAAGGTCAACAGCCCGGACTGGAATACCCTTGGCTTGACGCCAGACCATCCTCGTTTTGAAAAAGAGTTCAACGGTATTCGCGGGTTTGGGTTCGAGTTAGGCGATTCCTTTTTCCTGATCGGCGATCCGACGACCTTTGGGATGCACCGCTATCTGCCTTCGGAGGATGGCTTTTGCGAGGTCAGGCAGGATGGAGAGAATTGCGCCGATGTCGTCAGGCAAAACATTCGACGAGGCCAGATCGATTCCTTTCACGCCTTCCTTCACTACCGCAGGCGACAGGTAGAACCGCTTCTGCGCGGATTGTATGAATGGTGTGAGCGAGAACACGTGTCCAAGCCAAGAGTATGGGTGAATCATTCTGCCGCAGTGACGCCGAGCGGCTTATGTCCGGAAGGGATGCAGCCGAGTCGCACTTATCGCCTGGTCAGGCTGGCCGCGCGTTACGTCGTCGGGCCCCTTTTTGGTCGCAAACGTCACCCGCTGCGCTATGCCTTTGTGCGATATTCCGGAGACACCCCGGGAAGTCCGTATTATATAAATGACATCCTATCCGCCAACGGACTGCGCTACGCCTGGCTGAACATGGATGACTCGCATCGCGATCGGATTGCGCTGCCGGAACGCCAGAGCGCTGGCCGCTCCACCATCCTCGAGCCGGTCACTATGGACGACGGGATAAAGTACTGGCGCTTTCAGCGTTGCTACGGGAGCCCTTCGGTTCACGCTCGTGGTGAAGTGTATCTGCGCAACTCTGAAGCGGGCTTTGACGGCTCACACCTGCTCACTGAAGCAAACCTGGAAAGCCTTTGCCGCCTGGGCGGTTCTTGCATTCTTTACACGCACTGGACCCACTATCGCTCGATGCCCCTGTCAGCCGAGACGCTTGGCCGGTTCGAGTTGCTTAGGCGCTGGCAAGCCGCCCGAAGAGTTTGGGTCACTTCCACCTCTCGTTTGCTCGAGTGGACCCGGCTTCGAACGTTTCTAAAGCTTGGTATTCATCGCGAAGGCAGGCATTTGATTGTAGATATTCAAGGCGTGGACGACCCGATCTTTGGAAAGGAGCCCGTCGACCTAAAAACCCTGGACGGACTGTCGTTACGAATAAAAGATCCTGAGCATCCGCTCACCATCGCTCTCAACGGGCAACGGTTGGAAACGCCGCAAGTTGTCCGTTCCGGCGATCTGGCCTGGATTAATAGCGGTGAGGAGGATGGCGATTCGGCTCCCGTTGATGATCGCGCCGCCAGTTCCGCCTAGACGTGAAGATCGGGATCATGGTCGATACTCTGTCGGTCGGTGGAGCGGAACGGCAGGCGATACTATGCGTATCTGAACTGCGCAAACTCGGGCATGCCGCCGATTTAATCCATTATCGTCCTTCAGTGGAATACGCGCCGATGTTGGAGCGGCTTAACCTCAGTCCGGTGTATGTGCCAGCCGGCAACTTTCTTCAAAGGTGCGGTCGGTTGAGCCAACTGTTCCGGGATCGCCAGTACGACGTAGTTCACGGTTTTAAAATGGCCGCCGAAGTTTACACGGCATTCGCCGGTAGTTGGGCGGGTGTGCCGCACCGCTTTGGCTCTTTTCGAAGTATTTACGATCTGGGTCCGAAGTATTGCATTCTGCATTACTGCGTTGACAAGCTTCTGGACGGATGGGTCGTGAACTCCAAGGTGGGCGCTGATTCCATGGCGCGGCGCACGCGGATTTCGCCGAGGAAGATCTTCGTCCTGCATAATGGCGTGAATTGCCAGCTTTTTTCCTCTTCGATGTCGTCCAGTTGCGCCAAAGCGGCCCTGGGAATCTCCGGGGACTCGATTGTGATCACCATGGTCGCTCGCCTCGAGCCCGGCAAAAACCACCGGATGCTGCTGAACGCAGCAGCCATTGTGCTTCGAGACGTGCCACAAGCCCGCTTCCTGGTAGTCGGCAAAGGCTCGATGGGCAAGATGCTGCCGAAATACGCACAGCAAGCGGGGGTGGCACAGCGCGTGAGTTTCCTGGGAGAACGCTCCGACGTGGCTGAGATTCTTGCCGCGACAGACATCTCGGTACTGAGCACCGACTTTGAAGGGATGCCCAACACGTTGCTTGAGGCCATGGCCGCGGGCAAACCGATCGTTTGCACAAGTTATCCCGGCGCCGATGAGATCCTGGTCCACGAATCGAATGCCTTGCTTTCGCCTTGCGGAGAACCGGAAAGCTTTGCCCGGAATATTCAAAGGCTTATCAAGGATCCGGAGCTGCGCCAACGGTTGGCCGGCACGGGGTATCAGATAGCGCGACAGAAGTTCTCCAACGAAACCATGGCGCGAAACCTGGAAACCATTTACAGAAAATTCGAAGGAGCACGCCGGTCCGCCCTGGCGTTGAACTGAACTGGAACATGCCGGGGCAATTCCTCAAGCATTGGAGCCACCGCCTGCGCCATTGGTATTCGATGTTTGCCGGCACAAGCTATTACCATCAGCCGCAGAACAAAGGGAGGGCTTTTATTCCCGGCAAGCTGCACGGATACTTTAACGATCTGACAGGCAAAGCGGATTGGCAAGGCAACCTGGATGATCGCGGTCTGCCCTTCAATACGCTGACCTCGGGGCAAATTGTGTATTTTCCCGTTGTCTTGTGCCAAAAAGCGCTGGGACATTGGGACCGGTGGTTAATGCATTCAAGACCGGAAGATCGGCAGCGTTTTCTCGATGTGGCGGGCTGGCTCGTGGACCACCAGGAATCAACGGGCGGATGGAACACCTGGGGTCTGTTATCTCCCGCCACAAAGTACCGGTACTCGGCTATGACGCAGGGCGAGGCCGTTTCGGTCATGGTGCGCGCTCATAGTCTCACCGGCGCGGAGACTTTCGAAAAGGCGTGCCGGCGCGGCCTCAGCTTGATGCAGAAGCCTGTTGGCGAGGGCGGTGTTTGCTGCCGGGAATCCAGCGAGGTGTTTCTGGAAGAATACCCAGGGCCGGTTCGCGATACTGTGCTGAACGGGTGGCTTTTCGCCCTGTTCGGAATTTATGATTATTTGCTTCGATTCCCCGACGAGGGAATGAGGGAATTTTTTTGCGCTTCACTTGGTTCATGCGTGCGTGCGCTCCAAACTTTTGACGCGGGGTTCTGGTCGTATTACAGCAGCGGCACAAAGCGGCTGGCCAGCCCATTCTATCATCAGTTGCACCTGGGTCAGCTGGAAGCGCTGAGCCAGATTACTTCTGACCCTCTCGTAGCCCTAACGCACGACAAGTGGAAGGGGTACGCGGAGAGCAGGATTCAAACCTTGCGCGCGGTGGCTCTCAAGGGCATGCAAAAATTCAGAGAACCGCGAGAAAACACTCTGGTCGACTAAGTTGTAGAGGATCGGTGATGCCGCGTTTGTCAAAACGGTCGGCTATTCAAAATGCGAATTTGCTTCATAGCGCTCGGCGAGTTCAGTCACGTCGACCCCTACATCGAGTTCTTCTCCGAGCAGGGACACCAGACGTCGTTTGTCGCGTTGGCACCGGGGCCGCCGCGGAGGGTGCCGACCTTCAATGTGGGCTGCAACGCGCGCTTGGGCAAGATGCTGGGAAAGTACACCTATTTGCCTTCCATGCTGCGCGCGCGGCGGGTGGTGCGGTCCCTCAAACCCGATATCGTGCATGCTCATTACGCGACCAGCGCCGGTTTGGCGGCGCGAGTCGTCAATTTTCATCCCTGGCTGGTCACCGCCCACGGAACGGATGTCACTCTCGGGGTTCAATCCAGTCTGTGGCGCGGCATTCTGCAGCGAATTTTCTCAGAGGCGGACTGCGTCAATACGGTTAGCAATGACTTGCGCCGAATGGTATTGAGCCTGGGAACGCCACCCGAAAAAGTCGAGACCTTCACGCTCGGGATCGACACGAACCTGTTTCCATTCAGGGAAGGATCATGTCCCGCTCAGGGTGGAATGCTCCGGCTCATATGCACCAGGCGCCTGGAACCCGTTTACGATCACGCCACAATCATCAAAGGCATGGCCGAATTGAAAAACCGCGGCGTGCCGTTCAGGCTTACGCTGGTCGGCGAAGGAAAGACACGCCCGGTCCTCGAACAACTGGTGCGTGATCTTGGTTTGGGTGCTGAAGTCACCTTCGCGGGGGCGGTCCCCAACCGGGAACTGCCCAAGTACCTGTCCCAAAACGATATCTATTTATCCGCCTCGGTTCGTGATGGCGCCAGCTTGTGCCTCTTGGAAGCAATGGCGGCAGGGCTTTTCCCAATTGTATCGAGGATAACGGCTAATGCAGAGTGGATTCAAGATGGCGATAATGGCCTGCTGCATGATGTGGGTGACCCTGAAAAACTGGCCCAGTGTATCATCTCGCACTCAAGTCTCGGCGAGCGCAGGCGGGAGATTCTCAGACGGAACCGTCAACTCGTTCTCGAACGAGGAGACCGCGCCCGGAACATGCAACGGTTAGAGGGGATCTATGAAGCCTTGGTGGCCCGCCGTTCGACTCAGGTGGCGGCATGAGCGCCATACCCAGTTACCAGCGATTCTGTATGGAAACAATAAACGGCGCCAAGCTACCCGACGGTTTCCCGGCTGTTTCCGTCGTCGTGCCGTGTCGCAACGAGGCCCGGAACATCGCCGCCTGTGTTTATTCTCTCCTGCAACAGCAGGCGCCGCCCGGTGGCTACGAGATCATTGTGGCGGACGGATTATCAGAAGATGGAACTCGCTCGATTCTCGAAAAGATTTCAGCCGAAAACCCTGTGCTGCGGGTAATCGATAATCCCTTGCGCATTACTCCCTGCGGGATGAATTGCGGCATTAAAGCTGCCCGTGGCCGATGGATTGCCATTATGGGCTCCCATAATCGCTACGCCCCCGATTACCTGCTGCGAGCTTGGGAAGCCGCCGAACGCACCGGCGCTGACAACGTCGGGGGCGCCATGTTCACCGAGGCTGAGGGGTTGATCCCCAGAGCTATCGCCCTCTCCCACCACAGTCCTTTTTCAGTGGGCGGCGCTCGCTGGCACGATACGGCCTACGAGGGCCCGGCGGACACCGTTTTCGGCGGTTTCTACCGGCGCGAGGTGTTTGATCGGATCGGCCTTTTCGACGAGGAATTAGTCCGGAACCAGGATGATGAATTGAATCTCCGCCTGACGCGGTCGGGAGGAAAGATCTGGCAAACCCCACTGGTAAAAAGCTGGTATCAACCGCGCAAATCGCTCTCTGCTCTTTTTTCGCAATACAAGCAATACGGATATTGGAAAGTAAGGGTGATCCAAAAGCATCGGTTGCCGGCTTCCTGGCGCCACCTGATTCCGGGCACATTTGTGCTGGGTGTTTTGCTCCTGGCCCTGGCGCTGGTTCTTGGATTGCTCGGAATGCTAGCCGGCGCTTGGCGGGCTGGGGTCCCTGCGGCATTGGGGCTGTGCCTGGCAACCTGCCTTGGCAGCTATGGGGTTTTGTCCTTGAGCGCCTCTGTTCTCACGGCAAAAGCAAACGACTGGTCGATTCTGCCGGTCCTTCCGTTGGTTTTCCTGTGCTATCACTGGGGTTACGGCTATGGATTTTTGCGAGGGGCCTGGGATTTTCTTATCCGAAAGCGCACCCCGGGGACGCAGTTCAGTCAACTGACGCGAATTGACCACGGCCCGGTTGAAAAAAACGCGGAACCAACGTGCAAAATCTAGCTTCATGACGGAAAGATTGGATACAGTTCCAGTCAGCCTGCATGCGCCAAAAATCACGGGGTCACCCCCGGTCTGGCGAGTGCGGCATAGCGACCTGCGGCTTGCGGAACACCGCTACATTTTTGATGTCCTTTTGGGAGAACACCTCGGTTTGGAATTTGAGATCCAACCGGTGCCCGGATTGCCCTGGGTTGAACTGGAATGTCCGGGCGTCGCCCCGGGCCGGGTTTTAAAAATTGGCTCGAATCTTTTGCTTCGCCCAAGCGACCAATGGATGAGCGCCGAAAATCTGCCGGTGGCGCCAATCCCAACCTGGGACTGCCAGGCGTTGTTGCCGGACTGGGACCTCGGCCCCGTCCCGGTGCTGTTTCCTGCACCCGTAGAGACTCACACAATTCCGAACGACGGCGGGCTTTTTCTTCCCGTGGACATCTTTGGCGGGGCATTTTTCCTGCTGACCCGGTACGAAGAACTCCTGAATAAAGCCAGGGACCGCCACAAGCGTTTTGCGGCTTCCGAATCGCTGGCGTTGAAAGCAGGTCTGCTCGGACGCCCGATTGTAGATGAGTACTCGCGATTATTGGGTCAGGCGTTGGCCGCCAGCTTTCCCGGCTTCAAACCGCGGGCCCACCCAGCCCGAATTCGATTAACGCACGACGTGGATCACCCTTATCAATTTTTTGGGAAATCGGTTTCACAAATGGCTTATGCGGCCAGCAAATGGTTGTATCACCATCCCTCGCCTGCGCAAGCGCTCGGCCTGGCGCGTGCCGGCGCACACTCCGGCTTTGCGGGAGACATCAGCCGGGACCCGTTCAACTCCTATGCCAACCTGATGAAGGCCGGAGAAACCTTGGGCTCTCAGTGCGAGTTTTACCTGATGGCGGGGCACCGCGGCCGACGTCATGAGGAGTTCTATGACTTGAATCAACCCGCACTGCAGAGCCTCATGCGCGAGATCCATCGTCGAGGTCACGTGATTGGCCTGCACGCCAGCTATGACTCGTTTGGCTCATCAGACATGTTGATCCGCGAACGAGACCACCTCGTGGCCAGCGCCAAACGCGCCGGTATCAGCCTCAATTCGATTGGCGGACGGCAGCATTATTTACGCTGGGAGAATCCGACCACCTGGCGCTCCTGGGAAAAAGCCGGGTTAGCTTACGATGCCACGCTTGGTTTTGCCGATCATGTCGGCTTCCGTTGCGGCACGTCCCGCGAGTTCCCAGTGTTTGATGTGCTCGCCTCCAAGAGACTTTCGCTTCGTGAGCGCCCTTTGGTCGTGATGGATGTTACCATGACCGATTACATGAACCTGCGGGCCGAGGACATGCTCGGACAACTGCGCCGGCTCTGGCAGACAGTGAAGACCGTGGGGGGCACATTCGAGGTGCTGATTCACAACTGCAATCCGCAGGCCTCTTGGTTGGCGGACCATTTGTCCAGGTTTTAACGGATCCAGCCCGGTTCGCAGGGCGCCGACACGAACGGACAATCCGCGAATTATGCGCCGGGAACCTCAAGGAAAAAATCTCGCATGGAATTTATAGATCTTAAGGAGCAGTACCAACGCTATCAAAAGCACATCGACCAGAGAATTCAAGCGGTGCTGAATCATGGCCATTTCATCATGGGGCCCGAGATCGCGGAATTGGAAGACGCGCTGGCGCGGTATGTCGGGGTCAAACACGCAATTTCAGTGGCCAGCGGCACCACCAGCCTGGAGATAGCCCTGCGCGCGCTTGGCGTCGGTCCCGGTGCCGAGGTGATTACCGTCCCCTTCACGTGGATCAGCTCGGCTGAGGTGATCGCCTTGGTGGGGGCAACGCCGGTGTTTGTTGATATCGAGCCGGCGACCTACAACCTGGACGTCGAACAACTGGAGCTTGCCATCACACCTCGGACCAAAGCCATCATGCCCGTCAGCCTTTTCGGTCAAATGCCAGACTATGAGCGGATCAATGCCATTGCCGCGCGGCACGGTGTGCCGGTCATTGAAGACGGCGCTCAAAGTTTTGGGGCCACTCAGCGGGGCCGCCGCAGCTGCGGCGTTACTCTGGTTGGAAGCACCAGTTTTTTTCCAGCCAAACCGCTCGGCTGTTACGGTGACGGCGGGGCTCTGTTCACCAGCGACGATTCTCTGGCTGAAAGAATGCGCGCCATCCGGACCCACGGCGGGTTAAAGCGCCACCACCATCCCTGGGTTGGGACAAACGGCCGGTTCGATACCATTCAGGCGGCGGTGTTGTTGGCCAAGCTGCCCTATTTTGAGGCGGAAGTCGAAGCGCGTGGCCGCATCGGGGCCCGCTACTCTGAAATGCTGCGGGACATCTGCGCGATTCCGCAAGTCGCGCCCGGCAATACTCATGTTTATGCGCAGTATACGGTCCGTGTTCCGAACCGCGATGAAATCGCGGAGAAGCTGAAAGCCAGGGGCATTCCGACGGCCGTGTACTACCCCAAATGTTTGCATGAACAGCCCGTATTCGCCTCGTGTGGCTGGAAATGGGGCGCCTTTCCACAAAGCGAGAGAGCCTCACGCGAGGTCCTCAGCCTGCCGATGCACCCCTTCCTGAAAAAGGCCGACCAGGATAATATCGTGGACGCATTCAAAAGTGCATTGCCGGGCAACCGAGCTTGCGTGGCAATTGGAGGTCACTAAATGAATTCAAAAATGTCATCCACCAACACCGCCCGCACTCTGGCCCTGGTGGGCGCAGGCTACTGGGGCAAGAACCTGGCTCGCAATTTTAACAGCCTGGACGTGTTGCACACCATTTGCGATAGCACTCCCGCAACTCTGAAAGGCTATGGCACAGAATACGGTGACGTTGAAAAATCCTCTGATTTTTCGGCGGTGCTGGCTAACGAGCGCATCACTCAGGTGGCCGTCGCGACCCCCGCCGTTCTTCATTTTCAGCTCGCCAAAGCCGCGCTGGAGGCCGGCAAAGATGTCTTTGTCGAGAAGCCTATTTGTCTTGATGCGACGGAAGCCCAAATTCTGGTCGATTTGGCTGAAGCCCGCGGCCGCGTACTGATGGTGGGCCATCTGCTTCAACACCATCCACTGGTCCAGGAGCTCCACTCTCTCTTATCACGCGGAGAGCTGGGAAAGCTCCAATACATCAGCTCCAATCGCCTCAACCTGGGTAAAATCCGCCGGGAAGAGAACGCCCTCTGGAGTTTTGCGCCCCACGATATCTCCGTCATTCTGTCCTTGGCCGGGAGCCAATTGCCCGAGAGTGTCCGCTGCATGGGCGGCGAGTATTTGAATCGGAAAGTCGCCGACACAACCCTGACGTTCTTGCGATTTCCGAATGACTTGCGCGCACACGTCTACGTGAGTTGGCTCAGCCCAATTAAGGAGCAAAAGCTTACGGTGATCGGATCCAACGGCATTGCGGTGTTCGACGATACGCGAGCCTGGAACGAGAAACTCGTGCTGTTCCGCCAGTACATCACCTGGACCGATGGCCAAATTCCGACGCCGAGCAAGGCCAAAGCCGAGCCCGTGTTACTGCCGGAGCTTGAGCCCTTGCGTGCCGAATGTGAGCACTTCCTGTTGTGCTGTCAGGAAAGGCGCACGCCTCGCACCGACGGCCGCGAGGGCCTGCGCGTTCTGCAAGTGCTGCAGGCCGCCCAGGCGAGTCTTGACCACGATGGTGAATCGGTCAAACCACACCCTTGCGAACCTGCTTTATCCGCGGGCGTTTTCTCGACGCGCGAGGCGCGCGCTCCTTCCCCCAAAACTCAGCCTGAGGCCGGGTATTTTGTTCATCCCACCGCTTACGCTGACGAAGGAGCCGAGATCGGCGAGGGCACCAAGATCTGGCATTTCAGCCATATTATGAAAGGGGCCAAGATCGGTGCTCACTGCGTTTTCGGGCAAAATGTCAATGTCGACGGCGGAACGATAATTGGCAGCAACGTAAAAGTTCAGAACAATGTTTCCATTTACTCCGGGATCGTCATTGAAGATGACGTCTTCCTCGGACCCTCCTGCGTGCTCACGAACGTTAGTAACCCGAGATCCCAAATCAACCGGCATTCCCTGTACGAAAAGACCCTTATCCGTCGGGGGGCGACCATCGGGGCCAACGCGACTATTGTTTGCGGCGTCACGATTGGCCGCTACGCCTTTATTGGAGCCGGCTCGGTAGTTACCCGGGATGTTCCTGATTACGCGCTGGTCGTGGGCAATCCCGCCAGGCAAAAAGGTTGGATGAGCCGGCACGGACACCGTTTGTCCCAACCCGACGTCGCCGGTATCATGACTTGCCCCGAATCCGGATTTCACTACCGAGTTGATCAGGGAACACTGCACTGTCTCGATCTCGGGGAGGACCAGCCTTTGCCGCAGGAGCAGCGGACCGGCAAAAACCCTTATCCGATGTTCAAGGCTCATGCCAAAAACAGCGTCTCGCCCGACGCTTGAGGTCGCTGACATTCCGCGGAAACATACTTGGGGCTATTACCCCATCCCACCGGGCGGGTCCAAAAGATAATCTCAATTCCACGTCGCAACGAAGCATTCTGCTGCGGTGCGCCGTGTCGCCTGGAATACGCGGAGGGTCGCCAAAAGAGTGAACTGAACGCCAATGCAGATAATTTATCAAACTGGGTTCCGACAGCGGTATTGTCATAACAACATGGCAACAAGTGAGGCATGCGCGTGTTAAAGATCCCGTTTTACAAGCCCAGCATCGGAGAGGCGGAAATCAATGAAGTCGTCGCCACTTTGAAAAGTGGCTGGTTAACCACCGGACCGAAAACGAAGCAATTCGAGAAAGAGTTTGGCGCTTACCTTGGCCAGGAACACGCGGTCGCGGTCAATTCCTGCACTGCCGCCCTGCATTTGGCGCTCGAAGCGATCGGGATTCGGGCCGGACAGTCCGTCGTCGTTCCCACATTGACCTTCGCCGCGACCGCGGAAGTGGTTCGGTACTTGGGCGCACATCCGCTGCTGGTCGACTGTCGGCAGGAGGATTTTAACCTGGACGTTGAGGATGCGGAGCGGCGAATTCGCGCCGCAATCAACGCCGGGCAAACCGTCGCGGCAATCATGCCGGTGCACTACGGTGGTCAGATTGGGGACATAGACGGAGTGCAGAACCTGGCCCGCAGGTTCAACTTGAAAATCGTCGAAGATGCGGCGCACTGCTGCCCGGCGTTCTATCGGACGAGCCGCGGGAGCCAATTACCAGCGGCATCGAGTCAGGAAACAGCTGAGAATTGGCGGCCGGTGGGGAGTTCGGCGGATATCAGCTGTTATTCGTTTTACGCCAACAAGACGATTACCACCGGTGAGGGCGGCATGGCCTGCACCGCCAATGCCGATTACGCGGAGCGCATGCGCATCATGTCCCTGCATGGCATCTCGCGTGACGCCTGGAAACGGTTTACGGCGGATGGCTCCTGGTACTACGAGATCATCGCTCCAGGATTTAAGTACAACCTGACGGACATCGCATCCGCCATTGGAATTCACCAATTGCGCAAAGCAGATGAAATGCATCGCCAGCGCAAGAAATGGGCGGACCTGTACTCGGCGAGGCTGGGCAAGTTCGACGAACTCGTTGTGCCGCGGGAGCAGCCCGATCGGGTGCATTCCTGGCATCTATACGCGTTGCGTTTGAGGCCGAACGCTCTCGGGATCGATCGGGCGCAGTTTATCGCCGAACTTCAACAACGCGGCATTGGAACATCGGTTCACTGGATGCCACTACATCTGCATCCCTACTACCGGGAGACCTATGCTTTCACGCCGGAAGATTTTCCCGTCGCCAGTTCGATCTACCCCGAGCTGGTCACTCTGCCTCTTTATGCCGATTTAACCGAGCCGGAGGTTGGTTACGTCTGCGAATCGATCCGCGAGATCGTCGGCCGCAATGCACGACCGGCGCGCGTTAAACTCAGTGTGCCTTGCGCTTGAACCAGAATACCAAAGCCGCAACGATGGCCCCGCTTCGGACCGACGCCGAGGTGCCGAGCTCGCGCCCGTCACGCCTCGATCGTTACTTTTCGGTGATGATCTCCCGCGGTTTGTACACCTGCGAACGAAACCTTCGCAATCATGTGAAAGCCGTTTTCGGGGAGTTTGAGTTCCGGCACAAGCGGGTTTTGGAAGTTGGAGGAGGCAACGGGTTGCTCAGCTTTTACGCCGCTTCCTGCGAGGCGGCCGAAGTGGTGTGTCTGGAGCCGGAAGCTGCGGGGAGCACCTCGGGAAGCAATCTGCGTTTCGACCAGATCAAGGCTCAACTTGGGCTGGCTAACGTGTTCCTCCAAAAAGTCACTTTGCAGCAGTTTGATCCGGGAAACAAAACATTCGACCTGATCGTGCTGCATAATTCGATCAACCACTTGGATGAAAAAGCTTGCATCCATTTGCTACGCGATGAAGCAGCCAAAAACATCTACCGCGCAATTTTCCGGCGACTCCGCCTGTTCTCGAATCGCGGAGCGGGTCTGATCGTCTCGGATTGCAGCCGGCACAATTTGTTCCCTTTGCTGCGCCTGAGAAACCCTTTCGCGCCTTCTATCGAGTGGCACAAACACCAGGCGCCTGAGATCTGGGCCGCTTTGTTGGCCGAGGAGGGCTTCGAGCAGCCCAGCATCCGTTGGACCAGTTACAATTCCCTGGGGCGCCTTGGACGGCTGCTTTTCGGAAACAAATTCATTTCGTTTTTGTGGGTTAGTCACTTTCGGTTGGAAATGACTACAAGCTAACGGGTGAATGGTGGATAGTACCGTGCAAATCCTCAGTGACCAGCAACCTCAGACCGTTGAGGGCTTCAGCCGCTCCGCAGCCGCTTCGCCATCCGAGCTGGGCAAGCGGGCTTTCGACATCCTGGCATCCGCGCTGGGTCTTTTGCTCGTGTTGCCTCTGGGGGCCGTTATCGGTTTGCTCATCAAGCTCGCGGATCGAGGCCCGATCTTTTTCGGCCAAATCCGCATCGGACGCTTCGGCAAGCCGTTCCGGATTTGGAAGTTTCGATCGATGGTGGTCGACGCTGATCGAAAGGGGCTTGGCATTACCGGCGAGGACGATCCCCGCATCACGAGAATCGGCCGCTTTCTGCGCAAAACAAAACTCGACGAACTGCCCCAACTCTGGAACGTGCTGGTGGGCGAAATGAGCCTGGTTGGTCCGCGGCCGGAAGTGGCGCGCTACGTGGAGCGTTACACCTCCGAACAGCGTCAGATCCTTCAGTACCGGCCAGGAATCACCGATCTGGCCTCTTTGTTGTTTCGCAATGAGGAGGCGTTGCTCCGGGGTGCTGAGGACGTGGAGCAGTTTTATCTACGGTATTGCCTGCCTAAAAAGATCGAATTGAACCAGCAATACGGTCAACGCGCGACCGTGCTGACGGACGCCTGGATTATTTTGCAGACTCTCGTTCCTTATTGGATCGGAGTGCTCGTGCTCTATTTCTTCTCCCTGGCCTTGAGCTTTTTGCTGGCCTACCAGCTCAAAACGGATTTCAAAGCTACCCGGGCCGAATACCAGGAGTTCAGACGGCTCCTTTTTATAATTGTCCTGCCGCAACTGATGCTGCTGGTTTGGCACGCCCAACTGCGCGGATTACTGAGTTATTTCAGTGTGCCGGAGATGAAAAGGACCTTCGGCGCCCTGGCCGGCGCTCTACTGCTGCAAGCGGCACTCTGCTATTCGCTCCAACGGCGATTGGTGCCAAGTCCCAGCATCCTGCTGATGGATTTCATTCTTTCATTTTTCATGCTTTGCGGGTTGCGGATGACTCTTCGTTTTTTGCGCGAGTTCTCTTCGCACCCGCGTTTGGACCTGCGCGCGCGTCCGCAACGCGTTGCGCTGATCGGCACCGGAGAGTCGGCCATCAGCCTCATGCTTGATTTAACACGCAGTGGGAACCCCGCCCCGCGCGTAGTGGCCTTTTTTGATGATGATCCGCACACCTGGAACAAGCGTCCGCACAACATCCCGGTGATCGGCATGCCGGAATGCCTGCTCAATCGCGAATGGTTGGAGCAGATCGACGAAGTGATTGTCGCTTTGCCTGCGGACCGTAACGCCCGCATTACGCAAATCAGTGAAATGTTGAAGGGGCTTCCTTTAAAAGTGACCATTGTCAGCCGCTGGCCGGGCTGAAATTCAGCTACTTTACTTTCGTGACATCGTTTCCGTTAACACAATTCCGATTGGATCTATCGCCCAAACGACGGTTTGTGGTCCTGTTGCTGCTTTATGCGAGCGAATTGGCCGCCAGTCTTTGGCTGGCGTATGATCTTCGGTTCGATTTTGCCGTGGACCCGGGTTACCAGCGCGAGCGATTGTTTGTTTTGCTCTGGCTAATTCCCCTGCAACTATTCCTGCTTTCGCGGTTTCATCAGCTAAACACTTTATTAGAATATTTCAGCACCCCCGATTTGGCGCGCATGTTCCAGGCGCTGAGCCTCGGTTCGGTGATCGCCGGGGCGATCTGGGTATGGCCAGGCCCCGGGTTTTCCCCACCTCGCGGAGTCATCGCCTTGGATTTCGTGCTAAGCCTCATGGGTTTGACCGGAGTTCGGCTGGCTCTGCGCCGGTTGCGGGAGTCGGTGACGGTCTCAGCGAGGGTCAATGGACATCAAAAGCGGCGGGTTGGAATCATCGGCGCGGGTGATGCCGGGGCGGTCCTGGCGCACGAGCTGTTCCTCAAACCCGGGTACGGTCTGGAGCCGGTGGCGTTCTTTGACGATAACAAGCGCAAATGGCATTCGCGCGTGCACGATATTCCGGTCGTCGGTCCACCCGAGGAACTGCTCAATGGGCAAAGCAGGCTGGGAATAGAAGAAGTTATCATCGCCATGCCTTCCGCGTCGCCCCGGCGGATCGGCGAACTGCTGCAGATTCTGCGTCAGGCGCATCTCCAATGCCGCACCGTGCCCTCTCTCGACCAATTGGCCTCCGGCCAGGTCAAGGTTAGCCAGCTGCGGAATGTGGAATTCCAGGACCTGTTGGGGCGGGAGAAAATCGAACTTGAGCCCGAGAACATCCGGATGATCTTGCAGGATCGGGTGGTCCTGATCACCGGCGCTGGCGGAAGCATCGGCAGCGAGCTCTGCCGACAAATCGCCAGTTATGGCCCCAACAAATTGCTCCTGCTCGAACGCTCGGAACCGCAAGCATTTCAAATCGAACAGGAACTCATCAGCTCGGGCCATGCTCAGCGGATTGTTCCGCTGGTGGGAGATATCGCCGACCTGCCGCGCATGCGCCAGATCTTTGCCAGCTATCGGCCCCAGGTCATTTTTCATGCGGCGGCCCACAAGCACGTGCCGATGATGGAGTCTCAGCCGGGTGAAGCCGTGAAAAATAACAGTCTGGGCACGGCCCAACTGGCGGACCTGGCTCTAGAGTGGGGAGTCGACCGGTTCATCCTGATTTCAACAGATAAAGCCATCAATCCGACCAGCGTCATGGGAGCAACCAAACGATTGGCTGAAATTTATGTACAGGCGCTTTCGGCAGCCCATTCTCACAAAACCAAATTTATGGCCGTTCGTTTTGGAAATGTTTTAGGCTCGTCCGGAAGCGTGATTCCCGTATTCCAGCGACAGATTGCCGAGGGCGGCCCCGTTAAGGTGACGCACCCGGAAATGACCCGCTATTTTATGACCATTCCCGAGGCTTGCATGCTCGTCCTCCAAAGCGCGGCCCAAGGCACCGGCGGGGAGATCTTTGTGCTGGATATGGGCAAGCCGGTCAAGATTGTCGATCTGGCCCGGCAGTTGATCGAGTTGAGCGGGCTCAAGCCGGACGAAGATATCCATATCGAGTTCATCGGCCTTCGACCTGGTGAAAAACTCTTTGAAGAGTTGACCTATAAGGGAGAAAACTTCGCCCCGACCACACATCCAAAGATCTGTCGTTTTGTGTCGAAGCCGTACGATTTGGAACAGCTTCGCGAGACCCTGGATGCATTCCGCGCTCAGATCCATCACCTGGCCGGCGATCAAATCAAATTGGAGCTGCGCCGCGCCATCCCGGAATACACTCCGCACCTGCCAGCGGCGCAAAAATTCCCGGTTTTTACCAGCAACAATTAGGGTGGCCGGCGCCGCCGAGCTGACTTAAATTAAAAGACCCCGGAGGCGAGCTGGGGCTCCGCAACCCGCCCCCTGCTCATTTTGGCTCGCTATCGAACACCCGAAATTATACACGGGTCTGAAACGACTGGCTTACTCAGAACCCTTTGGTGTCATTTTTCCATGAGTCAACGGGCCCTGAACCCAACCGCTCGTGAGGCAGTTCGCAGTTCAATAAAGCTATGACGCAACCTTATGAATTATTAACCCAACGCCTGCTGGCCGAGCCTAAATGCTGGTCGGTGACGGGCGCGGCCGGTTTTATCGGCTCGAATCTGGTCGAGGCTTTGCTGCGGCTGAATCAGCGCGTGTTTGGCCTGGACAATTTTTCAACCGGTTCCGCTTCCAACCTGGAGGAAGTTCGAAACTCGGTCGGGCCTGAAAGATGGAAAAACTTTGTCGAATTGCAGGGAGACATCAGGGATGCCGATGCCTGTGAGCGCGCCACCCGCGGCGTTGATTACATCCTGCATCAAGCTGCCCTGGGTTCGGTCCCCCGGTCCATCGCCAATCCGGATGACACTCATGAGAACAATCTTACGGCTTTTTTGAATGTCCTGGCTGCCGCGCGCAAGAATGGAGTAAGGCGCCTGGTTTACGCCTCCAGCAGTTCGGTTTATGGCGACAGCCCTGACCTGCCGAAGTCAGAAGCGCAGGTCGGCCGTTGTCTCTCGCCCTATGCGGTGACGAAACGGGCCAATGAAATGTACGCGGAGGTTTTCAACCTCTGCTATGGCCTGGATTCGGTTGGATTGCGCTACTTCAACGTTTTCGGCCCACGCCAGGATCCGAATGGGCCTTACGCTGCGGTCATTCCTAAGTGGATCGCCTCGATGATTCACCGGGAGAGGATTCAGATCAATGGCGACGGCGAGACTAGCCGGGACTTCTGCTATGTGGCCAATGTGGTTCAGGCTAATTTGCTCGCGGCGACGATTCAAAATCCGCCGGCGCTCAACCAGGTTTACAATGTGGCAGTCGGCACCCGAACCACTCTAAACGAATTGTACGCTCTTTTGCGCGAGAAATTGCTTCCGTGCTATCCCCACCTCCGGGACAGCCACCCAGTGCACCTGGACTTTCGAGCCGGGGACGTGCGCCACTCCGAAGCAGACATTTCCAAGGCGGCGCGCCTGCTTGGGTATCAACCGTCTCACAATTTGGAACAGGGCTTGACGGAGGCATTGGATTGGTACCGACAGCATTTGAGTTCTGCGGCCGGCAGCGTGGCGGCTCCCAGGATTCCGGCCGACGCTGTGCAGGAAACAAACCTCCGTTGAAAACCTTTGGGTCCATCTTCAGGGCCTGGCGCTTGCTGTAAATGTTGCCGGGGAAACGAATCCTGTTTCTGCATCATAGCACCGGCCGGCTGATTTGGAATGGCGGTCAGCTAAAGCTTTTTCCCAGGATCGCCCGCAAATTGTTCTCGTTGATTCGAGTAAAGAGCAACCCGTTCGCTCGGGTGCCTTCGCTCGTGTGGCAGCACAATCGGGCATCCGGAACCAAGCACCTCGTTGAAGAGCTCACTTTTCCCAAGGCCAGTCCGTACGGTTGGCGGAATTATCCATTCGATTACTACAACATCTGGGTAAAGCACGCTGGCCCGTCCCCTACCCTGGGAGAGCCGACCCTGGAGATGTTAACCCCGCACTACGATGTGATCGTGTTCAAGCACTGCTTTCCTGTGAGTGCCATTCAAGCGGACACCCATCCTGAGATCGATTCGGAATACCGGTCGCTGGCCAATTACAAGCTGCAATATCGCGCCTTGCGCGATAAACTGCGCCAATTTTCCTCAACGCAATTTATCATCTGGACCAATCCTGCCTTGGTAAAATCTCGAACGACTGAGGAGGAAGCCCGAAGAGGACAGGAATTTGCTCGTTGGGTCGTTGAGGAGTGGGATGCGCCGGACGATAACATTTTCCTTTGGGATTTTCATGGACTCGAAACTGAAGGCGACCTCTATCTCCAGGAGAAGTTCGCGCAATCGGCAACGGATTCGCATCCAAACCAACGGTTTTGCACGGAGGCCTCCCGGCTCTTCGTTCAACGTGTTCTGGACGTTGCTCAATCCAACGGCAGGCACACAGACCTGCAGGGCCTGCACTCGGCCGGCTCAACCACCCCCTAGCCCTGATAGTTGAAGTGCTTGAGGAGGGCTTCGCGCTTTTCGCGAAGCCCAAGTTTTTTAGTCATCAGCTTGTGTTTGTTCTTCAGCAGAAGCTCTCGAAGCATGCTGGTTTTAAACACCACCTTGGCCGGATTCCCAATGGCCACACTGTTATCCGGGATGACTCCGCGCACGACCGAGCCAGCACCGATCACGCAGTTGGCCCCGATGCGTGTGCCGGGAAGGATCAGCGAGTTTGAACCAATAAAGGTGTTGTTGCCGACTTTAATTTCGCCGAACACGTCAATCTCGGGAATCGACTCGCGCAGAATCCAGACCGACCCGTCATGAGTGATGAAACTTGTGCCGGCCGCGATGGCAACGTGATCGCCGATCTCGATCAAAAATGGCTCGGTCGAGAAATTCTTGGCACTGATTTGGCAATCCTTGCCAATTTTCATGCCGGTTTTGCGCAGTAGCCTGATTTTAGATTCCCCGGATGCAAGGGAAATGAGCAGATATCGAAACTTCAGAAGCAGCATTCTAATGCTATTCATGGGTGCTTCGAGTAACAGAAATTGCCATCGTCCCAGGCGTCCCTTTCGCTTCGTAGCTGCGCTAGCAGGGGGTGATCATACCGACGACCGAGAACGGTATACCCTCAGGTTGCTGCGGCTGTCAATGTTCAAGCGGTTGTTAAGGTGATTGATCCCCTGCCCATCGGGCGCGGCTTCCTTTGCCGGTGACTCGTCCTGTTCTAATAGGCTCGAATCCGATAGAACCGACTCGCCCCAACAGCGTTCGTATCCTGCAGGACAAGAACTCCGCCGGAGCCGGGCTCAGCCGGCGGGACCGGAGTCCAGGTTCCTGTGTTGAGGGTGTCTTTATATTCCAGGATGTAGTTAAGCGATCCCAGGCTTTCAATCTTAAAAAAGATCGTGGTGGTGCCCGGGATCAGTTCCGAGGCTACGGGGGGCAGCAAAACGCTGAGCACGGCGACAGCGCTGGTGACTGACCCAAACGCATTTGACACGAGCAAAGCATATTGCCCTGCCTGGGCCGGCTGCACGTTGGTCAGAAGCAGGGTCGTGTTGGTTTCCCCCGACAAAGGGCTCATGTCAAAGAACCACTGATAAGATAGCGGCCCGGCGCCCACGGCCGCCGCCCCGAAAGACGCATTGCCGCTCACAGTCGCGGTGGGACTAATCGGCTCGGTCACAATTTCCGGAGGGCCAAACACGGTAAAGGCATAAAGCAGGTTGTCCGCCGCCACATAGATGCGACCGTTGGCGGCGATGGCGGTGCTCAGGCGCCGCGTTCCGCTCATAATTTCAGCCGCGCCGCCTCCGGAATAGACGACGGCTCCCGTATCGCCATCGAAAGCGTGAAGCTGCTGGTCGCGACCGGCACCCAAGCCCCACACTAAAACGTCGTTGGTGCCATCGGTCGAGGTGATAAACGGCGAGCCGTAACCGCCCTGGTCGGCCGACCAGGCGTTGATAAGAGTCGGCGGGCTCGTGGGCGTAATTCTGAAGACCGAGAGTTGGATGCCGGTTCTGACTACAATATAGGTGCCTTGAGTCGTTCGGTACGTCGCGGCAGCCTGGATCAGTTTATCGCTTGAAATGTGAGCCTGGCTGAGGGGCGCACCGACTCCACCCAGGTTATCTCGATCCAGCAAGTACGCGTTCCCATCCTTACCGAGCGCCACGACTAAGCGGGAGGGGGTGGCATCCGGCACATCGACCAGCAAAGGCCCCGAACCGCCCAGGTCCAGGTCGCCAGCATCCAGCGCCGGCCAATTTGTGGGCGACCAAAAATCGGTGGCCGCCCCGCTGAAGACTGGCCCCGGCTGCAAGCGGACGATGGCGTTTCCTCCTCCCCAAGCGGACGCGCCGAAGGTGTTTCCGGTTGCGATAAAGGCAGCGGCGCCGTCGCTCGCCACACCGCCAATCGCCCAAATGCCGCCTCCCTGGGCGGGCGTAACCCACGCCTGCGCGCTCTGCGGGTCGCCTAAGGGAACCCCTACCAACCAGCCATGGTAGATACCGCAGTCGCCATAATGGCCCCCATATGGAACGTACAGCGTGCCCAGCACAATCCCCAGAGCGCCTCGCTGATTCTCCACCATTGAGTCGAAGAGCGTGCCGGGGATCGCGGGAATGGCGCTCAAGTCTACCGGCCAGCCGCTGTTCGTGTTGCCCGTATCCACGTTGAGCGAGTAAATTAAGTGCGTGGCGGTGGCTCCCCCGTCGGGAGTCGTCAGGGCATCGAACAGCAGCGATCGGGTAGCCAGATCCACTATCGGAGTGCCGGTAATGCCAAGCGGATCAATGTTCCCGCACAATTGGGCGCTTAACGGCACCGGGATGCCTACATTCCTTTGCCAAACCACTGTGCCATTGGCCGCATCAAGGGCATACACGTTATTCGACTCAGTGGCGACGATGACGATGGGCCGGCCGCCCGGCCCATTTTCCAGGTACAAGGGTTGAGCATAGACACTCCCACTAATGCGTCCGTCAAACCCTTCATCGCGCCTAAGCCCCGCCGCCGCCTTCTGGGTAAACGCGGGTTCAACGAACAAGCCATCTCGGGTCGCGTTGTTATGATACTGCGTCACATTAACGGCCCCAGCTAAATTGAGCGCGCAATTCAACAGAGTGATGAACGCGGCGGTAATCACAATGACTCGCAACTGCCTCCGTACGCACCGCGGAGTCGCTTTAAAAGGTGCGCGGCCGTGATTTAAAAATGCACCTGGCATAGATCGCCAAGCGAAAACCGCACCTTAAAGAGAGCGGATACGGTAGAACCGAACCGGAACGGTATTCGTCAGGGGATTGTTGAAGAGGGCCGCCCCGCCGCTCAGCATGTTCGTTTGCAGCGGTGTCCAGGCGGAGCTTGTCAGGTCGGTGCAGGTTTCCACTACAACCATCAGGTTTGTGGGACCGGTGTAATGAAAACCGAATGTGTTCGAGCGCGCGCCGAAGAGCGAGTCCTGGGTGCTTATTTGTGGATTCCAAAGCGCTGTGGGCAGGCCGGACAATCGGGGTCCCCAACCCCTGGTCCCGAACAGAAAGTAGACTGCGGCAGCATCGTTGGCAAAGGCGGACGGATCGGTTGCTGGCGCGTCGCCGCGAAAGAAGACGCTTCCCAGATTGGGGCAAAACCCAAAGGCCAAGGCGCCAATGTTCGTTACCCCGGCTCCCACCGTGACGTTACTCAGGCTGGTGCAAGCTTGAAAAGCGCGGTCCGCGATATTCTGAATCGTATCGGGAATCGCAACATTCGTAAGGCTCGCGCATTGGTAAAACAGGTAGCTTCCGATGCTCGAAAGGCCCTTGCCAATGTTCACCTGGCTTACTTTTGTGCAGGCTTCAAACGCTTCGAGGCCGATATTTGTGACGCTGTTGGGGATGGTCAGGCCGTTTAAACCGGAGCATCCGGCAAACGCGGCAACTCCAATGTCGGTCACGGTGCTTGCCAGATTCACGTTGGTGAGCCCAGCGCAGGAGACAAATGAGAAATCACCGAGGCGCACCACACCTGAGGGAACCGTGTAGCTACCCGTGAGAGCTTCCGGGAACTGGATAAGGGTGGAATGGGTTTTGTCAAAGAGGACACCGCCGAGGCCGCTGAAAGCTTGATTTTGAGGATCGGCCGAGATTGCGGTCAGGTTTCTGCAACCGATGAGTGCGGTGGGGCCCAGGTTTGTGACGCTGGCGGGGAGGGTATAGGACCCGGGGGTGGCGGACGGACACTGCAGCAGCGTCGTTTGCGATTTGTCGAATAAGACCCCGGCGACGCTGCTGTAAAAAGGATTCAGCGGATCGACCGTGATCGAGGTCAGGTTGAAGCATAAGCTAAAAGCAGAACTCCCAATGTTCGTTACGCTGTTGGGAATGGTTATGGTCGTCAGATTGTCGCAATTGCGAAAAGCTGAGCCGGCAATGGTCGTCACGCCGTTTGGCACGGCATACGATCCGATTTTCGCGCCAGGGCATTGAATTAGCGTACTCTGGGTTTTGTCGAACAACACACCGGCGAGGCTGCTATAGGCGGGATTAAGTTGATCCACCGTGATCGCGTTCAGGCTCTTGCAGGAATCGAAGGCGAAGTCACCTATGTTGGTGACACCGCTCGAAAGGGTGATGCTGGTCAACCCGATGCAGAAGTTAAAAGCTTCTTTGCCGATTGAGATTAGGCTCGGCGGAATTGAGACGGTGGTCAAACTCACGCAATTGTAAAAGGCCTGGATCCCAACGTTCGTTACGCTGTTGGGAAGCTGTACCGCCGCCAGGCTGGTACAGTTGAAAAAGGCGTTATCGTTTATGGTACCGACCTTGTTCCCGATACTGATGCCTGTAAGGCCGGTGCAATCCGTGAACGCGCCGGCGCCAATGGTCAGCACACTTGCCGGGATAGTGACGTTGGTAATCGTGGCATTGAAGCCGAACGCCTGAGGGCCAATAGCTGCTACGGCGAACCCGTTTATGATTGACGGAATCACCACGCTTCCTCCCGGCCCGGAGTATTGAGTAATGGCAACTGTGGCGCCATTGGTTACCACCGTGTACTGAGCTTCGGCTCCGATGGCCGATGCCACCAAGGCGACCAGAGGTACCAGCCACGTGCTGGCCAGCAAAGACCCGAACTTATCCGTCCAATGCGCCAAGACTTTTGTTAGTATCTTTTGCCGGGGACGTTGAAGGCGCGTGCAGACCCATTTCATAGTTTTTTTGGATTACTCTCAGGTGCCGTTTGTACTACCACGGGCGACCTGGCTCCTGGGCTGCGAGGGCGTTCCTGCCGAAACGGCGCGGGGCAACAACTTCGGCCGTTAGTTTCAAGGGACGCTCGCAGTCCTAATCGCTCGTCTTAACGACAATATTGTGAAGAATGTCCGACGAATACCTATGGGGTTGGTACCCTAGCGCACCCGCTTCACACCTGCACAAAGCCTCCGCTCATTGAAGACGGAGTCGGTAGAACCGGTGGGCATGATTAGTCCATCCGGCATCGGCGAAGTAGACGGTACCGAAAGTGAGTGTGTTTGTTCGTAACGGGGTCCAGGTGCTCGCGGCGAGATCCTCAGACGCCTCGACTACGATAACCAGGTTAGTCGGGCCGACGACATTAAACCCGAATCGACCGGTGGCGATTCCGAAGTTGGAGTCCTCGGTCGCGTGCAGGTTCATGGGCGCTGTTGGCAAACCGCTAAAACCTTCGCTCCAGCCCTTTGCCAACGGAAAATATAAAATCGTCGTTTGGTTATCGCCGCTGAATGAATCCCTGCTGACGGCCGGAGCATTGCCCAAGAAATAAACTGTCCGAAGACTGGTGCAATTTAGAAAGGCGGCGTCACCAATGTTGGTGACCGCACCTGGAATGGTGAGGCTGGTTAGACGCGTACATCGGCCAAAGGCGTTAACTCCGATGCTGCTAACAGAATCGCCGAGCGCAACGCGAGTCAGATGGTCGCAGGCATCGAATGCAAAATTGGGGATGGCCGTGAGGCTGTTGCCGATGACCACGCTCGCCAGGTTGCTACAGTATTCAAAAGCCGCATCACCCATACTCTTTAGGCTATTGGGAATTGCCAGAGTGATGATCCCGCTGCCGCTGAACGCGCCGTAACCGATGCTGACGACCGCCGGGCCGATGCTGGCCCGCGTCAGCGCGCCACACGAGGCGAAGGCGTAGTCCCCGATCTGAGTGACCTGCTGGCCCAACTCGACATTGGTAAGATTTAGACAGGAATAGAACGAGGAATTCCCAATACTTCTCACCCCGTTGGAAATCGTCACACTGGCCAGGCGCGAACACGAATAGAAAGCCGAATCAGAAACGTTGGTGACGCTGTCGGATAGCCAAACGCTCGTTAGACCGAAGGAACCGCCAAAGGCGCCAACCCCGATGTTCAGGGTATTACCAGGGACTACGAAGCTGCCAGCTTTGCCACCCGGATACGCCACCAAAGTCAATTGATTCTTGTCGAACAAAACGCCATCCACGCTGCTGTACAAGCCGTTTGAGCTGTCCACGTTTATGGTAACCAGGTTGGTGCAATCTTGAAACGCCCAGTCGCCTATCCGGGCGACACTTTTTGAAAGCGTGACGCTGCTGAGGCGTGCACAAGCGAAAAATGCCTCGAACCCGATGTTCGTGACTCCGACCGGGACCATCACCGCGGTCACATTCGACTGGGCATAGAACGCAAAGTCGCCGATGCTCGTGACCGGAAGATTGTCGATTGAGGATGGGAGGCTGACCACACCGCCAGGTCCAGTGTACTGGGTGATCGTAATGGCGCCATTATTGGTCGTATAGGCATATTGGGCGCGCACAGATTCCGGCAGCGCTGCCGCCAACCACAACAATAGGCCCGCTACTGAAAGTTTCTGCATGGCGTGGCAATCTAAATACGAAGCTCAGGCAACGGGTCGGCACACCCTCACCTGATCCGAATCACGGAATGGAGGAGGCTTGGGAAATGTGTCGATGAACTGATGGTGCAACAGTTGGGTCGACAAGATTCCAGCCAGCGCCATATCATCCGATTCGCTTACTTGAGTTCCTTTTTTAATTTTCTGGATTAAGTGCTCCACCGGTTCCGGCTTGAAATAGCCTGTCCGTTTGAGGCTTTCAGTTGAGAGTAGTTCCGTGACGTATTCTGGCGTGGCCTGATTAAAAAAACAGCGATGGATGGGCGCCCGATAGGGACGCTTGGGCCGCTGCCATATCTCTGGCGGCAGCCATTTGCCACCGAGCTTTTTTAAGAGGTACTTCTCGGTGAGCCCCCGCAACTTAAGATTCGGTGGCAGACGGTTGCAAAAGGCCGTTACTCGGTAGTCCAGGAAAGGAAACCGGCCTTCAATCGAATGGGCCATTCCCATCCGATCTCCCTGCGAACTGAGCAGGTATTGAGACAGGAAAAGCTTAATTTCCAGGTATTGAGCCTGCGATAAAGGCGCCCACCGACAAAAATTGCCCGGGAGCAGCTCACGGATCCATTCCGCCGGTTCCTTGGGATCCACAAAGTCTTGAGTCAAAAATCGGCAATTCCTGCGTCCATTTCGCCAGCGCAGAGCATGGGAATAACAGGCGGACTGCACGTCGGATAATCCTTCCCGGAAAAAAGCTTGCAGCAGGGCCGGATTATTCCTCGCAAGGCCGGAAATATCAGCATAGAGCCGCTTCAATAGCGCCGGGCGCCATTTCGATTCCGGGCAAACGGCCCAAAATCTTCGCACCTTGGCCTCTTTGAAAATATCGTAGCCGGCCAAAAACTCGTCTGCCCCTTCGCCTGTTAACACGACTTTATAGCCCGCCTGGTGCACCAGTTTGGATAACAGGAACATGGGCGCGGGGGCAGTGCGCACGACCGGAACTTCAGTGTGCCAGATCACTTCGGGAAAGACGCGGCCAATGTCCTGGTGCGTGGCGCGGATCACCTGATGGTCCGTTCCCAGGAAACGCGCCATCTGCTTCTGGAAGGCGCTCTCGTCGAAATCAGGATCTTCAAAAGCGATCGAAAAAGTGTCCAGCCGATTGCTCGTGAACTTCTTAATTATCGTCGTGATGATTGAAGAATCCAATCCGCCGCTTAAATAAGCGCCGACCGGCACGTCCGCGCGCAAGCGCAGCTTGGTAGCGTCAACGAGCAACTCGCCCAGGTGTTCCGCGTTCTCTTCCGTGTTTGGTTCCTTCCACGAATCTTCAGTGTTCTCGCAAGGGAATGAGAGTTCCCAATACGGCTTGACGGTTATTTCGCGATTTTTAACCAACAGATAATGGCCGGGAGAAAGCTCCCGGATATCCCGGAAAGCCGTGGCCGGGGACACCGGAGACCAATAGGTAAAAATCTGGCGCAACACGCTCGGTTCGATCTCCGCCCGGAAACGGCCACCCGCCAGGACCGCTTTGATTTCGGAGCCGAATACAATGCCGCGGTCAGTGGCCGCATAAAACAGGGGGCGGACACCGAGGCGATCTCGCGCAAGAAAAAGGCTGTGTTCACGGCTATCCCAGACTGCAAACGCGAATTGACCATTGAACCGATCCATGCAGCCAGGACCCCATTGCTCATACGCATGCAGCAGGACCTCCGTGTCCGAGCTACTGACGAAGCGATGGCCCAAGGCCTCCAGTTCCGGACGGAGTTCCACGTAGTTGAAAATCTCACCGTTAAACACCACCCATTTGGTTCGATCTTCGTTGCAAAATGGTTGCTGCCCGGTTTTCAGATCAACGATGCTCAGCCGGGCGCTTCCGAGGCCCAGCGATTGTTCCAGATAAATCCCGAATTCATCCGGCCCGCGATGCCGAATAATCGAGAGCATTTGCCGCAGCTCCTCCTCGCTGACCTGATCCTCAGGCTTCCAATGAAGAATGCCAGCGATGCCGCACATCAGTTCTTCCAACTGCAAACGGAAGCCGCTAGGACCGTGGCCACCTCTTTCCCCTCTTGTGAGAGGTGGGTTCCAGCCGCGGCGAGCATCGCCAGTGCCGGGCAACAATACCAGTCTGACTTTGTCATATTTGCTCGAGCAGGAGAGGTGCCGCGTGCAGGTAGCCGGCATTTCTCCGTTTTGATTCAATATCCCGGAAAATGAGCCTTACTTGGTCGACGGTCAGGCTAATGCCGCCAGCGATCTGAGCCTCGCTGAAACCGTTGTTCTTTCCGTACAATACCAGATCCATTTTGTCATACGGCAGCGAAAAGTAGAATTCCTCCTGTGATTGAGGCAAAGAATAGGTATCCGTGGTGGGTGGGCGGCGGCGAATGGGGTCCGGCAACTGAAGGAACTCGGCCAATTGATAAACCTGAGTTTTGTAAAGGTGCGCGATCGGTTTCAAATCCGCGGCACCGTCGCCAAGTTTGACAAAAAACCCCTGGTCATATTCGAGTCGATTGGGAGTGCCGGCGACAGCAAAATTCAATCGGTCGGCGTGGTAATACTCAAGTAACTTGCGTGTGCGTTGTTTGAAGTTGGTCGCCGCTACCAGGCCTTGGTACGATGGGAGGTCCAATCGGCGAGAAATCGTCCGCCCGTCTGGATACTGCACCACAACATTAAACAACCGATAGGCATTCGCCTCGAGGACGGAAGGAAGCACGATTTTGCTTTTGCAGCCGGATCCGTAATCGGGAACGACGCGTCGAATCGCCTCCTCTTGAAGCTGGTAACAGCCAAGCGTCTCCAGCGCCGCCGTAATGTCTGTAAGCACGCTGTTTATTCCGAGGTGCCCGGTTAGCGTTCGGCTCAGGCTAATGGTTTCACTCGAAGAATGCCGCTCGGGCATCAGGAGCCCAAGCACGTGTTCTTTGCCCAGTGCCTGCGTCGCCAGGGCCGCTACCACACTGCTGTCAACGCCGCCGCTAATTGCCACCACCAGTCCCTTCTTGCGAAAGCGGTGGAACACCGTTTCTTTCAGAAAGTCACTAATGCGGCTGGTTTCGGCGGCACAATCCAAGCTCAAAAGCGCGGGCCCGAAACAGTTGTGAGCGGTCATAGAACGGGCTGGCTTCACCAATCGATGATTGAGAGGGCGGAGGCTCCAGTTCGATTGCAGCTCACATCTAAGAAGCGGTTTTCGTGCCCAGTTTGCGCGTCAGGAAAGTTGAAATTCTATCAATCGAATCGAGGTTCTCGGGAATAGTCTCCTCGGGATCAATTTTGATTTTGTAGGTGTCCTCAAGAAACATGATTATTTCGAGGACACCGGTTGAATCAACGGTGCCGCTATCCAAAAAAGAGGTGTCGTCTCGCAGGTTTTCGCCTGCGCCGAAAAGCAAGTTCGAAATCACAAATTTCCTTACGTCAGCTTTATAGTTCATCGTAATCTGTGATCGGTCTTTTCCGGGACTGTCATTTTGCGATTTGGGCGATTACGGCGCGTACTTCGCCATTGCGGTCGGCCACGCCATCGACACGCCGGTATTGTGAATCCTTTGCCAGCCGTTTCACCAGGCCGGCGCCCTGGCCGGCTCCTGCTTCAAAGGCCAACCAGCCCTCCGGCCGGATGAACCGCGGCGCGGCGCGCAATAACCGGCTCAGCACGCTCAAGCCAAAGGGGCCTCCATCAAAGGCGATCCTGGGTTCGTGCTGAATAATCTCAAGCTCCATGCGCGGCAACCTGGCGGCGCTAATATACGGCGGATTGCACATTATTAAATCAAAAGAATTCGCAAATTCATCGTTTTCAAACGGCGCAAAAAGGTCGCCCACCAGGAAGCGCACCCTGTCCTGAACTCGCAGAGTCCGCGCGTTCTGTCTGGCCAGGTCGCAGGCGTCCGGCGACAAGTCCGAGGCAACCAGGTCGCACTGAGGCAGCTGATGCGCAACCGCGCAGGCCAGGTTTCCGGTTCCAGTACACAAATCAAGCACTCGCGGACGGTTGGTGCGCGGGAGAATCTCGCCGCGAAGCAGCAAACAGGCAGTAGCGCCCAACAGCTCGGTCTCCTTTCTTGGGATCAATGCCGAAGGCCCGCACTGGAACTCAAGCCCCATGAAACTTTGTTTGCCCGTTAAATAGGCCAGGGGAACACCGCCGGCTCTTTGTTCCAGCAATTCGGTCAGTTTTGCCGCCTGTTCAGGCGTCGGATCGGGCAAGGGCACGCGCATCGCCTTTGCGCTCGAGATGGGGTGACCCACGGCGCACAGCCACAAGGCGCGCACGGTCGATTCCACGCTCTCCTCAGGTTTGTCGCGGTGGAGTTTGATCCGGGCATCATACTGCCGGTGCAAACGGCCGAGTAACTCCTGAGACGCCGCTGAGACCCTGATTCCTTCACCGGGACTCTCGCTTTGCTCCGCTGGACTAACGCAATCCATCTTTCTTTATTTTTCCGTTGGCGGTTTTAGCCAGTGTCTCAACCAGCTCAACGATTTGAGGCACCATGAAGCTCTCCAACCGTTCCGCACAATGCCTCTTGATTGCCGATGGTGTCAACGAGTTCCCCTGCTCCAACACGACAAATGCTTTGATCGCTTGCCCGAGATTCTCGTCGGGTATTCCGATAACCGCCGCTTCCTTTACGCCCGCCAGACTGTGCAAAACATTTTCCACTTCCACCGGGCTAACCTTCTCTCCGCGCGTTTTGATAATATCATCGCTGCGCCCCTGGAAATAGAAGAACCCTTCCTCGTCCATGACGAACCAGTCCTGGGCGCACAACACTCTCTCACCCGGCACTGGGCCCGGTTTTAGCATCTTGGCCGTCTGCTCCGGATCTTCCCAGTAGCCTGACATTATATGCGGGCCACGAATGTGCAGAATTCCGGCTTGTTTGGGGCCGACCGCCCCCCCGTCCGGCGACAGCAGAAACATTTCCGTCCCGGGAATCGCTTTACCGACTGAACCGGGCTTTGTTTCGAGGAATTCAGGCGCGAGAAAACTCACTCGTTTGCACTCGGTCAGGCCGTACATCGCAAAGATGAGCGCATTGGGAAAAACCTGCTTTAACAGCGGGACGTAATCGGGAGGCAGCGCGGCGGCCGTATTGGTCACGCGCAACACGGACGGGAAACACAGCGGAGCGGTCTTATGCATCGACAGCAAAGTGGAAAAGACGGTCGGCACGCCCGGAAAAACAGTAATATTTTCTTTGAGGATTTTGGCATAAACCGCGCCGGGATACGCAAAGGATCGTTCCAGAATCAGGGTGCAACCGAGCGCCGTTGCCATGAGCAACTGGTAGAGGCCGTAATCGAAGGCGAGCGGCAGGACATTGAGTATTTTCTCCGCCGGACCGAGCCTCAAGTATTCAATGATACTGTCTCTGGCAAAAACCATTGCCTGATGCGTCATGGTGACTCCCTTGGGAAAGCCGGTGCTGCCTGACGTAAATATGATGGCGGCCACATCCAAGGGAATGCCAGGAGCGCCGGCCACGAGGGGTTGCGCGGCGTTTATCTCGTCCCAGAAGCTTTTTATGTGTAGCTGACGATGGGCATGTTCGGGTCGAACGGAAAGGTTGGAGCACAAGACCGCCGCCAAAGATTTGCATTCTGGCAGGATGTCCTGAAATTCGGTTTTCAGGTGCTCGTCGGAAACCAACACCTTGGCACTGCTCTTGTCGACCAGGTATTTTAATTTGTCCGCCTTGGTCTGGGGATTCACCAGCACGAAAATGCCCCCAGCCCACAGTGTCCCCCAAAGCGCAATGACGGCTTCGGGGCTATTATCCGCGTAGATGATCACCCGGTCCCCGCGTTGGAGTCCGAGCGAGAGCAGAACGGAAGCAAATTGCTGCACGTGCAGGAACAACTGTCGATAGGTCAGCCCTCCCTTGTGGGTTATCAAAGCCAGACGGTCAGCCGAACTGTAGGCCGCGCCCAGCAAGCTGTCCTGAAGCAATCGCTGGAACCGGGGAGCCTGGGGAAGTCTATTGGACATGGAATACTTCCTTTTCGGCTAGCTCCGGGGCCCGGCTCCTCTCCAAGTAGATTCCAAAGCATGGAGCAGGGAGCTTACGACCCAATATTGAACATGTCTTTGATGGCACACCCTTTGCTTTTAGCGGTTCATCGTGTTTATCCAAGCACTGATGAAATTATTATCAAACCCCGCTCCATGACCTCACTCAATGGGGTCTGCACCCCGAATCCCTTCCGTAATACTTGGGTGTTTCCTACGTGAAGGACCCCGTGTTCAGCGTCGCGATATTCGAGCACACTGCTCCGACGTGAACATCCAGAATTCCTTGAGAAGCGCGGGGGCAAGACAAACGGCAAAATACGGGTTATTGGCGGTGTTAGTAATGGCATGGTTTATCGCTGTCACTACTTGCCTGGCCCGCATCGCGCATTTGAATCCGACCGATCCGGTCAGAGACCTAAACCAGTGGGTGGGATTGTTTTTTGCCTCCCACGCTCCGACCGCCATGGTCGCAACGCTTTCGCGCCTCGGCACTGTTTTGGCAACCTTGGCGTTGGCCGCCCCTTTGGGTGTCTTCTTTTTGAGCCCTGCACTCGCTCAAAGGTTTCACCGCCGGAGTCTTGATTGATACGCTTCTCCGAATGCCTCTTCGCCAGGGTTTTCCTGTACGCTGCTGGGATCTTCCTAGTGTCTTGAACGCTGCCGCCACGGGCATCGTCCGGGATGCTTTGCAGGTTCACATACGGCGTAGGCTCTGCGCTCGAGAAGGCTTCGGATGCGGGCCGCGCTTTTGGGTTGGTCGGGAAGATTGCGACGCCCAGATTCTGGAGGCAATTTACTGCTCTTGTGGGCTGGCTGCCAGGCATTGCTGTTTTTTGGGCTAATCATGCCCAAGCGCTCACTTTTACCTGGGCACCGGACTCGACGCCGGGCATTGCCGGCTACCGGCTTTATTATGGCAGCGCCAGCCGCTCTTATCCAAACACAATCGATGTCGGAAATTCCACCACGGCTGCCGTAAATGGTCTGCTCACCGGCACGACCTACTATTTTGCAGTTACCGCGTACACGACCGCGGCTGTTGAAAGCGATTTTTCAAGTGAAATTGCTTACACTGTTCCAGTGTCCACGAACGGCGCTCCAACGCAGGGTTTGGTTTGCTACTGGAAGTTTGACGAAGGATCTGGCGCTGTTGCCACCGACTCTTCCGGGATCGGTAATACGGGCAAGTTGATCAACAGTCCGACCTGGAGCTCGGGCCGGGTCGGCGGCGCGCTTTCGTTCAACGGGCAGAACAACGCCGTCAGCACGCCCGCCATCAATCTGAGCGGGACCCGGGCAGTTAGCGTAGCCCTATGGGTGAACCGCACCTACAGCAAGACGGGGGGTCACTCCTTGGTCGAATCGTCCACCGGCATCAGCGGCTCCACCACCGGGTTTATGCTGTTTCCTGATGATTCGAGCACTTGCGCAGGAGGCGGCATGTTGGTTGGGCTGCAAGGCAATGCCGGTTATAATCTCAAATGCTACGCGCAACCCAGCAGCGGGATTTGGCACCACCTGGTTGTTATTTTTGATAAAAGCCAGGCTGCGGCGAATGAAATCCAATTGTATCTCGATGGCATCCTCCAATCCGCACAGGCCCAGCCGGCCAGCAGCGATAATACGAATTATTTTGGAAACAATCCTCTCTACCTGATGTCGCGGGCCGGTAGTGGTGACTTCGCCTCGGGCGTCATTGACGATTTCCGAATCTATAACCGCGCGCTATCCGCATCCGAGATTCAGCAACTCTACGGCGCCACAAAACCCACGGTCACGCTTACCTCACCGGGCAATGGAGCGGTTGTGTCCGGCTCCGTCACCGCCGCTGCAACTGCGACTTCGACCATTGGGGTCCAAATCAAAGTGGATGGAACAAATCTCGGCGCTGAAATGAGCTCGACCCCGTACCAGATTGCCTGGAACACGTTAACTGCCTCCAACGGCTCTCACCTCATCTCGGCAGTCGCCCGGGACGCTTCCGGCAACACCGCGACCTCGACCGCGACGGTGATCGTGTCCAACGTCCCTTTACAAGGCCTCGTCTGCTATTGGAAACTCGATGAAGGTTCCGGCGCCACGGCGACGGATTCTTCCGGGGCGGGTAATACTGGCAAATTGATTAACTCTCCTCTGTGGACGGCCGGCAAGATGAATGGAGCTCTTTCGTTCAACGGCGTGAACAACGCCCTCAGCACACCCGGCGTGAACTTAAGCGGAACGCGCTCCGTTACGGTTGCCTTGTGGGTCAACCGAACCTACGGCGGCGGTGGGAATCACGCGTTATTCGAGTCGACCACCGGTTTCAGTGCCTCGACCACCGGCTTCATGATGTTCCCCGACGACACGTCGAGTTGTGTGGGCGGCGGTATCCTGGTGGGATTGCGGGGCGACGCTGGAAATAACCTCAAATGCTTCGCACAACCGAGTAATGGCGTTTGGCATCACCTGGTCGCCGTATTCGATAAAAGCCAAAGCGCCCTCAACGAGGTAAACCTCTATGTCGACGGTGTGCAGCAAACCGCCCGGGCTCAAAGCGCGAGCAGCGACAATACCAACAATTTTGGAAACAACCCGTTCTACCTGATGTCGCGAAGCGGCAGCGGCGATTTTTGCGCCGGGCTTATTGACGATGTTCGCATTTATAGCCGCGCGCTCTCCGCCGGCGAGATTCAACAGATCTATTCCCTCGGAACAGTCCTGAACAAGCAGGCGATGCAGATCAAGGCCATCAGCTCTGGCGCCCGGTACAGTCCCGTCCTCGCTCCCGGCATCATTACCGGCCAATACATCCAGGACGGCCTATTCTCCTTCAGCGTTACCGGCGACACGGGCCGCGGCTACGGTGTGGAAGCCTCTCCGGATGCGCTGCATTGGACGCAGATCGATATCGTGGTTCCAATGGACGGTGTGGCCACGTTCAAGCAGCCCTTACAGTCCGACCACCAATTCTACAGAATCCGGCCCTTGCCATAACCTGGCATCGGTACGCCCCTATCCAATCTTGGGGGCTTCGAATGTCCTGCCAGCCGGGGTGGTGAACGGCTTGGGTAACCTTCCCAAAAGTCTCCCAAAGCTTGGCACTTTTCGCGCGCCAACTGCGCATTGATGATGAAACACCAAATCAGGATCTGAAACCCCGATTTCGGTTCGATCGCAAAATTGTGAATCAGATTGCAACAAACAAAGGTAAAAAATGAAGAACATGCCGAGTCCAAAAAGACCGGAACGGTGCTTGGCTTAACCGGTTGAATTGTTGAAGCAGCATCGGAGTTTGTCGGCTGGCAGGGGTGTCCAGCCGGCAAGCTCCGTTTTGTGCGTACTGACCGATGCTGTGGTTGTTGGCAAGCTCGCCGTCCCCACCCGCCACAGTAATTGAGCGAGCTTGCAGTCCAGATTATAAATATCCTCATGCACGAATGATCTGACAGGGCGGCAAGCGATCCTCCGAGAACCCGTGCTTCATGAGGTTGAACGAGCAAAGACGCTTGTTGAGGAGAATCTTGTTCGGTTTTGTGATTCGGCGGCGGTTTACCGGTGAATTGAAATGAGCGACAGCCGAGAATTGCTGAATGAATATGCGAGAAACGGCACGGAATCCGCCTTCCGGGAGCTAGTCGTCCGCTACATCGACCTGGTCTATTCGACCGCGTTACGGCAGGTCAGTGGTGACGCCCACCTGGCTGAAGATGTGGCCCAAACCGTATTTCTGCACCTCGCCAGGAAAGCAGGAAGGATTCCCCAGAACGTAATGCTCGGCGGCTGGCTGCATCAGGCGACCTGCAACGTGGCCGCAACCCTAACCCGCAGTGAGCGCCGTCGCCAAATCCGTGAAAGGCAGGCAGCCGAGATGAATGCGCTCCAAAATGACTCCCCAGGCACAACCCACATGATGGGACCGGCGCTGGACGAGGTCATCGGGCAGCTACCCGCCGAAGATCGGGCGGCCATTTTGCTGCGGTTCTTTGAAAAGCGCGATTTCAGGTCGGTCGGCGAAGCCATCGGTACCAGCGAAGACGCGGCCCGCATGCGCGTAAACCGCGCCTTGGAAAAGCTGCAAAGCCTGTTAAAGAAGCGGGGCGTCACCGCAACTGCCGCCGTCCTGGGAGCAGCACTGGCAACCGACGCGGTGGTTGCGGCTCCTACCGGCTTGGCAGCGACCCTCGCGACGGCTGCCATGGCAGGCGCTTCAGCCGGTGGCGCCGGTGGCGCGCTCACTTTTCTAAAATTTATGGCATTATCTAAATTCAAATTCTGTGCCGTCGCGGCGATTGCAATCGCGGCTTTAACCGGTGTAGTCCTTCAGCATCGAGCCGTCGCCCGGCTGCGCGCCGAAACGCGTTCACTTAGAGATCAAGTCGAGACCTTAACCGCAGCCAAGGAACAAGCTGCCAATCCGATTTTGGACGCCACAGCGGACACCAATGAACTGGCAAACCTGCGCCGGAACGAATCTGAACTGCTGCGGCTCCGTGCCGAGGTGACAGCTCTGCGGAACGCTCAGGCTTCGCCGAGACCCGCGCCTGCTGCGCCGGTGAGCCCCGGTCAGGCAACCCAGGACACGACTCCACCTGTAGCACGGCTTCAGGCCAGCGTGCGCGCCCAGGTCGGCACGGGCCAGAGCTTGCTTACGGGCGGGTGGGCCAATGCGGGAGGAGGCCGGATCTATGTGATGGCCACACCGCGCATACAGGGCGATAACGCCGACCAGGTTGGAATCAAAACGGTGGTCTTCGAAGTTTCCGCCGACGCTCTATCCAAGATCGGCCTGGACGGCTTCAGAGCGGATGGCACCGAAAGCTCTCTGCCACCGTTGATCTCGACAAATTTGCTGCGGCAATGAACATGAAAACTGCGGGCCTTGCTAAGAGCGTGTGTTAAAAATACCGACTTGGCCGCGGGCGTATGGGTTCGGAGTCCAGCCTTTAGGCGGCCCGGCGCCAAAACCGCCTGAAGGCGGGACTCCAAACCGAATTCTAAAACTCTAAAACACGCTCTGAGTCTTATTGTTTCCGCTCCAATTTGCTTGTTCGGTTTTGCACCTTAGTGGCGACTTGTTATTGAAGTGACTGACTGCCGAGAACTACTGGCCGAATATGCCCAAAACGGAACGGCACGGCTTCTTAATGGCTTTGCCCTTCATTCTTGGCATCGGTGCCTCATCCTTGTTTTGTATGAGCTTTCCAAGTGAATGGTCGGTGCGGCTCATCGCGTTAAGCAGCGCCACCCTGAAGCAAACCCGCCAGAACTTCGCTGCTAAGATGCACTACGCCCTGACCAGAGGGGAATGACGGCTTAGCGTGCTGAGCCAGCATCGCCCGGATGGTCCTGGTGTCCAGCAGCGTAACATTCTCGATTTCCAATGGCTCCGGCCTCATAATGCCGCCCATGCGAAAGCGGTACCGTATCGCGCTGCCGGTTTTGCTCGTCGCCGTGGTCTGGACGATTGCGTGGCAAGTGTTGCGGCTGCCGGAGCCGGTTTATCAAGGAAAGCGATTGAGCGCTTGGCTAGTCCAATACTGCACGAACCATTGGTCTGATGGTCATTGGTCAGCAGCTCGAAGAGGTGAGTTGGATACGCAAGCGGAAAACGCCATCCGCCAAATCGGCACCAACGCCATCCCAACCTGCTTGAGAATAATCGCCACGAGAGACTCACCGCTATTCAAGGTGGTTCCGCTTCTCCCAGAGCGGTGGGTGGCCCCGTTTTACAAGAGCAGCTTGCCTGAATACCAATTCCAGGGTGCCTATGGACTCATCGCCTTGGGGGCGGACGCCAAGCCCGCCGTTCCCGCTCTGATTGCTCTGCTGAACGACAGCCACGGCGAGGTGCGCTACGCTGCAGTCTTCGCGCTGGATGAACTAGGCTCCTTGGCAGAGGAAGCGTTGCCGTCCATGGTAAAGTGTCTCAAACCGGACGAATTTCATTCGATTCGCGTGGAACCGGAGCGAGCAATTCCGGTCCTGGTCCGGCTTCTTGATGAGTCTCAAAATCAGCCCCACTCAGAAAGAATACGCGGTAACGCCATGTCGGGACTGCGCCAATTCAGGGCGTTGGCCAAGCCAGCAGTTCCCAGTCTGCTCAGACTCTTAAACGATTCGAATGGGGATATACGCTGGCAGGTCACCAATGCCCTCATGGATATCGACCCCGAAGCCGCCGCCAGGGTGGGCGTGAAGTGAAGGTCAAGGGCAGCGTCGCCCGAGCCATGTTCCCAGAGCGAATGCGTTGCGTGAGGCTCACGCCAAATGCGTGAAAATGACTCATCCCAAGTCGGGGACATTCAAGAATCAAGCGGCGTTGTGGAGGAATGTCAGTGGCATTAGCTATGCTGTAGGGTAATCCGTGCGATTGAGTGGTCGGTAATCGGCCCGCTCATCGTATCAGACAAAGCAGTACTGGAGGGCCTAACTCCGACCACCACTCAACCAATGAAAACGCGTATTACAAATCCGTTCCTCCTGCGAGTGTTGTCAACTAGTCTCGGCTTGTTATTTGTGGGTCGGGTCACGGCTCAAACACTCACAACACTCTACAGTTTTACGGCCCGAAACAATAGCACGAATAGTGACGGAGCCTGGCCGACATGCAAACTGGTGCTGTCCAGCAACATCCTCTATGGCACCACGAGCGCCGGTGGCGACTCCAGCTATGGTACCGTTTTCAACCTGAACACCGATGGCACGAGTTTTAAGAGCCTTTACAGTTTCATTGGGCCTCCCAATCCTCAAGCTGGTGGCTCGGTTCAAGGGTTGGTTTTGCTGGTCGACAGACTGTACGGTACAGCGCGGGGCATGGATTGGGTGCTGTTTGCCGTCAATAGCGATGGGACAGGTTTCAGTGTCCTACACACCTTCACTGGCGGCAGCGACGGAGGTTCCCCGCTTGGCGATATGATTGTCGAGGGCAACACCCTATACGGGACGGCAAGTAGTGGGGGTGGCGCTTCGAGCGAGGGCACGGTGTTTAAGCTGAACATAGATGGTACGGGTTTTACTAGACTTCACACGTTCGCCGCAGCTTCATTTCCTCCTTTTACCAACAGCGACGGAGCCGGACCACGCGCTGGCGTGGCTTTATTGGGAAATACTTTGTTTGGCACGACGTATTACGGCGGCACCTCGGGACATGGAACGATTTTTTCGGTGGGTATTGATGGTGCCAGCTTTAAAACCCTGTATAATTTCACCGGTTCAATCGATGGTGCTTCTCCAAATGGCGCTCTGCTCTTGGCAAGCGGCACGCTACATGGAACGACGTTTTCAGGCGGCGGCTCAGGGTTTGGCACGGTGTTCGCGGTTAACACTAACGGGACAGGCTTGAGAACCCTGCATAGTTTCACGCCGAGCGATGGAACTAACCCGAATGGTGGACTGATTCTGTCAGGTAATAAGTTGTATGGAACAGCGGCAGAGGGCGGACCTTCAGGCAGCGGCACCATATTCGCCGTGAACACCGATGGAACCGGTTTTACAAACCTCTATAGTTTCACGGGCAGCGATGGAGCTAGACCGAAAGGTGGATTGATTTTGTCGGGTAACATTCTGTACGGCACAACCTCCTTCGGCGGCAATTTTGGTAACGGCACGGTATTCAGTCTTTCGTTCCCGCCGCATCTGAACATCATTTCTTCCGGCCCGAATTTTATTCTGTCGTGGCCGACCAATTACGCCGGGTTCGATTACACGGAGTACACGCTGCAATCCACCACGAACCTTGGTTCATCGGCGGTCTGGACCACCAATGCTCCAGCCCCCGTGGTCGTCAACGGCCAGTACTCAGTGACCAATCCCATTTCCGGCACACGGCAGTTTTTCCGGTTGAGCCAGTAGTTGCCAGGAATCTGACCCATGCCGGGAGTCGAGCCGACCAGCGTGATGACCATGAGCACGGCGTCAACCCAGGCAAGTAGCCCTCGCTCATGAGCGCCGCCGAACTAGCCCTCCAGGCTCAGCAGTGGTCCAAGTTCGCGAAGCGTCCGAATGTGATGAGTCGCAGCAGGTGAACGGGGAACGCCGGGACGAAGGGTCTGAACGGTGCGGATATTGAGACGGACACCGGCGGCGATTTCGGAGTCATGGTTGTCGCCCACGATGAGCACTTGGTCAGGCTGGAGGCCGTAATCGCGCAAAATATCCTCGAAAATTTTCTGCTTCCCTCGATACCCAGGCTGGTCAATGGCATCGATGTAGATCGCCGTGAATAGCGGCGCGATACCAAGCGCCCGGATTTTGCTCTCTTGGAGGCGGCGAAAGCCGGAGGTGACTACGAATTTTAGACCGGCAATGTCTTTGAGGACGCTTAAATCGCCATAACCAACCATGGGCGTTGTGACTTCCAGCCCGGCAAAGACTTGCCAGCCAGCGGCCTTCATCGCCGGGGTGAAGCGGTACTTCTCCGCGACGAAATCAAAAGGCAATCGCCACATGTCGGCAAAGGCGTTCTGAAGCATTGAAGCGCTGTGCGAGCCTCGGTTGGCATTGGTGATGGCGTCGAAGGCCGGAGCAAAGAGTTGCTGGCCCGGTTCGTCAGCCGGGCTGAGACAGCTATCGAGGTCGAAAATGATGCCCTTGGTCATGGTGCGTGCTTTGATTTTAGCAAATGGACAATTCAGTATTACCTCGGGCATAGAAACATCAACCACACGGTCAGATATACCGAACTGTCACCGGAGCGGTTTAAGCCGATGACCCACCGAGGCAGCATAAAAGCTCCCGTCACGCTGACGTGGTGAGTCGGTGCGTCGGTTGGGGTTTGCCGGGCCTGAAAAACTCCATGTGCTCCCAGTTGAGGGTGGCGTAGGGCTGCGCGCATTTCTCTACCGCGCTTTGGACCACACCACGCAACACCTCCGGCGCGGCCTCCGCCCGCATGTTAATGGTCAACTCCCCGCCGGCGAAACTGTCCTGGATGTTTTGGGATAGCTCGGGAACAAAATCGTTCCTCACCAGGTTCACTACCGCCAAATCAGACAGCTCGTTATCGGCATCCAACGTTATTTTGAGGTGAGCGATTTCGGCCCCGGCCCGATTAAGTCGCTGCTGGATTTCGGAGGCCAATCCGTGGACGAACTTGTTCCCGTCAAAGGCGGTCTTGGCGTCGAGCCGGAGCGTGCAGTTGAGCCAGCCCAAGCGCGCCTCGCCATCAGCGTAGACCTCATAGTCCACGTCCATGATCGCGCGGGGAATCTGGTTCGTGCGGGCGATGTGCTCGAACCAGCCCTCTAGCCCCCCGGTCCCCTGGCGGGCCGATACCTCAAAGACTCGCGCCTTCGGGAACTGAGCCGCCAAGGCTTCGCGCAGCGTGGCTGACTGGTCGTTCGACAGCAAGTCGCGCTTGTTGACCACAATCAAGTCGGCTTCCTCCAGTTGCTTGCGGTAAATATAAACGACCTTTTCAGAGAACTGGCCACCCGCCTCCAGGCCGAGCACCCGGAGCACCCGGATGGGATCAACGAGCACGCTCAGCGGGGCGATGGAATAGTCGGCCCCATAAAGGTTACGAAGCGGGTAGCTCACCGTTGCGACCAAATCGGTGCAGCTGCCGACCGGTTCGGCGATGAAAACATCTGGGCGGCTCTCTGCCTTCAATAGCTTGGCCGCGTCCACCAGCGAGTTGAACCTGCAACAAAAGCAACCGCCGGGAATTTCCTTAACCGCAAAGCCGCGCGCCGTCAGCATCGTCGTGTCGACCAGGTGGCTGCCCTGGTCGTTGGTAATCAGCCCCACTCGCAGGCCCTTGTCGGTGAGCCATTGGGCGAGCTTGGCGATGGACGTTGTTTTTCCCGCCCCAAGAAAGCCGCCGACCATGATGTAGCGCGGCTTGGCTTTCGGTAACGGAACCGACGGAGAGCGGGAGGCTGAATCCTGGCTGGTAGAATCGGAGTGTTTCATGGCCACGTAATCACAGGAGGTGTGGATGTATGCGGAAATGTGCATATATAACCCCGCCGGCGCAATCCAAAATCAGAAGTTATGCGATTTGAAGACTTACCTGGGAAGCCTGTCGAATCGGAATGTGCAACAGCCCAGTTCGAGGACGTTTGCGTTCCTCTTCAACTGCGTGTTGAGATTCTTGGCCACGGTGTACAGCCGCTGCTTACCCTTCTTCTCCGCCTCGACCAGTCCGGCTTCACGCAGAATTTTGAGATGCTTGGAAACTGTATATTGGGAAACTTTTACCCGCTGAACAATCTCGTTCACGCTGAGTTGGTCCTTCAGGAGCAGCCGCAAGATTCGCATCCGGGTTTGTTCCGCGAGCGCTTTCAAAGCAGCAATGCAGTCAATTCCAGTCATCAGGTCGATGGTAGGCAGGACCATTTGCCCAGTCCACCGGGTACTCGTGTCTCACTTAAACCGCAGAAGTTGAGTTAAAAGGCAATGAAACGGGAGACGTTACCGTTTTGGTCAATTCGTGCAGGCGTTCGAGCGCTACCTGGACACCTCCAGCGAAGCGCTAGGGTGTTAGGAATCCCCACGTCTTTGAGTGGATTCTGGCTGCGATGCAGCAGCGCCGATAGTGGCAAGCGCTCAGGTTCGCGCGTGGGGGCAGTTGAACGACTGGGCAACGAAATAGCTTGGAAAAACAAAAAAGCCGTTCCGCATCACACGGAACGGCGTTTTTCAGCCGGGCAACGCTGGGTTGCCTCAGGCCGTAAAGGATTTGCCGCAACCACAACTCTGCCGCGCGTTGGGATTGCTGATTTTGAACCCGCCGGCAGTCAGGCTGTCGCTGAAATCCACCACCGCGCCGCGCAGGTATTGGGCGCTGAACGGATCAACCAGGACTTGGACCCCAAGCAGCTCGGCAAAAAGATCATCCGGGCGTTGTTCGTCAAAGGTCATCGAGTATTGCATGCCGGAGCAACCGCCCTGCTCGATGTAGACCCGGAACGATTTGCCTCCATTCTCAGGCTTTTGCAGCAGCGCCTTTATTTCCCCGGCGGCGCTCGGGGTTATCTGCACTACAGGGTCGGTGGTGATGCTCACATCCATAGCTAAATTGCACTTCAAGCTAAGCCGCGTTTGGAGGCGTGTCAAATTTCCCCGCTCAGCGCGCTCAGCGCTGGGCCTGCAGCGCTTTGATTTTGTCCTCGAAGCGCAGGTAAGGAAACATTTGTTGGAGCCGGCGATACACCCCGATGGCGTACTCGCGATTTTGCAACCGCTCGGCTAACCGTTCGGCTTCCTGTCCCGCCTTGCGTGTCCAGAACGGATCCGCGCTTTCGCCTTCTCGCAAAAACCCGTTATCAGTCCCGTACAAAACGCGCTCGTAATGCCGCAGAGCGGCGTTGAGCAATTCAGGTTTTTCCGTTTCGGCTCGAGTATCGGCGATTTTCTCGAAAGTGAATCCCAAACCGACTTCGGCGATGCTGCGGGCGGTGGCGTTGGCCAAGGGTGAATCGAGAACCTGCTGGAAGGCGTTTGTGACGGGGGCAAAGTCCTGCGTATTGGTCCCGGCAAACTGGAGCAGGCAAATGGCTTTCTGACCCCAGGCCAAAGTCGCCACCGGATTGGTGGGATAGGTTCGGCAAATCAGCTCGAAGGTCTTGAAAGCCTCGCGATAATCACCCAGCTTGTTCGACGAGTTCTGCATGAGAAAGGTGTCGCCGTAGGCATCGAGCGCCTGCGCCTGCAAATCCGCCGGGCAGTTTTTGTCATTGGCCAGCGACAGGAAATAGCCCGGAGCATTTTGCCAGTCCTGGCGTTGAACGGCCATGCGGCCGGCCATCATTCGCGCCGGATACGCGAGCGAGGAGGAACCGTAGTTCTGGTAAACGAATTTATAATTGATTTCAGCGTCGACGAAATTACCGGCTCGGTAAAAGTAATCGGCCACCCACCATTGGGCCAGGGGCGCGTATTCGTTGGTCGGGAAGCGTGAGATCAGGTTGGTGAATTGCAACAGCGCATTGGTCTCATTGCCGGCGTTGTAATTGGCCATGGCTTGGAAATATTCGGCGCGCGGCCGGGCTGGATTATTGGAAAAAGCAGCCAGCCAGGCATCATATCGCAAGGCGGCCTGGTCCCACTGACCTTCTTCTTCGTACGTGCGGGCAATGGCCAACTCGATTTCCGCCAAGAGCGGCGAACCGGTCGCGCCGCGGGCCGCCTCGTTGAAAAGGCCGCGCGCCGCGGCCGCAAAGCCGGGGCCCATTTGCTGGCTAACGAGAAAGACCGCGCGGCGCGTGAACGCGCCATTGGGAAAGGAACCCATAATTTTGGCAAGCGCATTGGTCTCGCTGCGTTCATCGGGAGCCGCCAGCCCGGCACGCACGATCTGATAGAGGGCGGGTTCAGCCAGGTTGGTCTCCACTTCCGACAGGTCGTGGAAGCGCTCAGCGACGGTGCTGTAATTGCTAATCGCGGCCGCAAAGTTAGTGAGTTGGTATTGCGCGTCCGCGAGTTTAAAATAAGCCTGGGCCTGATCGAAGGAACGCGGAAGCAGAGCTACCGCGTCCTGGAAGGAGGTCTGGCTCAGTGAGAGCAGCCGCGCATCGGCCATGTTTTCGCCGGCCAGCCAGTAACACCAGCCCAGGTCCAGGTGCGCCTTGCCAATCAGCCGGCTCTTCGGAAAAGTGTTGGTCAGATTTCGGAACGCGACGATGGCCTGTTCGAGAAAGTTCGTAGCTCCGGGCGCATTGGTCGCAGCGAGCTCCACCAGGTTCGTCATGCCCCCCGGCTGATACTGACGCAGGCGCAACTCTCCCAATGTCAGCAAGGCCAGGTCCGAGCATTCGTTCGTGGGAAATTGATTAAGGTAGCTTTGCAGGACCTGCACCGCTTCAGGAACTTTGCCCGTCGCCAGCGAAAGCTGGGTGATCTTGAGCAACGCCTCGCGCTGCTCTTGCTCGGGAATTCCGGCGGCCAAATTCTGCCGATAAGCGGCGATGGCCTCCTCGGGCCGTCCGAGCCGTTCGAGCAGCGCCGCCTCAAAGGCGCGGGATTGCGCCTGGAACGAGGGCTGGCCAGTAGCCTCGGCCAGGACCAAGAGGTTGGTCGTGTTTTGAAGGGCGTCTTCAAGGCGTCCGGCGGTCTGCAAGACGCGGCAGAGCAAGTATTGCCGCTGCCAGTTGTTGGTCGGGTCGAGCGGCGAGGCGCTCAACTGTTGCAGTGATTGTTCGGCGGCGCCGGCGTCCCCTTGAGACAATTGCGCTTCGCTGAGCAAGAGGAAGCCGCGGATAACCTCCGGGCTGGCGTGGTTGGTAACGGCCGTGAGCTTGAAAATACCGTTGGTGCGGCCCAGCAATTCGCTGACTTGCGGCCACTTGGATTGGCGCATGCAGGCCAGGGCGGCGTTGACCACCGCGGCTAGCCGGTGAGACGAGCCGGGAAATTCCCGGTCCAACTTGATAAAATTAGTCTCCGCATGGGCAAAGTCGCCTTTGGCCAACAGCGCCTCTCCCTGGCAGAGCAGGTACCAATCGGCGAGGGCGCCCGCTTCCGCCTGGCGCTCGGCGAGCAACTTAAGCGCGGCGGCGAAATCACCCAGCTTGATCCGCGCCTGCGCCTCATACAGGACCGCTTCGGGGATCCGGGCCGAGCCGGGAAATTTCTGGATGAAAGTCCGGAAATCAATTTCGGCATTTTTATAATCTCCATCGAAGTAAACCTTCTCAGCGGTCGCGAAGGCCTGATTTTCGGCCGAGCTGGCGGCCCGGATCTGAGGGACAGCCAGGGCACCGCACATCAGAAGCAGAAAAGTTCTGACCAAAAAATTCATGTCCGCAGCTGAGTCAGCCTAGCAAACAAGACCTCGCAGCAAAGCAGTAAAATCCTGTGGGTCACTTGTTGAACCGGAAATTCACCACGTCACAGTCTTGCATCACGTATTGTTTGGTTTCCAGCCGCTGTTTGCCGGCGCGTTTGGCCTGCGTTTCACCTCCGGCCGCCACAAAATCGTCGAACCCGATGATCTCGGCGCGAATGAAGCCCTTTTGCAAGTCCGTATGAATGGTCCCGGCGGCTTCCAGGGCAGTGATGCCCTTGCGGATGGGCCAGGCCCGGTTCTCTTTACCGCCCACGGTTAGAAAACAAATGTACCCCGCCTCGCGAAAAGCCTTCAACAACAGCGCTTCGGGAGCTTGAATCTCTTCAGGCGTGGCCACGCAAACGGGTTTGCCGGTGAAAAAATTATGCGCCGCCACAGCTTGCAGATCTTCGGGCGCAAGGCCGGAATTAAAGAGGAATTTTTCGGCCTCCAAAAGGCCGCGGATCTTCTCCAAGGCGGCCCGTTCGGCGGGTTGCGGGTCGCGGCCCAGGCGCGTTTCCACAAACTCGAGGTCCTTGAGGATTAGGTCGGCTTTGCCGTCCATTGAAGCCAGGACGCAATCGGCATCGAGCAACTCGTCTTCAGGCACGATGTCCACCTGCGCGTAGCTCTTCTTATCCGCTTCCACGAGCTTATCCGCTTGATCCAGGCGCGGATCTTTCAAGTTATGTTTGCCGAGTTTGATTTCGGAAAGGCCGAACAGAGCTATTTTCATTCCTAAATTGATCGACTAAAAATGTTTGCGCCATGATGGACGGCGCGCCCCGGATAAACAATCGCCAAAAGGCGCGTGCCGGCGCGCGGACATCCGTTGTCCGCAGCGATCCACGAACCGAAGCTGGCCCATGCAGAAGATCTGGCGCCAGGCCGTTTTGTTTATTTCTGCGGGCAGAATGCCCGCGCGCCGCTCTGATTCGGATTTCGGCCTTCGGGTTTCGGGTTTCGGATTTGTCGCCCTCCGGCACCCGAATTCTAACTAACCCGGTACAGCTCCCCGCTCCCTCTCGAGCACCTCGCGCAGATACGCGCCCGTATGGCTGAGGGGCGATTGCGCCACCGTTTCAGGGGTGCCTTGTGCCACAATAACACCCCCGCCCTCTCCACCTTCCGGGCCGAGATCAAGAATCCAATCGGCAGTTTTGATTACGTCCAGGTTATGCTCAATGACCAGCAAGGTGTTGCCTGAAGCTCGAAGTTTCATTAAGACCTCGAGGAGTTTGGCGACGTCATGGAAATGCAAGCCGGTGGTTGGCTCGTCCAGGATATAAAGGGTGTGGCCGGTGGCTTTGCGGCTCAGTTCGGCCGCCAGTTTGACACGTTGCGCTTCGCCTCCGCTCAGCGTGGTGCCCGATTGGCCCAGTCCAATGTACCCGAGGCCTACCTCGGCCAGGGTCAATAACGGCTCGTAAATTTGCGGGACGGCGCGAAAAAAAGTGACGGCCTCGTCGACCGTCATATCGAGGACGTCGGCAATGTTTTTGCCTTTGTAATTGATTTCGAGGGTTTCACGATTGTAGCGGCGGCCGTTGCAAGCTTCGCAGGTCACGTACACCGGCGGCAAAAAATTCATCTCGATCCGAATCAGGCCATCGCCCTGGCACTTTTCACACCGGCCACCTTTGACGTTGAAACTGAACCGGCCAGACTCGTACCCGCGGATTTTGGCGGCCGGCAATCGCGAAAAGAGGTCGCGGATATGCGTGAACATGCCGGTGTAGGTGGCGGGGTTGCTGCGCGGGGTGCGTCCAATCGGGGTCTGATCGATGACGATGACTTTGTCTAACTGCTCAAAGCCTTTGAGCACCCGGTGCTGGCCGGGACGCTCTTTGGACCCGAAGAATTTGCGAAATAGAGCGCGCCGCAGAATATCATCGACGAGCGTGCTTTTGCCGGACCCGCTGACGCCAGTGACGCACGTCAGGGTCCCCAGGGGAATCCGGGCATCGATATTCTTGAGATTATTTTCCCTGGCGCCAAGCACCTCGAGCCAGCCCCGGTCGGCCGACGGTTTGACGCGCTGTTTGGGGAGGGGAATGGAAAGCTCACCGGTCAGGTATTTAGCCGTGAGCGACTGCGGGTGAGCCAGCAGTTCGGGCAAGGTGCCCGCGGCAACTAATTCGCCGCCCCGCACTCCGGCCCCAGGACCGAGGTCCAGAATATAATCGGCATGGCGAATCGTATCGGCATCATGCTCGACGACGAGGACCGAGTTGCCGAGGTCGCGCAAGCCTTGCAGCGTCACCAGCAGTCGGTCGTTGTCCCGCTGATGCAACCCAATGCTGGGCTCGTCCAGGATATAAAGCACGCCCACCAACCCGGCCCCGATTTGGGTTGCCAGGCGGATACGCTGCGCTTCGCCGCCGCTGAGCGTGCCGCTCTCTCGATTCAGCGTTAGATAACCCAAGCCGACATTCTTCAGAAATCCGAGCCGCGCCCGGATTTCTTTTATGATATCGTGAGCGATTTTCTCCTGATAGGACGTGAGTCTGAGATTCAGGAAAAACTCGTCGGCTCTCTCCACTGAGAGAGCGCACACGTCCATAATGGAAAGGCCGGGGAGTTTTGGCGGAGCGCCGTCCGTACAAGCAACTGCCTCCGCAGCTCCCGTGAATGTGGTTTCCGCTGAGGGATCAGGAGGACCGGCCTGGTCGGGAGCGGCGGGGCTCTCGGACGTGCCGTTCCGGGCGGGTGCCGGACCGCCAAGCCTTACCGCCAGAATCTCGGGTTTAAGCCGCTGGCCATTGCAAGCATCACAGAACTGCGGGCTCATGAATCCCTTTAGCCGATTCCGCGTGAATTCACTTTCGCTCTCCTGGTACAAACGTTGGAGGTTCGGAATCACGCCCTCGAACGGCCGGGAGACCTTGCTCATTTTGCCGGCGCGCCAGAAACTGAACTCAATTTCCGCAGCGCCGGAGCCGCGGACCAACACCTGCTGAAATGCCTTCGGCAGATCTTTGTACGGCGTGTCCATACTTTGCTGGTAGTGAGCAGCCAGACTGCGCAGCATCGCCTTGTAATACACCACCATCCGTTTGCCTCCACGACGCCACGGCAAAACCGCCCCTCCCTCCAGCGAGCGCTCCGCGTCGGGCACAATCAGGCTCTCGTCAAAAACCATTTTCTGGCCAAGACCATGGCAAACCGGGCACGCGCCCATCGGTGCGTTAAAAGAAAAATGCTTTGGGGTCAGCGGTTCGTAGGATTTTCCAGTTGCCGGACTCAGATTACGGTTGGAATGGAGAGTCTCGACCCAGACAGCGCCACGGTTGGGCGCCACGACCGGCGGCGCGGCTCCTGGGTCGACGCCGGAGGTCGGAAGCGCGGCTTTGCCCTGAGGCTCGGGCAGCTGGTGCAAGGTCAGGAGAATTCCCCCGCCCCATTTCAACGCCGTCTCAACCGAATCACTGAGCCGAACCCGGATGCGTTCATCAATCACCAGGCGATCCACTACCGCCTCGATCGTGTGTTTTTGCTTCGGATCGAGTTTGACGCGCACGCCATTGGCCAGTTCGACCAATTCACCATCCACCCGGGCGCGGACAAATCCCTCGCGGGAGAGACGCTCGATGACATCACGGAATTCGCCGCGTTCGTCCCGGATTACCGGCGCCAGCAACATCACACGGGAGCGCGAGGGCAAGGCAAGAATCCGGTCCACGATATCACTGGTCGTCTGCCGAACAATAGGGACGCCGGTATCCGGACAATAAGGCTGGCCGACATGAGCGTACAGCAGCCGCAAATAATCATAGACTTCAGTCGTGGTAGCGATAATCGAACGAGGGCTGGAGCCCGAACTGCGCTGCTCGATGGCAATCGCTGGAGAGAGACCTTCGATGAAGTCCACCTCCGGTTTTTGCATCTGATCCAGGAATTGGCGCGCGTACGCCGAGAGCGACTCGACATACTTGCGCTGGCCTTCGGCGTAGATGGTATCGAATGCCAGGGAAGACTTCCCCGAGCCGCTTAACCCCGTGATAACCACTAACTTATCACGCGGTATACTCAGCGTGAGGTTCTTTAAATTGTGCTCACGCGCACCGCCTATCCTGATAAATGCTTTGCTCACGGACCTGGATTTCTCGAATCAAAACAAGTCCACAACTTAACCCAGGTACCAAGTGAAGAAAAGGAGAACTGAAGCTTGGCTGTCACGGCGGGGCGCTGGGGTCGGTTCGCACTTTTTCCCGCCCGCAACGGAAAAAGCGTCGCACCGACTCAAAGCCCTGCCGTCACTGACGGATTACGCCTGGCCCATGCTTTCCAGGCAGTCCGGTCGCCGGCTTTCAGTCGGCTCCCTGAACCTGCTACAAAAGTCTCGATTCCTTCGGAGCGACGATTTCCCATCGGCTTGGAATTCACGAGAAAGCCTAAGGACCAAGGTCCGCCTGGGGTCAGCGAAACTCGAAGCCGAGTGCAACTCGGCGCTCCGTCGCTTCTGTTCCTACGATGCCGCGCTTTGCGCGCTGACCGGGAGGTCGCGTTGCAATGGGATCAGGCCTTTAACGATCGCAAACTTGGTCAAGCCGGCGATGCTGTGGATGTTGAGCTTACGCATGATTCGCTCGCGGTGAGTCTCCACGGTGCGGACGCCCACACCCAGGCGACAGGCGATTTCCTTGTTGCTCAAGCCCTCGGCAATCGCGATGAGCACCTCGCGTTCCCGGGCACTGATCTGACCGGCGTGCGGCCCTTCACCCGGGCCGCGGACAAACTGGTTCAGCGCAAGCCTGGCGACGTCCGAGCTGAAATAGGTCTCACCCGCATGAATCGTTTCGATGGCCTTGATCAACTCGTCGGTAGGCGCCTGCTTGAGAACATAGCCCCGGGCGCCGGATTGGAGAATCCGCATGACGAAATCCGAATCGTTGTGCATCGAGAGGATCAAGACCTTAATGGAAGGGTTTTCCTTGCGGAGAAGGTCGGCCGCAGTCAATCCGTTCAGTAGCGGCATATCGATATCCATCAGCAGGACGTCGGGACAGAGCTGCTTGGCTTTGCGCAAAACATCCTGTCCATCCCAAGCCTCGCCCACGATGAGCAAATTGCTGGCCTGGGCCAGACAAGAGCTAAGACCTTTGCGCACGACCGGATGATCATCGGCGATCAGGATGCGGATCGGGTTGCGGGATCCACGACCGGCAAGGGTGAGCTGGGGCGAGGAAAGTGTCTTGGTCAAAGCGGGGCTGCCCAAGCCAACCGAGCCAAGCCTGGCTGGCATGGTCGCGGGTGAAGCCTTGGACTTTTGCGTCGTTTCCAAAATCGTTTTCATTCAGTGGTTATCTTCGGTTCGCGACCGCGTCTTCGCACGAGCAACGTAGGAGCAATTAGTGAGAGTCACAATCGGGGCCAATCACGATTAGATTCCAGGTGAAAGACCGCAGGACGGCCCAAGGGAAACCCCTGGATAATTCTTAGTTCTTAATTTTTAATTCTTAATTACTGAGACCTGAACATCTGCCGCTTGGCTTAGCGGGTTTGCGAGGGTCGGATGCGGGGGATTGCGCAAAAGCAAAGGCTCACTCAGAAACGCCGCGCTTGCATTGGGGGAACCACTCGGCGAGGACGGGTCGCCACGAGGTACCGAACCGCGACGGCGGGACGCTGGCGCTCCCAGGGGCTTAGGTGGGAAGCTCGCGCTGGACCCAGGCAGTGGCGTGTTGGGTCAATTCCGCTGAGTTCTTCAAATTGAGCTTGTGCTTAATTTGCTCGCGATAGTATTCGATGGTCTTAACGCTCAGGTGCAGTTCCTGGGCGATCTCGCTGGTCTTTTTCCATTGGCCAATCAGCTGAAAAACCTCCAGCTCGCGGTCACTAAGGCTCTTAACTGGCGATTCCTGCAGGTCGGTCTTACCGCGGACCTGTTGTTGCAACATTTTAGCTCCCAGCGCCTCGCTGACGTAAATATTTCCGCTCAGGACGCGCCGGATGGCGGTGACGATTTTTTCCAGCGCTTCCTCTTTCATCAGGTACCCCAATGCACCGGCGCGGAAGGCGACTTCAGCGTAGATAGATTCATCGTGCGCGCTGACAACCAAAACCGGCAGCTTGGTGAATTGCGCTTTGATATTGCGCATAAGTTCCAGCCCGCTGCTGTCCTTGAGCGAGATATCCGCGATGACCAGGTCAGGACTGAGTTTATCGATGGCAGTCAGGGCTTTGGCGGCATCTTCTTCTTCACCACAAACGACCATATCAGCCTGACGGTTAATCAGTTGAGCAATCCCGTAGCGCACGACGGCATGGTCATCGACCAGGAGAATTCTGGTGCGGTTGTCCTTAACTGGCATTGTTTTCGGCTGCGGCATGCGATTCTTTAGCTCGAATACTGCGGGAGGGCTCGCCCAATGGAGTGGCACCCGTGGCCCGGCAGTGCACGATGTCGTTAGTGTGGCGGAACTTGCTAGCAGGCGCAATCCCTATTCGATTCGGCGCGCGGGCATTCTGCCCGCAACAACCGTCAGACAACCACCTGACACCAACGTTTCGCATTCGCCACAACCAAGTTCGAAGGTCGCTGCGGGCTCAAAGTCCGCGCGCTGTCGGTCGTGGCTGGGAGCCGAAAAAAGCGGCAGAAGATCAAGAGCGTGTTTTAGAATTCGGTTTGGAGTCCCGCCTTTAGGCGGTTTTGGCGCCGGGCCGCCTGAAGGCGGGACTCCGAACCCCATACGCCCACGCCCAAGCCG
>Ga0070741_10002191_pt1 | contig 54037 bp, 50 predicted proteins | sample Coa_R1_4_FD_66440 | JGI IMG/M metagenome (GOLD analysis project Ga0070741, IMG submission 66440) | Surface soil microbial communities from Centralia Pennsylvania, which are recovering from an underground coalmine fire - Coalmine... | ecosystem: Environmental > Terrestrial > Soil > Unclassified ... | reverse complement strand
ATCATGGGCACCGATCCGAAGACGAGCGCGCTCAATCGCTATCTGCAGAGCTGGGACGTGCCCAATCTGTTCGTAATGGGCGCTACGGCCTATCCGCAGAATGCCGGGTATAACCCGACCGGCACTGTTGGCGCGCTCGCTTTTTGGGCCGCCGACGCAATTGTGAAGCAGTACCGAAAGTCGCCGGGGCCTCTTGTACACATTTAAGGAGCATAGCCATGAAATGGAGCGCTTCTGCTTGTTTTCTGGCGCTGCTCGCCATTTGTGCTACATATGTCGGCGCGAATCAGCAGGCATTATCAGCCAACACCAAAGAGCCGCAAAAAGCGGCTTCGAAGCAAGATAGCGTGATGCAGGCGGGCCATGCCATCTATGCGGATAACTGCTCGGCTTGCCACACCGAAACGGGCGCCGGGTTTCCAGGATTGTTTCCGCCGCTCAAAGGCAGTCCAGCGGTAGTCGCGGCCGACCCTTCCGGTCCGATCCGCTTTGTTCTCGAGGGAGGCAAGAGCGCCACCACCGGGCATGTACCGACCGGAGCCGCGATGCCTGCCTTCGGCTGGAAATTGGCGGACGCCGAGGTGGCCGCGGTGGTGACATACATTCGAAACAGTTGGGGTAACGAGGCCTCTGAGGTTTCTCCGACCGACGTGCACAGCGCCCGGCAAAAAGACTGCACGGGGTTGGAAGCGCGCTTACACTTACAGCAGTATTTTGACTACTTTTGCAAAAGGTGATCGCGTAATTGCGCTCGCACGAGCGAGTTCGAGATTGTATGGAGATCGTTTCATGGTTGCGCGATCGGCAGAGGCGGAGTGGAGTGGTTCCCTGGCGCAAGGGAGCGGCACCATCAAGCTCGGAAGCGGAGCATTCGAAGGCCGCTATTCGTTCAAGTCGCGTTTCGAAAACGGGAAAGGCACCAATCCCGAAGAATTGGTCGCCGCTGCCCATGCCGGCTGCTTTTCAATGGCACTGGCGCTCATGCTCGGGCAGGCCGGCTTTACCCCGCGCCGGATCCACACAACCGCAACGGCCCACATCGAGCGGGTCGCAGAGGGATTCAAGATCACCCACGTGGATCTGAACACGGAAGCCGATATCCCCAACATCGATAAGGCGAAATTTTGCGAGCAGGCTGAAGCAGCGAAGCGCGGATGCCCGGTGTCCCAGGCACTGGCGGGCACAGACATCACGCTTAACGCGCGTTTGACGAGCGAATAAACTATAGCAGGCAACGCGTGCGGTTCGCGGGTTAACCGGGCGAAAAGATGAGCCGTCGTTGATCAGCTCCACACGCAGCAGGTCCTCGGGCCGTCGCCGATCACGCTTAAAGAGATCCAGCTCGGTAATGGTGAACAAACCACGCTACCAATTTTCGAATGAGGTATTTGCGGTTCCGGTTCTGAATGCGGCGCAAAGAGCGAAACGAGGGGAGCGCTTCCCAAACCAAAGGCTCACCCTGCGTGAAGTGCCAATATAAGGAGGAAAAACTTCGGCGACGGCCGCCGACGTGCTTGCACCGATTGATGCGGGCAAAGAGGATAATCCCAGCGGCTTGGCGGTCGCTCAGGATCAGAATCCAGTCTCCCGGTTGGAGACAGCGCCCTTTGAGGACGACCTCAACGTCCCTTTTTGGCTTGACGAAGAGAAGAAGCAGCGACGACGATGGCAAAACGAATAGCCGAGTACGATCATCAACAAAGACGGTCGGCCCGTCCTCAAGCCAGGCTTCGAGAAATTCCATAGTGTCGTCGCCGCGAACCCAGTGGCCGACCGCCCGCTGGATTGATCCCTGATAGCCGATGTGTTCAAGATCGCACACGAGATTGTCGCGCCCGTCGCCGAGGGCAAGAGCTCTGCGGAAGAGCCTGCTCCTGGTCCGGTCACCCTCCACAAGCACGAGTTCTCGGTCGGGCGGATTGCGGAGGAAGTGGGCGGTTTTGCCAAACCGACGCCGCAATCCTCGGCGGGTCTTAGCATCGCGTGCAATCAGGCAATGGACCTGCTTCACGCGAAGATAGCCGATGACAAAGAGACGCGGCGCATCGTTCGAGGGGCACGGCGCCAACCGCAGTAGAAGATGAGGAAGTCTCCGGGCGCCAACTTGGCACGCTGCCGGCGCTTGCGCGGCGCCGCGTCACCGTAGGTCGCAGTCTCGAAGTCGGGATCAACATGCGGATGCACCGTGCAAAGCCGGCGCGGCAGGTAGTCAGCCAGGGGCCGGCCGTGTCGCCCCCTTGCAGCGTTGCGTAGGTACGGCGATCAAGCGTGCTCCCCTGTTCGGGGATCGGCACATATTCGAACGTTGCGTCACGAAAGATGGGACCCAAACCGCCGCCCGTGCCGCGATCCATGCCAACGCGAAGAAGCAGCGCCTTGCGAGTCTTTCCTATCATTTGCCAGCCTCGCTCGAGGAGCAGCCCGTGGCAGGGATCCGGTGCTGCCTAAGACGAAAGTCCACCGCCAGGTAAAAGGCAGCAAGGCCGCGAAATGGCGCAAAAGGCGACAGCGCGCTTTCGAGTTGTCGCGGACTGAGGCGGCGCCGACGCGCCAGGTACGGAGCGATAGTGCGGCGCAGGCCGACATCATCCGAGGGCAGGCAGTCAAACCGGCCCAAGCCGCGAAGAAGGAAGTACTCCACCGACCAGGCGCCAAAACCCCGGCACCGTATGAGACGATTGCGAACCTCGGTATCGGTCTGGTGCTTCAAGGCTTCGAGCGCCAAGTCACCGCTGACAACGGATTTCGCGAAGTCCCTCACATACTCCGCCTTTCGCTGAGACAGGCCGCATGCCGTTAGGTCGCGCAGCGCGGCTGTGGCCACGACGTCCGCGCTGGGAACCACGTACAGATCCTCGATCGGCTTGCCGAATCGTTCGAGCAACCGCTTGCGGATGTGAAAGGCGGCAGCAAGCGAGAGCTGCTGCTCGGTGATGGCAATGATCGCCATTTCGAATAGCGACGCCGGGCGCAGTGGCTTGAGCCCTCGTAGACGTCTTGCGATTGGCGCCATGAGAGGGAGCGTCGTGGTTATCCGATAGAACTGACGTAGGTCGAGATCGCCCGATGTCAGCCAGAGCGCAAGGTCTTCCAAACGGGCGCGCGGAATGGCGGCAGTTGTAACGGCTTCTATGATAGCCGGCGTGCTGCGTTGCTGTCGTATTTCGACTATGGCCGGCCGATCAGCAATCGGTATAGCCAGCCTGAGCGATCGAATTGCTGTGCCAGTGGAGGGCAGGAAGGAGGCGGCTGCTCGCAATGACAGTCCCAGATCGAATGGGCCACCGAGCTTGATAACTGTCCGTACGGTCATTCTGGCACTCAATCGCTAAATCGCTTCCATCGAATCACGCGCTCCATGCGTCAGAGGCCTTTGCGCCGCGCACTATCGCCATGCAAAATCGCGCGTTCCATGAGCAGCTCTTCTGGTAGACTTCTCGTAGACTGTCGAGATCGCGAAAGATGAAGCCAGTGCCAACACCCTGCCGTTACGGCGGTAGCGCAGCATGCAATCGCGGAAACTGATATTGCCGTCTATGTCGATCTCATCCCAGTGCTCAGCATGGCCGACATGGTTGATCGGCACGTCATAGTGCTGGCTCCCAGAAGAATGGAACCGCATAAAATTTTTCTCGATCGCCCAGCATGTTGAGAGCAGCCGTCTGGCCCTGACGCTCGGCCAATACCCAGTGTTCGACGCTAATGGTGCGGCCCGAGTGCGCACCGGGCCAGCCCGCAATGTCGCCGGGCGGCGAAGACGCCGGGCACGTCGGTTTCGAGGTATCTGGCCATTAAATTAAATTCGGCGTGATGTCGGCTTTGCCTCCCCCGAAAGAGCGGACATTGCGCGAGGTCGGCTTAGCGACCAGAATGCAGCGCAGCAAGGTCGAGCCTATTGGATCACTTTGTCGCCATGAGATGCCGGCATCGTGAGGGCCTCTCGGAGGAGGGCGGCCCTTCCATACCCTGGTGGTAATCGCTGGGCGAGGAATCACACGTCGGCTGAACGACTCAGTTCAAACGATAACGCCGCTTCAAGCGCTGCGGGCCAAACCGGTTTATGTAGTACACACCGGCCCGACTTATTGGCCTGTTCCTGATCGCGTACGTCGTAATCTCCGGTGAGGATTACCGACGGTAGCCTGCCGCCCAGCGTTTTTTCGAGCCGGTTCAGTGCCTCAAAGCCGTCACGTCCCCCGCCCAAGTTCCTATCCGCGATTACTAGATCGGGTCTGCGCCCTTTAAGCGCATTTAACAGCTCGTCGTCCTGCGGCGCAGTCACTGGAGTTGCTCCGATCGTCCACATCAAGCGTGCTAAAGCCTCACGGACGGCTTCATCATCATCAATGATTGCAATCAGTTTCCCATTAAAGATGCTCGTGCGATCTAACAGGATCCCGGTCTTATTCGATGCGAACCGCTCGGTCCGGTCCGCAACGAGCTCGACGCTAAACACCGATCCACGCCCCGGCCAAGAACGAACTTCGACATGATGTCCCAGCAGTTTGGCAAGCCGGTCGACGATCGCAAGACCAAGGCCAAGCCCGCTTCGAGACCGCTCAGGTCCCTCAAGCTGTACGAACTCCCAGAAAATCTGCCGCTGGTGCTCCTCGGGTATGCCGCAGCCCGTATCCCAGACTTCGATACGCACCCGATTGCCGCGCCGCCGGCAACCAATCAAAATCCGGCCGTAGTCGGTGTATTTAATGGCGTTAGAAACGAGATTTCTCAAAATCCGTCCCAGCAGTTGCGCGTCGCTTCGTGCTGCCAACTTTGTGGACTGGACGGTAAAGATTAAGCCTTTTTGCGCAGCCGCCGGAGAAAACGCATCACTCACATCTTCCAAGATATCACTGATGCGGATCGCTGTCATCTGCGGCTGCAAAGAGCCGGCATCAAATTTGATAAAATCGAGAAGTGCATCTAACAACGCTATTGCTGATCCGAGAGATCGCTCTATGGCAAGAAAGGTGTGCTTCCCATCTGGGCTGGTTACATCATCCCTCAGCACCCGAAGAAGAAGCGCCACCGCCTGCAAGGGCTGTCGGATGTCATGGCTCACCGTAGCAAGAAACTTAGTTGTTGCAGTGGCAGTCAACTCGGCACGTTCGCGCGTCGCTTGGAGATCAATCGAGCGCTGCCGCAGGCTATGGGTGGTCTCGCGCAGCGCATTCTCTAATTCGATCTGTTCGGTGATGTCCGTGTTGGTTCCGAACCACCGGATGATTTTTCCGGCTTCGTTATGGATGGGAAGCGCGCGTGAGAGGAACCACCGATAGTTGCCGTCGCGACCGCGCAAGGGGAATGTATCCTCCCACGTCGTGCCGCTCTCGAAACACTGTCGAATACGATGAACGACGCGTTCGACATGATCGGGGTGATGCACTTTCTGCCAACCCCAACCCTCCATTTCCTCAAGTGTCATACCCGTATAGTCAAGCCAGCGCTTATTGTACCAATATATCCAGCCCGTTTCGTCAGCCGTCCAAACGAACTGACTGATGTTGTCAGCCAATTCGTGGAAACGCCTCTCGTTTTCACGCAGCGCGCTTTTCGCCTCGATTCGTTCCGTGCGTTCTGTGGCCACCATAACGCCTCAACGTGACGGGCGACGGCTTAACCAACAATTAGGCCGAGGATGGCAGCGGCCGCAGGCCGGGCATTCGACCCGGCTCCTCGGCCATGAAGTGACCCTCGATCTTCGTTCGTCAATCAGGCGGAATTACAGCAGCGATTTGTGACGGGTACAATGGGCTTTGCATCATTTTGCGGAGCAGCAGTGTGCAGACTGAAAGCGTAAAAATGGGTCACTTCGACCGATTCCGCGCGACCGCGCGATGTCGGGTATACCCCTCGGTTGTGTTGCAAAGTCAGAAGTACAGAGCTGCGAGGCGATACGGAATTAATCGTCGATTTGTATAGAGCCGCAATCGCGTTGCCGAAGTCGCCTGTGAGTTTGACGAGGCCCCTCACATCCTTGCACGACGCGCCCGCGGCCCATAGAATTTTTGATCAACAGTGCAAAAACGATTTTACACACAATCCCTCTCGGAAGCAGACATCCGGACCGCTTGCGTTTATGAGTAACACCCTCACATGGGGCTCAAGTTGTCAATCAGGTCATTTGAGCATGGATGATCCTTTGTTGGTGGAGGATCCAAGGTCTGAGCTCGTTGCGTGACGCGGTCTGCACGGCCGACCTATCCACCTCACATCCGGTCGCCGCTCGTGGCGGCTGCACCAATATCCCGCTTGCGGCGGTCTGAGCTCAGGGGACGAGACCATTCTAGCTATCGGCGTTGCGGCCAAGGGGGTTCGGCGGTTCGTCGCCTGGATCCGGCAGGTTCTGTGAGAGCCTACGGACGGATAAGGTGTAGCGTGGCTCAGGTGTGGCGTGGCTCTTTCAGCTGGCAACGACGGCGCCTTCGATTTCCACGCCGGCATTGACGTACTTCCACAACGCAACGAGCAGCTTCGAGCCAGAGCGACGATAGTGGACTTGCGCAGCCGTCCGCCGTTGCGGGCGACACGTGCCTCGAACCAGCGGGCCAGCGCCGATTTCGATTGGTGCTGAAGCCATAGCCAGCTCAGCTGAATGAGGGCGACGCGCAGCCGAGGATTGCCAGCCTTGGAGACGCCTTGCTCGCGGTCGATATCGCCGCTCTGCCAAGGGGTCGGCGCCAAACCGGCATACGCTGCAAGCTGGCGTCGGTTGTCATAGTGGCGGAACAGGCCCTCCGACCAGAGGATGGCGGCGAACTCGGGTCCTATGCCTTTCAGCTTCAGGAGCAGGCCCGCTGGCGCCTTGGCATCGACCTGCTGCTCGGCGAGTAGAGCGTCCCGCTCGGCCTCCACCGTCTTGATTTGCTCGAGCAGCAGCTCGAGACGGTCCAGCTCACGAGAAATCTGCGCTCGCAGGTGAGCTGGCAGTTCGCGGCCGTCGCCGGTGCGCAGCGCCGCAAGCCGCGCGCGTCGATCCCGGCGCAGCGGCTCATACGTGCTGATCCCTTGGGCGAACAGCAGCCCCTTGATCCGATTGCTGTGGCGGATGCGTTCGGTGATCAGTGACTTGCGTTCGCGCACCAGCCGCCGGCGATCTTCCTCTTCTGGACTGGGCGGCCTGACCATCGAGCAGACCCGCGGTTCGCCACGCTTGTAGGCCAGGAGCGCTCGCACCAGCGCCTCACCGTCGATGCGGTCCGTCTTGGCTCGCTTCTTCCGCCGCGAGGTCGCAATCGAGGCCGGATCGACTACATGGCTTTCGATCCCTTCCTTCTCCAAAGCGCGGTGGATCCAGAACCCATCGAGACCCGCCTCCTGGATGACGACGGTCCGATAGCTGTGGCCCGTCCTCGCCCGCGTCTTTGCCTGCAATGCGGCAAACAGATTCAATAGCCCCGCCAGGTCGCCGCCAGCGACCATGTGCTTCGACATCTTCTCCCCGCCGCCCGGCGACAAGGATGTGATCAGCCACTTCGATCGGCTCAGTTCCATTGAAACGAAAATCGCGCCAAGATCGACGCGGATAGCGGCCGGACGCTCAAAGAGGCTTGCTGCAGCAGGCATCGTCTCCTCCAGGTGAGGTTTGTTAGCGCCCTCACTCTGGCAGAGCTCCGGGCGCTATCCACGCCCCATGGGATCTAGCTGGCCAGTTGTCGGCTCAGATCGAGTCCTTGAGTTGAAGCCCGATACGGATGAGTTCGGCGAGATTGCTTGCCCCCATGCGTTCCATCATCCACGCTCGATGGACCTCTACCGTCCGAAAACTGATGCCAAGCCGCGAGGCAATATGCTTGTTCGAGAGTCCATCTGCGGCAAGCTCCATGACCTGCCGTTGCCGCTCGGATAGACTCTCGTATCTAGCTCTCAACTCGGAGCGTTTCGCAAAACTTTCTTTTTGGCGTTGACTTCGGCCAGTCGCATTCCGCATGCTCTCCAACAGCCGCGCCTCGTCAAACGGCTTTTCAATGAAATCGAACGCACCGCGCTTGATTGCGGCCACTGCCATGTCAATGTCGCCATGTCCGGTGATAAGGATAATTGGAATCATCGGTTGCTTGCGACCGAGGCGACCAACGAGTTCGAGACCTGACATGCCCGGCATCCGCACATCAGCGACCACGCAGTCGAACCGCGCCGTCCAATCTCCGACCGCAATGAAATCGTCGGCGCTAGTGAAGCATGTTACATCCAGTCCTCTGCGCCTCAGGTACGACTGCAACGAATCGAGGACTGCAGCGTCGTCATCAATCAAGGCGATGTGCATGGCTCAACCATCAGACGACATTGCGATCGGTAGCGTAAACTCAACCAAGGCGCCCTGGGCGCCGGCTCGGAGGCGCAACCGACCTCCATGCGCTTCGACGATTGAGCGACACAGCAACAGACCGATGCCGAGGCCTTCGGCTTTCGTCGAGGAGAGCGGTGGGGGCATGGCGGTCAAGAATTCGGGTTCGAATCCCGGGCCAGTATCCTCGATGGCGATTTCAACGAAATCGCTACCACTTTGCCTCGCGCTCACCGTTATTGTGCCGCCGGTGCCGTCTGCGGCGCCAATCGCTTCGATAGCATTCCGAATCAGGTTCAACGTCACTTGCTCGGCCTGAAGGAGATCCACCTTAACCGGAGGTAGGCCGCCATTCAGAAGCACGCGCGCCTTGATACTGTGCTGCTCAAAATAGGGCTGGCTCAGCTCAAGACTCTCCTTGATGATGCGCTCAACGCTGAAGGGGGCGTACCCACTTTTGTCAAGGCTGATCAAGGTCCGCAACCGCTGCACGACCTGTGCGGCGCGCTCCACTTGTGAAACGGTCTTTGCGGCAGCCTCGGCAGTGGATGCAAGGTCCTCGGCTCCCGATCGGAGCCCCTCCACAGCCAACCTTCCGTATGTCCCAGCGGCCATGAGCGGCTGGTTAATTTCGTGCGCGATTGCCGCGGCGAGCTCTCCTACGCTTCCAAGCCGCGCCCTCCGCGCCAACGAATCCTGGTGCAAGCGCAGCTGCATTTCGACGCGGCGACGTTCGGTAACAAGGGCTCCTGCGATCAGGCCGGTAATTGCCAAAACCAACATCTCGGCCTGAAGACCCAACACGCTGACCTCGTTCGGCAACATCTGTAGGCCCAGGATTAGGCCGATTTGCGTGAGCAAAATGCCGGTTGCTACGAGCTCTAACCCACCGCGTACAGCCATCCAAATGATGGGCACGAACAAAACATAGAGGAGTTCGAGATCGTAACGCCCCGCATGAACGAAAACGAGCACAAGCGCGGCAATCACGACAAGAATCTGCATAACGGCTTCAGCCGAAATCTTGAGAATGCTGCCACGGGTCAGGACAACGAGGCCAAACGGCGAAACGACCGCGATGCCGATCATGTCGCCAATCCAGTATTGCAGCGCTGCCAGGAGTGCCTGTTGTGCGGGCAGCAGATTGATTGTGATCAAGATGCCGATATAACCCGCGGCCACGAACGCGGAACTGAAGGCCGCCACGACCAACATGACGATCAGATCACGCAACGTCTTAAGAGCCGGATCGAAGCGGCTGCCCCGACGCAACAAGAAGGCAAAACCCGCCGCATATCCCCCGCCGACCACCGCGATTAACAGAACCTCAGCGGGCCACGGAAATGGAAAGTGCAAGACGATCGCATCGAAAGCCAGCGGGGCAACGAAAAGTAGTGGAATAAATTTCTGGCCGAACAGCAAGACGAGAACGAAGCTGAGCCCGGTGTTCGGATTCCAAGGCGTGATTCCGAATGGCGCAAAGGGATAGATAAAGGTGATCCAATCTACGAGGACATAGCCAACTACGTAGCCGGAGCCTATCAGCCATGGCGATGGTGAAATTAGCGCCGGAAAGACCGTCTGGCGCGGTTGCCGCTTCAAGCCAATGTCGCCCATCTGTCTATCGCGTGTCAGCGCTGTCCAACTACGGGTACATACCTAAGGGCTTACCCTAAGCGCGCATCCTAAATTGTCAGCACGCTGATTTCCATTGTACCGAAGATGCGGACAGCCCTAGACCTCGGCGGCGCTCAGGATGGAGCGGATGAGAAAACCCAACGAGTTCCATCATGGTCGTCCATCGCGGGACACACCATCGCAGAGGTTGGCATCGCGTTTTCCGATATATCCATGCCTTTTCAAGGCACTGGCGACTCACCTATCCGAACTACGGCCGCTTTTTCCGCGGCGGTTGGTAAGACTTGGGGGCGAAATCCATCGAGATCCAAGCGCGAATCGCGTGTCTCTTGACGCTGATAGGAGTTCATCATGAGCGTTCCACTCACTGCCACAGCGGTCGTAAACATCGCGAGGGACCGGTCGATCGAGTATCACCCGTTTGTCGCCAAACTTTTGGCCCACGCCCCCCTCGATCGCGAGGACTTCAAAGCGCTGGGTCGCGTGCTCAGATCCCGGCTCAGTGTGAACAAGGGGAAAGATATCCTTGTTCAGGGATATGAGCACAAGGGGATTTACATCATCGAGCGTGGGTTCGCCATCCGGTACACCTTGCTGCACAAAGGTGGGCGGCAGATCGTGAACACGCTGTTGCCGGGTGATATTATCGGGTTCCCGGCGACCTTCTTCGCGCGCTCGATCTTTTCGGTCATGGCCTTGAGCAAAATGACACTGCACCAGATTTCCTTCGACGCTTTTACCGATCTCTGTAAGGAGAGACCAAGCATAGCGATCGCGCTCATCTGGTTCGCCGCTCGTGAAGCTTCACTCTATGCATATCATTTGGTCGATGCGGGTCGCCGAGCGCCGCTTGAACGAATTGCCCATTTTATTTTGGAGATGCACGTCCGGTTACAAGCCGTCGGACACGCGACGGAGAATTCGTTTGAAATGCCACTTTCACAGGAAAGCATTGGCGACACCGTCGGGTTGAGTGCGCCTCACGTGAACCGCATGCTCAGCGAACTCAAGGGCGAGGGATTGATCGCTATGAGTGGCCACGAGATAAAAATTCTGGACAGAGCCGCATTACAGATTATGGCGGAGTTCGATCCGTCGTATCTCGTGAGAACATCATTTTCTCGCTGCCTGAGAGTGGCCTGACCGCGAAGGCCAAGGTCAAGATTTGTGTTTTAGGTTGCTGGATTAAGGCGTGACGCTGTTAGAGGTGGCAAGGTCGGGCAATGACCCCCGATTAGGTTCGCCGCCGGAGTTCCCGTGGCCAGATAGTCCTCCTTCCATGGCAGCTGATCGTAATCAGGTTGATATCCAAATCTTTGATAGTCCATTTTGATAACCTGAAATGACATAAGGCCGTTCGATACGTAGGCCCAGGCAGTGGTCCGATACAATCCGCGAAATCCCTCTTCCATAGCGCCCAATTCACTTTGCTGTGCCGAGCCTTGCAATTACTCAATCTGGCTTTCCCGCCGCTTCGGGCTGATAAGGTACCTCGATAATGCGATACCGGCGCTTTTGTCCGCCCGGCAACTCCCAATCGATCGATTGTCCGGCGCGCAGCCCGAGGAGAGCGGTCCCAACCGGAACGAGGATCGAAATCTTCCCCGCGTTAATGTCTGCTTTTCCGGGATAGACGAGTGTAACCTCGCGACGCTGGGCAGTTGTCTCGTCCTCGAATACGACGCGAGAATTCATAGTCACGACATCCTTCGGGATCTGATCTCGGGGCATAATAACTGCTCGGACCAGCTCATCTTCGAGCTTATCAAAACGACGCCCGCCCGAACCCGTCGCATAGGCTTCCAGTAAATCCCACAAGCGATCCAAGTCAGTCTGAGTCAGGTAGATTGGAGGTTGGTCGGTCATTTGCGTGCTCCGGTATGATCGGCATTGGTTCCGTCGCGCACACGAGAATCTCCACCCGAACGACTATGGGTAAATCCCGCAGTACGTAGCCATGCACCGATGCCTCCGACCGAGTGCACCGTTTCAGGTAAGACCTATCGCTCCAGGGCCCAAGCGCCTGTGGCGATACACTGCTCCTGGACAACCCTGCACGGACCGAGATCCAACGCCTTTCGATCAAGGCAGTGGTGCTATAGAAAGTTCCGTGACTTGCGAGATAAGCATGAACTTTGCATCGTCTGTTCGCTTTTAAGCGTCGGGGCGTCGGAGACGCGGAAGCATCGAACCCTCGCAGCACACACTGGCAGAGAATTCGACTACGATCAGGGCAGCCCAAGTGAACCGAAGATGTCTTCTTGCGCAGGGTGCGGCAACTTCCGCGTTGCAGCGACTTGATGTCGTGGGACATTGTTGGGTTTCGAATCCCGGATCACTTTCTTGGCCGGAGCCACCGCCGGCGCAGGTCGTCTGGTGCGGCCGGTTAGCCTTCGCCACATCGTGCCGGGCCGGCAATGATGTTGGCCATATTATCGGATAAGCGTAACGGCATCCTTTTTTCCAAGCAGATTGATGAGGCAAACTGACGACCTATATCAACCGTGGAGAGCAGATGCTGAAGACGATCGTGGAGATGCGAGAGGAGGAAAGGAACCATGAGTGAAATTACGCGACGAAGGGAAACGTTCGAACGCAAGTTCGCGCACGACGAGGCATTGCGCTTCAAGGCAATTGCTCGCCGAAACAAGTTACTTGGACTATGGGCTGCGTCACAGCTGGGGAAGTCAGGGGCAGATGCCGAAGCCTATGCTAATACGGTGGTGATGGCTGATTTTGAGGAAGTCGGAGATAATGATGTCATTCGGAAGGTCGTCAGCGACCTCGAGACAGCAGGGGTCTCGGCCGACGCCGGCCAGGTGCGACGCGTTCTGGACGAGCTCATGATCCGTGCGACCGGCGAGATCAAGGCCGGCATGTGAGCGCACACGCTCGCTACGGAGCCGCCTGCAAGCAGGGGCTTTGTTGATGCCCGGATATGGCAAGGAACCTGATGAGGCCAGTGGCGTATCGGCCCGAAAGCTATGCAGCAATAAACGCGAATTCCCTCGAATAAGCGATCGCTTGCCGTGATACCAACTGTTCGTGCGCCCCAGCCGCGTGCCGGTAAGAGCTGCCGCGCACGCGCCCAGCCCCTCAGGTGATCGCGGGGCCTGTGTGAACAGTCTCCATCGTATCGCTTTGTCGCGCCGTGCGGCTCGAGGCAGCCTGTGGGCAACCCGCGACGGGTGTCGCGCCATAACGGCCGATTTCAATATGGTTCCGCTACGTCAGATGAACCACTTAGCAACACCGAAACCGAAATGTCCGAAGGAAAGCAAAAGCCAACTCCAAAGGAACGCCGAGATGAAATTCGCGGTCTGGAATGGGAGATAGGGCATTTCAAGTATTCCGGCAATCAGGGGAACCGATGCGCGCAGCGGTCCGAAAAATCGACCGAGAAAAATCCCGAGCGCTCCCCATTTTTTGATGAAAGCGTGGCCGCGTGGCAAAAGGGCGGGATGCCTTGATAGCGGCCACATACGTGCGATGGGCGTCTTAAAAACGTATCCGATCCAGTAGGAAATCCAGTCGCCCAGCGCTGCACCAAGTGCGCCGCCCACCCAGACCGGCCAGAATGGGATTTCGCTGGCGCCGATCAGAGCGCCGATCCCTAGCATCGCCGCCCAAGCCGGAATGAAAACGGAAAAGAATGCAAGTGACTCAAGGAAGGCAAGTGCAAAAACGATGAGTGGAGCCCAGGCATGGTGGGCGCGCACGAAGTCCACTAGGATTTGCGCGTATTGATCCCAGGACATGACAGCTCTCGATGGTCACAATTACACTGCAACAACTCTGACAAATATTGCCCGGAGTATTATGAGATAGTGGGTATGCGTCCGAATTGTTCGCGTGTTTCTAATCTCGTCATCGAAGCCGCGAGATGCAGGAATCGGAATTTAGAGTGATCCTTCAACGGATGTTTTGGACGTCAGTCGTGGACCGACTAACGCAGCGCGACGATTGCTTCGAAACCCACGTTTGAAGAATTCCGGCTGGTCGATGCATGGAGCGGCCGTAAAGTCGCGTGGGCTAGTCTCACGATGCGACCATTATGGAAACTGGGTCGCTGGCCGGAAACGTCTCTTCCAGGGCTTGGTCCAAACGTCGATCCAATTCGCGCTTTGAATTCTGCTCATCACCCGATTCACACGTGGCCTCGGCACGCTTGCGATCGCGCGAGTTCCTACGGGCCATGCTCGGCGCCAATTTAGCCATTGGGGTTCTCCCGTTTGCGGGATGAGAGGTGACAAAGCGTTCTCGGTTCGCCGCCGGGGCCCGGAAGCGAATGCGTTACGCTCCGCGTGAGCTTGCCGACCTGTCTCTGCCGCGAACCGTGCCTCGGCATCTTTTTGTGCCAACGTGCTCTCTCGGCGCTCGTTCCGCCAATCATGGTCGCTTTCCCGGCCGGCCGCATCGCATGTGACGCTCTGCTGTTCCCGCGTTCTTGGGGCCCGATGAGCGTTCGACCGGTGTCAGCACCGCTTGCGAGAGACCCGCGGGTAACTATGAATGCAAGTGCAGCTGCGACCATAGCTCGGGCCCCACTATCGGGCACTTCCCGCTAATCCAGCGGGCAAGTCATCACGCGAGCAATAGCGCTGGCTGACCCGGCTGTGGTCGGCTCTGCGCGTCAAATCACCGGTCAGACGCTGCTGGACTGCCGCCGGGCGCAGCGGACCCGTCGGGTTTCGGCAGCTTCCCATAAACGGCGGGCGGTACAACGACCATAACAGATTCCTTCGGGGTCTGGTCCGGACCGTAAGGCCCGCCGACCTGATGTGACACGGGTGGCAAGCTCTTGAGATAGGCAGCGATCGCCAGCGCGTCGGACTTCGTCAGATTGGCGTAAGCGTACCACGGCATGACCGGTGCGAGAGTGCGTCCGCCCGGGATCTTTCCCGTCGTAATCGCGGTCACGATCTGCCGTTCGGTCCAGCTGCCCAGGCCGGTCTGCATGTCCGGCGTCAGGTTTGGCTCGACGAAAACGCCCAATCCCGGAACTGCGAAACCGACATCCGACCCACCCAGAAATCTAGCCGCGTCCGGCCTGCCGAAAAAACTGCCAGGCGTATGACAATCAGTGCAGCTTCCGAAGGTGACAAGATATTTGCCTCGCGCTACTTCCGAATGGGCGGATTTTATCGGGACGCCGTGCTTCATGGCGGCGTTTACATTGTGTAGCGGCAGCACGACGCATGCGCCCGCGCAGAATGCAGTGGTCAAAACTTTGGCGATATGATGCGGTTTCATTCCGTTCCCTTCGCGTAAATTTCGCCGCCAATTTGACTGTGGCGTTAGCTTCCCGAAGTGTCAATGTGCGATCGGAACACAGACAGTTTGGTGCGCCGGTCAGAAACTTCTTCATGATCGTAGGGTGGGCAGCTAAACATCTTTTTTCAAGCTTCTCGTGAGAGCTACGATGCCTTTCCGGAGCTTCCGCTAACCGAACCTAGCTTAGGACGATGAGTGGCCTGTGAGCTTAGGGCAATGAGCTGTGAGTTTCATTTCAAGCCGCGTATTGCGCGGCTCCGTCTGCACGCCGGACGCCTGCACTCAGGCGCGTAGCGGACGGCGTGCGCGCCGTCCGGATACCTTTCTCATCGTCATCGCGAAACTTACGCAGCTGAACTTCCAGCTCTTAGGAAGCGGATCTGCTTCGGACAAAAGGCGTGTCATGTCCCATAAGTTCCTGCCGAAGGTTACAATTTCTAGCTCTGACCGGCGCCAGCTGGACCGGCTGGTCTCCAACGCAATGAGCGAAGTGCATCCTGTAGCGCCGTTTCTGGCGCAGGAGCTTGCCCGCGCTAAAGTCGTTTCTGACGACTCCCACGAACTTGATTCGGTCGTGACGATGGGGTCATCCGTCAGCTACGCGCTGAATTGGAGTTCGCCCACTGAGGCTCGGGCGCTGATATACCAGATGAATATGCAGCCGACGGATGTCACATTTCAGTGCTGTCGCCACTAGGTGCAGCATTGATCGGCCTCAGGGTCGGAAGTCGAATGCCGTACTCCGTTGCAGGATGGTTGCACGTCGTGCGAGTGGAAGCTGTGAGACGATACGCGTCAAATGTCCTTCCGTTAGTGCCCCGCCGGCAAGGTGAAGAGGCTACGCCAGGCGACACGGGTCCCTCTGTTGCGTAGCTCAAGGGAGTATCTGTGAAATGAAGTCTCTCCGATCTGAACCGCCGATCACGATCACAACGGATGATGAGCGGCGCTTGCGCGCGCTAGCCGAGTTGAATGCGTCGCGTTTCCCGCGCGTGGCTCTATTCCTCACACAAGAGCTAGATCGCGCCGACGTAGTTTCGGAGCAATCGGATATGCAAAACGTCGTCCGCATGGGATCTCATGTAAAGTATCGCGACAATGCCACCGGACATGTCCGCAACGTCATGTTGGTCTATCCCGATCAAGCCGATATCAACCTCTGCCGGATTTCCGTCCTCGCGCCGGTCGGGGTCGCGCTGATAGGCTTAACTGTTGGTCAAACCATCGAATTCCAAACGCCAATTCGTGAAAACGTTCGCTGACGGTCCTTGGCGTTTCCCACTAAGCGGCTCGCTATCAGCGACCCCTTGGCAACAACGTTTGGCGCTCGCCGCGTGACCAACCGACGGGCGTGAGTGTGCCAATTGCCGCAAAACGTCTCGCTCGTGTCGCTCTATGGAGGAAGGATCTGGAGGTACTTCGGACTGATGTAGCCATTGTCGGCGGCAGGTGCAGCGGCGCTCGCCGTTAATATCACCCAATAAGTGTTACGGCGGCGTCTGCAACCCCGACTAGCGGCGGGCCTGTCATATTCCGAGATAAGCTTGGCGGACGGCTGGATCGGATACGAGCAGCTTGGCCGGACCGCTATGGACGATCGAGCCGGTTTCCATGACGTAGCCGCGGTCTGCGATTGACAAGGCCGTCTGGACGTCCTGTTCGACCAAGAGAAGCGTCATGCCTTCATGGCGAATCTCAGCCAACACGTCGGTCAGTTGCTGGACAACCACTGGCGCGAGACCCAGGCTCATTTCATCAATGAGCAGCAGCAACGGACGGGCCATGAGAGCCCGTGCTATTGCACACATCTGCTGCTCGCCGCCAGACATACTGCCGGCCAATTGCTTCTTTCGCTCGCCGAGCACAGGAAATAGCGAATACATGCGATCAAGATCGCGCATCGTCTCAGCCGCTTCGGCACGCAAATAAGCCCCCATAAAGAGGTTGTCTTCGACGGTCATTCGATCGAACAGCTGCCGGCCCTCAGGGACCTGAACCAGTCCGGCGGCAAACGCCTGATCAGGCGTCATCTCGACAACATCGCGACCATTGAACACGACCGTGCCCGTATACGGAATGACGCGCGACAGCGCCCGTAAGAGCGTCGTCTTGCCCGCACCGTTGCTGCCGACCAGAGCGACGATTTCGCCCTTCCGCACTTCGAGGGAAACCGAGCGGAGCACGGGCATTCCGCCATAGCCGGCGTTCAAGCCATTCACAGACAACAACGGTGCCTGCTGGCGCGACATCTCTACCTTCACTCGCGTCTCCTTCCGAGGTAGGCTTCTACGACTCGTTCATCGGACAAGACAGTATCGGGCGTCCCATCTGCGATCTTTTCACCGTGATGCAGCACGAGTAGGCGGTCGGACAGGCGCTTGATTGCCTTGATCACGTGTTCGATCACAAGCACGCTGATCCCGCGATCTCGCACTCTGCGGATGATTTCGATCACCTCGTCGATTTCAACGAGATTAAGCCCGGCCATAACCTCGTCGCAGAGCAGAACCTTCGGCTCCATCGCTAGCGCTTTGGCCAGCTCCAGACGTTTGCGGGCCGGGCCGCCCAGTTCATCTGCGCGCCGATTGCTCAAGTTACCCAGCCCCACAAAGTGCAATTGTTCGCGAGCATGTTCGCGCGCATTAGCAAGGGTCCGTCCCGAACCAGTGTGGCCAAACAGAGCGCCAACGGCCACGTTGTCGAGAACGGAGAGCCCCGGGAACGGCTGCATGATTTGGAAGGTGCGTCCGATGCCGAGCCGTCCCCGGCGATAGGCATGGAATCGAGTGATCGGTTGCGATTCAAAATAGATTTCTCCCGAGGTCGGTGGAATTGTGCCGCTGATCAGGCTAATCAACGTCGTTTTGCCGGCTCCGTTCGGGCCGATCACTCCCAAAATCTCGCGCTCGAACAGGCTGAAGCTGACATTGTTCACCGCGACCAGCCCGGAGAACCGGCGTGTGACACCAACGACGTTGAGCAACGGACTCATAGGCGATAGTTTTTGATGTTGTTGGCAAAGTACCGCCAACCCTCAGATTTAAATCGGCGGGAGAGATCGGCAAGTCCGCGCGGCATCAGGACAACAGCAGCAACCACCACAACACCGAAGAAGAGGCCCGCAACGGTTGTGATTTCGCTGGCGAGAACCTCGGAAATCGCCGACAACACGAAGGCGCCGAGCACAGGACCAAGCACGCTTCCCGGCCCACCAAACACCGCCATAATTATCATCTTGACGTTCAAGCCGATGTCGAACGCACTGTCCGGGTCGAGAAACGTGATCCAGTAAGCGTGAATTCCGCCAGCAAGAGCGGTAAACAACCCGGATAAAGCAAACGCGAGAACCTTGTACAACGTCGTATTGACGCCCATGACAGCCGCTGCTTCTTCGTTTTCACGGATTGCGATGAGCCCAAATCCGAAGCGGCTCTTCGTTAGCCAAAATACTACAAGCGTTGCGATCACCAGAAGCCCTAACGAGAGCTCATAAAACAGGAAATCGTTATTGAGCGGCGGAAGCACGAGTCCGATGTTCTGCCCAGCGATCCCTACGTTTGAGACGATCGCGGTCATTGCAAGCGCAAGCGCCAGAGTAGCAATCGCAAAATAATGCCCTTTCAGCCGCAAGACCGGCAATCCCAGAAGGAATGCAAAGATCACCGCCAACGCCGCGCCGAGGCACATGCCTACCGCGAAGGGCAGATTCCACTGCGCCATTGCAATCGCCACGCCGTAGCTTCCGAGACCATAGAAGGTCGAATTGCCAAACGATGGATAACCGCAATAGCCGCCGATAATGTTCCAGCTCTGCGCCAGAACCGCAAGCAGAAGTGTGCTGATTCCGAACTGTACAACAACGTCAGAGCCGAACCATGGGATCGCGGCGAGGAGGAGGACCACGAGGGCAGTCGCAACGATCGCGAGCCGTGGCTTCGTCATGCGGTCCTTCCAAGCAACCCGCTCGGACGTATTATCAAAACCGCAACAAGAACACAGAAGCTCGCAACATCACCAAAGGTCGCGCCCACGTATAGAAGCGCGAGCGACTCGATGACACCCAGAACAATGCCGCCGACGATGACGCCAAGGGGGTTGTCGAGCCCGCCGATGATCGAAATCGCGAAACATTTTGCGGTCAAGGCCGCGCCGATATACGGATTAATCTGCGAGACGGCTCCGTACAACGAGCCCGCGATCCCAGCGAGCCCGATGCCGATGCCGAAAGTCATCGCATAGAGATGGCGAGGCTCGACGCCGTAAAGCCTTGCCGCAACCAGATTCTGCGCGGTGGCGCGGATAGCGCGACCCAGACGGGTCTTGAGCAGAAAGATCCACATACCTAAGGTCAAGACAATCGCCACGGCAAAGGCTATGAAGCGCACCTCCGGGATAATCACCGAGCCTAATTTGACGTTATTGCCGGCATATCCCGGATTGATGGTGCGAAAGTCTGCGGAGAACGCGAGCTGGGCGAGATACGTTATGACGACCTCGATCCCGAAGGTGATGAGCAGGGTGTTGAACATGGGCGCGCGGACGACAAAGTTAAGCAGCCCGCGTTGCACGACGTAGCCGAGCGCGAACATCGCCACCGCCGTGATGGGAAGTCCCAGGAATGGATCGATGCCAAGGTCCGTGAACAGGTGCCAGGCTAGATAGCCCCCCAGCATGATGAAGGCGCCGTGCGCCAGGTTGACGATATTCAGTACACCCCAGACCAGCGCCAGTCCGAGCGCCATAATCGCGTAGAGCCCGCCCAGCAAGACGCCGTTCAGCAGAACTTGCGCCAGCAGGGCCAATGCAAAGACTCTATTCGCGCTGCCTCAGCTCACGGCTTTGCGCTCCCGCTCGCTACACGTTCGTTCCATGGCGGCATCGGGTACTTTGGTTGTTGGATGAATCCGTTTTTGCCGTACACGGGCACGACCTGGTTGCCCTGAATCTGGATGACGGTCTGGGGCAGGTTGATCTGACCATTCGGCGCGAAGGCGATCGTGCCGTAAAGGCTCTCGAAATTCAGCTTTGCCACGGCATCCCGCACCTTCTGCGGGTCGGTCGTACCAGCGTTCTCGATGGCTTGCGCGAATGCCTCGACATCGGCAGCCGCCGACGCGGCGTGATAGTCAGGCTCGTAGCCGAATTTCGCCTTATACGCCTGTGCAAACTGGGCGGCATCGCCAAACCACTGATCTTTCAAGGCGCTGCTAGGCAGCCAAGCCGTCATGCCGAAAGCATAATCGGCATCGGCACCCAGTGCGTTACGAAAATCCGCGCTCGGCACTCCCACGGTGAACGAATACATCTTTGGCGAGACCGACAAGCTCTTGGCCTGCCGAATGAAATTAAGGATTTCCGTTTCGTGACCCGCCACGAGGACCGCATCAATGTTCGCACTTCTGATCCGCGACAGAAGCGAGTTGAAATCCGTCGCGTTTGACGAGTAGCGCTCGTCCAGCGCAATCGTAAGGCCGGCTTTCTTCAATAGCGGACGCGTACCCGTCGCCACTGACACATCGAAGGCATCGTCCGCATACAGCAGCGCCACATTTTTCGGCTCCGGCTTAAGCTTCGTCATCATCGTGACGGTGCTACCGAAATAATCGCTTGCCGGTGCAAGTGTGCCGAAAATGTACTTGAATTTACGCGAAAAAATCTGGTCAGAGGCACCGCCGCCCTGCACCATGGGAATCTTATACTTCTCAGAGACCGCGGAATCGGCCAGGGCGAAGTTGCTGGCGAATGGACCGAGTAGGAAATCAACTTTGTCCTGGCTCACGAGCTGAGTGTACTGGCGCACGCTCAGATTCACGTCGGATTGGTTATCATAAATCTTCAGAGAAAGATTGCTCTGCTGATTGCCGACTTTCACACCACCCTTTTTATTGATCTGATCGACCGCGAACTCGTAGGCGTCCTTGTAGTAACGCCCGGTATTCGCGAGCGGGCCAGTCAACTGGACCGACGCGCCGAGCGTGATATCGGCGGCCGATGAAACGGAGGGTGCCAGGACGGATGCGAAAAGAAGGCATCCCGCGACGGAAGCGCCGATTCTAAGCATTTGCAATTTCTCCAGGGGGTGCTCGTTTCCATGGCCGGGCCTCGTCACTGAAAATCACAGGCGGGACCGGATTGGGCGTTCGCAAGAGGTTGGGTGGCGCTCTTGCAAGCGCTTCTGCACGTAGAACTATGGCGAATTTCCTTTGTTCCCTTTTCAGGCCCCATCTTGCGCGAGCGCTGCCGCACTGACGGCTATGCCACAGCTGATAAGTGTAATCCATCTTCACTGCCTCGACGGGTTGCACCGCTCAACTGCCGAAAATAGGCGTGCACCTGGCTCAATGGCGTCGCGCCGCAGGCATGCGAAAACTATCTCGTCAACGCCGGATAAGCTTCAGCTTGAGGCAACCATGCTCTAGCGGAGCTTTTTTACCCGCTCAATCTGTCGGGTCGCACGCTAACCTGTCACGTTTCCTGAGACTGATTGCAAGCGAGCCTGCCATGCGCTCGGCAATCCCGGTTAGCGCATCGGCCTGCCTAGGGGTGCAGATCTCGATAGCGGTCCTGCGAAAGATCGTCAGCCACCGCGGCAGCAAGTCGGCTCGAATGGCAGAGTGTTTGACGTGCGCAGGTGTGAAATTTCGCCCGTCATAGCGCCGCTCGAGCCGTGTGGCGGAAAGCCAAAACGAGCATACGGTGTCAATATGGGCCGGCCAGTTATCGCCGATGATACCGTCGAAGACAGGCCCTAATACCGGGTCGCGTCGTACGTTTGCATAGAACGCCGGGATAAGCCGACGAATGTCGGCATCGCTGATGCCGACCTTGGCAGCGTCGTTCTGGTAAGCCGCGGCGACTGTGGATGCTCCGAATTGCAATGGATTCATGCCGCCGGCTTGACCCCGAAATCTCCAGGCCGGAGCAGCAGGTCATCGAGCGTGTAGCGATCGAGGGTCTTCATGAACGCCGCCAGCGCCTCCTGCAGGACGCCCCGCAAGCGGCAGCGCGGCGTGATCCGGCATTGGTTCTCCCCCGTAAAGCATTCGACCAGCGCCAAATCGGGTTCGGTGGCGCGCAAGACTTCGCCCAGCCGGATGTTGCGCGGCGCCTTTGCCAGAGTCAGGCCGCCATCCCGGCCGCGCGTCGCCCGCAGATAGCCGGCGCGGGTGAGGAGATTGGCGACCTTCATCAGGTGGGCGCGCGAAATGCCATACACTTTTGCGGTTTCTTCAATCGTGATCAGCCTGCCCTTCTGCGCGGCCGCATACATCAGGACGCGCAGCGTGTAATCGGAAAAGTTGGTCAGGCGCATGTTGGTTCCAGATTTTCAGGAAGCTTAGGTACTCGTAACACGTTCTTGGCGGACTGCCTAAGTCCGCCTGAATATAAGCTATAACATACATTGACAGTATATCTTTTCATATCTAAATGTGAAGAGCTCGCGATTGGAGCGACGAGACCAAGCCATCGCTGCTGAACGCCCGGCGCTCGGCGCGCCGGGCCTGAGAGGAACACACATCATGTGCGAAGCAACTGACGACTCGCTGGTCGAAGAGCTCGACGTCCGCAGCCTCGTTCCGGCGCAACGACACCAAACGATTTTCGAACGCGTCGACGAATTGGCTTTTGGCGCCTCGTTTGTTCTGATCAACGACCATGATCCTAAGCCGCTCTATTATCAGCTCGAGGCCGAATACCCCCACCAGTTCTCTTGGGATTACCTCGAAAGAGGCCCCGAAGTCTGGCGTGTCGAGATCGGTCGGAATCCGAAAGCCGGCGCGCAAGCTGCTCAACCGAACCCGGCGAGGGGATGAACGCGTCCCGGTGAAAGGATGCCATCATGGTCGGCGCCACGCTGTCCCGATGGACCATGACCTACTTCGCGGTCGCCTTGCTCAGCTTTGCGGCCGCGCAAAGCCTGATGGTGGCCGGCTACGGGTTTCCAAATGCTCCAATTAACGCGGCGCCGACGTTAATCGTCGTTCACATCGTTGCGATTGGCTGGCTCAGCCTTCTGGTGTGCGGCTCGCTGTTTCAATTCGTGCCGGTTTTGATCGCCAGGCCGCTCTACAGCAATTCCCTTCCGCTGCCGACCCTGGGCTTTCTTGCCGCCGGCTTGATCGGCCTTCTGCTTGGCTTTCTACAGTTTGCCAACGGTTTCGCGCCGAACGTTAGCCTGCTTCCGCTGGGCGCGACGTTGCTCGACATCGGCTTTGCATTGGTATTGTGGAACCTCGGCCGAACCCTCTGGGCAGCACGCCCGCTGGCTCTGCCGGCTCGCTTCGTGACCGCGGGACTGTTCAGCCTTGCGGCGGCAGCCGCGCTCGGGATCATTTTCGCCCTCGTTCTCGGCGGAGCCACAGTGGAGCCACATCTTGCCGCGCTGACGGCTTTTGGTTTGCCGCTGCATGTGATTGCCGGCGTTGCCGGCTGGCTGACATTGACGGCAATGGGCGTAAGCTATCGGCTCCTCGCCATGTTCATGCTCGCGCCCGAATCGGAAGGAACGAGCACCCGCGTCACCCTTTATCTCGGCGTCGCCGCCCTGACAGTCGGCATTGTCGGCGGAGTAGTTGCCATCGCCAGCCACGCCCGTCTCGCCGCAATCCTTGGCGCGACAGGGGTGCTCGGCCTCGGCGCACTGACGTTTTATGGCCGCGACGTCATCCAGCTTTATCGCTTGCGCAAACGGCGTGCGATCGAGCTGAACAGTCGCGTCTCCGCCATGGCAGTCGCCAATTTGGGTGCGAGCGCAATCCTTGCCATCGTTTTGATTGCCACCGGCACCTTGAACCTGCACATCGGTGCGCTGGTCTTCCTGGCCGTCTTCGGCTGGCTCTCCGGCCTCGGTCTTGCTCAGCTCTACAAGATCGTGGCGTTCCTCACATGGCTTGAATGCTATGGCCCGATGCTCGGCAAGATTCTGACGCCGCGCGTCCAGGATCTCGTTGTCGAGCGCCGCGCGTGGAAATGGTTCGCGCTTTATTTCATTGCGGTCTGGAGCGGTACGGCGGCGATGCTTGCCGGTCAGGCGGCGATCTTCCGTGGCGCCTCCGCACCGATGCTGGTGGCGACCATCGGGATTACTGCGCAGCTGCTCCGTGCCCGCCGCCTCGCCGACGTAAGCCCGGTGTCGCGTTTACCGCAGGGCGTGCACGCGCCGCGTCTCCTGGTTTCCTACTCCCCGCAAACTGAAAGAGGAGAATGCAATGACGGAATTCAGAAACCTTGACGTTCGTCCAATCCTGCGCGACGGCGGGGAACCGTTCCAGATGATCATGGAGGCAGTGGCCGCGCTCGCTCCCGGCGAAGGGCTGCGATTGTTCGCGACCTTCAAGCCAACGCCGCTCCTGGCGGTGCTGGGTTCGAAGGGCTTCAATCACGAGGCAAGGCAGATCGCGGCCGGCGACTGGGAGGTCCTGTTCCGGCCGACCAACGCCGCCGTCGCGCCGGCGGCGGGCGCGGCAGCGCTGCCGGCACATGATGGCGTTTGGCCGGAGCCGGTGCAGCAGATGGACAATCGCGAACTCGATCCGCCCGAGCCGATGGTGCGTATCCTCGCCGCGACCGAACTCATGAAACCCGGTGAGGTGCTTTCTGCGCTCCTGTGCCGCGAGCCGATCTTCCTGTTGCCTGAGCTTGCCAAACGTGGCCACAGCTGGCGTGGCGGCTTTGAATCCGACGGCAAGAGTTACAGGATTCTGGTGCGGGTCGGCGGAGCCGACGCAGCAGCCGCGTGACAGGATCGGGTCCATCGCAATGATGGCTTCTCGCGATCTGGCGACCGACGAGTGAGCGTGGGTGTCATGTTCATTCAAACCGAACGAACCCAAGACCCGGCGACTTTGAAGTTTTTGCCCGGCCGTCCGATCCTGACGCATGGCACGCTCGAGCTCGCTGACAAGACGCAGGCGGCAAGCTCACCGCTCGCGGAGCGGCTGTTCGCTATACCGGGCGTCTTGAAGGTCCACCTCGGCCATGATTCGATCCTTGTCACGAAAAGCGCCGGCGAGTGGCAGCTGCTCAAACCGGTGATCTTCGGCGCCATTATGGAACACTTTCACTCGGGCGAGCCAACGACGCGATCGGACGTCACGACGGCGACGCCGCACGCACCGCAGCCGGTCGCGGCGAACGATGTTGTCGAGCGCATCCGAAGTGCCCTGCACGACGTGATCGATCCCGAGCTCGGTTACAACATCGCCGATCTCGGATTGATCTACGAGGTCGCGATCGATGCCGGCGGCAATGCCAGCGTGATCATGACGACAACGACGCCCGGATGCCCGGCAACCAACTATTTGGGTCAGGGCGTCAAGGACAGGGTGGCGAGCGTTCCTGGCGTGAATTCGGTCAAAGTCAAGCTGACCTATCAGCCGCCCTGGACGCCGGAAATGATGAGTCCCGATGCCAAAGCGCATTTGGGGATCACATAACAGGCGGAGGCACAACAATGCGATCTATGTTACAGCCAAACAACGCGTTTCCGATCGCTGGCGTATTCAGGAAGATCGAGCAGCTGCCATCGGGCGCCAGATAGCCTCGCTGACGCACCTCGAGCTCTCGCTAATCGCAAGATCTTCGTCGCCATCGACTCTTTACAGTTGTACGCTGCCGTCGCGCCGGTCCCCTAGCGGAAGGCGGCCGCAACGTCATGCGACGCCGTTCAGCAGTTTGTTCTCGATCAATCTACGTACCGTTCTCGTAAAATGCGAAAATAATCGACTAAGGTACGCCGTTTCGAAACATTGCGCATACGCAATAATCGCGAGCTGAGTATTGCGCAAGTGAGCTGTGTAGCTTTAGTCCGCTCCTCGATAAGCGATCATCAAAAGCGAGTCACTTTACAGCCGTCCCGTGATCTTGACGAATTAGAGGCTAGTTCGATGGTAAACACCGCAAACGACCGAAAACCAAACAAGTGGTGGTTCATTTTGTTGCTCGCCCCGTTCATCGGGGTCTTGTGGGTGCCGTTTTTCAATCGTGTTGACCCGCAGATCTGGGGAGTTCCGTTTTTCTTTTGGTACCAATTCCTCTGGGTAGTCATCAGCGCGCTGGTGACCGCACTCGTCTATTTTATGGCAACTCCACAACCGAAGCCGGCACGAAGAGCAACGGCAGCGGGAGTGAGACATTCGAGAGGAAACACGCCATGAACTGGACCGCCTTTACGGTATTTATTGCGCTCTTCGCCGTAGTGACAGTGCTTGGCTTTATTGCCAGTCATTGGCGGCGGGGCGATCTCGATCTTATCGATGAATGGGGTCTTGCCGGCCGGCGACTCGGCACCTTTATCACCTGGTTCCTCCTCGGTGGCGATCTTTACACCGCCTACACCTTCGTCGCCGTACCGGCACTCGTCTTTGGCGCGGGCGCGATTGGCTTCTTTGCGCTTCCGTACACCATAATCGTTTATCCCTTCGTGTTCGTCGTTTTTCCCCGCCTTTGGTCGGTCGCTCAGAGGCACGGTTATGTTACCGCGTCGGATTTTGTGCGTGGCCGATTTGACAGTCAGCCGCTCGCACTCGCGGTCGCGGTCACTGGCATTTTCGCAACCATGCCGTACATCGCTCTCCAGCTTGTGGGCATCCAGGTCGTGCTTGCCGGAATGGGCATTTCGGGCACGGGTTTCGTCAGCGACATGCCGCTGATCATCGCATTCGTAATTCTTGCAGCTTTTACCTATACGAGCGGACTTCGCGCGCCTGCCATCATCGCGGTGGTAAAGGATCTTCTTATCTATGCGACGGTACTCGCAGCCATCGTAGTGATCCCTATCGAGCTCGGCGGCTATGGCAAAATCTTTGCGAGCGTACCCGCGAGCAAGCTCATCCTGCCAGAACCTCCCACCGGCTCGCTCGGATCCTACAGCGCTTATGCCACGCTGGCCTTGGGTTCGGCCCTTGCACTGTTCCTCTATCCGCACTCGGTGACCGGCGTCCTGAGCGCCAGCAGCAGGCGCGCCATCATGCGTAATTCGGCCCTGCTGCCAGCCTACACCTTTCTCCTCGGCCTGATCGCCTTGCTTGGCTACATGGCCATTGCGGCCGGTGTCGGCGACATGCCAGCCTTCACATCCTACTTCAAGCAGTACGGACCCAATTTCGCAGTGCCAGCGTTATTTCTGGCGACGTTCCCGTCTTGGTTCGTTGGCTTTGCCTTTGCGGCCATCGCTATTGGCGCACTCGTGCCTGCCTCGATCATGTCGATCGCGACGGCCAATCTGTATACTCGCAACATTCATCGGATCTATTTCCAGCCGAATTGCACCAAGGCGGAAGAGTCGAAGGTCGCTAAGATTGCATCCCTGGTGGTGAAGTTTGGCGCGCTCGCCTTCATTTTGTTTCTCCCCCAAAAATATGCGATTCAGCTCCAGCTATTGGGCGGAGTTTGGATCATCCAGACCTTGCCGGCGGTCGTGCTTGGACTTTACACCGGGTGGCTGCACCGGCACGCGCTGCTCATCGGATGGGCAGCGGGAATCGTCACGGGGACGGCGATGGTTGCATCGCTCGGCTTCTCAACGTCGGTGTATCCGCTTCAGATTGGTGGGCTCACGATCCCCTGCTACGCAGCTCTCGCGTCGCTAGTCATTAATCTGGTGGTCACCGTGGTGTTCACCTGGCTTTTCAACGTTGCCCATGCCAAATCTGGCAGCGATGCGACCGCGGATCTCGACTATCAGGAAGCGATGCCGTGAACCCCGCTGTCGATCGGTTCTACCGAACGCTCGTACGGGACGCACCCGATGCCATTATCTATGCCGACTCGCAGGGAGTCATCGGGTTCTGGAACAAAGGGGCTGAGCGGATTTTTGGGTTTTCTGAAGCCGAAGCCATAGGAAACTCTCTCGACATCATCATTCCAGAGAATCTTCGACAACGCCATTGGGCAGGCTTTGCGGAGACCGCGCGGACAGGAAAGACGCGCTATAGTGCGGGAGATGTCCTTGCCGTTCCGGCATTACGAAAGGACGGCTCCCGTATTTCCATTGAGTTCACAATTCTCCCATTTTCCGACCAGGGCGGACGAATACTCGGAATGGCAGCAATCCTCCGCGAGGTCACGGAGAGATTCGAGGAACTGAAAGGGTTGCGCAAGGAATTGGCGGCTCTCCGGTCAGCATCTGGCGTGGCCAAACTTTCGTCTACGGCGTCCAAATGAGGGTTGCCGCCGCTGTTTCGCGCGGGCGCTTAAAGCGACCGCTAGTCGTTTGTTTGGCGAGCACCAAGGCCGTGCAGAAGTGCGGCGCCCGGTTCTGGTCAGGACCAGCTCAACACAGGTGGCGCATTTGCCTCGGCATTCTACACTTCAGGCGGTCGTATGCTTGTTGGGCGCGGTGCACATGGAGCGGCGCCCCCCGGCGAGTCGTTCGAGTGCTGCCAGGACCGTGTCAACTGGAACGGCCTCGCCTCCAGCCATTCCCTCTTCTTCGGCCACCGCCATTTCGATTGCGTCGTAGGCCCAGCAACGCAGGATCTCAATTTTGTGCTCAAGTCCCAGGCTTTCATGCTCGACCACGGCGTCAGGGCGCTTGAAGACAGAAGCGGGATCGAACAGGGCTCGATCGAGATTGATCCTTCGCGCGATTGCCATCGGCTCCTCCATGCGGCACTTGTCAGTTACTTCAAATTCCTTTTCTTAATTGAGTACTTACATCACGTACGAACTCAACAATTGCGTGCGACTGGTGGTCATGATGGCACGCAATGCCGTCTTCGGTCCCTGCGTCCGATTTATGATGCCACGCAAGGACAGCAGTATATTACCTGAAAGATGATCGCTGCGAGGACTGCCGTGGAGCCTTTGCGGTTCCTACGTATCGCATCAGCGCTCAGGAGTCCTGTGTCGCGCCAAACTCGACCTGGGAGGTTGATTTGCCCGCTCCTGCAAACGCCGTGCTGGAAGCTCGTCGCACTTTGGCCGTCGAGGGCCAGGAGTATGACTACTTCAGCCTGGAGGCTGCAGCGAAGGCCGCAGGCCTCGGTGACATTGGGAAATTGCCATTCTCGCTCAAGGTGCTGCTCGAAAATTTAGTCCGCTTTGCGGGCGGCGGCGCCGTGACGGTTGACGATGTCAAAGCCCTGGGCGCATGGCTGAACACGCGAACCTCTGAACATGAGATTGCGTTCCACCCCGCCCGCGTGCTGATGCAGGATTTCACGGGCGTTCCCGCCGTGGTCGATCTTGCCGCCATGCGCGAAGCGAAGCGTAAGCTCGGCGGCGACCCTTCGAAAATCAATCCGATTTCGCCGGTCGATCTTGTCATCGATCATTCGGTCATGGTCGACAGCTTTGGATCGGTCGACTCCTTTCGCACCAATGTGAAGCGGGAGCTCGAACGCAATCACGAGCGCTACGGTTTCTTGCGTTGGGGCCAGGCCGCGTTCGACAAGTTTCGATTGGTGCCGCCGGGTACCGGGATATGTCACCAAGTCAATCTCGAATATCTTGCCCAGGTGGTATGGACCAAGGACGAGAACGGACGAATCATCGCTTACCCCGATACCTTGGTTGGTACGGACAGCCATACCACCATGGTCAACGGCCTCGCGGTCCTGGGCTGGGGCGTGGGCGGCATCGAAGCCGAAGCCGCAATGCTGGGTCAGCCTATCTCGATGGTGCTTCCCGAAGTGGTGGGTGTTCGCCTCTACGGCTCTCTCAAAGAAGGCGCCACCGCGACCGATCTTGTGCTCACGCTTACTCAAATATTACGACGCAAGGGAGTGGTCGGCCGGTTCGTCGAATATTTCGGACCTGGGCTCAAGAACCTCACCGTCGCCGAACGGGCACCGCTCGGCAACATGGCCCCCGAATACGGAGCCACCTGCGGTTTCTTTCCAATAGATGCCGAGACCTTGCGCTATCTATCCTTCACCGGCCGCAATGCCCAGCAGGTGAAACTTGTCGAGGCTTACGCCAAAGCCCAAGGCATGTGGCACGATGAAAACGTACCTGATCCGGTGTTTACCGATACGGTTGATCTTGATCTCGGAACCATCGAACCATCGATTGCTGGCCCGCGGCGACCACAGGACCGAGTGTCGCTCGTCGAAGCCCCAGAGGCGTTCGTTGCCGAGCTGCCACGGCTCGTCGGTGACTCCCGAGCGAACTCGGCGGCAAGGAAAGTGCCTGTGCGCGGCACCAATTACGAGCTTCAAGACGGCGACGTTGTTATCGCGGCGATTACCAGCTGCACCAACACCTCGAACCCAAGCGTCATGTTGGCCGCAGGATTGCTCGCTCGGAATGCGGTAAGACGCGGGCTGAAGGTGAAGCCGTGGGTTAAGACATCTCTAGCGCCTGGGAGCCAAGTCGTTTCCGATTACTTCGCGGCGGCTGGAGTACAGAGCGATCTTGACGCGCTCGGCTTCAACCTCGTGGCGTATGGATGCACCACCTGCATCGGAAATTCCGGTCCGCTCCCTGATCCCATTGCCGAGGCTGTGGAGCAAGGCGACCTCGCGGTGGCAGCCGTGCTGTCAGGCAACCGCAACTTCGAGAGCCGAATCAATTCCGAAGTGCGCGCCAACTACCTCGCCTCGCCCCCGCTCGTTGTCGCATATGCCCTGGCAGGTTCAATGCGGACCAATCTCGTCAAACAGCCCCTCGGCGAAGGAATGGATGGTAAGCCCGTGTATCTGAGGGACATTTGGCCATCAAATAAAGAGGTCAATGATACAATCGCCAAAGCACTCTCCCCTGAGATGTTTCGCAAGCGTTACCAAAACGTATTCGAGGGGTCCGAGGGCTGGCGGGAAATAGAAAGCGGAAACGAGCAAACATACGCTTGGGACACGTCATCGACCTACATTGCGCACCCGCCGTACTTCGACAACATGACTAAGCAGCCGGAGCCGCTCAACGATATTTTAGCAGCGCGAGCCTTGGCTATCTTCGGCGATAGCATAACAACCGATCACATCTCGCCCGCCGGTTCCATCAAAGTGGACGGTCCGGCCGGAAGATATCTGATCGACCATCAGGTGAGTCCAGCCGAATTCAACTCATACGGATCGAGACGGGGAAATCATGAAGTGATGGTGCGCGGCACCTTCGCCAACATCCGCATCAAGAACGAGATGCTGCCCGGCACCGAGGGAGGCCTCACTAAGCATTGGCCGGACGGCACGGTCATGCCGATCTACAACGCCGCAATGCAATACCGAGCGGATGGCGTGCCGCTTGTCGTTGTAGCGGGCACGGACTACGGCATGGGGTCATCGCGCGACTGGGCAGCAAAAGGCACGCTGCTGTTGGGCGTCCGAGCGGTGATTGCCGAGAGTTTTGAGCGCATTCATCGCGCAAATCTGGTGGGTATGGGCGTACTGCCGCTGCAGTTTGAGGAAGGCGTGGGCCGCCTCAGTCTCGACCTCGATGGCTCCGAGCTAATCGATGTCCTGGACCTCGCCGACGGACTTGTCCCGCGAGGAATGATCACCTGCCGAATCCACCGCGCTAATAATCACGTCGACACCATTCGGCTTCTCTGTCGCATCGATACGTTCAATGAACGCGAATACTTTCGCAATGGCGGTATCCTGCAATACGTGTTGCGGAGCGCTCCCGATGCTGCTTGACACGCCTCTCGTCGGTACCTTTGGGGCGGCAGTTAGCGCCTTATCGTCCAGGTGCCAGGCGGCGACATATTGCGCTCAGCATGTGGTCCATCGCGGCCGTCAAGGTTTCCAGAGACGGACCCTCCTGCAGTCAACGATACGATTAGCATCCGGCGTAAGCGCGCCGATTCACACCTCCGTAATGTGTTTTCCGCGAGAAGCGCCATGATAAAGGACATCGTCGTCAATTTGAGTGCCGACAAAGGGGAGCGTCCTGCGGCGGACTATGCAATCTCTGTGGCGACCGCGCTCGAGGCTCACATTGCCGGCGTCGCCTTCGTCTACGACCCATTCGATCTGGTTTCCCACCTGGGCTACATCGCCACTGACGTCGTCGAGGCTCAATGGCGCGATTACAAGGCGGAAGCACAGGCGGCTTTTGATAGATTTAGCCAAGCGGCCTCGCGAGTGGGCGTCTCCGCCGAACCGATGATGCTTCGGACAAGTTTTGCGGGGGTCGGTGGTAGCTTCGGCACGATCGCGCGGAGCTTCGATCTCGCTGTTGTCGATCAAGCCACCCCTGACAGTAGCACCATTGAAGACATGATAATTGAAGGCGCATTGTTCGACTCCGGGCGGCCGGTGATTATTGTGCCTTCCATCCACAAGGCGCCGCTTAAGCTCGACCGTGTCATGATCTGCTGGGATGGCAGCCGACCCGCTGTCCGCGCGATTGCTGACGCCATGCCGCTGCTTGAACGAGCGGATCGCATCGAAGTTGCCATTGTCGCACATGACCGCGGCACGCAGGACGAGGTCGAGGGTGCCGACATCGGACGTCACCTCGCTCGACATGGACTAAACATTGAGATCGAGCGCATGCCTAGCAGCAAAATGGATATTGCCGATGTACTTCTGTCCCACGCCGCCGACAGCAGCGCCGATGTTATCGTGATGGGTGGCTACGGCCACTCGCGCATGCGGGAGTTCGTGCTCGGCGGCGTGACACGCCGCATGCTGCGCGCCATGACTACACCGGTGCTGATGTCGCACTAACCTCGGTAGTGAGCGCATGTCGTCCTCTTGAAGCTTCTGTGGTGATGATCTTCGTTGCCCGCTGGCAAGGACCGTATCCGCTGAGCGAAAAACAGAAAACCGCAAGGCAGATATGCCTTTTGGCGATGGTCTAAAGGGCTCACCGGCGGTCCAGCTTCTTTCCATTATCCACTTGAAATATCTTACATTTTTCGTAAGGCAGTAGAAGGCGCGTTCTACGGTCGACAACGGCTTTTCCGTCGCGCTTCGTGTGGTACCCTTTGTGGCGAAAAGCCACGAAGACCCCTATACCAATCGCGCTCCCTTAACGCTGAAACAAGGCTCATGAGCCCTCTGCTCGCTGCCACCACGGTCGTGAACGTCACCAAGAACCGGGCGATCGAAGATCATCCGTTCGTCGTCAAGCTTTCGGCTCACGCACCTCTCGATCGCGACGATCTCAAAGCGCTGGCTCGCGTACTCAAGTCCCGGCTCAGTGTGAAGAAAGGGAAAGATATCCTCGTTCAAGGTTATGAACACAATGGGATTGATATTATCGAGAGCGGGTTCGCCATCCGCTACGGATTGTTGCACAAGGGCGGGCGGCAGATCGTCAACACGTTATTGCCGGGAGATATTGTTGGGTTCCCGGCGTCTTTTTACGACCGCTCGATCTTTTCGGTCATGGCTTTGACCAAAATGACGCTGCACTCGATCTCATTCGACGCCTTTGTCGGTCTTTGCAAGGAGAGGCCAAGCATAGCAATCGCACTCATCTGGTTCGCCGCTCGTGAGGCGTCAATCTACGCGTATCATCTGATCGATGCGGGTCGCCGATCACCGCTTGAACGAATTGCACATTTTATTTTAGAGATGCACGTCCGGTTAAAAGCCGTCGGATGCGCGACGGAGAATGCATTTGCAATGCCGCTTTCACAGGAGAGCATTGGCGACGCCGTCGGGTTGAGTGCGCCTCATGTGAACCGTATGCTCAGCGAACTCAAGGGCGAAGGATTGATTGCTATGGAGGGCCACGAGATCAAAATTTTGGACAGAGCTGCATTGCAGATCATGGCTGAGTTCGATCCGTCGTATCTCGTTCGCACTTCATCGTCCCGCCGCTGAGCTGACGGCGGCCTGACGATCGCCGCGGATGCGTCACCGATTTTATCTTAAGTGGTCCGGATTGAGTTGCGCCTCGCGCCCCTGCGCGCGTTGCTGCGCGGGACCGACATCGTGCAAGCTCAGGGCTGTTGCGATAAGAGCTAGGTGCGAGAATGCTTGCGGGAAATTTCCGAGCTGCCGCTGCGCCTTCGGATCGTATTCTTCGGCGAGCAGACCGACATCGTTGCGTAGCGAGAGCAGCCGATCGAACAGAGCGTATGCTTCGGCGTCGCGATGCTGCAGCTTGTAATTGTTGGCGAGCCAGAAGCTGCACGGCAGAAAGACGCCTTCTCCGGGCGGCAGACCATCTATGTCAGCCTCTGTTCGATAACGCAGAACAAGACCGTCGATCATGAGTTCCCGCTCGATCGCCGCGACGGTGCCGCGCACGCGTTGATCGTCTGCCGGCAGAAAGCCAACGAGGGGGATCAGCAGCAGACTCGCATCAAGCTCGCTGCTGTCGAAAGTTTGCGTGAAGGCGTTCTGCTTGCTGTCGAACCCGAGCTCGCAAATCTTCGCGTGCATGCGGTCGCGGACTTTGCGCCAAAGCTCCAGCGGCGCCTGGAAATTGAAACGCTCGGCATCGCGCACCGTGCGATCCAGAGCTACCCACGCCATGATTTTGGAAAAGGTAAAGTGGCGGCGACCACCTCTCACTTCCCAGATCCCATCGTCTGGCTGCTCCCAGATCTGCTCTAGATGCTCGACCAACTTGAGTTGCAGCGCCCACCCGGAGTCAATGGGAGCAAGACCTAGGGTTCGTATGTGGTAGATGGCGTCGATAAGCTCACCGTATACGTCGAGCTGAAGCTGACCAGAAGCGGCGTTGCCCACGCGCACCGGTGCGGCGCCGTGGTACCCGGGAAGCCACGGCACTTCCCATTCGATAAGCTGTCGTTCGCCGGACAAGCCATACATGATCTGGAGCTGATGCGGGCTTCCCGCCACGGCGCGCCGGAGCCATTGGCCCCAGGCCTGCGCCTCGTCGCGGTAACCCGCAGAGACCAGCGCTATCAGCGTAAAGGTGGCATCTCGCAGCCAGCAGTAGCGGTAATCCCAGTTGCGCTCCCCACCTAACTGCTCCGGCAACGAGGTGGTGGGTGCGGCGATGATTCCTCCGGTCTCAGCATACGTGAGAGCCTTCAGCGTCAACAAAGAGCGCTTTACCGAGTCCCTCCACGGGCCGGCATGAGAGCATCGACCTGACCAACCGCGCCAAAACGATTCTGTCTGCTCGAGGGCCGCATTCCAATCAATGGCAGCGGGCTTCGGCAGATGAGAGAGGGCTTGCGTTAGCACGAACGGCACACATTGCCCTTCGGCAACGTCAAACTCCGCGACAGTCGCGAATTTTTCACCCCGTAGTGGGACAGGGGTGCGCAGTACCACCTGGTTCGGCCCAGCAACGGCGCTCAAGCCCGACCCATCATCGAGCTTCGTCACCCAGGGCACAGTGACGCCGTAGTCGAACCGTAGCGCCAGGTGCAATTGCATCGCTACCTTGCCGCGGAGCCCCTTCACCAGGCGAATGACCGAGGAGCCGGCTCCGCCGATCGGCATGAAATCGATCAGGGCGACACGGCCATCCGCCGTATCGAACACCGTCTCAAGGACCAAGGTGTCATCGTGGTAGGCGCGGCTGACGCGTGGCTTGGGATCGGCGGGAGAGATACGCCATCGTCCATGTTCCGAGGTGCCGAGAAGCGCTGCGAACAAGGCATTGCTATCAAAGCGCGGCCAGCACAGCCAGTCGATTGAGCCGTTACGACCGACAAGAGCGGCCGTCCTGCAATCGCCGATCAGTCCATAGTCCTCGACATCCAGCGGAAGGTCCGATCCGATGGATCTCGCACGGCTCGGCAGGGCACCGGTGCTTGGATGCTGCTGCAGTCCACTCTGCTTGACCAGAGGATTTGCAGGCCGCTCGGTACTATCGCGGGGCACCGCAGGCGGTCGATTCTCCGGTACCTCGGGATCGAGTCCATGCAGGATCTCCGCAACGATATCCTCTACAGGCCGACTCACGTCCACGACGATTGCATCCTCGTCGGGGTCGGGCTCCTCCAGGAGGGCGAAGTGACGGTCGAGGAGGTCTTGGAGCAAAGAGTCCTCTTTGCGCGCGGCTAACCGCTCCTCGATCAGCGACCTCTCGCCGTGCAAATAAACGAGCCGCACCTCCGGTCGGCCACGGGTTAGGAAGTCGCGATAGCTGCGCCTGAGCGCCAAGCAGGTGATCACGCCGCCCGTCCCGCGCTGGCGGCAACCGTCGATCCATGCTGCCACCTTTGCGAGCCAGGACCACTGATCACGGTTATCGAGCGAATGGGCGGAGCGTATCTTGGCGAATACTGGTGGATCGAGCTCGTCACCTTCCTGCAACGGCCAATTAAGTCGTTGGGCAAGCGCGGTTGCCACAGTCGTCTTCCCGCTACCCGAGACGCCTGTAATAATGAAGATTGCCGGAGGATCAGGAGATCTCATGCGCGCAATGTCGTCCGGTGTGCACAGTGAAGTTTGAAAATCATTACCTCGTCCCATCGCTGGTCAGTCATCTCGAATAGATCAATCTGCGGGACTGCCCCTGATCCGGTCTTTCGCTGCCGTTCTCTTCGCGCGCGAGCTCGGATCGCACGCGGTACCGATTGCTTCGGGTCAATCAAAGCAATTTCGCTCCTTCGGAGTGCTGCGCGACGCCTGGTGAAATGGTCGCCGAGTGACCGAGGAGCCGAATGATCGTATCGGCGACTTGCTCGGCAGAAGCGCTCGCATCGACCGTCATTGGCTCCTCGCCGGGGTCTGGTTCTTCTAGCGTGTCGATCTGGCTTCGCAGCAACTCCGGAGGGAAGAAATGGCCGTGGCGTCCCGACAAATGTTCGGCCATCAAGTCTCGACCGCCGCGCAAATAGACCAAACGTACCTCGGGCCGGTCGCCGATGATGGTTTGGCGATACGCCCGTTTTAGCGCGGAGCATGCGATGATGCCCGGCTTCCGCTTGGCGCGCTGGCCATCGATCCAAGCCGCCACGCGCGCAAGCCACGGCAAACGGTCGGCATCCGTAAGCGGCATGCCGGCGTGCATCTTGGCGATGTTTGTTTCCGGATGGAGCGAATCGCCGTCTTCGAACGGCCAGCCGAGCCGCGCTGAAAGTTCCTCGGCGATCGTCGTTTTGCCTGATCCCGACACGCCCATGATCACCAGGATTGGCGGACTGCCGCGATGGGCACGCGCGCTGTAGACGCGGTGGACGCCGTTCGCGTCGGCCACGAAAACCGGGTCGGCACGGCCGATGAAAAGCCCGCTTTCCACGACACCGACGATGCGCCTGATGCGCTCCTCGAGCCGCGCCGAATCGTTGATGCGGCCAAAATCGCAATCAAGAATGCGGTTACCGTTATCGGTAACAAAGGGATGGCCCGACGAGCTGCGTTCGCGAGCAGTGGCGCCGAGGACTTCGAGTGACTCGCAGGTTGCATCCAGGCCGAAGGCGACCACTTCCACAGGAAGCGAAGTTTTTGCACCAAGGCGGTCGACCATCTTGCTGCCGTCGACGACGATCGCGAGCCGATGGCTCGCGGCCGCGACAATCTTCTCGCGCAACAAGGCTCCGCCCAGTCCCTTGGTCAGATTGAGCGTGCCGCGCTCAACTTCGTCGGCCCCGTCGATAGTGAGATCGATCTGGCGGTGCTCGCTAAACGAGGTAAGCGGAATGCCGGCCGCCTCGGCCTGCATAGCCGTACGTTCCGAGGTGGGAATGCCGACAAAATGCAACCCCTGCCGATGACGCCGCGCGAGCGCTTCGACCGCGAAAGCTGCCGTCGAGCCGCTGCCAAGCCCGACGACCATGTCGTTCTCGACCATTTGCACCGCGGCCTCGGCGGCGGCGCGCTTAAGAGCATCCACTTCAGTACAGGCCGAGGAGGGAGCGGTATTCATGACATTACTGCTGTCGCGGCAACGCTGGCACGAAGCTCGGCAATAGCCTTGGCGTAATCCTTGGCGCCAAAAATTGCCGAGCCTGCAACAATTGCCGTTGCACCGGCGACGGCCGCTTGGGCGGCCGTCGTCACGTTCTCACCGCCATCGACCTCGATCACCGGGCACAGGCCGCGCTCCGCGCACATCGCGCGCAAGCGTCGAATCTTGGGCAGCATTTCGGGAAGGAACCTTTGGCCGCCAAATCCCGGATTGACAGTCATGATCAGAATGACGTCGCATAGATGCAGGACATATTCGATGAGTTCCGGCGGGGTGGCAGGATCGAGCACCACGCCCGCTTTTTTGCGGAGCGCGCGAATGCTCGACAGCACCCGATGCAGATGGATCGTGGAGCCCGGCTCGGCCTGCACGAGCAGATGATCGGCGCCGGCGCTGGCGAAGGCGGCGATATATCGCTCCGGCTCGACTATCATCAAATGGACGTTGAGCGGCTTTGCCGTCGAGCGGCGGATCGCCTGCAGCACGACCGGTCCCAGGGTGATGTTGGGAACGAAGCGGCCATCCATCACGTCGACATGGATCCAGTCCGCTCCGGCACTATCAACGGCGCGGACCTCCTCACCCAATCGGGCGAAATCGGCTGACAGAATTGAGGGCGCTATGATAATCGACGGTATCCCCTCGCGCAGGCTGACAGGCGCGGCGTCGAGTATGGCGGTTGTTCCCGACCTCATCGGGTCCGCGCCGCTGTGCGACGGGACACTTTCTCTCTGCCCGCTGCCGCTTGATCGACAAACCAAAACAACTCGCCAACAGGGCGGACGCGCGCGGCCGGCACGCGACTGTTGCCGGTGCGTATCGCGCTGAAGATCTCTGCCTTCTCTTTTCCCGCCACCAGGAATGCGACGCGCCGGCTGCTCTCGATCGCCGGATAGGTCATGGTGATGCGGACCTCGGGCCGGCCATGGGATACGGCGGCCACCCAGCGCTCGCGCTCATCCAGAATCGGCTCTCCGGGAAGCAGCGATGCGGTATGTCCATCGGGACCAAGCCCGAGCAGTGTGATGTCGAAAAGCGGGCGCTGCGGGTCAAGCGTTGGCGCGCCGTAGGCGTCCTGCAACGTCCGCTCGTAGCGGCGCGCCGCGTCCTCAGGTGTGCCGTCGGTCGGGATCGGATGAATGTTCTCCGGCCGCACCGGAGCTTTGGCGAACATGGCTTCGCGGGTCATCCGATAATTGCTGTCGGGATGATCGTACGAGACGAAGCGCTCGTCGCCCCAGTACCAGGAAACGCGCGACCACGGGAAACGGCCTCTAAATTCATACGACGCGAGCAGTCCATAGAGACTCTTCGGCGTCGAACCGCCGGAGAGCGAAACGCGGAACGGCCCGTGCGCCGCCAGCGCCGCCTGCGTCATCCATTCCGCCACGTGATGCGCCAGCGTCGGCGGATCCGGTAATATTTCAATGCGCCCGATCGTGCTAGCCATGTGCTTGTTGCCTTGCTGCACCGAGAATGAAAGTTTCGATCGCCTTGGCAAAACCCTCATCATTATAGGAAGCCGTGACCGCCGCGGCTTGCGCCTTGACGTCGTCCGAGGCGTTGCCCATGGCGATGCTGAACCCTGAGCGCTTGAACATTAGAACGTCGTTTGGTTGATCGCCGATGGTCGCAATCTCTCCCTCTGGCACGCCGAGGTGCTGGGCGAGATATTTCACCACGGCACCCTTGTTTGCATCCCTGTTGGTGACGTCGAGGTAATAGGGTTGCGACCGGTTGGCTGTCGCGTGCTGGCCGAATGCGGCCTGCGCGGCGGCTTCGCAAAGCCGCACCCTGTCCAGATCGTCGCTCACGCCGACGATCTTGGCGACTTGCTGCAAATGCTCGCGAATGTCGGACACGACTTTCGGCTGGAATTTGACGGTCCAGGCCTCGCGGGCGACATGCGGCGCGACCGCCTCGGTGATCAGCCAATCATTGCCACTGTAGACCCAGGCATCGAGGCCGTGCGCGCGCATCAGATCGACTGCTTGGCGCGCGACGTCAGGCGGCACCGTCTTCTGTTCCAGGATGGCGAGATGGCGGTCAACAAAAAGCCCGCCGTTGAAGCCGGCGATCGGCGTTTCGATGTCGAGCACATCGAACAGCATGGCCAGGCCGAGCGGCGGCCGGCCGCTGGTTATGGCGAAGAGGATGCCCTCGCGATGCAGCGCCTTTACAGCGGCGCTTGCCCGCTCGGTCAAGATCTTCTCCTCGGTGACGAGTGTGCCGTCCACATCGGCGAGCACCAACGAAATCTTCCGATTCTCTGCCATCGTTCTTTTTGATCCTACTTATCGAGCGACCGCCAGGCACGGTCGTCGCGCGCCAGCAGTTCGTCGGCCGCAGCGGGGCCATCGCTGCCGGCCGTATAGTTCGGAAAGTCCCGCGGCGGATTGTTTGCCCAGGTGTTAAGAATCGGCTGCACGGCTTGCCAGCCGGCTTCGACGGTATCGGCGCGCTGGAATAGGGTAGCATCGCCGATCATGCAGTCGTAGATCAGCGTCTCGTATCCGGTACTGCTCTCAACTTTGAAGTAGCTCTTGTAGGCAAAGTCCATGCTGACGGTACCGAGCCTCACGATTGGCCCGGGCTGCTTCGCCGCGAATTCGAGCGCGATACCTTCGTCCGGCTGAATGCGAAGGATCATCCAGTTGGGATGCATTCGCTCGACGTCCGTGCCGCGGAACAGCGCATACGGCGCTTGATGAAAGCGGATCGCGATCTCGGTCGATCGGCGTTTCAAATATTTGCCGGTACGCAAGTAAAAGGGCACGCCTGCCCATCGCCGATTATCGATGATCAGCTTGCACGCAACATATGTCTCGGTCGTCGAATTCGGCGCCACATTGGGTTCCTGCCGATAGGCTCGAACATGTTTATCGAGAACTCGGCCGGCGTCATACTGTCCGCGCACGACATTCTTGAGCAGCTCAGTTGAATCGATCGGCTTGATAGCCTGAATGACTTCTGTCTTCTTGGCGCGGACCGCATCGGCGTCGAAAGAGATCGGCGGCTCCATCGCCGTCATGGCCAGCAGTTGAAACAGGTGATTGGGTACCATGTCGCGCAACGCGCCGGCCTTCTCGTAGAACTTGCCGCGATGCTCGACCCCGACCGTCTCCGCCGCGGTGATCTGAACATGGTCGATCTGCTGTCGGTTCCAGAGCGGTTCAAACAGGCCGTTGGCAAAGCGCAGCACCATGATGTTCTGCACCGTTTCCTTGCCGAGGAAATGATCGATCCGATAGATCTGGCGCTCTTGCAGCGCTTTCAGGATCTCGGCGTTGAGGGCTTTGGCTGAAGCGAGGTCGTGACCAAACGGCTTTTCAATAATGACGCGACGCCATTGGCGGTCGCGTTCGGCTGTGAGGCCGGCGGCGCCGAGCGCGACGACGGCAGGACCGAAGAATCGGTCGGCGACCGCAAGATAGAACAGGCGGTTGCCGGCCGTACCGGCCGTCTTGTCCAATCCCGTCAGATGCTCGTCCAGCCGGCGATAAGTGTCCGGATTGGTGAGATCGCCCGGCAGATAACTCATCCGCTCGGTAAGCCATTGCCAGGTGGTTGGTATGAAATCATCGAGACGAAACTCGCCATCCTTGGCGACATATCCTTTCATGGCTTCGGTGAGGTGGGCGCGCCATTGCTCCGCGCTCATGTCGCCCAGGTCGACGCCAACAAGGCGGAATTGTTCGGACAGCTGGTGATCGTTCGCCAAATTGTAGAGCGCGGGGACGACCAGGCGCTTCGTCAGGTCGCCCGCGGCGCCAAAGATCACCATCGCGCAGGGCGGCGCGGCGGCCGCACGCGCAGTCTGTTGCACAGCTCTTGATTGGGCCTGGCTATCCGGTCTTTCCAGCATCGACGTCCTGATTCCATCCCTGGTCCAGCGGCGTTGGTCGGCTCATCAAGCGCTGTGTCAGTTGCGCCCCAGCAACTCCATTGCAACAGAGACGACGTGTTCAGGTTCAAACCCGAACTTTCGCTGCAGTTCCTTGAGCGGCGCCGAGGCGCCGAAGGTCTTCATGCCGATGACGCGGCCGCGAGGGCCGACGTACTCGGACCAACCCAGCGTCGATCCCTGCTCCACTGCGAGGCGCGCCGTCACCGCTGCCGGCAACACCTCGTCCCGATAGGACTGCGGCTGATGCTCGAAAATGTCCCAGGACGGCATCGAAACGACGCGAGACCGAATGCCCCGAGCCATCAGCGTTGCGTGGGCCTGGACAGCCAATGCAACCTCGCTGCCGGACGCAATGAGGATGATCTCAGGAGCGCCATCCGAAGCGTCCGCCATGACGTAAGCCCCGTGCGCGACGCCCGCGGCCGGCGCATATTTGCTGCGGTCGAATGTCGGCAGCGGCTGGCGCGAAAGCGCAAGCACGGCAGGTTGGTGACGCAGTTGCAAGATGTAGCGATACGCTTCGACCACCTCATTGGCATCCGCCGGCCGGAGCACCACCATGCCTGGAATGGCGCGCAGCGAGACCAGCTGCTCGACCGGTTGATGCGTCGGCCCATCTTCGCCGTCGCCCATGGCATCGTGCGTGAAGACGATAATGGTCGGCAGCTCCATGAGCGCGGAGAGCCGAATAGCCGGTCGGGCGTAATCGCTGAAGATAAGGAACGTCGATCCGAAGGCGCGCAGCTTCGAAAGCGACAGGCCATTAACGATCGCCGCCATCGCGTGCTCGCGGATGCCGAAATGGATGTTGCGGCCATCAGGCGTGTCGGATTCGAATTCACCGGCACCCGGGAATTTGAGCAGTGTCCTGTTTGACGATGCGAGATCGGCCGAGCCGCCCAGGAACCACGGAATATTCTGGCCAAGGACATTGAGCACCTGGCTCGAGGCATCGCGGCCGGCGATTCCCTTCGCATCCGGCGGGAAGCTCGGCAGATTGCGGTCCCATCCGGCGGGCAGCTCCCGTCGCTGCATCAGATCGATCTCGGTCGCTAGGTCGGGGAAGCGTGCACGATATTTGGCAAACATCGCTTCCCAGTCGCGCCGTGCCTTGCCGCCGCGCTTACCGATGCCGTCGGCGAAGTGCTCCATGACCCCTTCGGGCACCAGGAATTGGGCATTTTCCGGCCAATGATAGGCGCGCTTGACGAGCCGGACCTCGTCGTCGCCCAGCGGCTCGCCGTGGGCCGCAGAGGTGTCGACCTTGTGCGGAGAGCCGTAACCGATGTGGCTGTCGAGAATAATCAGTGTCGGCTGCCCTTTGGTGGCGTGAAAGACCGCGAGCGCGTCGGCGATGCTCTTGAGATCGTTGGCATCGTGGACCCGCAGCACGTTCCAATGGTAGGCACGAAAGCGTGCGGCAACGTCTTCACTGAAGGTGATGCGGGTATTGCCGTCGATCGTGATGTGATTGTTGTCGTAGATCCAGCACAGGTCGTCGAGGCCAAGATGGCCGGCGAGCGAGGCCGCCTCCGAGCCGACGCCTTCCATCAGGCAGCCGTCGCCGCAAACCGCGTAGATGTTGTAGTCGAATATGTCGAAGCCCGGTTTGTTGTAGCGGTTGGCTAGCCATTTACGTGCGATGGCCATGCCGACGCTAGTGGCAATACCCTGACCGAGCGGGCCAGTGGTCGTCTCGACGCCCGACACCAAGTGATATTCAGGATGCCCCGGCGCTTTGCTGCCGAGCTGGCGGAAATGGCGAATGTCGTCGAGCGTGACCGCCGGCTCGCCCAGGCGCTCATATTGCGCGTTCACAGCGCGCGTTTCCGTCAGATACAATACGGACCAGAGCAGCATGGAGGCGTGGCCGTTCGACAGGACGAAGCGATCGCGATTTGGCCAGATCGGGTCCTGCGGATCGAAACGCAAGACCTCGTTCCAGATCACGTAGATCAACGGCGCCAGCGCCATGGGCGTGCCGGGATGGCCAGATTTCGCCTGCTGGACGGCGTCGATCGAAAGCGTACGAATCGTGTTGATCGCGAGCTCGTCGAGCTCTTGGCTGGTCAAACCTTTCAGCTGTGTCTGCTGCATCGGTGCGCTCCCGCTCGGTTATCATCCGGCGCGTTTTGCGGCCGGCCTTTCGATGTGGCCGCCGAATTGGTAGCGCATGGCGGAAAGCACCTTATCGGCGAAATCAGCATTCCCGCGCGAACTGAACCGCTCATAGAGCGCCGACGACAGCACATGCGCCGGCGCGCCTTCATCGATCGCCGCCTTGATGGTCCAGCGACCTTCACCCGAGTCGGACACGCGGCCGGCAAATTTGCCCAGCGCTGGATCCTCGATCAACGATGCGGCAGTGAGATCAAGCAGCCATGAAGCAATGACGCTGCCGCGCCGCCAGACTTCGGTGATGTCGGCTAGGTTGAGATCGTATTGGTAAAGTTCGGGGTTGCGCAGCGGTGTGGTTTCTGCATCGATCACGCCGGTTTTTTTACCGACATTGGCGGCTTTGAGCACGCCAAGACCTTCGGCATAAGCCGCCATCAGCCCGTATTCGATGCCGTTGTGGACCATTTTGACGAAATGGCCGGCGCCATGCGGTCCACAATGTAAATAGCCCTGCTCGGAGGTGCCATTGACCTTTTCGCGGCCCGGTGTGCGCGGAATATCGCCGCGACCCGGCGCAAGCGCAGCCAAGATCGGATCGAGGTGCCGCACGACGTCGACCTCGCCGCCGATCATCATGCAGTAGCCGCGTTCCAAGCCCCAGACGCCGCCGCTCGTGCCCACGTCGACATAATGAATGCACTTGGATGCCAGGCTCTTGGCCCGGCGAATATCGTCGATGTAATAGGAATTGCCGCCGTCAATCAGAATGTCGTCGGGTTCGAGATGGGGCAACATATCGGCGATGACTTTGTCTACTGCACCGGTCGGCACCATCAGCCAGACCGCCCGCGGTTTGGTGAGTTTCTTGACGAAATCCGCAAGAGACGTCGTGCCGATGGCCTTCTCCTTCGCCAGCTCCGCCACAGCCTTTGCAGATCCGTCGTACACGACGCATTGATGGCCGCCGTTCAACAGGCGGCGCACCATATTCCCACCCATGCGGCCAAGACCAATCATTCCGAGTTGCATGTTTAAGCCCTCCACGGGGACGAACGAAGGTCCGGCCGCACGCTCGACTAGGCGGCCGATGACAGGCTTGCCTGTTTGCGCTCGAACAAATCCGCATATTGATGATAGCGTCGGGCGATTTCCGCAACGGCCTGATCGCGGGTCATTCGTTTGCTCCGCCAGGCGACTAGTGGATCCCAGAACACCGTGCGTCCGATCGCGAAGCCGACGAACCCCGGAACGGTCGCCGCGATTTCGAGCCAGTCGCGCACTATTTCATTGCCCGCGCCGCGACCGAGAACGATGCAGCCGACATTGCGGCGCCCGCCGGCGCGCGCCGCCGCGACGATACGCTCGTAGTCCTCGCGCCGTTCAAGTCCCTCAACCTTCCACAAATCCGGTTCGACGCCGCTGTCCTGAAGTTCTGCGATGGCTTGGACCATCAGATGCGGTCGTAATTCGCGATCATAGGCTCTCCTGTCACCGTTAAGCTGGTCGAGCTGCGTTTTCTCCGGCGGGACGAGCATCTCGAATAAGAAGCGGCTGCGGTCACGGGCGGCGAGAAAATCGGACAAGCGTCGCAACCGCGCTGATTGTCGCTTATTCAATGTGCGATCGCTGCCTGGGTTATAACGGACAAGCACCTTGCAGAAGGTCGGATCGATCTTTTCGATGTGGCTCGCGAAATCCTCGCCATATTCAAAGTCGAATTCGTCCTGACCGCTTTTCTCCGCCGGACAAGCGGTGACAATGCTCCTGGATGTGGCGTCGCGCAGGATTGCAGCGCCGAATTGTTCGTCGACAAGAATGCCGGTCTTCTCTCGAGGCACGCCCTCCGCGAGCGCGGCCAGGAACCCGTCGTAGATGACTTGCTTGGCGCCGGCGATCTCCGCCGTCTGCGCCGCGCTCAACGGCGATTTCCAGCCGAACATTTTGCTCTGAAAGGAGGCGCGGTGATCGAGCGGCTGAATGTACAGCGGGCGGTCATATCCTCGCGGCATCAGGCGGCTCCCTTAAGCTTGCGGTAGCGGCGGATCAGCGCGTTCGTGGAGCTATCATGGTCGAGCTTCGGCTCCCTCGCGCTTTCCAGCTCGGGAATAATGCGCTGCGCCAGAGCCTTACCGAGCTCCACGCCCCACTGATCGAAGGAATCGACCTGCCAGATCGTGCCTTGGGTGAAGACGAGGTGCTCGTAAAGCGCAACCAGCTTGCCCAACGCTGCCGGCGTCAATGCGTCGAGCAAGAGCGTGTTGGACGGACGATTTCCCTCGAACAAGCGATGCGGCACGAGCCAGTCGGGCGTGCCTTCCGCTTTGACTTGATCCGCGGTCTTGCCGAACGCCAGCGCTTCGGTCTGCGCGAACACATTGGCGACCAGCATGTCGTGATGCCGGCCCAACGGGTTGAGCGGCTTGGTGAAGGCGATGAAATCGCAAGGGATGAGCCGCGTGCCTTGATGGATCAGCTGATAGAAGGAGTGCTGGCCATTGGTTCCCGGTTCGCCCCAAAAGATTGGCCCGGTGTCGTAATCGATCTGCACGCCTTCGAGCGTGACGTGCTTGCCGTTGCTCTCCATGGTGAGCTGCTGGAGATAGGCGGGAAATCGCTTCAGATATTGCTCATAGGGCAGCACCGCGACGGTCTGAGCGCCGAAGAAATCGTTGTACCAGAGACCGACGAGGCCCATCAGCACCGGCAAGTTGCGTTCGAACGGCGCCGTGCGGAAATGCTCGTCCATGTCATGGAAGCCGCCGAGCATTGCTCGAAAATTATCAGGTCCGATCGCGATCATGGTCGAGAGGCCGATAGCCGAATCCATGGAGTAGCGACCGCCAACCCAATCCCAGAAGCCGAACATGTTGGCGGTGTCGATGCCGAATTTCGCAACTTCCGTTGCATTGGTCGACACGGCAACGAAATGTTTGACGATAGCGCCGTGTTCGCCTTTCATTGCCCCCAGAAGCCATTCGCGCGCGGCGCGCGCGTTGGTCATGGTTTCCAGCGTGGTGAACGTCTTGGAGGAGATGATGAACAGCGTCTCGGCTGGGTCTAGATCGCGCACCGCTTCGGCGAAATCCGTACCGTCGACGTTGGATACGAAGCGGAATGTCATGGCGCGCTCGCTGTAGTGCTTGAGTGCTTCGTGCGCCATGACCGGCCCGAGATCCGAGCCGCCAATGCCGATATTGATCACATTGCGGATGCGCTTGCCGGTGTGGCCCTTCCAATCACCCAGACGCACGCGGTTGGAAAAGTCAGCCATCCGATCCAGAACGGCGTGAACCTCCGGGACCACGTTGCGGCCATCGTGAAGAATGACGGCGCCGCGCGGTGCGCGCAACGCGACATGCAGCACGGAGCGGTTTTCCGAAACGTTGATCTTGTCGCCGCGGAACATGGCGTCGATGCGATCACGCAGCCCCGACTCCTCGGCGAGCTGCAGCAACAGCTGTAGCGTCTCGTCGGTGATCCGATTCTTGGAATAATCGAGATGGACTCCCATAGTGTCGACAGTCAGTCGCTCGCCGCGCTCGGGATCTTCGCTGAAAAGTTCGCGCAGATGGACGCTTTTAAGTTTCTGATAGTGCTTCTCGAGCAATGCCCAGGCGTGCCGTCTGCGCAGCGGCGGTACGTTCCCGAACGGAACGTTAGCCGGGTGCGCTGTCTGCTCGCGTTGACTGGATGCGATTGCCACGTGGATCAACTCGCCTTGCGTATGACCGCGCTTTTTGATTCGATGCAGGACATTAGGTCGCTCCAAGATTTGTCGAACGACACGGCGCCTTCGTCCTGAAGCCTCTGCGCCAACGCATTGACGTCGATGCCGGCTTTGCCAAAGGCAGCCAACACTTGCTCGCAACCGCCCCCATCCGGAGCGAGCATCCCCGCCGCTGTTTCGCCATGCTGCGCGAAGGCCTTGAGCGTGGCATCGGGCATGGTGTTGATCGTGAAGGGAGCTGCGAGCGCCCTTACATAAAGTATGTCGGACGCTTTGGGGTCCTTCGTGCCGGTGCTGGCCCAAAGGAGGCGTTGGGCGCGGGCGCCGGCATTGGCCGCCCGTTGAAAACGGGGCGAAGCCAACAGCTCCCGATAAGCCCGGTAGGTTCGCTGCGCGATGGCGATGCCAAGCCGATTGGCCAACTCGGCCGGCACCTTTCCGGCTATCGCCACATCCCAGCGGCTCACAAAGAGCGATGCGACCGAGGCGACGGCGGGGTTGAGGCCGGCTTCGATGCGCCGCTCGATCCCGCGCAGATAGGCTTCCGCGGCAGCGACATATTGCTCCCGCGAGAACAGAAGCGTGACATTGATCGGGACGCCGGCAAAGATCGCTGCCTCGATCGCCAGCAACCCTTCTTGGGTACCTGGAATCTTGATGAAGAGGTTCGACTTGCCGCTGCGCCGGCTCAGATCTTTCGCCGCCCCGATAGTATGCTGCGTGTCGTGGGCAAGAAGCGGCGACATCTCGAGCGATACCCAGCCATCGACCCCGTCGGTGCGGGTGAAGACGGGCCGCAGCAGGTCGGCGGCCCGCGTCAGATCCGCCAGAGCCAGTTCAAAAAATAAGTCCTCGATCGGCGTCGCGCGCGACGACAGCCGAGCAATGTCGCTGTCATAATCGGCGCTGTTCCTGACGGCATGGTCGAAGATCGTCGGATTCGACGTAAGACCGGTCACCGAGAACTCATCGATATAATGTTGCAATGTGCCGCTGTTCAGGAGGCCGCGGGTGATGTTGTCGAGCCAGAGGCTCTGGCCAAGGCCGTGCAGCGTCTTTGTCGGGTTCATCGCGCCGGCTCCAATTTTGATGCAGGCATTGACGGCGTTGATCGCAATCGCGCCAGGTCGATGCTGAGAAGATCGCTGATGCGGTCGATCTCAACGTCAGCGGGCGGCAAGGCGGCAACGGCTTTCGCATCGTGCGCATAGCTGCCCTGCCGCGCAAAAACGGTGGTGACGCGGTCGGCCCATAAACGCTTAACAGCCGCCAAGACCCGCGGTTTGTCGTCGACAAGAACGTAATGTTCGCCTGGAAAACGTCGCTCGACGTCATCGAGCGACTGCTCCTTATGGATATAGATGAGCACGCGCCCATCGACCGCATCGGCAAGGCCCGCCCGCTCGACTTTGCGAGGCTGAAAGACGACGTCGCCATCGGACAGGATAATGGTCGGCCCAAAGCCCTTTAGCCGCCTCAATACTTCGAGGGCGGATGGGAACAGCCGGTCGGCGAATGGATAGTCGATCAGGTAGTCGGACATCGACAAAAGCTCCACTTCGAGTGGATGCTCGGCGCGAAAGCGCTGCAGGGCCCCGAGATAGTCGCGGTAGCCGAGTTCCGCGAACAGATCCTCCAGGATCCTCCAATAGCGGTCGCGGGCATCCTGTCCGTAGGCGCGTTCGAGATGGTCCTTCAAATCCTGCTGCACGCCGTCGTTGTCGAGCAGCGTGTTATCGACGTCGACCAGGAAGACAATCGGGTGAACCTGCACCATTCAGAGACTCGATCAATGATGTTTGGGGTCGGGGATGGCAAGCCCCCAAGGAGTTCCTGATTCTCCTTTACGTCTCAAGGAGTTCCCGTCTGATCTCATTGCAATTGATTGCGTAAGCACCCGTCAACAAGTAAGAATCTCGTAAATTTGATTATCTGCCTTACTCACCGTGGACGTGAGCAGCGCAGTCTCCGCCACCGCAACCGAAGTAGGCGCGCACCACGTTGCCTATAACCTTGGCCGAGAACGGACGCTCCAACCGACGATATTGCGCTGGATCAATGCGCCTGATTAGATCGAAAAAACGTTGCAACGGCTAGCCGCAAGAAATCCTTAGCCTGCCCGAGCCTGTCCATCAGTGTTCACGGGATTAACGGCGGTGTTAAAAGTGTCAGTCGTTCATGCCTGTGGGCTTGGCAGAGGCAACCACGTGGTACGGACATATGCGTGCGGTGTGATGCGATCCGAGAAGCTTTCGCTGCTGTCGCGCGCGAGGCTCAGCGGCTAACGTTGAGCCATCCGCTCAGCCGGTTGTGACTTTGCCCTTGACGCCCGAAGCAGGCTGCCAGACACCTCAACACCAGTCGTTCGCCCTGGCATCGTCCCTCACGTGGCGCACGAGAGTTCCCGGCTGGCCGAAATCGTCATCGCCGACAGATGAAAGTGCACATTTCTTACGCACCGACGGACTTCTGCGTCGATCTTGTTCCAATTTCGAGCGCGTGGTGCAGCACCCCAATTTTACTTGATGATCACACCGCGCGCGTGAGGGGCGCGGCGCTGATGATGCTGGCGCTAACGACGCGGCGCGAGCTAGGCGCTGGTGCGCGACAGCAACGCTGTTCGTCCAGTCACTCTGCGTTGCGCAATTGCGCTGATGGTAAGAAGCTGGCAATCAGGATCAGCTGCCGGTGAGCACGGACTATCGCTGCCATGCCCTTCACAAACCCCGCGCCAGCCCTGGCATTCCGGCCCGATGGACATCAAGCGCCAAGAGCGGGGTGGGGCGTGCGCTCTCGGCGCAGAGTTCGGTCTGGTTCACTCTGAGCCACGGCATTCTGAACGAGGTCTATTACCCCCACATCGACCAAGCCTGCACCCGCGATTTCGGACTGATCGTCACAAACGGGCAGGATTTCTTTTCCGAAGAAAAACGGCACGCAGCGAGCACCATTCGGACAATCGCGGACGGCACGCCGGCCTTCGAGATAGTGAGTACCTGCACGGGGGACGTTATCGGATCAACAAGACGGTCCTAGCCGATCTGCGGCGCGACGTCATTCTCCAGCATGTTCGTTTTCATGCGTTGCTCGGCCAACTTCCGGATTACCGGATTTACGCCCTGCTCGCTCCACATCTCGTGAATCGTGGCGCTCGCAATACTGCCTGGATCGGCGACTACAAGGGTGTTCCGATGCTATTTGCGGAAGGCATGGGCAGCGCTCTAGCGCTCGGCTGCTCCGCATCGTTCCTCGCCAGATCCGCCGGGTTCGTCGGTATGTCGGACGGATGGCAAGATCTGGCGCAACACTTCGCCCTGCATTGGCGATACGATAATGCCCAGGACGGCAATGTCGCGCTCACCGGCGAGATCGACCTGTCGGCCTGTGGCGGCGAATTCGTCCTGGCGCTCGGGTTTGGTCGCCATCCCGAGGAGGCTGCGCTGCGCGTCCGCGCGAGTCTATGCGATGATCTCGACGAAGCGATCCGCGAATACGTTACTGGCTGGCAGGAATGGCAGGATCGCCTGCTGCCGCTCGACCGGAAGCGCAATGACGACGCTGCAACACGTATCGCGCCAGCACCGCCGTCATTCGAACGCACGAAGCCGGTTCGTTCGCGTGGGGCCACATCGCTAGCCTCTCTATTCCTTGGGGTTTCGCAAAAGGTGACGAAGATCTCGGCGGTTATCACCTCGTATGGCCGCGTGATCTCGTTGAGGTTGCGGGTGGGCTCTTAGCGGCCGGCGCGAAAGCGGACGCACGCCGAGTCCTTCGCTATCTTCAGGCGATCCAGGAGGCGGATGGGCATTGGCCGCAGAATTGCTGGCTCGACGGTACGGCCTACTGGACCGGCGTGCAGATGGACGAGACCGCCTTTCCAATCCTGCTCGTCGACCTCGCGTTCCGCGAAGGGGCGCTGACGGCGTCCGATCTCGAAAGGCTGTGGCCGATGGTGCGCCGTGCCGCGAGCTTCATCGTCCGGAACGGCCCCGTGACCAGCCAAGATCGTTGGGAGGAGGATGACGGTTACTCGCCATTCACGCTCGCGGTCGAAATCGCCAGTCTGCTCGCAGCCGCGGAACTCGCGGACAGGGCGGGCGACCGGACCGGCGCTCAGTACCTGCGCGAGACGGCCGACCTGTGGAATGCTTCGATCGAAAGGTGGACGTTCGCGATCGATACGCCACTGGCGCGGCAACTCGATATTCCGGGTTATTATGTTCGGATCGCACCGCCGGAGCGCGCCGATGCAGCCTCGCCGCTTGACGGCTTCGTGCCGATAAAGAACCGTCCGCCGGACGGGAGCTGCGAGCCTGCCGTACAAATTGTCAGCCCCGACGCGCTGGCGCTTGTTCGCTTCGGCCTGCGCGCGCCGGATGATCCGCGCATTCTCGCCACCGTCTGCGCGATCGATGCGCTGCTCAAAGTCGAGTTTTCGACCGGCCCGTGCTGGCATCGCTATAACGGCGACGGTTACGGCGAGCACGCCGATGGCGGCCCATTCAACGTAATGGGAATCGGCCGCGCATGGCCGCTATTAACCGGCGAACGCGCTCACTACGAGTTGGCGGCCGGGCGTGTCGCCGAGGCCGAGCGCCTGTTGGTCGCGCTCGAAAGCTTCTCGAGCGACGGCAAGCTGATCCCGGAGCAGGTCTGGGATGCTGCCGACATCCCGGGACGCGAACTGTTTCACGTCCGACCGTCCGGTTCGGCCATGCCACTCGCTTGGGCGCATGCGGAGCAACCTGAAATTACTGCGTTCGCTCGCGGATGGTCGTGTCTTCGATATGCCACCGCAGCCGCGGGAGCGCTATCAAGTTGCCGGAATCAAGTCGCCGCACGCGGTATGGCGCTTTAACCAGAAAACTCGGTCACTGCCGCAAGGTCGGATCCTGCGCGTTGAGGTAGGCGCCGCCACTGTCGTCCACTGGAGCCTCGACGGGTGGCGAACGGCCATGACACAGCATCCCGCGACAGCGGTTTCGGGATACATTTCGTGGATATCCCCACGGCTGAATCTACGACGGGAACGGCGGTTGTCTTCACGTTCTTCTGGCCCGAAGCGCACCGCTGGTAGGGCGCCGACTATCAAGCCGTGGTCGCATGAGAGCGGCACGCGCTCGCGGAACGAACAAGCTCGCGCGTGGTTCCTGCATCCGAGGGCGTCTGAGCTGAGGGTACCTCCGCCCTGAGGTTCCGCCATGACCGAAAACGCACCCGCTGCAAGCGAGAGCACCGGAAATCTTGCTGACGACGAATTGGCTCGCATCGATTCTTACTGGCACGCTGCCAATTATCTGTCTGTGGGACAAATTTACCTGCTGGACAATCCGCTATTGCGCGAACCGCTTGATCCCAAGCACATCAAGCCGCGGCTGCTCGGACACTGGGGTACAACGCCCGGCCTCAATTTCATATATGTGCATCTCAATCGGGTGATCAGGGCACGCGACCTTGATGTGATCTACATATGCGGGCCCGGTCACGGCGGGCCGGGCATGGTCGCCAATACCTATCTTGAGGGCACCTATTCGGAAATTTACCCGTCGGTCACGCAGAACGCTGACGGGATGAGCCGTTTATTCCGTCAGTTCTCATTCCCTGGTGGAATCCCAAGCCATGCGGCGCCGGAGACGCCCGGTTCGATCCATGAAGGCGGCGAACTTGGCTACTCGCTCGCGCACGCGCACGGAGCTGCCTTCGATAATCCCAATCTCATCGTCGCGTGTGTGATTGGCGACGGCGAAGCCGAAACAGGGCCACTCGCAGCATCGTGGCAGTGCAATAAATTTCTGAATCCAAAGCGCGACGGCGCGGTGCTCCCGATCCTGCATCTTAATGGCTATAAAATCGCCAATCCCACCATTCTTGGGCGAATGCGAGACGCCGAACTCCTAGAAATGTTCCGCGGGCTCGGTTACGCGCCCCTCCTCATCGTCGGATCAGAACCCGCTTCCATGCACCGAAAAATGGTGGCAGCCCTCGATCGAGCGCTCGATTCCATCACTGGTATCCAACAGCAGGCGCGGACATCGTCGGCGACGCCCGCCGACCACCTCGAACCGCCACGCTGGCCATTGCTGATCCTGCGAAGCCCGAAAGGCTGGACCGGGCCGAAGGAGGTCGATGGCAAAAAGGTTGAGGGTTTCTGGCGCGCGCATCAGGTTCCGATCGATAAAGTACGCGAGAACCCGGCGCACTTACGGCTACTCGAAGAATGGATGCGCAGCTATCGGCCTGAAGAACTATTTGATGCAGCAGGCCGGCTCCGATCGGAGCTTGCGGATTTGGCACCCAGAGGAAACCGCCGGATGGGTGCAAACCCGCACGCCAATGGCGGCTTGCTCAAACG
>Ga0070741_10002189_pt1 | contig 54047 bp, 42 predicted proteins | sample Coa_R1_4_FD_66440 | JGI IMG/M metagenome (GOLD analysis project Ga0070741, IMG submission 66440) | Surface soil microbial communities from Centralia Pennsylvania, which are recovering from an underground coalmine fire - Coalmine... | ecosystem: Environmental > Terrestrial > Soil > Unclassified ... | reverse complement strand
CTTGAGCCGCGCCACCTGCACCCGTCACTGCGATGAGAGCTGCTTGAGCCGCGCCTGCGCCCGATTGGCGGCATCGGTGCCGGCGAACTGGCTCACGACCTTGTGCAGTGTCGCGCGCCCCTTGGTCGTCTGCCCCTGTGCGAGCTGAGTGTTGCCGAGGTCGTACATGGCGTCCGGCGCCTTCCCCGAGCTCGGCCACTTGTCGAGCACGGTCTCAAACGCTTTCGCCGCCGAGGAGAGATCGCGGTTCACATAGTGAGCCTCTCCCAGCCAGTATTCGGCGTTGGGAGCGAGCGGGCTCGAGGGATACTGGTTGAGGAAGTCCTGGAAGCCGCTGATCGCCACCGTGTAGTTCCCGGCCTTCAGGGCATCGAACGCCTGGCCGTAGATCGACTGCTCCGTGGAGGAGGCCCCCTGCCCCGCATCTGCGCCTGATGCGGCTCCGCCACCCGCCGCGCCTCCATGCTCGAGTGCGCCGACCCGCTTGTTGAGATCTGCATAGAGGTCATGCTGCTGCTTGCTCAGCGCCTGGTTGCGATTCTGCAGGTCATCGATCTGCCCGCGCAGATCCCGCACCTCGGCCTGCAGCGTATCCACCTGTTGCGCCATCTGCATGAGGCTCTGGTTGGATACGACCCGCTCGACCCTGGACACCCGTCCGTCGAGGTCATTGAGCCTGATCTGCACCGGGTCCTGGTCGGGAGCCGTGGCGCACCCGGCCGCGAGCACGGTGAGAAGCGCTAGAGGGATGATCGGGCGCATAACGGACTCCTTTGGAGCTGAGTGCCCTGGACAAGCAACCTCAATGCGGCGCCTGCGGCGGCTGCATGCTGGGCGTGAGATAGACGATGTCGACGCGACGGTTCTTGACCCACGCCGACTCATTGTGTGCCGGGTCGACCGGATGCTCGGAGCCGTAGCTCACGACGGTGAGCTGGGTGGCAGAGGCTCCCTGCAGCAGCAGCGCCTGCCGGACGGCCTGCGCGCGGCGCATCCCGAGGCCAATGTTGTACTCCGGCGAGCCGCGCTCGTCGGTGTTCCCCTCGAGCCGCACGCGCGCATCCGCATGATCCGAGAGGTACTTCGCATGGGCCGCGACGATCTCAGTGCCCTCGTCCTTGATCACGGCGCTGTCGAAGTCGAAATAGATCGTGCGCTTGGCGAGCGTGCCCTCCTGTGGACCGGGCACCGAGTTCTGATTGCCGAACGGACCACCGTTGGCGCTCTCACCGCCTTGCGCACCCGATGATTCGGCGCCGGCGCCGTTCGCACCGGCCTGCTGTTGCGCGGCCGAGGGCTTCGGCGGCTTGCTCGCGCACGCCGTGAGCCCGAGGCACCCGGCCAGCAACATGACGATTAGAGTTCTACGATGCATGGACCCTTCTCCAGGTTCGCCGCCACGCGGCAGCTCTTGTTGGACGTTCGGACTTCGCTACTGAATGGCTACTGAATGAACGGACCCCACGCGGGACTGCGCACCTCGCCCTGCGTCGGCTTCAGGGAAAGGCCGGTGAGCCCGTCGACCGAGGTGGTGGCGAGCGTACCGGCCCGGCCCTGGCCGGGTCGCACCGCGTACATGATCGTCGCGCCGTTCGGCGCGAAGCTCGGCGAGGTGTCCAGCCGGCCGTGCGTCAATACCCGAAAATCGCCGGTCGCGAGGTTCTGCAGGCCGATGCGGTAGCCGCCGCTGTCATCGCGCGTCACCATCGTCAGGAGCTTGCCGTCAGGCGAGAGGTGCGGGTCGGCGTTGTATTCGTCTGTGAAAGTGATGCGCTCCGGGGGACTGCCCGGCCTCGCAGCCATGCGGTAGATCTGCGGCTCACCCGCGCGGTCCGAAGTGAAATAGATATACCGGCCGTCGGGCGACCAGACCGCCTCGGTGTTGATGGCCGGCGTATCGGTGAGGCGCGTCAGATTCTGGGTGCTCAGGTCGAGAATGTAGATCTGCGGGTGGCCGCTGTCGCCGCTCAGGGTAAGCACCAGCTTGCGGCTATCGGGCGAGAAAGCCGGCGCACCGTTGATGCCCGCGCGCATGGAGACCCGCGACCGCTCGCCGGTCAGCACGCGCTGCACGTACACGGCCGAGAGATGATTCTCGAACGACACATAGGCAATCCACTGGCCATCCGGCGACCAGGCCGGCGACATGAGAGGAAACCGCGACTCGAGGATCAGATGCTGATTGTAGCCGTCGGCATCGGCAATCACCAGTTGGAAGCGCTGGTCCTCGCCCTGTCCGACGACGGCTATGTAGGCAATGCGCGTGGCGAACGCGCCGCGGATGCCGGTGATCGCCTGATAAATCGCATCACTCACGCGATGCGCGGCATTGCGCAGCGCAGCGGCCGTGCCGACGAATCGCTGGCGGTTGATGCTCTGACCGGTAAGGGTGTTGAGCAGGTTGAAATCCACAGCGAGCTGCCCGCCCGCGAGCGGCGTCACCTGACCGACCACCATGTAGTCGCTGCCGGCCGCCTTCCAGTCCGCGAACTTCACATCCGCGGCAGTGGTGGGCCGCCCCGGCATCCGCTCACGCGCAAGAGCGGTGAAGCGACCGCTCCCGACGAGGTCGTGTTGCACGACATCGGCGACATCGGTGTTATCCGTCGGCGCCTGCGCGAACGGCACGATCGCGATCGGCACGGGGTTGGTCACTCCCGAAGTGATCTCGATCTTCAGTTGCGCCTTCGCCGCGGGTGCCGCGAGGCAGGCGATGGTCAGTACCGCCAGGAGCGTGCGCAGAAAAGCCGCGGGTCTGGATGTCAGTTTCATGGGTCTCGCACGGTCAGTTGTTCGGCTTGAATTCGATGACGAGCTGGCGCTCGAAGAGCGAAGGATCGGGCGGCGGCGGCAGCGGCGAGGCGCGATAGACGGCAGCCTCGATGGACTCGCGCACCGCCTCATCGCCATTGCAGTCGCCGATGCTCACGCCGGTGACCGAGCCCCCCGGCACCTGGGTCACGTTCAGAACGCAGTCGAGTCCCTGCTGTGCCGTGGGCGGCCGGATCCAGGCATGCTGGATCCGCGCGGTGATCTGGGCCTGCCAGCTCGCCAGGGCCCCGCTCGCCGCCGCGGCGCGCTCCTCCTCCTTCAGGCTCTGCTGCAGGTCCGCGACGCGCGCCTGCCGCTCAGCCTCGGCTGCGCGCTCCTGCGCGAGCCTCTTCTGCTCGGCGAGCTTCTTCGCCGCGGCGAGCTTTTTCTCTTCAGCAAGTTTCTGGGCCTGAGCCTTCTTCTTGGCTTCCGCGAGCTTTTTGGCCTGGGCGGCCTTCGCCGCCTCGGCCTGTTTGGCCTCCTCGGCCTTCTGCTGCGCAGCGGCCTGCTCAGCCACAGCCTGGGCCTTGCGCTCTGCCTCCTCGCGCGCCTGCCTCGCCTGCTGGCGCGCGAGCAGCTGCTGCTGAGCCTTGGCTTCGTGCTCCGCCTCTTCTTTGGCTGCCTGCTCGCGCATGGCCACTTCGTTCGGAGTGGGCGGCGGCGGCCCTTCAGCCGGGGGCGGAGGCTGAGTCTCGGGCGCCGGCTTCGGCTTGGGGGCCGGTGTCGAGGCAGTCCCCATGCCCTTCAGAGTACGCGCATCCACGACTGTCGCATCGATGGGCAGGCTGGGCGCCGGCGCCGGATGGCGGAAGTGCCACCAGCCGACGGCAAGCAGCGCGACCAGGCTGCCATGCAGCAGCACGGACATCCCGATGGACAGCCAGCGGTCGCGTACGGATTCGGACGGCATCGGATGGATGATCCGTCACCTTCCCGCGGGCGGCGTGCGCGGCAGCGGATCGGTGGCCATTCCGACCTTGCTGGCGCCGGCATGCTGCATGATCACCATGGCCTGCATCACGACGCCGTAGGACACCGATTTATCCGCCTTGACCACCACGGCCCTTTCCGGCTCCTGCTGCAGAGCCGCCGTCACCTGCTTGAGGACGGCATCGGAATCCAGGGCTGCGTGCGGGTCGGAGGCTATATTGAGAAACAGTTGGCCCTGCACATCGACCGACAGCACGATGGGATTTTTGGCATCTTTAGCGGGCAGAGGTTCCGCGGCGGCCTTCGGCAGATTGACCTTGACCCCCTGCGTGAGGAGCGGCGCGGTGATCATGAAGATGATCAGCAGCACGAGCATCACGTCGATGTAGGGAACGACGTTGATCTCGCCCATCAGCCTCCGGCCGCGGGAAACTTGAGCCATGCGGGCCTCCTAGCGGGCTCCGGCGGCGCCGGGCACCACGGCCGCGGGGATTGCGCCCGCCGCCGATGCGGCCGTCACCGGTGTTGCCGCCGTGCCGCGTGCCGCGTGCCGCTGCAGGATGGTGGAGAACTCCTCCATGAAGGCATCGAAGCGAACCTCCAGGCGGCCGACCTGGTCCGCGAAGCGGTTATAGGCGACGACGGCCGGGATCGCCGCGAAGAGGCCGATCGCGGTCGTCACCAGGGCCTCGGAGATGCCGGGCGCGACCGAGGCCAGGGTCGCCTGTTGGACATCGCCGAGCGAGGAGAACGCCGTCATGATGCCCCAGACCGTGCCGAAGAGGCCGACGTAAGGACTGGTGGAGCCGACGGTCGCGAGCGTCGCCAGGCTGTGCTCCAACCGATCGATCTCCTTCAGCTGCGCCACGCGCATGGCACGCCGCGCACCCTCGAGGAGCTGATCGGAGGAGACCGACCCCTGTTGGCGCTGCCGGGCGAACTCGCGAAAGCCGAACTCGAAAATGCTCGCCATGCCGGTCGCGCCGCCGTGCGACTCGATCGCGCGATAGAGCTGCGCGAGGTCACCGCCCGACCAGAAGTTGTTCTCGAACTGGTCCGCCTCGCGCGCCGCGCGCCCGAGGAGCAGGCGCTTCCGGAAGATGATGGCCCAGGAGGTCAGCGAGGCGAGCAGCAGCAACCCCACCACGATCTGCACGGGGATGCTGGCCTCGACCACCAGGCGGATGATGGAGAGTTGTCCGTTCATGTCTGCAAGCGGTCAGGTCAACACGTTCATCAGGGACTCGGGCAGCCTTCTCGGCTTCAGCGTATGCGCATCGACGCAGACGACCCTCACCTCCGCGGTGAAGATCGGCGGCTCCTCTCCGGGATCGCGGCCCCGGAAAATCGCCTGCTCGAACCGGATCGTGGCCACCCGCTCGGGGTGTGGCACACAGGTGATCGTGAGCTCATCGTCGAGCCGCGCCGGGCGGCGGTACTCGGCGGTGAGACCGGCCACCGTGAACACAATGCCGGGCTCCCGGGCGAGGATCTGCTGGGAGTAGCCGAGCGACCTCAGCCACTCCGTGCGCGCCCGCTCCAGGAAGCGCAGATAGTTCGCATAATAGACTATCCCACCCCCGTCGGTATCCTCCCAGTATACACGGGCAAGCCACGAGAAGACCTTCACCGGTCGTCCTCGAAAAGCGACAGCGGGGTCGCGGCGCGCTCCGGGGCCTTGAGGCCGAAGTGCAGGTAGGAGGCGCGGGTGACCATGCGCCCGCGCGCGGTGCGCACGAGAAATCCCTGTTGGATGAGGAAGGGCTCGATCACATCCTCGAGTGTTCCACGCTCCTCGCCGATGGCCGCCGCGATGCTGTCGATGCCGACCGGGCCGCCGTCGAACCTCTCGATGATCGTCAGCAGCAGCTTGCGGTCGAGCGTATCGAAGCCCTGGGGGTCGACCTCGAGGAGGTCGAGCGCGGCCTCCGCGACTGCCTCGGCAATGCGCCCGTCGGCCTTAACCTGGGCGTAGTCGCGTACGCGCCGCAGCAGTCTGTTGGCGATCCGCGGCGTCCCGCGGGAGCGCTGTGCGATGCGGCGCGCCCCCTGACCTTCGACCGGAACGCCGAGTATGGCTGCGGAGCGCACGACGATGCGCTCGAGATCCTCGACCCCGTAGAACTCCAGGCGCTGTACGATGCCGAAGCGATCGCGCAGCGGTGAGGTCAGAAGTCCAGCGCGGGTCGTCGCGCCGACGAGGGTGAAGGGCGGCAGATTGAGTTTGATCGAGCGCGCCGCCGGGCCTTCCCCGATCATGATGTCGAGCTGGCAATCCTCCAAGGCCGGATAGAGCACCTCCTCGACGACCGGCGAGAGGCGGTGGATCTCATCGACGAACAGCACATCGCGCGGCTGCAGGTTGGTCAGGATGGCCGCGAGATCCCCGGGGCGCTCGAGCACGGGACCCGAGGTCTGGCGCAGACTCACGCCGAGCTCGGCGGCGATGATGTTGGCGAGTGTGGTCTTGCCGAGACCCGGCGGCCCGAAGATGAGCACGTGATCGAGCGCCTCGGCGCGCTGGCGCGCCGCGCTGATGAAGATGTCGAGCTGCGCCTTCACTTTGGGCTGGCCGACGTACTCGGCGAGGCGCCGCGGCCGGATGGCTTTATCGACCGCCTCATCCTCCCGCGTGGCTTCGGCGTCGATCGTTCTTTCTGCTTGCAAGATGGGTCTACTCCGGCGCCGCGCCCTTCAGGGCGCGTCGGATCAGCTCTTCGGTGGAATGTGTACCCGGGCCCACCGCCTTGAGCAAGCGCGTCGCCTCCGCGGGCCTGTAGCCGAGGGCCACCAGCGCACCGAAAGCCTCTGCCTCGGGACTCGCCCCCACGGGCACGGCGCTCGCTGCCGCCGGGCCGCCTGCCTGCAGCCGGTCGCGCATCTCGATGAGCAGGCGCTCGGCGGTCTTGCGGCCGATGCCCGGCACTTTGATGAGCGCGGCCACATCCTGGCTCTGCACGCACTGCGCGAACGCCTCGACACTGATGCCCGAGAGCAGCGCCAGGGCGATCTTCGGGCCGACACCGGAGACCTTGATCAGGCTGCGAAAGAGACGCCGCTCGTCCTCCGTGCCGAATGCATAGAGCACGTGAGCGTCCTCGCGGACCACGAGGTGAGTGAGAAGCCGCACCTCTTCCCCGACCAGCGGCAGGTGAAAGAAAGTCGACATCGGTGCCTCGAGCTCATAGCCGAGGCCGCCGGCCTCCACGAGCAGCTGCGGCGGGGTCTTCGAGAGGATGCGCCCCCGTACCGATCCGATCATCGCGACGGGGACTGCATGACTTCAGACGGCTCTGTACGCCCGCGCGGTGGCCTCTCCGCTTGCAACGCAAGCTCCTGAAGGCGGCGCGAATGGGCATGACAGACGGCCACGGCGAGCGCATCGGAGGCATCCGCGACGATACGCCCCTGGAGCCCCAGCAACGTGCGAATCATGTGGGCCACCTGCGCCTTCTCCGCCGCACCCGAGCCCACCAGCGCGAGTTTGATCGCGCGCGGCGCGTACTCGAATACAGGCAGGCCCTTGGGCACCGCGCACAGCGCCGCCCCCCTCGCCTGCCCGAGCTTGAGGGCGCTATCGACGTTCCTGTTGACGAACACCCGCTCGATGGCAACTTCTCCGGGGCCGTGCGTAGCGATGAGCTCGCGCAGGCTCTCGAAGATGACCCGCAGGCGCTCAGGGAGAGTCTCTTGCATCGCGGCCACAGTCACGCAACCGTGGGCCACGTGCACCCAATCTGCGCCGCGCCGCTCGATCACTCCGTACCCCGTCCGCCGCGATCCCGGGTCGAGGCCCAGGATTCGCAGGCTCGCGGCGCAAGCGGGCTGCGGGCGCGCCGCGCCCGGATCAAAGGCGCGCCAGGACCTCGTGCGATATCTCGACATTCGAATACACGTTCCTCACATCATCCCGGTCTTCCAGCGTCTCGAGCAGACGCACCATCCGCTCCGCTGGCTCCCCCGAAAGTGGTGTCGTCAGAGAAGCACGCTCGGTCACCTCCGCAGCTGCGGGTACGAAGCCGCGGTCCGTCAGGATCGCGCGTACCGCATCGAACTCGATCGGATCTGCGAGCACCTCGATCGAGCGATCGGAGTTGGGAACGACGTCCTCGGCACCGGCCTCGAGGGCTGCGCGCATGAGCCGCTCTTCATCGGTGCCGGGTGGAAAAGTCATGAGACCGACATGGTTGAAGAGGTAGCTCACCGAGCCGGTGGCGCCCAGGTGTCCGCCGTGCTCGCTGAAGGCCCGGCGCAGATCCGCCCGGGTGCGGTCGTGGTCGTCGGTGATGCATTCGACGAGCACGGCCCCGCCACCGGGACCATAGCCCTCGTAACGGACTGATTCGAGGCTGTCGATGTCGGAGCGGCCGCGCAATCTCGCCCGCGCACGCGCCGCTTCGGCGGCGCGCCCGGTGACATGCTGGACATTCGCCCACTTGGTGTGACTGGCCGTAACGTCTTCTCCGTCCGGAGGACGGGGATTTTCCGCCCATGAGGACACAGACCTCCAGAATCAGGCAGGCGTACCGCCGGAGGCCGACTCAAAATCCTATCCCTGTGTATTTGTACAGTCAAGATCGGGCAGCGCTGCGCTTCGCGCGAGAACCCCGAAGGTTGCGCGCCATAGTACGATGATAGCCGCAAAGGGAGATGCGAGGCACGGCAATCGAAGCACAATGGAAACCCGGCAACTCTGCCCGCCCGAGCTGATCGACTCGATCGCCGCCACCCAGCGCGGTCTCGAGGAGCTGGGCGCGCTCGCGCCCGGGACGCTGGCCCTGGCAGCCGAAGCTGCCGAGGTGCTGGGTGCTCTCACATCCGATCCGGACCTCGCGAATGCGGTGCTGGTCAAGGCGGCCATCGCCCTCACCGATCAGGCAGGGTTGGATAGCCGCCGCGCAGCCGAACGGCTCGCCACCGTCGCGGGACGATCCGCTGCCGACACCGCGAGCGCTCTCGTGAAGCTCGGTGAGCTCGGACTGCCGCGCAACTGGTCCCCCTCCCAGGGACTCGACGGCCACCAGGCCGAGACGCTGCGCAAAATGCTCCTGGCCGTCGTCAGCGACCCGCGGCTCATCCTGGCGCGTCTGTCCGAGCAACTGGTGGCTCTGCGCCATGCCAAGGACCTGCCAACCGATGCTGCCGGTCTCGCCGAGCAGGAACGTCGTGCGATCGAGGCGCGCGCAGTCTTTGCTCCGCTCGCCAACCGGCTCGGGGTCTGGCAAGTCAAGTGGGAGCTCGAGGACCTGGCGTTCCGGTATCTCGAGCCGGAGGAGTACCGCCGGATCGCGAATGCTCTCAATGAGCGCCGCGCCGATCGTGAGCAGTACATCGAGGAGCTCTGCGTACGACTCCGCACCCAGCTTCAGGCCTCGGGCATCGAGGCGGAGGTCTACGGGCGTCCGAAGCACATGTACGGCATCTACCGCAAGATGCAGCGCAAGCAGCTCGCCTTCGAGCAGCTCTTCGATGTTCGCGCCGTACGCATCATCGTCGCGACCCTCCGCGATTGCTACGCCGCTCTGGGCGTGGTGCATGGCCTCTGGACCTACATCCCGGGTGAGTTCGACGACTACATCGCCACACCCAAAGGCAACTTCTATCGCTCCATCCACACCGCGGTGATCGGACCTCAGAGCAAGAGCGTCGAGGTGCAGATCCGCACGCGCGAGATGCACGAGCACGCCGAGCTCGGTGTCGCCGCTCACTGGACCTACAAGGAGGGCGCGGCGCCCGATGCGCAATATCAGCGCAAGATCGAGTGGGTGCGGCGCCTGCTCGAGCCCCAGGCCGAGGAGGGCCGCACCGAGGCCGGGCCGGAGGCCGATCGGGAGTTTCTCGAGCACGTGCGCTCGGAGCTGTTCGAGGATCGCGTGTATGCGCTCACGCCAAAAGGAGAAGTGGTCGATCTGCCACGCGACGCAACGCCGCTCGATTTTGCCTACAGCGTACATACCTCGCTCGGCCATCGCTGCCGGGGCGCCAAGGTGAACGGCCGGATCGTGCCTTTGACCTACACGCTCTCGAATGGCGAGATCGTCGAGATCATCACCGGCAAGCAGGATGCGCCGAGCCGGGACTGGCTCGCGCCCGAACAGGGCTTTCTCGCCTCACCGCGCAATCGCGCGAAGGTGCGTGCCTGGTTTCGCAAGCACGATCTGGATGCGGCCGACGGCCACGGTCCGCTGCCCGAGGAGGATCGAGTCAGCCTCCCACCGGAGCCGCCCCTGCCCCCGGCGCGTCCTGCACGGACCGCAGGTGGACGTGGGAAATCCCCTGTCGAGGTCGAAGGCGTCGGCAATCTACCAATCACCCGCGCCCACTGCTGCGCACCGCTGCCACCGCAGCCGATCACGGGCTATGTCACAGTCGGACGCGGCGTCACCATCCATCGCAGCAATTGCCCGAGTCTCGCACGCATGCGTGACGTCAAGCCGGAGCGAGTGCTGCAGGTGGAATGGAGCTCCGGCGATGCGACGGGACTGACCGCTGAGATCGCTGTTACCGCATATGATCGCCGCGGCCTCGTGCGGGACCTGACGGATGTGCTTGCCGTCGAGCGGTTGAGTATCGATGCCATGTCGACCACGACGGACCGCGACGCTGGCACCGCGCACGTGCGCCTTACAGTACCCGTGAGTAACCTCGAGCAGCTTGCGCGGGTCCTACATCGCCTGGGCGCCGTACCCAACGTCATCCAGGCACGCCGGGCGCGGTAGGCAGCGTCCGACTATCGGTTGATGGAATCTATCGCGCGCTTGTCAGCTGCGAGTGCAGCCTCGTGGACCGCTTCCGACAACGTCGGGTGCGCGTGAATGGTGCGCTGCAGGTCCTCGGTGCTCGCGGAATACTCCATGGCCAACACCGCCTCGGCAATGAGCTCGCCGGCGAGCGGGCCGATGATGTGTACGCCGAGGATCTCGTCATCATCCTTCGCGGCGACGATCTTGGCGAAGCCCTGCGCCTGCTCCATGGCGCGCGCCCGGCCGCTCGCGAGGAAGGGAAACACACCGACCTTGTACGGGCGGCCGCTCGCCTTCACCTGCTCCTCTGTCTGACCCACCCAGGCGATCTCCGGGGCGGTGTAGATGACAGACGGAATAGTCTCGGCGTTGACCTCAGCAAAGCGGCCGGCGATGAGGTCGGCCACCATGACGCCCTCCTCCTTGCCCTTGTGCGCGAGCATTGGCCCGCGAACGCAGTCACCTACCGCCCAGACTCCTTCGGCTCCCGCACGACATTGATGGTCGACCTTGATGAACCCGCGCTCGTCTAGGTCCACACCCGTGCCGGCCGCGAGAAGGTCGCGCGTGTAGGGTCTGCGGCCGATCGCGACGAAGAGCCTGTCGACCGTCAGTGTCTGCTCACCCTTGGAGTCCGCGTAAGTCACTTCGACGGCGCTTCCGGTGATGTGCGCGCCGGTCACCTTGGCCCCGAGGCGGATGTCGAGCCCCAGTTTCTTGAAGTGCCGCGCAGCCTCCTTCGCGAGCTGTTGATCGGCGCTCGGCAGGAGGTCAGGCAGTGCCTCGAGCACCGTAACCTCGCTTCCGAGGCGGCGCCAGACGCTCCCGAGCTCCAGGCCGATGATGCCGGCGCCGATGACGCCGAGACGCTTCGGTACCGCATCGAGATCGAGGGCGCCCCAGGAGTCGATGATGTACGGCGCCTGGAAGGGCGCGGATTTGAGCTCGATGGGCGCCGATCCCGAGGCGAGAATCACCTGTTTCGCAGTCAGCTCGCGGCGCGTGCCATCGGCCCTGGTGAATTCCACGCGCCGGCCGGGAAGGAGCTTGCCATGCCCCTGAAGCGGCGTTACCCCCGCAGCCTTGAACAGCGCGAGGATGCCCTGCGTCATGGTCTTGACGATGCCGCCCTTGCGCTTCTGCATCTGGGCAACATCGAAGCTCACACCACTCGCGCGGATGCCATGCACCGCGAATTCCTCCTGAACCCGGTGGTAGAGCTCGGTCGATTCGAGCAGCGCCTTGGAGGGAATGCAGCCCGCATTGAGGCACGTCCCCCCGAAGGACAACGTGCCGTCGCGGTTCTTCCACTCATCGATGCAGGCGACGGAGAGCTTGTTCTGCGCGGCGCGGATCGCGGCCGGGTAGCCGGCCGGGCCGCCGCCGATGACGACGACGTCGAAAGAATCTGCCATGGTCAAATCCCCAGGAGCATACGGCCGGGATCCTCGAGACAGTCCTTGACCGTCACGAGGAACTGCACGGCCTCACGGCCATCGATGATACGGTGATCGTAAGTAATCGCGATGTACATCATGGGGCGGATGGCGATCTCACCATCGACCACCATCGGGCGCTCCTGAATTTTGTGCATTCCTAAGATGGCGCTCTGCGGCGCGTTGACGATCGGTGTCGACATGAGCGAGCCGAACACCCCACCGTTGGTGATGGTGAACGTGCCGCCCGTCAGATCCTCGATCGCAAGACCGCCCGTGCGCGCCTTCTTCGCATACTCGCCGATCTCCTTCTCCAGGGTTGCGAAGCTCTTGAGGTCGGCATCCCTGACGATGGGCACCACCAGCCCGCGCTCCGTGGAGACCGCGACGCCGATGTCATAGAACTCATGGTAGAGAATGTCACTGCCATCGACCGAGGCGTTGACGACGGGAAACTTCTTCAACGCTTCGATGGATGCCTTGACGAAAAAAGACATGAAGCCGAGCTTCACGCCGTTCTCCTTCTCGAAGCGATCTTTGTAGCGCGCCCGAAGCTCCTGAACCGCGGTCAGATCGACCTCATTGAATGAAGTCAGCAATGCCTGCGTGGACTGCGCCTCAACCAAACGCTGCGCGATGCGTTGGCGCAGACGCGTCATGGGGACACGATGCTCACCGCGAGCGCTGGCTGGGAGTGCCGGCGCCGTCGGTGTGGGTGCGCGTGCAGCCGGGGCAGCTGCGGAAGTCGTTGTCGCGGATGCGGCAGTGGCTGCGGTCGGGGAAGCTGCCGATGCCGTGTTCGACTTTCTGCCGAGGAAATCCACGACGTCGGATTTGGTCAGCCGTCCATCGCGGCCGCTCGCCTGGATTGAGGCTGCATCGAGCCGGTTCTCCTCGATGAGGCGGCGTACGGAGGGGCTGAGCTTCTCCTTGCCGGCATCGGTGCCGGTTGCCCGGAGCTCTTCGGCCGGCGAGGCCTCTTTGGCGGCCACCGATGCGGCGGCGGCCTGCGCGCCTTCCTCGACGAGCGCGAGCAGCTGCCCTGCCTTCACCACGGTGCCCGTCTGCACCTTCACCTCACGCAACACGCCATTGGCCGGCGCGGGCACTTCGAGCACCACCTTATCGGTCTCGAGGTCGGCGAGATTCTCATCGCGCTTGACGGCATCGCCAGGCTTCTTGTGCCAGGCGACGAGCGTCGCGTCGGTGATGGACTCGGGCAGTTGCGGAACTTTGATCTCGGTCATCAGGATGATTTCTTTCTGAGCGGTGTCGCAGGCGCCGTCTGGCTGCCCGCTGCGGGAGCGGCGCCCGGCGTGAGCCGACTCGTCTCTCTCGCTGAATCCTCAGTGGCCGTCGCGTGCAGCGCCGCATTGATGAGCGCCTGCTGCTCCGCCTCATGAATCTTGCCGATTCCGGTGGCCGGCGCCGCGGCCGGTGCGCGTCCGGCGTAGAGCACGGTGCGCCGCTGACCCAGGGGCTCCTGCAGCCGGTGGCGGATCTGGTACCAGGCGCCCTGGTTCTGCGGCTCCTCCTGACACCAGACCACTTCCCTGAGGTTGGGATAGCGTGCGAGCGCCGCCTCGTACTCGTCGGCCGGAAACGGATAGAGCTGCTCGATGCGCACCAGCGCGACGTCCCGCTGGGCATCCTTGCGCCGTGCCTTGAGCAGGTCGAAATAGACTTTGCCGCTGCAGAAGACCACGCGGCGCACGCCCTGCGCGGGCAGCTCGTCGCTCTCGCCGAGCACCCGGGCGAAGCTGCCGCGGGTGAGCTCCTCGAGGCTCGAGACCGAGAGGTCGTGCCGCAACAGGCTCTTCGGCATCATGACGATGAGCGGCTTGCGGAAGGACTGCAGCATCTGCCGGCGCAGCATGTGGAACATCTGCGCCGGCGTGGAGGGGACACACACCTGCATGTTGGATTCCGCACAGAGCTGCAGGTAGCGCTCGAGGCGCGCGGAGGAGTGCTCGGGGCCTGCGCCCTCATAGCCGTGAGGCAGAAGGAGCACGAGTCCGCAGTAGCGCCCCCACTTGGCCTCGCCCGAGCTGATGAACTGGTCGATGACCACCTGGGCGCCGTTGGCGAAATCACCGTACTGGCCTTCCCAGATCGAGAGGCACTTGGGCTCGGTCGTCGAGTAGCCGTACTCGAAGCCCATCACGGCCTCTTCGGAGAGCACCGAGTCGATGATCTGCACGCGCGGCTGCGGATCGGCGATGTGCTGCAGCGGAACGTAGACCCGATCGGACCCCTGATCGTGCAGCACGGCGTGGCGGTGAAAGAAAGTCCCGCGCCCGCTGTCCTGGCCGCAGAGGCGGACCGGGAAGCCCTGCGCGATGAGCGAGGCGTAGGCAAGGGTCTCCGCACAGCCCCAATCGAGCGGCGTCTCACCGGCGAGCATCTTCTTCCGGTTGCTCATGATGTGCGCCACGCGCGGATGCAGTGTCAGGTCGGCGGGCAGCGCGGTCAGCCGCTCGCCGAGCGATTTGAGCCGCGCCGGCTCGATGCCGGTGAGCACCCGCTCCGTCCAATCGGCCTGGGCATAGCCGCTCCAATCGACCGTGAACTTGTTGCCGATCATGCCGAGCGCGGCGCGCGCCTGCGGGCGGCCCTGGTCGAGCCCGTCGCGATACTTCTCCGGCATGGCATCCGCATCCGCCTGCGTGAGGACGCCTTCGGCCACCACCCGCTCGGCATAAAGCCGCCGGGTGGTGGGATGTTGGCGGATGACGCCGTACATGACAGGCTGTGTGGCGGCCGGCTCGTCGGCCTCGTTGTGGCCGAGTCGCCGGTAGCACACCAGATCGATCACGACGTCCTTGTGGAACCGCATGCGGTATTCCAGCGCGAGCCGCGCAACGAACACCGCCGCCTCCGGATCGTCGGCGTTGACGTGGAAAATCGGCGCTTCCACCATCTTCGCGACGTCACTGCAGTAGAGGGTCGAGCGGGCGTCGTGCGGCTCCGAGGTGGTGAAACCAACCTGGTTGTTGATGATGACGTGGACGGTGCCGCCGGTATAGAAGCCTCTTGCCTGAGAGAGCTGCAGCGTCTCCATGACGACGCCCTGGCCGGCGAAGGCGGCATCGCCGTGAATGAGAAGCGGCAGCACCCGATCGCCGGCCGCATCGCCGCGGCGCTCCTGGCGCGCGCGCACGGAACCCTCCACCACGGGATTGACGATCTCGAGATGTGAGGGATTGAAGGCGAGCACCGTGTGCACGTTGCCGGCGGCAGTCCTCAAGTCGGCGGAGAATCCCTTGTGATACTTCACATCGCCCGAGCCCTTGAGATGGCTCGGATCATAAGCGCCCTCGAACTCCGAGAAGAGCGTCGCGGGTGACTTGCCGAGCAGGTTGACGAGGACATTGAGACGCCCGCGGTGCGCCATGCCGATCACGACCTCCTCGATCTTCGCCCCGCCGCAGCTCTGGATGAGGTCATCGAGGAGCGGCAGGAGCGTCTCTGCGCCTTCCAGGGAGAATCGCTTCTGGCCGACGTACTTGGTGTGCAGGTAGCGCTCGAGCCCCTCGGCGGCGGTGAGCTGCCAGAGGATGTTGCGCTTCTCCTCGGCCGCGAAGCGGTGCAGGAGCCTGCCCGACTGGAACTGATCCTGCAGCCAGAGCCGCTCCTGCGACTCTGACACGTGGGCGAACTCGGCGCCGATGGGACCGGCGTAGAGGGTCTCGAGCTGCCGCAGGATGTCGCGCAGCTTCATCCTTTGCGGCACCGCCTCGGTGCGGCTGCCGGTGAAAAATTCCGCCTCGAGATCGGCGGGCCCGAGGCCGAAGTAGCCGAGGTCGAGCACTTGCGGCCGCTGCGCCTGCGTGAGGCCGAGCGGATCGAGCTTCGCCACCAGGTGACCGCGGTTCGTCCAGATCTGGATGAGCCGCGAAACGGCAGCCTGCTTGGCGTTGATGCCCCCGCCCCCGCCAGGGGAAAGCGCGTGGGCGGCGGCGCGAGGCTCCCGCGCGCGCGCTGCGAGGGCCGCCTCTATGGGTCCCTGGGCGCGCTCGGCGCCTTTCGGGCCCGGCAGGCTCTCGAAGTAGCGGCGCCACTTCTCCTCTACGCTCTTGGGATCGCGCAGGAACTGCTCGTAGAGAGCATCGAGAAAGGCGGCATTACCGCCGAAAAGAGGTGTAGGTTCGAGCATGGGGAGGCGCAGCGAGCGAAGCGCTAGTCTAGCGGAAACGCACGCGTGAGGAAATTGAAAGCCGCGTGCCGGCCATTGAAATTAAAAGGAATTAAAGGTTCTTACAGCCAGCCGAGGAGCTGCAGCTCGTAGCCGACGAGCACGCCGTAGCCGATGAGCACGGCGTAAAGAAAGATCGCCACCGGCAGGCGCCCGAAGGCCTTCAACCGCGACAGCAGGGTGAGGAGCACCACGCCGATGCCGGTGAGGCCGACCTTCACCAGCACGAAGAGCACACCCGAGCCGCCGATGAGGGGCGCGAGCAGCGGGTTGAGCTCGTAGGCGCCACGACTGATGAGGATGGTCGTGAGCATCGCATCCGCGGCGCACAGCATGAGGATGAGGGTGGCGATTGCGAGCCACCAGGGATGGTGCCAATCGACGGCGGCGAGCCGGTGCTCTCCCTCTCGCCGCGGGCCGAGCCGCCGCGGATGGAGGCTCCCATAGACGAGCGCCCGTGCCACTCGCTTGCGCCTGTCAGGTCCGCGCCGCCGCTCGGCCTCGCTCTGGGCCTCGGCAACGGCCTCGCGACGATTGAACAGAATGGGCACGATGCCTTCTTCTTGGGAGGATGAAGAGATTGTAGCGGGGGAGCAGTCGCCATGCCCGTGGGGCTAGCGTGACGGCGGTCACTTTTCATGCGCTGCGCACAGGACCAACGGGGAACCGGGACCTGGGGACGCCCGTTTCCACGGCATATGACACCAGTGATCGTGGCATTGTTCGAGGATTACGGCATTGCGGACCGCGTGCGCACCGAGCTCGTGGCGGACGGCTTTCCGACTGACCGGGTGGAGCTGACCTCGCTCCTCGAGACCGGGCAGGCCGATGCCGAGCCTGGCGATGCCTTCGTCGCGCGCGTCTCCAATTACTTCCACACGCTGCTCGATCAGGACTCAGAGCACAACGGCGAGGCCGATGAGCTCGCGCACCGGGTGCGTGGTGGCAGCTCGGCGGTCACCGTGCATCCACGCACCGAGTACGAGATCGCGAGCGCGCGCAAGATCCTCCATCGCAACGGGCCCGTCGCGATGGAGGAGATCCTGCACTGAGTGTCAGTGCCGACCGGCAGCCGCATCGTGCGCGCGGCGCCCGGTCTCCAGGAAAACCTTCATCCGCATCAGGTCATCGTTGAGCTCGGTCTTCGGATCGGCTCCGAAGAGACGCGCGACAGCGTGACCGAGCGCGCCCCCGGGCGGCGTGTAGCTCATCGTCACGAGGACGCGTGTTCCGGCTTGCGTCTGCTCGAAACGCAGCAGACCTGCGTGCTCTACCGCCGATCCCGGCAGAGTCCGCCACGCAATGAGCCTGTTAGGCTCGAGGCGCGTCGTCACGGCTTCCCACGAGATGGTCCGTCCCGCCGGTCCTTCGACCGTCCACTGTGAGGTACCGTCTCCCCTGACACGCACCTCGTGCACGTGTGTCATGAATTCGGGGAAACGCTCGAGCTGGGAGAACGTCTCAAACACCTGCTCGACGGGAGCGGCGACGTCGATGCATTTTTGCAGCTCCACGGCAGGCCGTCGGACGCCGACCAGGCGATCGATCGGCATGTTGGCGCTGCTGCGCGCGATGAGCGCCGCGCCCCCGAGGCCGCCGAGGAGGCCGAGTGCGCTGCGCCTGCCGGCGAGTGCGTTGATGAGAAGTGCGCCACCGGTCGCGCCCATGATGACCCGTAGACCGGGCGACCAATTTTCCTGCAGAGGCCCGAAGCGGCGCCCGGGCGCCCTGCCGCCGCCCTGGAGCGAAGAGATGCCCGCCGGGCTCTCGTACACGGCAAGCCGGTCCTCGACGTCCGCGACGCCCCGGACCGACCAGACAGTGCGCAGCAGGCGAACATACTCGCGCTCGAGGACCGCGCCGCTCAGGACGACCCTGCCGGACAACGCCGAGACCTCGATTGCGCCAGGATGCGAGACCGCCCCGCCGAGACGCGAACGCACGCGCTCGCAAAGGACCTCATCCGGCACCTCCTCCCGTGTGAAGCGGGAGCGCACTTCGTGAGCGACGCCTCGCGCGCGGTTGCGCAGATCACGTGAAGCGACGTTCGTTGCATCATCGAGCCGGCTCATGCCGCTTGCCAGCCGGTCGCGCATGATCGCGCGGCGGCGCCGGCCGTGGTCCGGATCGAGAAGGTACATGGAGATGGCGCCGGCAGCCGCGGCGCTAAGGAAAAGGCGAGCAGCCATGGCTCCTCCCGTCAGACGTGGCCCGTGGGCCCGGCGATAAGCAAGGTGCGCGCCTAGTTCATTGCGCCGGATCGGGGCACCCTGCCCCGCCCAGCGCTGCCTTGGGCAAAAAGCGTGGCTTTTGCCCAAAGCTCCGCCACCTGCGGCGGCGGGGCACGTCCTGTGCCTGCCCGAATGTGCCTATCGCCCGAGTCCCAGCCGCTTGGCGAAGAAGGTGTAGGCGAGCGCCCAATATTGCGCTTCCTCGGCGTGCGTGGCGCCGGGGCCGTGGCCGCCTTCGGTCGCCTCGTTGAAGAGCACCTCGTGGCCCTGCGCCTCCATCTTGGCAGCCATCATGCGTGCAAACACCGGCGTGACCCGATCGTCCGTGGTCTCGGCGATGAAGAGGATGGGTGGGTAAGCGACGTCGCGCTTTACGTTCTGAAACGGCGAGTAGGTGCGGATGTAGGCCGCCATCTTCGGATCGGCCGGATTGCCATACTCGCCAACCCACGAGGCGCCGGCGCCATAGTGCGTGTAGCGCAGCATGTCGATGAGCGGGCGCTGACAGACCACCGCGCCGAAAAGATCCGGCCTTTCGACCATGACCGTCGAGACGAGGAGCCCGCCGTTGGAGGCGCCCACGATCCCGAGCTGCTTCGGTGTCGAGAGGTTGCGCCGCTCGATGTCGGCCGCCACCGCCTCAAAGTCATCGTACGCACGTTGACGATGGTACTCGAGCGCCGCTTGGTGCCAGGCGGGCCCGAACTCCCCGCCGCCGCGGATGTTGGCCACGGCGATGGCGCCGCCGCGGCTGAGCCACGTCTCACCGGCATCGAGCGGCTTGTGGCCGTCATTCCAGTACCAGGGCGTGAGCGAGAGTTGGAAACCGCCGTAGCCGTAGAGGATCGTCGGGATCGCGCCCCGCGCCTTCCTGGGCCGGATGAGGAAATACGGCACCTTGGTGCCGTCCCGGGAGCTCGCCCAGTACTGGCTCACCGACATGTCGCGCCCATCGAACACGGTCGGTTGCGCCTTGATGCGCGCGGGCACGCCGCTGCCGCCGTAGGCGTAGAGCGATGGCGGCGTGAGGAAGCTCTGGAAGCTGAAGTAAGCCTGCGGGCCCCAGTCGTTGGTAGAGAGGATGGACGTGGAACCCCCGCCCGGCAGTGTCAGGCGCACATCACTCCAACCCGAGCGTCCCGGCCGAAACTCGCGGATCGAGCCGGTGACGTCCTCGTAGACCGAGGCATAGACCGCATCGCGCCCGGGCGAGACCTCATCGATCATCGCATGCGGCCCCGGGGTGTAGAGGACCGACACCGGCTGCGCGCGCCCGGAGCGCTCGAACGCCATCACCGGGAAGGCAATGAGCGCTCCTTTGCCGATGGTGCGGCCGCCCACCGTCCAGACATTCTGCAGCGTCACGATGAGCTGTCCGCGAGTGACCCCCTCGATCTGAGCGTCCTGCGGCAACGGGATCTTGAGTGTCGTGCCGTCGGCGCGCACCACGTAATAGTCGGCCTCGAAGAAGCTCGGCCGCCGCTCGATCAGTGCCACACTGCCGTAGGGGCCACGAAATACATACGAGGCGACCGACATGTCATCGGGCCTGCCCTCGAAGAGGGTCCTGGCGCTCGCCAGCGGCTCGCCCCGGCGCCACAGCTTGACGATCCGCGGGTACGAGGAGGGTGTCATCGTGCCGGGGCCGAAGTCGGTGGCCACGAGCACCGTATCGGGGTTGAGATACTCCGCGCCGCCCTTGGCGAGGGGAACCTCGAAGCCGCCTGCGACGAAGCTATGGGCTCTGGGATCGTATTCGCGGATCTCGGCGGCATCCCCACCGCCGGGAGAGAGCCTCACCAGGCAGCGATCGAAGGCAGGCGTGCAGTCGGCACCGTGCCAGACCCAGCTCTGATGCGTCTTCCTGTCGAGCTCATCGACATCGAGGAGTGTCTGCCAGTGCGGCGCCTTGCGCGCGTACTCGGCAATGCTCGTGCGCCGCCAGATGCCGCGCACGTGATCGGCGCTCTGCCAGAAGTTGAGCACCCAACCATGATCGAGCTCGCCTTCCGGAATCCGGGTGTCGGCGTTGAGGACATCCATGATCTGCGCGCGGTCGCGGGCGTAGGTGGCATCGCCCTCGAGCTCGAGATCGCTGCGCCCGTTCTGCACCTCGACCCAGGCGAGCGCCTTTTTTCCGTGGATCTGCGCGAGCCAGAGATAGGGATTCGGGTCGGCTATCGCGGCAGCCCGCGCGCGGCCCGCGAGCGCGGCCAGCACGGTCGCGGCCAGAACTGTGGCCATGACTGCGGCGAGAGCCGACTGTTTGTAGGGCATCGAGCCTCCTCGAGGGGCCCGGAAGCCTACCACGCGACCGTGAGCGACTGACGGATGGACTCGGCCGGCAGCATCAAATATGCGGTCGAGTCGTGTGCGTCCCAGCGCCAGTGAGTCACATGCCTGCCGTTCACGGAGATCGCGGCCGGCCGCCGCGCGCCATGGATTCGAAAATCGTAGGCCCGCTGCTCGCTCTGGCCGGTGAAAGCGCCGGCGGTCGGTCCTATGACGACGCGGTGATCCGCACCCGAGGTGGTATGCCTCAGGGGTGTCAGCGCATAACGTCCATGCTCGTAATCCAGTGAGATGCCGTCGTCCTCGTAGAGATCGAAGCGGCTGTTGCCGTCGCCGTAGACATTGACTGTCAGGACACCCGGCGCTACATCCCCATTGTCCGGCGCCACCGGCTGCTCGGGGACGATCGACCCCTCACGCACGAAGACCGGCGTCGCATCGACCGCGTAGCGGGCCGTGATCGTGGTGTTGCCCTGATAGCGCCTGCCGCTGAAGAAGTCCATCCAACTGCCCGGAGGCAGGTAGACGCTGCGCTCGCCACCCGGCCCGAGCACCGGAGCCACCAGCATCTCCTGACCGAAGTAATACTCGTGTGAGTGGCGGTAGGCCTCATCGAGCTGCGGCCACTCCAGATAGAGCGGCCGCAGCAGCGGCACAGAGCGCTCGTGCGCGCGCCAGCTGTAGCTGTAGATATAAGGAATGAGCTCCATCCGCAGTGTGAAGTACTTCCTCATGAGCGCGCTGCCTTTCGGCCCGTACACCCAGGGCAGGCGCGTGTTGCCCTCGAGAGGATTCTCGTGCGCGGCGTGCATGCGCAGGATGGGACTGAAGGTGCCGAACTCGATCCAGCGGGCGTAGAGATCGAAGGGGATCTTGGCCCCGTGAAAGCCGCCGATGTCGTTGCTGATGTAAGGCACGAGCACGTTGCCGCCGCGCGCCGTGTAGGCAACCTCATAGGCGAGCACCCGCCACTCGGAGTACGTGTCCCCCGTGAAGAATCCCGGGTACCGCTCACTGCCCCAGCCGCCGTAGCGGCTGAGAATGAACGCCCGCTTGCCCGTCTGCCGCTCCGTGGCATCGTAGAAGACCTCATTGGTCCAGAGCTGGGGGTCGAGGCCGGGCATCTGCGCCGCGCCACCGCCGCCGTCGACCCACCAGTAGTCCATGCCCTGGCGGATGAGCGGCGCGTGCAGATCGCTCATGGAGATCTGCGCCTGCGTTCGGTCGGCCAGGTTGAGGTAGATCCGCGGCGGCGGCTCGAGGTTGCGTAGCGCGACCGGCCCGCGCAGGATGCCGGCCGGCCGATTGAGGAGCGGCGGCTGCGGCGGCTCGACGCGTAACGCCATGACGTTGCGCCCTCCTGCATGGAGAGCGGCTGTCACATCGGCGTAGGTGAGCCGGCGCGGCCACTGCACGTGACTGTGCTCGACCTCCTGCCCGTTGACGAAGAGCCGGTAGGCGCTTGCGACCTCACCGAGATAGAAGTAGACCCTCCGCGGTAACGCAGCTGGCAGACGGAACGAAGCACGGTACCAGCCGATGCCGTGGTAGTCGGGAAAGCCCTGCTGCTGCCAGGACGCATCGGTCCGGATCGCATGCCAGCGGCCATCATCGTAGCCGCGCGCGTACCAATGGTTCTTGACACCCGCATCGTTGGGGTCGGGGGAGAACTTCCAACTTCCGGCGAGACTCTGGTCATAGGATGGCGCCGGCGGCATGCGGCGCCCGAGCGCCCGCAACACTTCAGGCGCGCGGCTGTCACTGTAGGACAGGCTGCTCTCCTGCGTGTTGGCATAGCCCGGATGATCGTTGAGCGAGAGCTTCACGCCGCGCGCGTGCAGCCAATCGATGAGCTCGCGCGGATGCGGGATGAGCGGACTCCAGTCGTATCCGCCCTGCCAGCCGTAGTTGTGCCACGCAAAATCGAGCACGAGCCCCGAGAGCGGAATGTGACTCGCGAGCAGGCGTGCCACCTCGCTCTCGAGGTGCTGCTGGCCGTAACGGCGCATGGCCGGCGAGCGCGAATCGGCGGTGCCGGGAAAGTATTCGAAGTTGAGATCGGTGATCGAGGGTCCGAGGGCATAGCGGGGAATCATCGGCACCGGCCCGCAGAGCTGCGCATACTCCTCGAGCGGCTTGCCATAATCGTGCCCGTAGGTGAAGAGATACCAGTCCTGGCCTTGCGCGCCGCGGCGCGGCTCGATCCAGGTGCGTGCCGCGTTCCAGACCGGGCTCACACTGTCATCGAGCAAGGCGTAGCCGCTGCGGCTGATGAGACCCGGCGTCGCCGGCTGCAGTCGCACCTCGATCCCCGGGATGACGTCATTGATCGGGCTGCCGAGATCATCCCCTGGTGGCGGCAGGGTCGCGGCGCTGATGTTGTCCAGCGAGTACGTGAGTCCGCCGAGATTCTCCGGATCCGCCTGACCCGGCCGCCAAAGGTGAGTGCCACCCTGCGGATCCCGCCAGCTCACCGACAGGCTGGCGGCCGTGAAGGCGCCCTCCTGCGGCCGATAACGCAGCGTCAGCTCGGAGCTCTGGACGCTGACCCAACCTGCCACGCGTGTCGTCCTCACCTTTACGGCGGGCCAGTCTCTCTTTTCCACTACGGCGGTCGGCGCGTCGATGAAAGTCCCGCCCGGTGAGTACTCCATGCGCACCAGCGAGGGCGTCAAGAACTCGAAGCGCGCATGCCCCGCAGTAACCTTAGCCGTGGTGGAGAGGCCCGAAGCGGCGGCGCCCGCCGGTACACCGATTGTGGCAAGCACCGTCGCCACGACGCCGAGAATGAGCGCTAGCCTCATGTTGCGATCCCCTCCGGAAGCCGAATGCAAGCGGGCCGGCGGGCCGCTCATCCAATGACGACGGCTGGGCGCCAGGAAATCCGCTATTGAGCCGGCCCGTCAGCGGCCGGCGCCGCGATACCCGTGGCTGAGTGTACCCAGAAAGGCGATCAGGTCGCGGATCTGCGCACGAGTGAGCGCACGGAGATCACCCGGACGGCGATTGAAAGGCGCATCGCTCGTATCGAGGTTGGCGCGATAGCACGCCGGCAGAACATCGTGGCGGCGCAGGCGGCCGGCCGCATCGCGCGGATAGAAGCGCTCCGGATGCAGGTCGCGGTTGACATAGAAATCGAGCACCTGCGCGAGGGAGTGGAACACGCCGTTGTGGAAGAAGACATGTCTCGTTGCGACGTTGCGCGGACTCGGGGTGAGAACCATCCCGCGGTATTGGGTCTGCGCGCGCAGGTCCCGCCGATAAGGCCCGCAGACGCCAAGATCGTAGTAACGCGGATCGCGGTACGCCTGCTGGCCCGGCGTATACGCGTGATTCTGGTCGGCCGTGGCCGCCTGGTCTGCACGCGCCCGTGACCTTGGTTGTGGCCGTTGGCGAGCGCAGATGCGCCGGCACAGACGACCACAGCGGCAGCGCCGAGACTGGGTAGCGTACGCCAGAGGCTTCTCATTACCGGGGCTCCCTTCATCAGGTGATTTGTATGGACTTGGGCCGGATGGATGCGTATCGGTGGCCGAGCTTCGATCCAGGTAGGTCGCGGCGACTTTAGCGATGCCGTGTGACGCCCCGGTGACAGCTCCTGCGCCTTCGTTTCGTCGCGGCGCGATGGGCGTTTGCCGCAGATCCGTCCCAGCTCACCGCCGGCGCGTACTCGGGCGGGGCGCGTATCGGGCATCATAGGGAGATTGCGCCGCCAGCCCTGACTCGCGGCCAGCCGATTGGAGGTATTTCGATATGAAGCCAGTGGTCGCACTCGCCGCGGCGCTTTCGCTCACTGCCGCCACCGCGTTCGCCGTCCCCGAGAAACCCGCGGCGGGCAAGAGTCCGTCCGACGCAGCAGCCCCCGCGAGCGTCTTTACGCCGCGGGCTGTCAAGAGCACGGGCACCGTGACCGTCGAAGGTCGGAAGATCGACTACGACGCCATCGCCGGCAGGATCATCGTGCATCCGAAGGACTGGGACGATGCCACGAAGCTCAAGGGCGGCAATGATGTCATCGGCACCGCGGATGGGCCGCCGGTTGCCTCGATGTTCTACGTTGCGTATTTCAAGCACGGGGTTGACCCGCGCACCCGTCCGATCACCTTCCTCTATAACGGTGGCCCGGGATCGGCAACGATCTGGCTGCACATGGGCGCCTTCGGCCCGGTGCGGGTCGTGACCAAGAACGACTCGCACACGCCCGCTGCGCCGTATGACCGGGTCGACAACAGCTACAGTCTCCTCGATGCCTCGGACCTCGTCTTCATCGACGCGCCGGGCGCCGGCTTCAGCCGCATCGCAGGCAAGGACAAGGAGAAGGCATTCTGGGGCGTCGACCAGGACGCGTACGCCTTCAGTTCCTTCATCAAGCAGTTCATTACCCAGTACGATCGCTGGAACTCACCGAAGTACCTCTTTGGCGAAAGCTACGGGACGCCGCGCTCCGCCGTCGTCGTCAACGACCTCGAGACGAATGACAGCATCGATTTCAACGGCGTCATCCTGCTCTCTCAGATCCTCAACTTCGATCTGGCCGCGGATCTTCCGGACTCGAATCCCGGCGTCGAGGTGCCCTACGAGGTCATGCTGCCGACGTTCGCAGCCACCGCCTGGTATCACCACAAGCTCGCCTCGCAGCCCGCCGACCTCGAGAGCTTCCTCAAAGAAGTCGAGCAGTTCGCGATGGGCGACTACGCCAATGCGCTCGATGCGGGCGCGAGCCTGCCCGAGGATCAGTTCAACGCGATTGCCCAGAAGCTCCACGACTATACGGGCCTGCCGGTCGCCTACATCAAGAAAGCGAACCTGCGCATCAGCGGCCCGAAGTTCGAGCAGCAGCTGCAGATCGACTCCGACCTAACCACCGGCCGCCTCGACACCCGTTTCTCGGGTCCAGCCATGGACCCGCTGGGTGAAACCGCGGACTACGACCCACAGTCGGCCGCCATCGGATCGGCTTACGTCTCGGTGTTCAACGACTACGCGCGCCGGACGCTCCATTACACCACCGACCAGGAGTATCACCCGGGCATCAACGTCTTTCCGGGCTGGGAATTCAAGCACCAGCCGCCGGATGCGCCCATGGCGCTGCCCATCACCGTCAATGTGATGCCGGATCTCGCCACCGCGATGAAGTACAACCCCGACCTCAAGATTTCCCTGAATGGCGGCTACTTCGACCTGGCGACGCCCTTCTACGAGGGCATCTACGAGATGCACCACCTGGACATCCCGCAGAAGCTGCAGTCGAACATCGAGTACCACTACTACCAGTCGGGTCACATGGTCTATGCCAACGAGGCCTCGTTGAAGCAGATCCATGACAACGTCGCGGCCTTCATCCGCAAGACCGACAATCAGGCGGGGGAATGACCATGAGCAATCCCGTTCATAGCAAGCTCCTCATCAGAGGCATCCCGGCGGTTGCGGCCGCCTCGCTCTTCGCCCTCGTGCAGGGCTGCGCCATGCAGCCGACCCAATCGTCATCCTCCTCGTCGTCCTCCTCCGACTATGCACAGGCCGACTCGTCCTCGGCGGATTCGGCGTCGGCGGACTCCGGGTCGGGCAACGGCATGCACGAGAAGCATGATGCCGATGCGAAGAAGGACTGGCATCACCACAAGATGAATCCTTACTTCCGCACGGCCACCAGCACCACCGAAGGATCGGTCAGCGTCGAAGGCAACACGATCCACTACCACGCCGTCGCCGGCCTCATGATCGTGCACCCTGAAAGCTGGAACGATGCCGCGGGCAAGCCGGGCGATGGCGATCCCTCCGATGACTCCCATGGGATGGCGCCGGGCCATGACGCAAAGAGCAAGCCCTCACCCAAGGCTTCGATGTTCTATGTGGCCTACTTCAAGGATGGCGAGAATCCGGGCAACCGTCCGATCACCTTTCTTTACAACGGTGGTCCGGGCTCCTCGACGGTGTGGCTGCACATGGGCGCCTTCGGCCCGCGCCGCGTCGTGACGGCAGACCACTCCCACACCCCGGCGGCCCCTTATGAGGTCGTCAACAACGATTACAGCCTCCTCGATGCGAGCGATCTCGTGTTCATCGACGCTCCGGGCACCGGGTTCTCGCGGGTGACGCCGGGCGCCGAGAAGGACTTCTATGGCGCCGATCAGGACGTGCATGCCTTTTCCGAGTTCATCATGCAGTTCCTCTCGAAGTACGGGCGCTGGAACTCGCCCAAGTACCTCTATGGCGAGAGCTACGGCACACCGCGATCAGCCAACCTGATCAACGTGCTCGAGACCAAGGACAGCACCGACTTCAACGGCGTGATTCTCCTCTCGCAAGTCCTCAACTTCGACGCCCTGCCGGACATCGGACACAACAACACCGGCATCGACCTCTCCTACCAGCTGGCGCTGCCCACCTTCGCCGCGACCGCCTGGTATCACCACAAGCTGCCGAAGGGCGGCCAGTCGCTGCAGGCCCTGCTCACAGAGGTCGAGCACTTCGCGATGAACGACTACGGGCAGGCGCTGCGCGAGGGCTCGGCGCTCAGTCCCGACCAGCGGGATGCGATCGCGGCGGAGCTGCACGATTACACCGGGTTGCCGGTGGCCTACATCAAGAAGGCCAACCTGCGCATCGACGGCGGTGAGTTCGAGCAGCAGCTGCAGATCGATTCCGACACGACCACGGGAAGGCTCGACTCGCGCTTCTCGGGCCCGTCGCTCGACCCCTTGAGCCAGCGCGCGGACTACGACCCGCAATCCGCATCGATCAGCTCCGCGTACGTCTCAGCCTTCAACAACTACGTTCGCAATGGGCTGCGTTACGGCATGGGAATGCGCTACAAGCCATCGATCGGGCTCTTCCGCACTTGGAACTACGAGCATCAGGCTCCCGGGATCCCGTTCGCCCTGCCACAGGCGCTCAACGTCATGCCGGACCTCGCTAACGCGATGAAGTACAACCCAAACCTCAAGATCATGCTGAACGGCGGATATTTCGACGTCGCAACGCCCTTCTACGAGGGCATGTACGAGATGCAGCACCTGCCGATGCCGCGCAAGCTGCAGGCGAACATCGAGTATCACTACTACGAGTCCGGGCACATGGTGTACGCCCACATCCCCTCCTTGAAGGAGCTGCACGATAACGTCGCAGCATTCATCGCCAACACCGAGCACTCGCAGCGCAGCGCACAGCAGGACGGACAGCAATAGATAGGAATGGCGCTCGTGCGGGCTCGAGCGCCCGCCGAGCGCCGCCCCGGCTCGGCGCACCATTCCACTGGCGGCAACCGCGGACCCGGCTGCAGCATCTAAAGAAGACTCGCGCCGGCCCCCGGCCGGCGCCGGGGCTGAATTGGAGGTTTTTGAAATGAAGCACACGTTCGCACTGATCGCTGCGATCTCGCTCGCGAGCGCCGCGGCGCTGGCCGCCCCCGAGAAAGCCGCACCGGCCAAGAGCCCTCCCGAGTCTGCAGCCCCGGCGAGCGTATTCACGCCGCGGGCGGTGAAGAGCACGGGAACCGTGACCGTCGAAGGCCACAGGATTGCCTACGACGCCATGGCCGGCAGGATCATCGTCCATCCGAAGGGCTGGGACGACGCCACCAGACCCAAGGGTGGCAATGATGCGATCGGCACCGCGGATGGACCGCCCGTCGCCTCGATGTTCTACGTTGCGTATTTCAAGCAGGGGGTCGACCCGCGTACACGCCCGGTCACCTTCCTTTATAACGGAGGCCCGGGCTCATCGACCGTGTGGCTTCACATGGGCGCCTTCGGTCCGGTGCGCGTGGTCACCCGGAACGATTCGCACACGCCCGCCGCCCCCTATGGCGCGGTCGATAACACCTACAGCCTGCTCGATGCCTCGGACCTGGTCTTCATCGACGCGCCCGGCACGGGCTTCAGCCGCATCGCAGGCAAGGACAAGGAGAAGGCCTTCTGGGGTGTCGACCAGGACGTTTACGCCTTCGCCTCGTTCATCAAGCAGTTCCTGTCGAAATACGATCGCTGGAACTCGCCGAAGTACCTCTTCGGCGAAAGCTATGGCACGCCGCGCTCCGCCGTGCTGGTCAACGAGCTCGAGACCGATGACAGCATCGATTTCAACGGCGTCATCCTCCTCTCCCAGGTTCTGAACTTCGACCTGAACTCCGATGGGCCGGAGTCGAACCCGGGGGTGGATCTGCCCTATGAGGTCATGCTGCCGACGTTCGCCGCCAGCGCCTGGTACCACCACAAGCTTCCCTCGCAGCCGGCCGATCTCGAGAGCTTCCTGAAGGAAGTCGAGCAGTTCGCGATGGGAGACTACGCGCATGCGCTCGATCAGGGCGCCAACCTGCCCGAGGATCAGCTCAACGCGATTGCCGGGAAGCTCCATGACTACACGGGGCTGCCGGTCGCCTATATCAAGAAGGCGAATCTGCGCATCAACGGTCCGCAGTTCGAGCACGAGCTGCAGAACGACTCCGACCTCACGACGGGTCGCCTCGACACACGCTTCTCCGGTCCCACCATGGACCCCTTGGGCGAAGAGGCGGAGTACGACCCGCAGTCGGCGGCCATCGGCTCGGCCTACGTCTCGATATTCAATGAGTACGCGCGGCGCACGCTCCACTACACGACCGACCAGGAGTACTACCCCGAGATCAATCCCACCTCGTGGGAGTTCAAGCATCAGCCGCCGGATGCGCCGATGGCGCTGCCGATCGCGCCCAACGTGATGCCGGACCTTGCCACGGCCATGAAGTACAACCCCAACCTCAAGATCTGCCTCAACGGCGGCTACTTCGACCTGGCGACGCCCTTCTATCAGGGCATTTACGAGATGCATCACCTCGATATCCCGCAAAAGCTCGAATCCAACATCGAGTACCACTACTACCAGTCGGGCCACATGGTCTATGCCAACGAGGCCTCGCTCCATCAGATTCATGACAACGTCGCGGCCTTCATCCGCAGGACCGACAACCAGGCAGGGGAGTGATCCGCCGCCCGCATTCCCGCGGGCGCTCAACGTGATGCCTGACCTCGCCAACGCGATGAAGTACAACCCCAATCTCAAGGTCATGCTGAACGGCGGCTATTTCGACCTGGCGACGCCCTTCTACCAGGGCATGTACGAGATGGCGCACCTGCCGATGCCGGACAAGCTGCAGGCGAATATCTCCTATCATTACTACGAGTCGGGCCACATGGTGTACGCTCATACACCCGCACTGAAGGAGATGCACGACAACGTGGCGGCGTTCATCACAAACACCGCGCAGCGGCAGGCCGACCAGCCACAGGACTCTCAGCAATAGACCGCAGCCGCTCGCGCGGGATGCAGCAAGTCCCGCGCAGCCGCGGGCCGCCACTCGCCGGATCCGCGCTAGCCATCGTCAGGCAAGGACACGGCTACATCGATCCGGTTACTGCCCACCCGGGAACTGGGTGCGCTCGCGCGCTGGTTCCTGCCACCCGCCTCCGAGTGCAATATAGAGATGAACCGTCGCCCGCAGACGCGCGAGTCTCGCCTGTGCGAGGGCATCTCTCGCTCCGAAGAGGGTCTGCTGTGCCTGCAGCACGTTCAAGAGATCGGCGACGCCCTGGCGATACTGGAGCTGCGAGATCTGAAATGCCTCCCGGGCAGCATCCACTTCCCGACGAAGGTGTTGCACCTCCAGTGCGTCATTGCGGACCTGACCGAGCGCACTCTCGACGTCGCCGTAGGCATTGAGTACCGCGCTCTGGTAGCTCGCGATGAGCTCTTCCTGTGTGGCGTAGGCAAGATCCTTCTGCCCGATCAACTTGCCGCCGTCGAATATCGTCTGCACGAGCTGCGCCCCGGCTTCCCAGAGAAAGCTCGGCCCGTGAAGCAGCGCATCGGTCGCAGCGCTGCTGAAGCCGGCACCGCCACTCAAGGCGAATTGAGGCAGGAAGGCCGCGCGGGCCGCCTGCAGGTTGGCATGTGCGGCCGCGAGATTCGCCTCCGCCTGGGCCACATCGGGCCGGCGTAGAAGGAGCTGCGAAGGCAGGCCCGGCGACACCTCCGGCAACCGAATTGCGCCCGCGCTCTGTGTCTCTACGGCGAAACCTTCGGGCGGCCGGCCGATCAGGACCGCGAGCGCCACCTTGGCCTCGAGTGCCTGCTCCTGGAGGAGCGGAAGCTCTCCCTGCACCGCCTCGATCTGCGCCTGCTCCTGCGCGAGATCGAGATGGGAGGCCGTGCCCGCATGCACTTTGAGCTTGACGATCTTCAGGATTCCGTCGATCGCCACGATGTCCTCGTTGGCGATGGCGATCCGCTCGCGCAGCGCCAGGATCTCGAAGTAGGTGTCGGCGACTGCCGCGGTGGTCGTGAGGGCAAGCGCCCGCTGCGCGAAACGCGAGGATTTGAGCGCTTCCTCAGCCGCGCGGAGATTGTCGCGCGACAACCCCCAGAGATCGAGCTCGTAGCTCGCATCGGCACTGACGCCGAAAGAATTGCGCGTGGTAGAGCCCTGCTGTCCGTTGCTCGACAGTGCCGCCCGCCCTACCCCTGAGCGAGCAGCCTGCGCAACACCGTCGATCGTCGGGAAGAGCGTCGCCCGTTGAATCGTCACCTGCGCCCTCGCCTCCCCGAGCTTCGCGGCGGCGACCGCCAGATCGCGGTTATCGGCCTGGGCCTGCGCAACGAGGCTGGAGAGCTCCGGGCTACCGAACTGACGCCACCACCCGGCCCTCGGCCAGATGGGTTGCGAGCGTGCAGACTGCCCCACGAAGAGCTTGGGAACGATTTGCGGCGACAAGGCGCGTGGGGGCGCGGTGGCACATGCCGTGAGGAGCGCAGCTACTGCGGCTGCAGCGACAGATCGCCCCCGCAATCGCCTCGTACCGCCTTCTCGCTCTCTACTCATAACGAAGAGCATGAACCGGGTTTGTCCGCGCCAACCGCAGCGTATTCGCATACACCGTCGCCCAGGCGATGAGCAGCGCCACGGCACCCGCCCCCGCGAAGTAGCTCGGGTTCAGGCTGATCCGGTACGCGTAGTGCTCGAGCCATTGGCGCAGGTAGTAGTAAGCAATCGGCCAGGCGATGAGGTTGGCCGCCAGTACCGGAACCGAGATGCGCCACAACATGAGCCCTACGATGTCCCGCGTTTGCGCGCCGGAGACCTTGCGCACGCCGATCTCCTTGGTTCGCCGCTCCGCGGTGAACACTGCGAGGCCGAAGAGTCCGAGGCAACCGATGAGCACGGCAACCGCCACGAAGGCGGCGAATATCGTTCCCTCCCGCTCGTCCGCCGCAAACTGCTCGTTGAAGGCATCGGTCAGGAAATAGCGGTCCAGGGCGACGGCCGGCACCTGTGAATGCCACACTCCATCGATGAAGCGCAGAGCCTGGGGAAGCTCGGCGGCGCGCACCCGTACCGAGAGAAATCTCGCCTCGCCGCCATCAGGCAGGTACACCGAGGGCTGCGGCAGCCCACTCACCCCGCCGATCGCGGCATCCTCGAGGACGCCCATCACCTTCAGAGCTCCCCATCCGCTCGAGAGCGTCTGGCCGACGGCCTGATCGGGCGAGAACCCGAGCTGACGCGCACCGGAGGCATTGAGCAGAACATCCTGCCCGGTCAGTGACCCCAGCTTTTCGTTGGCCTGCGACTCCGGCGGCAGCCGTCCGGCCAACAGGCGGATTCCGTACAGCGGCGCGAACGTCGGGCCGGTGCGCATGAAGCGCACACTCGTGCCCTCGGGAACCCGACTCGAGCGAATTCTCAGGAAGAACGACGACCAGAGATCGAGTGGCACGGTGTCCGACAGCGCCGTCGCCTCGATCCCGGGACCTGAGCGCAGGATGCGCGCCAAGCTCGCGCGCGCATCGGGCGATACGTTGGTGAGCCCGCGGAGCACGACCACATCGTCGCGATGGAAGCCGAGGTCGACGCCGCGCGCATAGCTGATCTGCCGGAATACGACCATGGCGGCGATACCCACTGCGATCGAGACCGCAAACTGGGAGATCACGAGCGCCGATCGCAGCAGCCCCGAGCCCCGGTTCTCGGCCCTGCCTGACTTGAGGGCCACCGCGGGGCGGAATCCCGAGAGCACGAGGGCCGGATAGATTCCGCTCACGAGACCGACGGCGACGGCACCGCCGGCCATGGCGAGCAGCAGCCAGCCGTCCGTGAGGTAATGAAGGCCGATTGGCTCTCCGAGGAATCGGTCGTATTGCGGCAGCAGGATCTCGGCGAGCGAGAGCGCGATGGCAAAGGACAGGAGCGCCGTCACCACGGCCTCGCTCAGGACCTGCAACGCGATCTGAGTCCGCCGGGCGCCCGCGAGCTTGCGCACGGCGATCTCCCGCGCGCGCAGCGTGGCGCGCGCCGTCGCGAGGTTCATGGAGTTGCTGCAGGCCACCAGCAAGATGAGGAGCGCGATGACGGCGAATCCATAGACCATCGTGCGGTTCCCTCCCGGCGTCATGCCGCCCTCCCGGTCGCTGTCCAGGTGCACATCCCGGAAGGGTATGAGGCGGTAGCGCTCGCCCTGGCTGCCTCGCACCTGCATGCCCAGGGCCGCCTTGAAGTCAACGGAGCTGTCCAGTATGGGAACGAGCGCTGCCAGCACGGCGGCGGGACTCGCTCCGGGTGCAAGCTCCACATATCCATAAGCGCCAAGCGTCGAGGTCCAGAAGCCTTCCTTCTCGGCGCGCGTCACCTCATCGGCCTGCGAGCCGTTGGGTACGACGAAGTCGGCGATCAGCTGCGTGTTGTGCGGCAGGTCGCGCATCACCCCGGTGACCGTCAACGGGTGCGTGACGCCATAGCCATAGCAGGAAGCATCGTGTGGCGCGCACCAGTCGATGAGCTTGCCGCTCACCCGCAGGATCTTGCCCATTGGATCGGCGCCACCAAAATACCTGCGCGCCATGCTCTCTGAGAGAACGACCGATTCGGGCTGCGCCAGGGCGCGCGTCGGGTCGCCGCGCAGCAGTGGAATTCTCACGACCTGGAAAAAATTGCGATCCACCACCGTAACCGTCTCGTGTCCCTGGCGCTCGCCGGCCATGACGGTCATCTTCTCCGCAACCACGTGAACGACCGCCTTGACCTGCGCGATCTTCTCCCCCACCGCCGTGAGGACAGGGAACGGGCAGCCGGTCGTCGGCGACGGCGGGCTGGCGGGCAGCTGAAAGGTGGCCGCCAGCCTGTAGAGGTTCTGAGTGCCCGGAATCCAGGCATCGTAGGAGAGCTGGTCGCGCACGAAAAGGAGAATGAGGATGGCACATGCGAGAGCTACCGAGAGCCCCACAACGTTGATGAACGTATAGAGCTTATGGCGGACGAATCCGCGCAGCGCCATCCGGAGGTAGTGTTGCAGCATCAGCTCTACTCGTAGCGCAGCGCACGCACGGGATTGGCACGCGCCACGCGCAGCGTGTTTGCGTATACCGTCGCCCAGGCGATCAGCAGCGCAGCAGCCCCGGCGGCAAGGAAGTAGCGCGGATCCAGAGAGATCCGATACGCATACCCCTGCAACCAGCGCTGCAGGTAGTAGTACGCCAGCGGCCAGGCAATCAAGTTGGCGACGAGAACCGGAACCGAGATTCGCCACAGCATCAGCCGCACGATATCGGTGGTACTGGCCCCCGAGATCTTGCGAATGCCGACCTCTTTCGTGCGGCGCTGGGCAGTGAATACCACCAGACCGAAAAGCCCGAGACAGGCGATCAGTATCGCAACCGTCACGAAAGCGATGAACATCGTGCCCTGCCGCTCCTCGGAGGTGAACAGGTCATCGAAGGCATCGCTCATGAAATATCGTTGCATTGCCGCAGCAGGAGCGAACGACCGCCATGTTCCATCAATGAAGGCGAGCGCCTGCCCAAGATGATCTGCGCGCACTCTCACCGAGAGAAGAGTGCTGTCGTTGGTATCGGCCACATAGATCACCGGCCATTCGGCGCTTCTCAGGCCCTCCTTCATCGCATCGTTGAGCACGCCGACCACCTGCAGCGGTGAGGTGCCGATATCGATCTCCTTGCCCACCGCCCCTGCGACGGTGAATCCGAGGCGGCGGGCGGCCTCGGCGTTGATCAGAACACCCTTACCGCTCAGGCCCGTCCGCATGTCCTGCCCGCGATCTTCGGCGAGAAACCGCCCGGAGAGGAGCCGCATTCCGTAAAGCGCAGGGAACTCCGGGCTGATCGTCACGAGATGGGCCGTGGTGCCGGTGACCTCCCCTGGGGCATGGACCTCCTCGTTGAACGACCATCCGGTATCGAACGGCACTACGTTGGAGAGAGCGGCGCCGACTATCCCGGGACCCGCGCTCAGCACGCGCGCCAACCGCACGCGTGCGTCCGCGGATAGGTTCGCAGTGCTTTTGATGACCACCATGTCGTAGCGGTCGAATCCCAAATCGAGCGTCCGCGCGAAGTGGATCTGCCGGAAGATGACGATGGCGGCGATGCCGAGCCCGATCGAGACCACGAACTGCCCCACCACCAGCACCGAACGCAGCAGGCCGGAGCCGCCATGTGCCCCGCCGCTCGACTTCAATGTCGCGGCCGGCCGGAATCCCGACAGCACCATTGCAGGATAAGCTCCGCTCAGCAAGCCCAGGAGGATGGCCCCGGCGACTGCGGCGACTACGAGCAGCATCCCGTCGCTCGAGTAGTGCAGGCGGATCGGCTCCTGGAGGAAGCGGTCGTAGAAGGGCAGCAAAATCTCGACCAGCGAGAGCGCGATCGCGAGCGACACCAAGGTCGTGCAAACCGCCTCTACCAGGAACTGCACGGCGAGCTCCATACGCCTCGCTCCGACCACCTTTCTGACTCCGACCTCCCGGGCGCGCAGGATCGCCCGCGCGGTGGCGAGATTCATGAAATTGCAGCCTGCAACCAATACGATCAACGCTGCAATGAGCGCGAAGCCGTATACCGTGGCGCGGCTTCCGGTCGGCCTCATCTCGCCGACTCGCCCGCCCGTCAGGTGAATATCCCGAAAGGGCGTGAGGCTATAGTGCTCGAGCCCGCTGCCCGTCTGCGGCGGCTGGATCCTGACGGATCGGTCGAGTATCGGCCGCAACGCCTCCAGTACCTCGTCCTGCCGGGTACCTGGTGCCAGCCTGATGTAGCTGTTGTTTCCAAAAGTCCCCGTCCACCCCGTCACCTTCTCGTCGGGTGTCAGCTGGTCCGCCCGCGATGTATTCGGCATGACGAAATCGGCGATGAGCTGCGTGTTGTATGGCAAATCACGCAGAACACCCGTCACCCGAAGCGCATGCGCGGCGGAGAAGCAGTCATTGTCGTTCGGCTTGCATTGGAACGGCGCCACGCCGCTCACCTGCAGGACGCGTCCCACAGGGTTGGATCTGCCGAAATATTTGCGCGCCATGCTTTGCGAAAGGACGATCGATTCGGGCCGGGCGAGCACGGTTGCCGGATTTCCCGCGATGAGCGGCAGCCTGATGACCTGCAAGAAGTTCGGATCGACGACCGTGACCGTTTGCAGAAACTGACGTTCTCCGGCCCGGACCGTCATCTGCTCGGGGACGAGGTGCGTGACGGCCTGCACACCCGGGATCTCTGCCTTCATTGCATTCAGCGTCGGAAATGGGCTCAGCGCGGTCGGCAGAAGGCTGCCTCCCAGCTCATACCACGTCACCTGCAGCCGATAGAGATTCTCCGTACCCGGAATCCAGTCGTCATACGAGAGCTGATCGCGCACGAAGAGCAGGATGAGGATGGCGCAGGCCATCGCAACCGAGAGCCCCACCACGTTGAGGAAGGTGTAGAGCTTGTGTCTCACCAAGCTTCGCGCCGCCATCATGAGGAAATGACGCAACATCCCCGAGCTACTCGCTACGCAGCGCACGCACAGGACTGGTATGCGCCAGACGCAGAGTGTTCGCGTATACGGTCGCCCACGCGATCAGCAGCGCGGCGCCTCCAGCGGCCAGGAAGTAAATCGGACTGAGCGAGATACGATGGGTGTAGCCCTCGAGCCAATGCCGCAGATAGACGTATGCGGCCGGCCAGGCAATGAGGTTTGCGAGCAGCACCGGGATCGAGATCCTCCACAGCATGAGCCGCACGACGTCGAGGGTGCGGGCGCCTGAGACTTTGCGGATCCCTATCTCTTTCGTGCTCCGCTCGGCCGTGAACACGACGAGGCCGAAAAGCCCCAGACAGGCGATCAGTACGGCAATGCCGGCGAACGCCGCGAGCATCTCGGCCTGCAGCTCGTCCGGCCGAAACATTCCCTCGAACGAGTCGCGCAGGAAGTACCGTGTCAGCACGACATCCGAGGCCAACGACCGCAGGGTATGGTCGATGTAGGACTGCGCTTCGGGCAGCTGAGTGGCACGCACCTTGACCGACAGGCTCAGGTATCGCGAGGCGTCCACCAGATACACCGTGGCTCGCGCGGGACTCCTCGAGTCGTAATACAGGCCATTGGCCACGACGCCCGCGATTCGCATCGGCATCTTGAGGCTGATGCCCGGCAGCTCAAAGCGCTTCCCAAGGGCCTGCTCGGGAGTCAGCCCCATGCGGCGCGCCATTGCCAGGTTGATGAGGACGTTCTTGTCCGCCCAGTCCGCCGAAACGTCGTTGCCGCGCGATTGCGACAGAAATCGGCCGGCCAGCAGATGCATAGAGTAAAGGCCAGGGAAAGCCGGAGTGATGTCGATCCACTGAGCTTCGATCTTGGTGCTAGACCCCAGTGGCTGCACCGTCATGTTGTTAATGTCATTGAGGCTGAACGGCACTGCGGTCGACAAGGCTGCACCGACAATCCCGGGCCCGTTGCTCAAGACCTGCTGCAGACGCTCGCGCGCGGCCAGGGGAAGGTTGCCGATGTCTCGGATCACGATCACGTTCCGGCTGTCGATGCCCCAATCCCGAGCGCGTGCAAACAGGACCTGTTGGAAGACTACGATCGCGGCGACGGCGAGCCCGATCGACACTGCGAACTGGCCGACGACGAGGCTCGAGCGCAGCAGGCCCGAGCCGCTCGCCCCGGGCCCGCCCGTGGCCAGGGCTGCGGCCGGCCGAAATCCGGAAAGCACGAGGGCCGGGTAGAATCCGCTCAGGAGTCCCACCACGATGGTGCCGCCGACGAGCTCGGCGAGCAGCCGCCAGTCGCGAAGATAATGGAAGGCGGTCGGATCGCCGAGAAAGCGCTCGTACGCCGGCAGCAGGACCTCTATGGCAGACAGCGCCAGGACGAGCGATATGAGCGTCGTCAGGACCGCTTCTCCCAGAAACTGTGCCATGAGTTGCCCTCGCTTGGCCCCGGTGAGCTTGCGCAGGGCGATCTCGCGGGCCCGCAAGGTGGCACGCGCGGTCGAGAGATTCATGAAGTTGAAGGATGCGACCAGAACGATGAGGACGGCAACCAACGCAAAGCCGAACACGATCGTGCGGCTGCCCGGCGGAGTCAGGCCGCCCAGCTTTCCGTCAGTGAGATGAACGGCGCGGAACGGCGTGAGTTCGAATTGCATGAAGCGGCTGGCCGGCTGGTCGAGCCCGAATTGCCGCCCGTCGATGGATCGATCGACCAGCGCGGCCACACTCTGCATTACGGCGCGGCGCTGCGCGCCGGGCGCCAGCGCGAGATAGCCGTAGTTGCCGCCGGCGTTGGTCCAGCCGCTCGTCTTGTCCGCCGTGGACATCAAGTCAGCCTGCGACGTATTCGGCATGACGAAGTCAGCCACGAGCTGGGTGTTGTGCGGCAGGTCGCGCAGTACACCCGTCACCGTGAGAATGTGTGATTGACCGTAGCAGGCCACATCGTTCGGCTGACACTTGTCCCAAACGCCGCTCACTCTCAGGGTCTTGCCGACCGGATCGACGTCGCCGAAATACTTGTGGGCCTCGTGCTCGGAGAGGACGATCGATTCGGGCTGGGCGAGCACGCCTGCCGCACTTCCCTCGAGCAGCGGCAGCCTGATCATCTGGAAGAAGTCGGGATCGACTACCGTGACCTGCTCGGAAAAGTGGCGATCGCCGGCGCTCATCGTCATCTTCTCACGCACGACATGAGTGACCGCGCTCACTTGCGCAATCTGTTGCCCGACCGCCGTGAGGACGGGAAACGGACACAGAGCCAGGGCAAGCGGCGCCTGCCCCGGTGCATGAAAGGTCACCTCCAGCCGGTAGAGATCGGACGTGTCCGGGATCCAGTCGTCATACGAAAGCTGATCCCGCACGAACAGAAGAATGAGGATGGCAGCACTCAACCCGACCGCCAGGCCGAGGAGGTTGATGAAGCTGTAGAGCTTCTGCCGCGCAAAGCGCCGCAGCGCCATGGTGAGATAGTGTCGCAGCACGAAGCGCGCCTCAGACCGCCATTCGCACGCTTTCGGTGACGACCGCCCCATCGAGAAGATTCACGATACGGTGTGCGTACTCGGCGTGCGGACGGGAATGGGTGACCATCACGATGGTAGTCCCCTCGCCATTGAGCTCGGTGAGGAGCTGCATCACCTCCTCGCCCGTGGCGGAGTCGAGGTTGCCCGTGGGCTCATCGGCGAGCAGCAGCTTGGGCCGGGAGACCACTGCGCGGGCAATCGCCACGCGCTGCTGCTGTCCGCCGGAAAGCTGTTGCGGCCGATGCTTCGCGCGGTGCGCCACCTTCATCCGCTCGAGCGCCTGCCGCACTCTTGCCCTGCGATCACGCGCCGAGACGTCCTTGTGGTAGAGCAAGGCGAGCTCGACGTTCTCGAATACAGTCAGCTCGTCCACCAGATTGAAGCTCTGGAAGATGAAGCCCACGCTGTTCTTGCGCAGGTCCGAGAGCTGGCCTTCCGACCAGCCGCCAATTTCCTGTCCCGCGAACCAGTACTCGCCCGCAGAGGGGCTGTCGAGCATGCCGACGATGTTGAGCAGCGTCGATTTGCCGCAGCCTGAGGGCCCCATGATCGCGACGAACTCGCCCCCCGCGATCTCGAGATCCACGGCGCGCAGGGCGGTGGTCTCGACTTCGGTGGTGCGATAGACCTTGGAGAGGTGTTTCAGTGACAGCATGGACTCATCCCGCATGATCAGTTCTGGTTTTCGGTTTCTCGAGCTCGACTCGCTCGACGCGCTGGAAGCCCTGGTAACTGGAGACGATGACCCGCTCGCCCGGCTCGAGACCCTGGAGGACCTCGATCTGCTCGGGATTGCGCCGGCCGAGCTCGATCCTACGGCGAACGGCGTCCTTGCCACTCGGCGTCACGACGAATGCCCAGCTGCCGCCGGTGTCCTGATAGAAAGGTCCGTTCGGCAACATCATGGCGGTGGCCGTGCCCCCGAGCTCGAGCCGGGTGTCGATCGCCTGGCCGACGCGGATGCCCTGGGGCACCGCACCGGTGAAGTTGAGATCCACCTTGAACGTGCCGTCGGATACTTGCGGGTAGATCTTGACGACCGTCGCCCGGAAGTCCCGATCGCCCAGGCTGAAGATCGCCGTCTGGCCTCGCGCGACCCGGCCGATGTAGAACTCGTCCACCTGCGCGGTCAGCTTGAAGCGATCGAGCGAGTCGACCTGCCCGAGCACGGCTCCGGGGGTCTTCGACTGACCCACGCGGGCATCTAGCGCAGTGAGCTGACCTGCGGTCGGCGCGCGAATGGCGAGCGCATCGAGACTCGCCCGCGCGGTCGCGATGCTGTCATTGAGCGATGCCAGGGTCTTGCGCAGCTGCGAGAGCTGAGTCGTGCGCACCTGCTGCTCGGTATTGCGCGAGGCGATCGTCGCATCCCGCAGCTCGAGCTCATAGCGATATTGCTCCTGCTCCTGCGCATAGAGCGTCGGCGCGATGGCGTGCCCATCGAGCAGAATCTTGTCGCGCACGAGATCGCTCTTCAGCACCGCGAGCTGATGTTGGACGTCGAGCAGCTGGCTCTGATACTTGAATCGGGTGTCCTCGAGCTGCAGCTTCGTGTTCTCGATGGCGTTGATCTGGCTCGCGGTGTCCGCTTCGCGGGAGGCGACCTGCAGTCGCAACGCGGTGTTGCTGAGCCCGATGAGCGGCTGCCCCGCCTTGACGATTGCGCCATCCTCGGCCAGTACCTCTTTCACCGTGCCGCCCTGCTCGGTCGTCAGATAGTAGGTCGTGAGCGGCGCCACCGTCGCACGAACCGCGATGTAGTCCTCGAACTGTCCGCGAGTCACCGTACCGATCGTCAGTTGATCGACCGGGACGCGGTAGGTGCTGATGGCCGCCCCGTGGAGCAGCCACGCAGCGATGCCGAGGACGAGCAGTGCCGCAGCGACGTATGGCGCATAGCGGCGCCACGCAGGCGGCCGGGCGAGAGGCCTGTCCATGCCACCACCGGCCGGATGGGGAGCCGGCTCGGTCTCGCCCGCCCGCTCGGCTGGGACGTCCACGACTCGACTTTCGGATGACTGTCCGCTGGATTGCACGAACAGGCCTGGTGCAACCCCCGTACCACATAGGAAAGCCATTTATATCAGTAGCTTGGATGACACCCCTCAGCCATCGAGTGTTCGCTCTCGAACAGGCGCCCGTACACTTGATCGAATTCGGACACTTGGTCTGCTATTCCGGGGCGCCGAGAGCGGGTGCTCGCGGCTCGCGGCACGAAGATCGCATTGTTCGTCACCGCCCGAGCGTGCTCAGGCAGGCTGCGGCGCATCTCCCGCACGCTCGGCGATCGGCCGCGCGTGCTGCAAGAGGGAAACGAGGAATTTCCCCGGCTCATCCGTCATGACGAGATGTCCTGCATTCTCGAACCAGACCAGCTGCTTGTGCGGCGCACGCACCTGCGCGCACCATTGCGCCGCAAGCTCCGAGTTGACGATGAAATCGTGGCGCCCTGCGCACACGATGAGTGGACAGTCGAGTTGCCGTGTCGCCGACTCATCGATGCCGAGGACCTGCCGCAGGAGGTAATGCTCGGAGAAGTCGTTGCCATCCCAGATGTGCGCAAGCTCTGCATCCGAGTAGTCCGGAGACAACTTGCTGAGGTCGCCTTCCGCCGCGCTATCGTGCCGGTAGGCCATCGAGCCCCCGTAGTACTCGAGCCATCGCCGCTGCACATACAGATCCTTCAGCGGCGAGGAGCGACCGGCAGGAAAGTAAGGCGCGATGGCCTCGAGCTCCCTCACGGCTTTCCCGTTCCCCTCCCGCCGGGCGCCCTCCATGGCGAACCGCCAGCCGCGGCGCTCGCTCTCCGGCGCGTTGGTGATCTGGCCGACACCGATGTAGGCATGAAGCGAGCGCGCCTGCCGCTTGGCGAGCTCCAGACCCAGGTAGCTTCCCCATGAGTGTCCCAGCACGAAGATCCTCTGCTTGCCGAGCTCCCGAGCCGCCCAGCTCACCATCTCCTGCGCATCGTCGATCATGCGATCGAGTGTCATCGTCGGGGCGAGCGCGGCGCGACCGTTCAAGAGAAACGTCTTGCCGGCACCGCGCTGATCCCATTGGACGACGGTGAAGTACTCCTCCCAGCCTCGAGTGAACCACCAGCTCATCGGAATCGAGACATAGCCGGGACCGCCATGGAGGAAGAGCAGCACCGGATTGCGCTTGTCCGTTCCGCGGATCGATACCCATTGCTCGATGCCACCGATCCTGATCGCCTCGAGCCGCTCGATACCCTTCGGCGTGACGATCCTGCGGGCATTGGCAATGATGCTCGCGGCTTGGCGGCGGCTGAATGGCTTGGCGCGTATCGCCTCGTCTGTCGCACCCGCGACGCCGGCGCAGGGGACCGAGCCCGCCACGCAACCGGCGCTCACCGCGGCCATGGAAGTCAGAAAATCGCGGCGGCGCACTCGAGCGGCCTGCTCGCGCTCAGACGGTCGTTCGCTTCTCATCGCTCACCTCTGCTGAAATGGGTGCACAACACCGCCCGACTCGGCGCAGTTGCACGGCAGCGGATCCTGCAGCGCCCGTGCCAGGGTAAATCGGCCCGTATCTTCAGGGACTTACGAGGACGCGTGGTAACGAGGTGTCCGATCGTGTACAACTATCCGATCACCCGTTCGGATTCGGACACTTGGCACCGACCGCTCCTCATCCCGCGCGGATTCTCATCATCGACGACCAGGAGGACATCCTTCTTGCCGCGCGCCTCCTGCTGAAGCGGCACTTCGCATCGGTGGTGACCCTGCGCGATCCCGCTACCCTGGCGGAGCTGGTGCAGCGCAATGCATTCGACGTTCTGCTCCTCGACATGAACTTCTCGGCCGGCGCCGAGAGAGGCGCGGAAGGACTGGCGCTCCTCGCGCGGGTGCTGGCGCTCGATCCGCAGGCAGTCGTCGTGCTGATCACGGCGCACGGCGACGTTTCGCTGGCGGTCGAGGCCATGAAGAAAGGGGCGGCGGATTTCGTCACCAAGCCCTGGGAGAACGACAGGCTGTTGGCAACACTGCTCGCGGCGTCGAACCTGCGCCGCTCGCGGGTCGAGGCCACCGAGTTCCGCGCCCGCAGCCAGGGGCTCGCGGAAGCGACCCGCATCGAAGGGCAGATGATCGGGACGTCGGCGGCCATGTTGCGCGTCTTTCAGATCATCCGCCGTGCCGCACCGACCGACGCCAACGTGCTCATTTTGGGGGAGAACGGCACCGGCAAGGAGCTGGTCGCGCGTGAGATCCACCGGCTCTCGGGCCGCGCCGAGCAGGCCTTCGTCCGGGTGGACTTGGGAACACTCTCGCCGCAGCTTTTCGAGAGCGAGCTCTTCGGCCACCGCCGCGGCGCCTTCACGGATGCCAAACAGGACCGGGTCGGGCTGCTGCGCGCCGCCTCGGGCGGCACGCTCTTCCTCGATGAGATCGGCAACGTGCCGCTGCATCTGCAGAGCAAGCTCCTCACGGCCCTGGAGCGGCGCGAGGTCACGCCGGTCGGCGGCGAGAAGGCTCAGTCCATCGACGTGCGGCTCATCAGTGCCACCAACCTTTCACCGCACCGCCTCGCCGATGAGAACGTGTTCCGGCAGGATCTGCTCTATCGCATCAACACGGTGGAGATCGGCCTGCCACCGCTGCGGGAGCGGCCGGAAGACATCGCCCCGCTCCTCGAGCACTTCGTCGCGATCTATTCCGAGAAATACAACGTCCCCCCGAAGCGATTGAGCGCGGCGGCTCTCGATCGCCTGACGGCCCACGGGTGGCCGGGCAACGTGCGCGCCTTGCGCCATGCAGTCGAGCGCGCCGTCATTCTCAGCGAAGAGACGATGCTCGAGCCGGATGACTTCTCACTGCCCGCGGCGGGGCAGGCCGCGGCCGGCGCGCTGCCCGCCTCTCTCCCGGCAGAAGCCTCCAAGCTCGATGCCGTGGAGAAAGAGGCGATCCTGCGCGCGCTCGAGGCGCATGGCAGGAACATCAGCCGCGCTGCCGAGGCGCTCGGCCTCACGCGTCCCTCGCTCTACCGGCGCATGCAGAAACATGGTCTCTAGCCCCTTCCGCACCGGTGTCCTCGCGCGCGCGGCTGCGCTCTGCCTCACGATCGGAGCGGTCGCCTGGATGATCGCGAATACAGAGTGGTACGTCACGATCACGCTTTTCGTAGCCATGGGTCTTTACCAAACGGTCGCCCTGGTACGGTTCGCGTCCCAGTCGAGCCGCGAGATCGCCCGCTTCCTCGATGCGCTCTCCGTCGATGACCTGTCACAGAGCTTCGGCGGGCTCGTCGCTGACGGTGCCCACCATGAGCTCGGCACGGCGATGGAGCGGGTGCTCGCACGCCTTCGCGCCAGCCGCTCGGAGCGCGACGAGCAGGCCCAATATCTTCAAACACTGGTCAACCACGTGCCGGTGGCGCTCTTGTCGATCGACGAGCAAGGCGCGGTGAAGCTGCTCAACATGGCCGCCCGGCGCCTCTTCGAGACCTCGCTCACCCGCAGCAGCCAGCTCTCACGCTACGGCGAGCCCTTTGCGGTGAGCATGGAGGCGCTCCTGCCGGGGAGCACCGCGATCCTGCGAATGGAGCGCTCCTCGGGCACGCTGCTCCTCAAGGGAGCGGCCACCGAGATTGCCGCACGCGGAGCGCGCTGGCGCCTCGTGTCCCTGCAGAACATCGAGAATGAGATGAGCGCGCAGGAGCTCGAGGCCTGGCAGACCGTCATCCGCGTCATGGCGCATGAGGTAATGAACTCCCTTACGCCGGTATCGTCTCTCGCGGCCACCGCGCACGGGTTGGTCAGAGACGTTCTCGAGCAACTCCCGGCCGAAGACCCCCGCGCCCCGGCGTTGGCGGATGCGCGCGACGCATTGGAGGCCGTCTGCAGGCGAAGTGAGGGACTGCTGCATTTCGTGCGCAGCCATCGGCGGCTCACCAAGCCCCTGGCGGCACAGATCGAAGTGGCGCCCGTGGAGCGACTGTTCGCGCGCATCCAGCGCCTCCTCGCGAGCGACCTCGCCGACCGCGACATCCGCATGACGACCCGGGTGGAGCCCGGTACCCTCGAGCTCGCGATGGATGCGGAGCTCCTCGATCAGGCGCTGATCAACCTCGTCCGCAACGCGCTCGAGGCGCTGCGCGATACGCCCACCGGGCACATCGCGCTCTCGGGCTGCCGCGAGGCGGACGGGCGGATCGCGATCTCGGTGTCGGATAACGGCCCAGGCATCGCGCCCGATCAGAGGGAGAAGGTCTTCGTGCCCTTCTTCACGACCAAGCGCCAGGGCAGCGGCATCGGCCTCACCCTCGTGCGCCAGATCGCTGCGGCCCACGGCGCCAGCGTCGATGTTTCGGAGACCGCAGGGGGCGGTGCGACGGTCCGCCTGCGATTCTGAGTTAAACTAAGACTGTGCCCGAGCAGTGCCAGTGCCCCCCAACCGTAGGCCATCGCCATGAACACCGGAATTTCCTCGCTGCCGAATGCCAAGACTCTGCGCCCCGCGGTGATCATCGGAGGCGCCGTCATCATCGCCCTGCTGATCCTGGGCGGGGTATTCGTTCAAATTGGTCCCGGGCAGCGTGGCGTGCTCATGACCTTCGGCGCGGTGCACACGGGAGTCCTCGATCCCGGCCTGCATCTCAAGCTGCCCTTCGCGCAGTCGGTCGTCAGGATGGACGTGCAGGTGCAGAACGCCCAGGCCGCCGAGACCTCCGCGAGCCTCGACCTGCAGAACGTGTCGACCACCGTCGCCACCAACTGGCACATCCTGCCCGCCGATGCAGAGTGGGTCTACCAGCACATCGGCAATGAAGGCGATCTGGTCGACAAGATCATCCGCCCGGCGATCAGCAACTCCGTGAAGGCCGTGACGGCGCACTACAACGCCGAAGACCTGATCATCCACCGCGATCAGGTGCGCAGTCAGATCCAGGAGCAGATGACCTCGGAGCTGCAGCCTTATCGCGTGGTCGTCGACTCCGTCAACATCACGGACTTCCACTTCAGCGAGGAGTTCGCCCAGGCCATCGAGCGCAAGCAGATCGCCCAACAGCGCGCCTTCCAGGCGAAGTACGAGCTGGATCAGGCAAAAGTCCGCGCTGAGCAGCGCGTCGTCGAGGCTCAGGCGCAGTCAGAGGCACAGAAGCTCCTGCAACAGACCCTGACACCCCAGATCATCCAGCAGCAGGCGATCACCAAATGGGACGGGCACCTTCCGACGGTGATGAGCGATAAGGGAGTACTGCCCATGATCGGCAATATCGAGGCACCGACAGGGAAGTGATGGCGCCCCTAGAAGATATCGAGGAAAATGCTACAAGTTATTGATTTAATGGCGCCCCCGGCCGGAGCATAAAAGCCTAATAAATAAGGCTGAATTCCAGCCATAAGCGCACCGCTGGACATGCACTTACCCCATTAGATACCCCAAGACGCTGGGTGCTGGCCAAGGCGCCGCCCGCGCCGTGCTCATACACGGCGGAGCGGCCTCAGCTACGCAACACCGTCAAGGGGTGTCACATGGCCGCTATCCAGTCTACGCGCCCGAGATCCGGGCGCATCAGCATCACCGCGCGCCTGGCGCGCAAATCAGAAGACGTACTCCACCACGTTGGCCGCGCTTACCAGCGCTGGTCGCTCAAGCGCGAGTACGTGTCCCAGCGGTTCCGCCGGCACAATGAACGTACGGCGGAGTTCGCCTTCGTCTTCCGAGCGGTCGGCAAGACCGCGCCCCGCACGCTACTCGACATCGGGACAGGGACCACCGCTCTGCCCGCCGCGATCGCCAATTGCGGCGTCGTGGTCACGGCTGTCGACAATGTGAGGGACTACTGGGAAGACGGCATGGTGAACCGGCACTGGCACATCATCGACAGCGACATCCAGAAACCGGCGCTCGAAGGCCAATGGGACATGGTCACCTGCATCAGCGTGCTCGAGCACGTGAAGGATCACCGCGCCGCGATGCGGAACATGATGCGCCTCGTGAGGCCCGGCGGGCACCTGGTGCTCACCTGCCCCTTCACCGATCGAGAATTCGTCGCCGATACCTACCGGGTTCCCGGCGCCGACCCCGTCAGCGCGACGGAGGTCTATATCTGCAACTCCTACAGCCGCGCGGAGCTCGAGACGTGGCTGAGTGACGGGGATGCGGAGCTCATCGAGGAGGAGTACTGGCGGGGATTCACCGGCAAGCACTGGGCGATGGGCACGCGGATCGCCCCGCCTGAGCCGTCGAGCCGCAATGGTAATCACAACCACGCCTGTTTTTTGATTCGACGGAGGTGATCGTTGCCCCGTCTGATCGTATCGGCCCCTGCCGGCGTTTCAGCGCCGGCGAGAGGCCCTCACCACAACCAGCAAAGAGGTGCTGACCATGGCTACCAAGAAGTCTACTACCCGCGTCGCGAAGGCGCGGTCCGCCCGATCCACCGCCGATACCAACATACGCGGCGCTCACCTTGCTTGCGCGCTGCGGCTCATGCGTTGCTGCGATAGCCTCCTCGCCGATGGAGGACCGCTCACCGCCGAGATCTTCGACGTTGGCGAGGTCATCCGCTGCGCCGCCCAGAATCTCACCACCTGGCTAGAGGGCATCGATGTTACCGCCCCCGGCGGCCCCAGCGATGCGCACGTGTTCGACGCGCTCGACGCCTGCACTGCAGCGGCGGCTCTCATCGAAGCCGGGCTTAACCCTCGGAACGACAGGACAATTTCGCCGATCAAGGGAATTCTGCGCCTCGGTGCGTGCCGGCTTGCCCAGGTGGTCGCGGAGGTGCAGTCATGAGCGCCGGCGTCCGAATTCGCCGGGACGGAACGATTGACAGCAGCGTGGTTGTCGCCGAGGGAGTGCGCCTTGATGCAATGGAGACTGGGCCAGGGACCGGCGAATGGAGCCTGTTCTATAGAGGCAAGCCCGATTCGCTGATCGCGGCTGAAATCTGCACGGACGACATGCTCATCATGCCGACCGGCAACGTCCGCAAGCTCAGGGGTACGGATGCGCTGGGACGGCCGTTCGATGGTTGGTGGAACTTCAGTTATCGACGTGGCGCAGCTCGTGCCGTGCAGAGTGTCGACGTCGCATGGCGCGACCTTCCGCTGATGACGGCCATGACTTTCCCCGGAGGGCCGGCGGCGATTGATGCCAAAAACGAGCGCGAGCGCATCCTGCGCGAGCGTGAGCAGGCACGCACCGTCGCCGCGGCGGATCTCGCGCCCGGCGCTGCGCGACCACGCCCGGCGCTGCGCCTCGTGGCCGTCAACGGCGCGCGCTGCCCCGAGCCGGAACCCGGGGCGCAGTGTCATGTGGACGCCCCTGAGCGCCCGCAGGATGCCGCCCTGTGGGTCGGAATGGTCGGGGAGCTCGTCGCGCTGTACAACCTGCTGCCCGGGGCGCGTCAAGCCTCGCTCCGGCGCCGAATGCACCAATTGGTGCTGGAGGCGCGGGCCGGGAGCTGAAGGACGAATTGCAGACGCCTGCACGAGAGCGCCGCCTTCGGGCGGCGTTTTCGTTTCTGGCTTCCTCCGGGGCCCTTTTGCGACCTGGTGCGGCTTTGTCAGAATTCGAGAATGACGGGACGGATGTACGGCAGCGGCTGGAACCGCACGGCGGCCGCCTGGATGGCGAATAGGAACGTGTGGTAGTAGTCGCTCGCGCCGTGCGTCGCGGCCGTAAACGTCGTCGCGAAACTGCCGCTCGAGGCCTGCGTCTGATCCTCGACTGCAAAATTGTTCGTCGCCGCCCCTCTTGCGGTGAATCCCGTCCCCGCGACCATGTCAGCATCGCCCGTGGAGTCGTTGCACACGCCGAGAATGTAGGCAGCGGGAAGGAACCGCGATAGACCCGGAAGTGATCGCATTGGCAGTCGTTCCAGGTGCAGACTGCTGATTCATCCCGCCGGCGAGGAATGGAGAGGTGCCGTCCTGCCCTGTGAGCTCGACGGCCTGCAAGTAGCTCTCACCAGGTAGACCACCGCTGTAGGTCGCAAGGATCGACGCGGCTCCGGATGGGACTTTCCCGTATGCGCCCGTCACCCAGAAACTCGTGTCATTGGCCGTCGCCATGGCGGCCGGCACCGTGAGGGAGCCGAGATTGGTCCCAGCGCCACCAGCCCCCGAGAAGAACGCGAAGGTCGCAGTGGGATTACCCGCGCCGGCACTCGTCGTGCTCGCTAGGCAAATGAGATTGTTCGCGGCCGGGGAGATGTTGACGAATCCAAGGTTGATGCCCTCGGCCCGCTGAACGTAAGAGACTGTCATATTGAGTTCACCCAATTCGCCCGGTTGAGATCGTCATATCAGCTCACCCACGTTGCGCCCGGCCGGCCCGTACCGTCCCACGCGCCCATGTTGCACTGCGCTCCGGTGATGAGGCCGCCTATACGGCCGGCGTTGAACGCGGGAGACCCCGACAGCACGTGGAATTGGTCCGCGAACGTGCCGCCGTTCGTGAACGGGTTCGCCGTGTTCGTGAGCGAATTGGCGTCCGTGCCAAACCCGGTGCGGAACGCCGCCAGGGTGTGGTACGCGGTCAAAGGCGTGCTGCCCGACGACGAGTCCGGCACCGACCCCCAGAGGTTCCAGCCGCCGTACATATTGAAGTCGCTCAGCGCGAAGAGGTCGATGCCCGTCATCACGTAGCCGTACGCGTTGGCGGCGATGCCGTTGTCCCAGAAGAGGTTGTTCCACGACGAGACATTGTGCGTCGTCCCGCCGCTGCCGGTGTTGACGTAGCCGCCGATCAGCATGCCAGCCGCGTGCTCGCTCACCGCGACGAACGTGTTGTTGTACACGTGGGCTGGCGTCCGCACGTAGGTCGAGGCGATGTTCGTGTTGTACAGCACGATGCCCATTCCCTGGTGCAGCATCACATTGTGATGGAACTTGCTGAGCGTGCCCAAGCCGTTGTCGGCCATGAACCCGAAGATCGGCGCCGCGGTGACGTCGGTCCCGCTCGCGCACAGCGTCATGTCGAAATAGTTGTACGCGATCTCGGTGTTGTACTGCGTCGCCTCCTTTCCCTGGAAGTTGCTGCTGTTCACCACCGTATTGAACGAGTAGATGTTCCCCACGGTAGCCGAGTTCCCGAGGCCCCACTGGTAGATGCACGAGAAGTGCAGCGGGTCAGTCCATCCTAAGTTGTCGTGGAAGTAGTTTTGCGTGACGAGGCCGCTGGACCCTGAATAGTTGATGATGGGCCCTAAATTGACGCCGTTTGAGACGGTATTGTTCTGGGCGCTGCCGCCGGTGAACTCGCAGAACTGAATCGTCCAATTGGTGGGTCCGTTACCACCGCTCGGCGAGTCGCCGACGTGGAAGGCCCACATCGAGAATCCCGTGAAGCGCAGCCCGTCTATGGTCCAGAAGTTGGTCCCGGACCTCGCCGCCATAATGGGACTTGCATTGGCGTTACCACCGCCGAAGAGTCCGCTTGCGCCCTTGGCATCGAGTGTCGCCGTGCCCCGCAAGTAGAACCCGCTCGCGTCTGAGGAGCCGAAGTAGGTCTGATTGGCAGAGCTCGTGCCGCCCGCGATCGTGAGCGCCGCCACGGCCTCGTTGGTGCCCATGAGGCCGCTCACGTCGTAGTTGCCAGGGAGGAACCCCACGCGCTGGCCCGCGTACGTCGCCCGCTTCGTGTTGACTGCTGTCACGGCCCATGGGAGCGTCAGCGTCCCGGGGTTGGAATCGCTCCCCGTTGGCGAGATGTAGAAGTTGAACGTCTGCCCGGGAATGCCGATGAAGCCCGACGCCGCAGCGACGTCCCCCGCGCGGCTCCTCATCGCGATCGCGGTCCTCGGCGTGCCGAGGACCTGCGCTACCGCTCGGGAAACCGCCGACAGCGCCAGGGCAGTATGCGGAGCGCCGGCGGCCCGTGACCTGGCCGATGCGTTCGCCGAGAAGATGCTCTGCGGCGCATCGCCCGCCGGATAGCGTGCCACTTGCCGTCGGCACTTGGCTTGGAACACTGGACGAGATAGCGGGCCGCCGCCATCAGCGGCTCGCTTTCGGTGACTGCAATCGCAAAATCTTGCGGAGTCGCCGGGCGTATCGGCGGAACGCGCCGTGTGATCGTTTGCGGCCGCGGCTCACGATCAGCTCCCTGGCGGCGCCGGGCTCGCCACGAACGCACTTGTCCAGGCAGACGGATCCGGCTCGCGGTAACTGCCGAAGTGATGGACCTCGTTGATCACAAACTCACCTTGGAAGACGCTCTTGCTTTTGGCAGGCAGGGGAACGCTGGGCGTCGTATTCGCCGCGCCGGCTGCGGGGCTCAAGATGGCATAGGGAGCGACGATGCCTTGCGGGAATCGAATATGGTTTCCGACGCCGATGTCCGCGCGCAGCACCGTCTTAAAGCTAATCTGCGTGCCCAACAACCAGGTCGGCTGCCCGATCAGATCCTCGAAGTTGATTGGTACGGTGACGGCGCTTAGGCCATTGTTGGTGTCGGTCCCGTCGAATACATAGATCGTGTCTCCGGTCGCCGTTATCTTCACGCCGGGGTAGTCAAAGCCCAGGATCTGCGCGCCGAGCGGTTGCGTCACCCCGAGAAGATAAGATGCCCACTGTGATGGAGTTGCATAGTAGCCCGCCTCATCATTCGGGAGGACGATCCGCGGATCGATGAAGACTTCCGTCTTGAACTCCGGAAGCGCCGCCTGCAAGGCTGCATTGATCGCATCGTAGAGCGAGGTTCCCGCCGGCCAGAAGAACGAGACCTTGCGATCGAAAATGCTATCTGTCGTTCCCGGCGGCCCGGGATTCACGATGAGATTGAGCGTCTGATTGACGCCTTCCCAATTGCCATATGCCTGAAATACGTTTCCTTCTGCAATCACACCAGCCTGCGCGGGGTTCGCAAGCGGGAGGCCTGGAGCCATGCCTGCCTTGAGTTGAAAGCGCATTCCCGAGAGGTTCGCCGCCTGGCTGATCATTCCAAGGCCGACACCGTAGATCTTGATTAGAAACCCTCCCTGGGGCTGTGCGAGCTGGGTGACGGGTATGTCAAACTCGATGTGCAGCGCCCCGGGGTCGGTCTGCATTCGACCTGACAGGTCCCGGTAGAGACTGGAGAAGGTCGGGCCCGTGCCACGCTGGAATCCCACGCCCCGCGGGATCAGGCCTGGGACCATGTCAGGAAAGGCAGCTCCGAACTGCGGCGAAAATGGATTTTCCGCCGCCCGGATCCCGCGCAGCAATTGGCCCACTTGGCTGAAGTTGATTTGCCGCGGAGCGAAATGTTCGCCGGCCGGAACTATCGACTCGCCCGTTCTGGGGTCCGAAAGTGTCAGGCTGTAATACCTCATTGCCCGACCTCGCGCTCATGAAGACCCGCAATGAGCGCAAGACAGCGCACATTGAGGAAGCGCAGCGGTTTCGCGAGCTGCTCGAGCAGCACGAGCAGCACGCTGCTCGCTGCGATCGCGAGAAATGCCACCACCGCAAGGAGCAGTCGTGCCGTCGGCTTCACCGCGGAACACCCGCGAGGCCTGCAACCGAGTACACCGGGTTAGCGCCGGTCGCGTGGCGAGCAGTGACGATAATGCCGCTGTTGGGCGAGACCGCCTGAACGTAGGTCTGAACGGATCTCGGAAGTCCTACGCCGCGGCCCCGTTTCACGGCGCGCGCGAGCGCGGCATCCACATTACCTTGGCCCCAGTTATTCGCTGCGAGCGCTAGGGCAATGTTGCCGTGGTAGTGCTTCAAGAGCTTCCCCATATAGCTGGCCGCGGCCCGCCCCTCCTCCACGGCATCGAAGGGGTCCGTGACGCCGAGCATCTTGGCCGTCCCGGGCATGAGCTGAAACATGCCCATTGCGCCCTTCGATGATACGGCGTTGGCATTGAAGCTAGACTCCGTCTGCGCGATACGCGCCATGGTGCCCGCCGGTAGTCCGTTCGCCTTATCCAGCGAGGCTAAAAACCCTTTGAGCTTCCCCATATCGCCGGAGGTGGGGTGGCCATACCTGAAGTGACTCGAATCGACTCCGGTTTTCCAGAACTCCTTCTGTTGTCTCCACCAATTGCTCAAATTATCATGCGGGTCGCGAGCGCCTGGGTTGGTCGGGTTGCCGAACCACCTGTTGAATACGGATGCGGCCTTCTCGATGTCTGTCGTGAAGTCCGTCATCGCCTTCAGGAATCTCGGCGTTGAGAACTGGTTCAGCATCGTCGCGAGGTTGTCGATGCCCTTCTTCATCTCGGGGCCGGTCATCACCTTCGAGAGAAACCCCGAGAACGCTACCGACAGCCGCTCGAGCGGCTTCTCCAAAGGTACGAGGCCTACGACGAAGGTCTTGAAGATGGACGACTTCGCACGCTCCATCTGATTGGTGAAGTCGGTCCACTTGCGCGCAACGCTGGGAGGAAGACCCAGGGTGTTCCTATCCTGTTGCTCGTGCTGCAGCTGCTTGTAGAACTCTGAAGCGGACATCGTCCGGAGGCGCAAGAGCGTCTCAAGCCCTCCGTAAGGTTGTAGCCCGTACGAATCGGACGCTGTCCCAAGCAGGCCTCGAGGAGTGTTGATGGCCAAGCGCCTCATAGCCTCGAGCATCTTCAGGGAAACTTGTTCGGTCGATCCGTTGGGGTTGACGCCCATGGAGTAGAGCGGGCCCTGCAGCGCCGGGTTCGAGACCGCCTGGTTGATGGATGAGAGGAATGAGCCTGGGTCCGTGAAGCGACCCATGTTGATCCCAAAGGACCTGAATGAACCATAGTTCATCCCGAGACCCTGGTAGCCGAAACGGGAGGAGGCAAGGCTGCCGGCCATTCGGTCAATACCAAACAGGGACCCGCCAAGGAGGCCTCCGCCTATCATCGTGCCCCACTTCATGAGCTCGCGACTGATGTGGAGCACATTCCCGAGGGTCGACCGTGAATGAGCCGCGATGCCTTGCCAGATCCGTCCGGCACGCTCCTGCGCTTTGTCGCCGCCGCCGAATTCCCGCATCACCTGGTTCTGCGCAAGCATCGCAGCGGTCGTCTGGCGGAAAGCCTTGTCGACCTTTTGCCAGACGCCAGGAGTCTTCGCGAGCCGCTCCTCGTACTGCCCGAAGAGCTTGTTGAAGCGCTGAAACTTGGAGTCATCCAAGGGTATGTCGATAACGGGCATC